>Ga0209726_10001996_pt1 | contig 31167 bp, 33 predicted proteins | sample Subgrocontami54m_FD_187453 | JGI IMG/M metagenome (GOLD analysis project Ga0209726, IMG submission 187453) | Subsurface groundwater microbial communities from S. Glens Falls, New York, USA - GMW46 contaminated, 5.4 m (SPAdes) (version 3) | ecosystem: Environmental > Aquatic > Deep subsurface >... | reverse complement strand
GACTCTGAGCGCGCCAGGGATATGGTCCATGCGCACCGTCCGCCGGCGTGAAGCGATGGCGGAGGTCTCGCTCCAGGCAGGATGTCTTGGGTTGTGGGCGGAGCCCGCGCTGGGATCCAGGATTTCGATTGGATCTGGGATTTGCTGCACTACCGGGACCGTGCGAGCCAGGGGGCCAGCAGGGGCTCGAGCGTCGGGTCCCTCGAGATCGCCTCCTCGAGGTCGGCGCGCGCGCCCGCCTTGTCGCCCAGCCACAGCCTCGCGAGGCCGCTGAACGCCAGAGAGCGCGCGTCGTCTGCCTTCGCCGTGAGCGCACGCGCCGCGTACTCCTGGCAGACGCGCGCGGAGGCCTCCGACGGCGTCGCCCCGCGCTCCGCGGCAATCCGCGCGAGCCCCTCGATCATCTCCGGGTAGAGCCCCTCGTTCACGTTGAACCGCACGGCGCTCTCCGCCTGCTCCTGCGCCCGCGCCCAGGTCGCGGAGGCGTCCTCGCCCGTCCGCGCGAGCCGCTGCGCGAGCTGCCAGCACGACCACGCCTCCATGTAGCTCCGGTACGCCCAGTCGTGCCGCCAGCTCCACTTCGCGAACCGCCCCACGAGGCCCTGGAGCTGCGGGATCGCCTCCTCGTCGGGGCGGGCCGTGGCGAGCTTCGCGCGGGCATGCAGGCCCCAGGTCGCGGCGTACTCGTTCCACGGCGCCAGCCGGGCGGCCTCCTCCCACGCGACGGCCGCGTTCTCCAGCGACTCTGCCTCGCCGTGCGGCGTCTTCCCGTTCCGCCAGCTCCAGAACCAGGCGTGCCCGAGGAGGTAGAACCCGATCTGCCGCTCGGGGTCGATCGCGGTTCCGCGGCGCATCAGGACGAACCCCTCCTCCAAGAGCCGGTAGCGCTCGGACATCCCGAGGTCCTTCTCCTCCTGCGAGACCGCGAAGAGCCCCCACCCTGCGAGGAGGGCCGCCTCGTAGAACGACTGCTTGATGTCGAGGGCCTTCCGCGCATCCTCGTACGAGCGGCGGATGCGGGGGAGGTTCTCCTGGCGCGTCGCCTCCGCCCGCGTGGCGCCGAGGTTCGCCAGCCCGCGGAGGAAGTAGAGGTCCGGCTCGTTGGGCGCGGCCTGGATCGCGCGGTCGAGGACGGGGATCGCCGCCTCCCAGTCGCCGCCCGCGAGCGGGACCATCGCGCGGCAGGCCTCCGCCTCCCACGGCCTCAGGCGCCCCGCATCGCGGGCGACCTCGAGGTCCGCCTTCACGCGGCGGATCCGCTCGGACCAGTCCCCGCCGAGCTGCTCCGCGAGGCTCGCGGCCAGCTCGTCGGAGAGGTTGACCTCGAGGATCACCTCGAACGTCACGCGGGCGCGCTCCAGCCGGTACTGCGCGTTCTCCGGGGCAAGGTCGATCGCGTGTGAGAGGTCGACGTCGGCCTCGTGGAGGCGGCGGAGTCGGCGCCAGGCCTTCCCGCGGGCGTACCAAGCCGGGGCGCACGCGGGGTGCCGTGCGAGGACCTCGTCGAGGCGGCGGATGACGACCTCCACCTCGCTGCGGACGGCGGAGAGGACGACGTCGCGCTTGTACGGGTGCTGGTCCCAGCGCTCGAGGTCCTCGAGGGCGGTCTCGACGCGCGGGCGGGCCCACTCCTCGAGCGCGGCCGCCTCGCGGGCGCGGAGGATGGAGGCGCCGGCGACCGCCGAGATCGCGAGGGCGGCCACGATGCCCGCGGCGAGCCACTTGCGCCGCCATACGCGGCGCACGGCGAGGGAGAGGCGGCCCGGGGGGCGGACGTGGATCGGCTCGCCGCGATGGAAGCGGGCGAGGTCGTCGGCGAGGGCCTCGGCGGTGGGGTAGCGGGCGGCGGGGTCCCGCTCCATGCAGTGCATGCAGATCGTCTCGAGGTCGCGCGAGACGTCGGCGCGGACGGAGCGCGGGGAGGCGACCTCGCCCTGGAGGACGGAGACGATCCGCTCCATCGCGCTCTCGCCGGGGTGGGGGGAGCGGCCCGTGAGGAGCTCATAGAGGACGGCGCCGAGGGCGTAGACGTCGGTGCGGGCATCGGTGAGGTGGATCTCGCCGCGGGCCTGCTCGGGGGCCATGTAGGAGGGGGTCCCGAGGAGCTGGCCGCTGACGCTGATCTGGGCGCTGGAGCCGACCTCGCGGGCGAGGCCGAAGTCCATGACGAGCGGCTCGCCGTCGGTGCGCAGGACGATGTTCTCGGGCTTGAGGTCGCGGTGGACGACGCCGTGCTGGTGAGCGAAATGGACGGCGCGGGCGGACTTCTCGACGAGGCGGGCGGCCTCGGCGAGCGGGATCGGCCCCTGCTGGATGCGCACGCGGAGTGAGACCCCGTCGACGAGGTCCATCGCGTAGTAGGCGACGGGCCCCTCCTGGCCGAGGTCATGGACGGAGATCAGGTTCGGGTGTCGGCCCATGCGGGCGACGGAGGCGGCCTCGCGCTGGAAGCGGGCGATGGCCTCGGGGGAGGCGTGCTCGCCGGCGATGAGGACCTTGACGGCGCAGGTGCTGCCGAGGTGGACGTGGCGGGCGCGGTAGACGACGCCCATGCCGCCGTGGCCCAGCTCGTCCAGGAGCTCGTACGGGCCGAGGCGCTTGGGGACGGTGGGGCGGAGGACGGGGGGAGGGGCGGCGGCCCAGGTCCCCTCATTAATAGTAGAAGGGGTCGATGCGCCCGCACCAGCCCCGGGCTGGGCGCCCCGCAGGAGTTCCTCGAGCACGGCGACGTCGACCCCTGTCCACCCGGCGACGTGGGCGGGGGTGAGCTCATCTGCGGCGGCCTCTGACAGGCGGTCGATGGCATCGCGGAGGGCGGCCTGGGGGACTCGTCCGCTCCGCGCTCCCGCCTCGAGGGCCGTGCACCACTGTTCCAGGGAGGGTGCCATACCGTGGCCGTCTTACCCCCCGCCGCGGTCCACGTCAATCCCGTCCGCACCTCCCCCTCGCCCGACTTGAAAAAGACGGCCCCGCACAATCGCAATCGTACTCGTGCTCGTGCTCGTGCTCGTTCTCGAAGCGCGCCGCAGACGGCCCCGGGACGATCCACGGATGCACACGGATGCACACGGATAGGATGCGGCTCGGGGACGCGACGGAGAGGTAGGATCAGGCCTGATCCACCGGCGCCGCCGTGCGCGGGTCGTCGATCTCGCCGAGGTTGGCGTTCAGCTCCTCGGCAAGACGAACGACCTCCTCCTGCAGCCGCCAGTTCCATGGACCCAGGACCGGCACTTGCTCGCCGCCTGGGAGCACCGCCAGGAGGCTCGCACTTCCGTCGTCGTCCAACCTCAGGTAGAACCGTTCGACGGGGACTCTATCCCGCATTTCGGCGTGCCCTGGCCCGCCCCATCGCGCTGCGTGGCCGCGAATCGCGATCTCGACCCACCCTCTCCATGACGAGAGGCTTCTCATGAGGTCGAAACACAGACTCGCCGCCACCCCGAACAAGGCGGTGAGGAATAGCGGGAGGATGCACACGACCTCGTGCTTCGACTTCAGAACGGCGACGATCAAGACGAGACAGACGGCGGCCAAGACCGCTTGCACCACCCCGAAGCACCCCCAGAGAGTCGACCTGAGTCCGTGGGAGTACTCGAGTCGCAGCGAGTCGGCCCGCTCGGTCCAGCGGATCATCGGCGTCCTCGCCCGCGACGCGGGGCGCCTACTTCCCGGACGGCGCCGTCCCGGTCGCCTTGTCGATCGCCTTCTCGATCTCCGTCGCGATATCCACCGTGAAGTCCTCGTCGGGCATCCCGGCGTCGTCGGCCTTCTTCTTCGCGGCGGCGAGGAACGCCTTCAGCTCCTCCGTGGTCAGCGTCTCCTTGAGCGTCTGCTTCCCGTGAACGTCCGTCGTCGAGATCGGCGCCGTCAGGTCCTGCAGGGCCGAGTTGGGGAGCTTCTTCTCGTACACCCCGCGCGCCACCCGCTCGAGCGAGCGGGCGCCCGCGGCCTTCTCGTCCGCGGTGAGCGCCGATGGCTTGATGTACTTCTCCTTGGCCGCGTAGACCATCGCCAGCGGCAGGAGCGGGCCCTGCACGATCTCCTCGAAGACCGACGCGACCTGCTGCGCCGAGACTTTCCCGCTTTCGAAGTCGCCCGCAAGGCCGTCGATCCGCGTGACGACGCGCTGCTTCTGCTCCTCGGTGAGCTGCGAGGTCTGCACCGCGCTCCGCACCGCGGCGCGCGCCGCGTCGGCCGCCCACGACTTCCAGTGCAGCGCGACATAGATGCCCGCGGCCGCGGCCAGCAGCAGCAGGATGCCGACCACGATCAGGCAGCCCTTGAGCACGCCGCCGCGACGGGAGGTGCGGGGAACGAGAGTGTGCGAGGACAGCGTCATGTGAGAAGCTCCGTGAACGTCGACTCTCTGGGACGGGCTCACCGGCGCATCCTGCCAGATCCGGCGCCCCCTCACAAGCTCCGCGGACCCCGTCGGTCGGGACAGTCCATGGGCCTCACCGCGTCCGCACGTAGACCAGCTCGTCCCAGGAGCGGTCGGCGCGGCGGATGGCGCCGCGGTCGACGCGGAGGAGCGTGAAGCCGCAGCGGTCCAGCAGATGCACGGAGCGGTCGTTGAAGGCGTGGACCTCCGCCAGGACGCGCGAGAGGCCCAGCGGCCCGAACGCGTGCGCGACGAGCGCATCGAGAACCTCGCGGCCGTACCCCTGCCCCCACAGGAAGCGGTCGCCGATCGTCAGCCCGATGCGGCACTCGCCCTCTCCGCGGTCGATCTTCGCGATCATGCACCAGCCGATGCACGCGTCGTCGTCCCGCAGGTGGATCGCGAACGGAAGGATGTCCTCGCGGCCCGGGCGCAGCCAGGCGCGAACCGTCTCCTCCACCTCCCGCGCGGGCGCCGGCGAGGCGTCCTCGTCGTTCAGGTCGCGCAGCACCGGGTCCGCCTCCCAGCGGACGAGGTGCGGCAGGTGCCCCTCCGTGAGGGGTCGCAACCGGAGGCGCGGGGTGTCGATCAAGGCCGCCAGTCCTTGTGGGCGATGTGCGCGCCCTGGCCCTTGCCGGGGCTCGGGTAGGTCTCCAGCCGCTCCGCGAGCCACTGCATCCACTCGCCGTAGGAGATCCCCATCTCGCGACGACGGGACTCCGAGAGGGGGCGGAGCTTCCTCCAGCACATCCGAACGTACCCGCCCAGGAGGTCGTCGACGACGTGGATCGGGACGACGCGGTAGTAGACGAGCACGCCCAGCGTCTCCAGGATGTGCGAGATGTGGCCGACCGCGGCGAGCGTGGCCGGGTCCATGCGGATCAGGTCCGGGTCGGCGGCGTCCGGCAGCCTCTCGACGCCCGCGATGCTCCGCGTGAACTCGGTCGACTGCATCGCGTGGACCAGCTCCGCCGAGGCGAAGAGAGCGCGCGTCTTCGCCATGTGGCGGATCTGGAGGATCCCGAAGACGACCGCGACGATGAGGGCCAGGGCGCTCGCGATGTTGGCGATCTCGCCGATGCTGGGCATGTACCATCCTCCCCGATTCTGATTGCGGATCTTGGATTACGGATCTCGGATTGTTGCGGATTGCGGATCGCCGATTGCGGAATGGCGCGTCCGACGATTCCGCAATCGGCGATCCGCAATCCGCAACAATCCGAGATCCGCGATCCAAGATCCGCAACGCGACTAGAACGCCCCGCCGCGGATCCGCTCGAAGGTCGACGGTTCGAGCTCCTCGACGAACCGCGAGGTCTGCTGCACGACGTCCCAGCGGTTGTCCGAGGCCGCCTGGGGCGCCATCAGGTAGAGCGAGTCCTTCGCCCTCGTGGCCGCGACGTAGAAGAGCCGACGTTCCTCCTGGAGCTCCTCCGTCTCCTTCGCCGCGTTCGCCGTCGGGAAGCGCCCCTCGACCAGCCAGATCACGAAGACCACCTGCCACTCCAGCCCCTTCGCCTGGTGAATCGTCGAGAGGACCACCGCCCCCTCGCCGTCCCCGCGATCGGGCTGGTCCCCGCGCAGGTCCGTCAGGAGCGACACCTGCTGCAGCAGCTCCCGCGTCGACTCGTACTTCCGCGCGTACTCCGAGAACTGCCTGAGGTCCTCCTTCCGCGACCGGGCGTTCGGGTAGGTCTCCTCGAGGTACGCCGAGTAGTCGCTGTCGAGGACCGTCCCGATGGAGTCGCCCGGGCGCTCGCGGAACGACGGCATCGCGAGCGTCCTCAGGAGCGACGCGAGCTGCGGCCAGAACACCTTCGCCGGCTTCGGCAGCTCCTTGACGATGGCGTCGGACGTCGCGGCCGCGAGCGCGTCCCCCTTCGACGAGAGGAGCGCGAAGACCTTCCCCGCCGTCCCGTCGCCGACTTTCGGGTAGAGCTTGAGCAGGCGGCGCCACGACAGCTCGTCCCGCGGGTTGTCCACCACGCGCAGGAACGCCATCGTGTCCTTGAGGTGCGCCTGCTCGAAAAAGCGGGGTCCGCCTCGCACCGCGTACGGCAGGCCGCGTCCGGTCAGCTCCATCTGCAGATCCAGCGCGTGGAAGTGCGAGCGGTAGAGCACCGCCATCTCCCTCCACGGCACGCCGCGCGAGCGGTGCTCCTCCAGCAGCCTCGTCACCATCCTCGCCTGAGACCCCGCGTCGTCGGGCTCGAGGAGCTTCGGCAGCGCGCCGCTCGGGCGGTACGCCTTCAGCGTCTTCTCGAACTGCATCGCGTTGTGCGAGATGCTCGAATTCGCGAGGGCGAGGACCTCCGGGGTGCTGCGGTAGTTCCACTCGAGCTTGAAGAGCTTCGAATCGGGGTACCGGTTCGGGAACTGGAAGATGTTCGCGTAGTTCGCGCCGCGGAAGGCGTAGATGCTCTGCGAGTCGTCGCCGACGACCATGAGGTTCCGCCGCTTCTCGACGAGGAGGTCGACGATCCGCCCCTGGATCGAATTCGTGTCCTGGTACTCGTCGACGAGCACGTGGTGGAACCGCTCGCCGTACCACGAGCGGACCTCCTCGTGCTCCTGGAGGAGCGTGGCCCAGAGGATCAGGAGGTCGTCGAAGTCGACGCAGGCGAGCTCGCGCTTCCGCGCGCGGTAGCGGTTCACGGCCTGGTCGATCTCCTCGGCGGCGCGGGAGAGGTAGTTCCACTCGCGCTCGATCGTCTCGAACACGGTGCGCTCCGTGTTCGCGGCGAAGCTCCCGATCTCGCAGATCACGTCCGACTTCGGGACGTCGTCCGCCTCCTCGCGGAGCCCGAGCTGCTCCACGACGTCGCTCATGAGGTGCCGCGAGTCCTCGCGGTCGAGGATCGAGAAATTCCGGTCGATCCCGATCCGCTCCGACTGCCGACGGAGGGTCACGTGTCCCATATGGTGGAACGTGCCGCCCCAGACGCGCCCGGCGTCCGGGCCGAGGATCGACTCGACGCGCCCGAGCATCTCGCGGGCGGCCTTGTTCGTGAAGGTGAGGAGGAGGATGGAGCCGGGGTCGACGCCGGACTCGATGAGGCGTGCGACGCGGTAGGTAAGCGTCCGGGTCTTGCCGCTGCCCGCCCCGGCGATGACCAGGAGCGGGCCGGTTCCGGCTTCCACGACGGCAAGCTGTTGGTCGTTCAGCTCGTGTGCGTAGTCGATCCGCGTGGTCGCGGGGGCCATCGGCTGCTACTTCTCGGCGCCCTTCGCGAACTTCCGGATCGTCACGAGCTTCTTCCCGGAGAGCTGCCGGAGCCGCCGCTGGGCCCGCTTGAGGGCCTTCCGCGCGTCCCGGAACTTGACGTCGCTGGGCTTGGCGGCCGCCTTTTTCGCCTCGGCGACCTTCCCCTTGAGCGTCTCGATGCTCTTCTTGATCTCGTCCTGCGTCTGGGCCATCCGACTTCTCCTCGAAAAGGCGCGCCATTATCGTTCCGGACAAGCGGCCCGGCAAGCTATAATCCCCGCCCTTCAATGCCCAGAAGCTTGCCACTGTTTCTGTTCCCGGCCCTCCTGTCGGGCCTCCTCGCCGCGACGCTCGCCGGCGCGAGCGCGTGGGCGTTCCGTCCCCCGTCGCAGGGGGAGCTTGCCGCGATCCTCCGGACCTCCGACTACGAGGGGGAGCGCGTCGCCGCCATCGAGGGCCTCGCGCAGGACACGGGATCGCGTGACGCGATCGCGGAGGCCCTCTCGGACCGCTCCGACTCGGTGCGCCTGGCCGCAGCCGTCGCCCTCGCGCTCGCCCGCGACGCGAAGGGGCTCGATGTCCTCCTGGCCCGCGCCGACGACGATTCGTCCGCCGTGCGCAAGAGGGCGATCATGGCGCTCTCCGTACTCGATTTTCCCGCGGCCCGACAGCGCATCGAGCGCGCCGCGGCCGAGGATCCGGACCCGTCCGTCAAGGCCCTCGCTCGGAGCCTGCGATCACGATGAAGTCAGCCACCCAGTTCTGGAAGATGCACGGTTGCGCGAACGACTACGTCCTCATCGACGCGCGGAAGGCGGCGCCGAAGGACCCATCGACCCTCGCGCTTGCGATGTGCCACCGACGGACCGGAGTCGGCGCCGACGGCGTCCTGCTCGTCTGCGCCTCGAAGGTGGCCGACTTCCGCATGCGGATGTTCAATCCCGACGGCTCCGAGGCGGAGATGTGCGGGAACGGCATCCGCTGCTTCGCGAAGTGGGTCTATGACCACAAGCTCACGAAGCAGAAGACGCTGGTCGTCGAGACGCTCAGGGGCCCGCTGCCGCTCGAGCTGACGGTCATGGGGGGGAAGTGCCAGCGCGTCCGCGTCGACATGGGGACGCCGACGCTGCTGCGCCGCGACATCCCGATCCTGGGACCGCCGCGCGAGCGCGTGATCGATGAGCCGCTCAAGGTCGGCGGAAAGGACTACCGCGTCACGTGCATGGCGATGGGGAACCCGCACTGCGTGATCTGGGTGAATGGCGTGGAGACCTACCCGGTGGCGACGGAGGGGCCCGTGATCGAGCGGCACCCGATGTTCCCGAACCGGACGAACGTGCAGTTCGTGGAGGTCATCGGCCGCACCGAGGTCCGCCAGCGCTCCTGGGAGCGCGGCGCGGGGGAGACCTGGGCGTGCGGGACGGGGGCCTCGGCCGTCTGCGTCGCTGGCGTCCTCACGGGGAAGACGGACCGCAAGGTCCGCGTCCACGTGCTGGGCGGCGAGCTCGCGATCGAATGGGCGAAGGAGGACCACGTCTTCCTCTCCGGCCCCGCCGAGGAGGTCTTCGAGGGGTCGTGGGGCGGGTAAAATCGCCGGACCGCCAGACTCACGATCGGTGTGATCGAAGAGGGCTACAGGCCGAGGCGCTTCCGAAGCACCTGGCGTGCCACCCTGGCGGCTGCCACTGCGTCCTTGGCCTCGTTCACCGTTGCGGTCGCGCCGGGGTATCGCGTCAAGACGGCGTGGGGATCAAGCGCCTTCATCTGCGAGGCAAGCGCCCCGAGTAGCGGATCGCGGCGCTCGCACAAGACCAAGAGCTTGTGCAGATCGTGGATTCGGGGTGGCTTGTCGCGGTGATACACCAGACAGGCCTTGAGGTACTTCTCGACGCATTGCTGGCAATGAAAGCAGACGATGGACGGAACTGGGAGCTTCCGCCGCCTGGTCAGGGAGACGGCGACGCTCCAGTCCTCCTCTGCCTTACCCACCCACTCGTCGACGTTAGCCACGCTTGTACAGCACCTTGCCTCGGGTCAGGATCTCTTCGATGAAGTGATCTCCGATGGCCCTGCGCGCCCTGACTTCGGAGGGGGTGTACACGAGGACATCCATCGGGAGGAAGGGCACGTCGGCCACCTCCTTGACTCGAATCATGCGCTTCACCATGGACTCGCGCGAGGGCATGACTACGAAGAGATCCACGTCGCTGTAGATGTGCGGCCTTCCGTAGGCGTACGAGCCGAAGAGAATGACCTTGTCCGGGTGGAAGGCCCGTACGATCCGATCGCTGATGTCGGACAGCAACCGGCGCGTCACGCGCGGCCGTAGCTGTTTCCAGTCGTCCCGAAGGCGTCCGCCGGTCTTGTGGAGACTCCGCTTCATCGTCAATCCATCCTCCATGCGCATTGTAGGCGCGCGGAAGGCCATGGGTCAACGCGCGCCACACCGATCCCTTGCGCCGGGTACGATGTGCTGATACCTTTGCCGCGCCCATGCCCAAGCGAACCGACCTCAAGAGCATCCTCCTGATCGGAAGCGGGCCGATCGTCATCGGACAGGCCTGCGAGTTCGACTATTCGGGCACCCAGGCCTGCAAGGCCCTTCGCGAGGAGGGGTTCACCGTCTGCCTGGTGAACTCCAATCCCGCGACGATCATGACCGACCCCGAGACCGCCCCGCGGACGTACATCGAGCCCGTCAACGCCGAGTTCGTCGAGAAGATCATCGCGCGAGAGCGGCCCGACGCCCTCCTCCCCACCGTCGGCGGCCAGACGGCCCTCAACGTCGCCGTCCAGCTCTCCCAGTCCGGCGTCCTCAAGAAGTACGGCGTCGAGATGATCGGCGCGAACGAGGAGGTCATCCGGAAGGCCGAGGACCGCAAGCTCTTCAAGGAGGCGATGGAGAAGATCGGCCTCGACCTCGCGAGGAGCGACTACGCCCACACCCTCGCCGAGGCCCACGCCATCCGCGAGCGGATCGGCCTTCCATGCGTGATCCGCTCCAGCTTCACGCTCGGCGGCATGGGCGGCGGGATCGCGTACAACCTCGCGGAGTTCGAGCGCGTCGTCAGCAACGGACTCGAACTCTCGATGATTCACGAGGTCCTCATCGAGGAGTCGATCTACGGCTGGAAGGAGTTCGAGCTGGAGGTCATGCGCGACCGCGCGGACAACTGCGTGATCGTCTGCTCCATCGAGAACTTCGACCCGATGGGGATCCACACGGGCGACTCCATCACGGTCGCGCCCGCCCAGACGCTCACCGACGCCGAGTACCAGCGGATGCGGGACGCTGCGATTCGAATCCTGCGCGAGATCGGGATCGAGTGCGGCGGCGCGAACATCCAGTTCGCGATCGAGCCCTCCACGGGGCGCATGGTCGTCATCGAGATGAACCCGCGCGTCTCGCGAAGCTCCGCGCTGGCGTCCAAGGCCACGGGGTTCCCGATCGCGAAGATCGCCGCGAAGCTCGCCGTCGGCTACACGCTCGACGAGCTGCCGAACGACATCACGAAGAAGACCCCCGCCTGCTTCGAGCCCGCGATCGACTACTGCGTCGTCAAGACGCCCCGGTGGGCGTTCGAGAAGTTCCCGGACGCCGACCCGACGCTCACGGTGCAGATGAAGTCGGTCGGCGAGACGATGTCGATCGGGCGGACGTTCAAGGAGGCCCTGCAGAAGTCGATCCGTTCGCTGGAGACGGGACGCGCGGGGCTGGGGAACGACGCGAAGGACCTCCTCCTGCGCGACGCGCCGCCGAGCGACGCGGAGATTCGCGAAAAGCTCACCACGCCGAACGCGGAGCGCCTCTACTGGATCCGCTACGCGATGAAGGGCGGCATGTCGGACGCGGAGATCTTCACGCTCACGCGGATCGACCCGTGGTTCCTCTCCAACCTCCGCGAGATCGTCGACGAGGAGGAGCGGCTGCGCGAGGTCGGCTCGCTCGCAAAGGCCTCCGCCGAAGCCATCCGCGATGCGAAACGGATGGGGTTCAGCGACGTCCAGCTCGCGAGCCTGTGGGGGACGGACGCCCGCGCGGTCGCAAAGCGTCGCAAGGAGCTGGGGATCCGCCCCGTCTACAAGCTCGTCGACACCTGCGCTGCGGAGTTCGAGGCGTACACGCCGTACTACTACTCGACCTACGAGCGCGAAGACGAGCTCAGGGTGAGCGACCGCAAGAAAGTGGTCATCCTCGGCGGCGGGCCGAACCGGATCGGGCAGGGGATCGAGTTCGACTACTGCTGCGTGCAGGCGGCCTTCGCGCTGAAGGAGATGGGGCTCGAGACGGTGATGGTGAACTCGAATCCCGAGACGGTCTCGACGGACTACGACACCAGCGACATGCTCTTCTTCGAGCCGCTCACGGAGGAGGACGTCCTCCACATCTGCGAGGCGATCAAGCCGATGGGGGTGATCCTCCAGCTCGGCGGGCAGACGCCGCTCAACCTGGCGAAGGGGCTCAAGCGGGCGGGGGTGCCGATCCTGGGGACGAGCGTGGAGTCGATCGACCGCGCGGAGGACCGCCAGCTCTTCAACGAGATGGTGAAGAAGCTGGGGCTGGTGCAGCCGCGGGGCGGGACGGCGCGGACCATCGAGGAGGCGCGCAAGGTCGCGAGAGAGATCGGCTACCCGGTCCTCGTGCGTCCAAGCTACGTCCTGGGCGGGCGGGCGATGGAGATCGTCTGGGACGACAAGGAGCTGGAGACCTTCGCGGCGCGGGCGATCGAGGTCTCCCCGGAGCACCCTGTGCTCATCGACGAGTTCATCGAGGACGCGATCGAGGTGGACGTCGACGCCATCGGGGACGGCGAGACGGTCGTGATCGGCGGGATCCTGGAGCACATCGAGGAGGCGGGGGTCCACAGCGGCGACGCCGCGATGACGCTGCCGCCGTACACGCTCTCCGACGCGCAGGTGGCCAAGGTGCGCACGTTCACGCACCGCCTGGCGAAGGAGCTGGACGTCCGGGGCCTGATGAACATCCAGTTCGCGGTGAAGGACGAGGTCGTCTACGTCATCGAGGTGAACCCGCGCGCCTCGCGGACCGTGCCGTTCGTCTCGAAGGCGATCGGCGTGCCGCTCGCGAAGCTGGCGGCGAAGGTGATGGCTGGCGCGAGGCTGAAGGACCTCGGATTCGTGAAGGAGGTCTGGCCCGAGCACTTCTGCGTGAAGGAGTCGGTCTTCCCGTTCAACCGCTTCGCGGGGGTGGACATCGTCCTCGGCCCGGAGATGAAGTCGACGGGGGAGGTGATGGGGATCGACGCCGACTTCGGGCGGGCGTACATGAAGGCGCAGGCGGCCGCGAGCCACAAGCTGCCGACGAGCGGAAACGTCTTCATCTCGGTGAAGGACAGCGACAAGCGGGACGCGATTTGGATCGCGAAGAAGCTGGTCGAGATGGGGTACTCGGTCTGCGCGACGAGCGGGACGGCGCGGGTGCTGCAGCGGAACGGGATCCCGGTGCGGGTGTTGCACCGGCTGAAGGAGGGGCGCCCGAACGCGCTCGACCTCCTGATCAATGGCGAGGTGGACCTGATCTTCAACACGCCGATGAGCGGCAAGGGGCCGCGCGCGGACGACAAGGCGATCCGCACGATGGCGGTGACGAAGGGGATCACCGTGATCACGACGATGCCGGGCGTGCAGGCCGCGGTCCACGGCCTCGACACCGTCCGCCGCACGGGCCTCGAGGTGAAGGCCCTGCAGGACTACCACGCCGCGCCGGCGACGGCCGCCAGGCCATAGGGCCGGCGGCGCCCCCCTCGACTGCGCTACCGCCACCGACTCCCTGCGAAGGCGAGGATCACCTTGAGGATCCCCTCCAGCCCCTCTCCGACCCACTCGACCGGGTACCCCGCGTCCTGCACCATGCGGCATAGCCGCAGGCAGACGCGATGGCACTCCTCGGTCTCTCGGGCGTCGGCCTCGGAGACCAGCGCCGCAAGGGGCACCTTGAGCTGACCCGCGATCCGTGCCGCCAGCGTGAGCGGCAGGTCCTTGGCGCCCGTCTCCAGTTTGGACAGGTAGGACAGGGAGATTCCCACCCGCCGTGCGAGAGCGCCCTGGGACAGGCGCGGTCGGGTAGAGCGGCGGAGCGAGGCTATCCGCCGCCCGACCAACACACGCAGGCCGGGTCCACTTGCCGTCCGGTCCGCCCTGAGTGCGTGAACTCCCTGGCCACGGTCCATCGTGTACTCCTCAGCCATTCTATGCACCACCCCGGCCTGGTGTGCCTCTTCTGGAATTCTGTGCACCGATCGAATCGTCCCTGCACGATCTATCCGCCCGTTCAGACGTCGTTACGCGAAATCCGCCGGATGGCTCGCTTGTCGTACGCGGGCCAGGCCCGTACACTGGCCGCACGCCAAGATGCGGAGCCCCCGTGGACGACCCGACGACCCGGGCAGGCGCGCCGTTCCCGACGACCCACATCTCGGTCGTCGAACTGGCCGCCCGCCCCGACTCTCCCAACTACCGAGAGGCATGGGAGTCGTTCTTCTCGGCCTATTACCCGCCCCTCTATTCCTGGCTCCGGCGAACCGGCAGTCCGGCCCTCGATGCCGAGGACCTCCTGCAGCGGTTCTTCCTCGAGGGGCTCTCGGGCAGGTGGATCGGCGGCTTCGACCCCGCACGCGGAAGGCTCCGCACCTTCCTCCTCGCCTGTCTCAAGAACCTGCGGCTGAAGGAGCATCGCGACGAGGCCGTGCGCCCCGATGCCGGCGCGGCCGGACGCTTCGCGACCGACGAGATCGAAAGGTCGCTCGCGGGCTCGCGGTGCGAGGACCCCGAGCACGCCTTCGAGGTCGATTGGGCGAGGCAAGTCCTCGCGCGCGCCCTGGCCGAGGTCCGCGCCGGCCTCACGCGCGACGCCGACTCCCGGTCCCTCCGCATCCTGGACGAGTGGGTCCTCGCGGACGAACGCTCCACGGCGGAGGCCCTCGCCGACGCGCTGCAGGTGACCGCGGGGGACCTCCGCACGCGCGCCACGCGCCTCCGCCACAGACTCGCCGCCGAGATCGAGTCGCAGGTCAGGACCTGGTCCCCCGGCGCGGCCGACGTCGGCAAGGAGCGGGACGAGATCCTGCGGTGCATCGCCGGGAACGGATGATGGCGAAGCCCGCGCGCTGGCCGCGTGTGCGATCGAGGAGGCGTTCCGGGTCTCCGCGCCCGCGCTCACCGCGCATGACCTCAGCTTCTGCGGGCGGAAGCAGTCCTGCGCCGCGTCCTGCAGCTCCTCGAGGAGTAGCTGTCTGGAGTTGGGCTGAGGAGGCAACTCTAGGAATGGACTTGCCCCGGCAGCTCCGGTACCATCCCCGTGCATGAAGGGGTTCGTCCCGACACCGCCGTGCATCGTCGACCTGATGAGCAAGAAGCTCTTCTGCTCGATGCCCCCCGGGCGACTCCATTCGCTGCTCGACCCCGGTTGCGGGACAGGTGTGTTCCTGGAGGGCGTCCATAGGTGGTGCGAGCGCCAGGGACGCCCGACCCCGCGCTGCACGGGGGTCGAACGAAACCCGTCGCTTGCGGGGCTGCTTCGCAGGGGGTGGGGCGGAAGGGATGGGGTCACGATCCTCCACGCCGATTTCCTGGGCCGCCCGCTCGGCAAGTACGACTACATCATCGGCAACCCTCCGTACGTCAGCATCTGCAGGCTGACGGAGCAGGAGAAGATGCGGTTCCGGAGTCGGTTCCGGACGGCGCGGGGTCGATTCGATCTCTACCTGCTCTTCTTCGAACGTGCCTTGGAGAGCCTCGCGCCCGACGGACGCCTCGTGTTCATCACGCCGGAGAAGTTCACGTATGTCGCGACGGCCACGCCGTTGCGGAGACTCCTCGCACGGATGCAGGTGGAGGAGATCCACCTCGTCGAGGAGGCATCATTCGGGGACCTGGTGACCTACCCGGCGATTACGACCATCCGAAACCGGCCGCCTGCGGCTCCGACCCGCATCCTCTTGCGGGACGGTTCCCGGCGGAGTGTCACCCTGCCAACAGATGGCGGCTCCTGGCTACCTGCGATGAACGGGCACACGGGCCCCACACCCCTGTGGTCGCTCGCAGACGCGTGCGTTCGAGTGAGCTGTGGAGTCGCCACCGGCGCCGACTCCGTCTTCGTCTTGAAGGACAGCCAGCTCCCCCCGCAGCTCCGGTCGTTTTCCTATCCCACGATTGCCGGTCGAGACCTGACGGACGGCGTTCCCGTCGATGGTCGGGGCGGCCGTTCCATGCTGATCCCCTATCGGCGGGACGGTCGCCTGTGCAAGGAGGCCGAGCTTGGATTGCTCGCTGCCTACCTCCGCGATCCCGAGCGACTCGCGAAGCTGCTCGGTCGGACGTGCGTCACCCGGAAGCCGTGGTACTCCTTCCACGAGAATCCGCCTCTGCGGGACATCCTCCGCCCCAAGTTACTCTGCAAGGACATCGGGAGCCACCCTGTGTTCTTCGTGGATGAACGTGGCGGCCTCGTTCCCCGTCACTCCGTGTACTACATCGTGCCCAAGAACGCGGAGCAGCTTCACGACCTTGCAGCCTACCTCAATTCGCCGCCCGCGCGCGCCTGGCTGGGCGACCACTGCCAGCGCGCAGCTAACGGCTTCATCCGCTTGCAGAGCAGCGTCTTGAAGCTCATGCCCATTCCGGATCGATTCGTGGCTCCGGCGGACACCCGGGCGCCGCATCGGAACATCCACGCCGGCCCAACGTCTCGCGGTGCCACCCGATGAAGACGCCGTTCGACGAGGCGATCGACCGAATCCGGCTCCGCGGCTACCACAACCACCGACAAGAGGAGCACTCCGACAACGTGAGCGAGGGGATCGTGTTCGACCTCCGACGAGGGTGCGCCGCGTTTCGCGAGGATGAAGAAGCGGGAGTCGTTCGAGTCTGGTACAACGTCCAGTCCCCAGGCGATCGTCGACGCAAGATCGACCTCTTCGTGGGGGAGCCCATCGCCGGAAGCGCCAGGCCGGACATCAAGAAGATGCGAATCGCCCTGGAGAACAAGTCCGTCATCACCGCTCATCGAAACAAGACAAATCGATTCGACGACCTCCAGAAGACGCTGGATGCGCTCTGGAGCGAGCGATCCGAGGCCGTCCTGGTCGCCACGATCCTGGTGGGCCTCGCCCAAAGGGTCCTGAATGTGCCGGACCGCGTGAAAGTGGAGTGCAAGCGCAGCCGACGCTCCTTCGATCTGGAAGTCCGACCTCGACTCTCCTCGGGCGACGAGACGCTCTGGACCGAGTTCGAGTTCGCCGTCAGCCAGAATCGACCGAGCGATCCCGCGCAGACCGCCGAGCTGTTCCGCACGCTGCCCACAAGAAACCCGGCCCACACTCACGTGGCAGGATACGACTGCGTCCTGCTCGTGCCTGTCTTCATCGACAACGTCCATCCGCCGACGATTCCGCGCCCCAATCCGCTGGGCATTGACGTCGACGCGGGATATCACCAGATGTTGGACAGGATCTGCAAGGCGTACACGGCGCGGTGGCACCTGTAGGGGCCCTCGCCGCTGTGCGTCTCCTGATGACGGCGATGTCCGTCAGCCTCGCGTCAGCCTGGACCGCTCGGGGATGCCGGCCCCGCGGAACTCCAACGCGTCGTGCGCGCAGAACAGGTCGACCTTGCGCGCGAGGCGCCTCAGAGACGCGATCGCCCCGCGGCGGGCGCCTCGATCCACGCTGATCGCCGCGTGGAAGGCCGCGTGGCCGATGGGGCAGAAGGGCGGGTCCGAGCGGACCTCGTGGCGCGAGGCGTACGCGTCGCCCGCGTGGAGGAGCCATCCGTCACCGGAGCGCACGGCCACCCCGCAGTGCCCAGCGGAGTGCCCGCGGAGCGGCACGAGGGCGATTTCCGACTTCACACCTCGGAGCGGCACGGCCCGGAGGCCGAACCACGCGTCCCCCTCGTCGCCGTACAACTCCCATCGCGGCCCGTGGGCCCAGTGCTCGGGGCGGTAGCGTACCGCGTCCTTCCCCGCGCGCCGCATCGCCGCCGCGTGCTCGCGCGCGTTTGCGTGGACCGTCGCCCATGGGAAGTCCGGCAGCCCGCCCGCGTGGTCCAGGTCGAGATGCGTCGGGACGACGTGGCGTACGTCGCGCGGGTCGAAGCCGAGCGCGCGGACGCGCGCGATGGCCGTCTCGGTGGCATCGAGCGCCACGCCGGCCATCGCGAGGAACGCCCACGGCAGGGACCGCGACGCGACGTCGCGGGTCCCGAACCCCGTGTCGACGAGGATCAGCCCGTCGCGGGCCGTCTCCACGAGCAGGACGTGGCAGACCAGGTCCCCGGGATCGAGCCAGCCGCCGTCCCCCTCCGTCAGCCGCCGGCTCGCCGGCCTCATCGTCCCGCAGTTGAGGTGGTGGACGCGGCTCACCCGGCGCTACTTCGCGGACTCCCGCACCGAGCGGACCTCGAGGCGGTCCACCCTCGGCAGCGGCTTCCCGTCCGGCCCCATCGGGTAGGCCTCCCCCGGCAGCGGGTCGCGGCCCTTCGTCATCACGCCGCCCACGTCGACGCGCTTCCCGTCCAGCGCGACGAGGGCGTCGTGCGAGACCGCGTCGCTGGGGGAGAGCGCCAGCGAGTCCTGTCCCTCCCGCTCGAGCGTGAACTCGATCCCCTGGTACGCCTCGGGCGTCATGGCCGGCTCGACCTTGCGGTAGCGCAGCGTGCCGGTCGCCTGGACCAGGGCCGGGGAGCCCATTCGACGCACCGCGGCGCACTCCCCGCGCCCCTTCGCCATCAGGTAGGTCATGTCGCCCGAGGGGATCACGACGTACTCCTGTCCGCCCAGCGTGAGGCTGAGGCGCTCCGTGCATCCAGCGAGTGTCGTTGCCGCGTCGCCGAGGCTCACCTTGATCGCGTCTTTCTGGTCCGGGATGACGAACTCGAATTCGCCTCCCTGGTTCTTCGCGAACAGCGCCGCTTCGCCGTTGTCCTCCCGGCCCACACGCCACCCATCGTCGGTGCGCGTCGCGACCAGGGTCTCGATCCTGCCCTCGGCGGGGTTCATGAAGTCGATCCGCAACTGCGACTCGGACGGCTGCGCGAGCGACAGGGCCAGCGCCAGGAAGTAGAACATCAGCGTGTCGACCATCTGCCTCTTCCTCTCATGAAGGGACTCGACCCGTGGAGCGCGGAGTCTACCCGCCGCGCGTAGTCGCTCGCAACTCGATTCGGGCGCGATGCGGGCCTTCGGCTCAGTTCGACAGCCGCCCGCGGGAGCGCGTGCGGCCCCGACCGAAGAGGCGCGGGAGGAAGAAGAGCGTGAAGTAGACGACGTGGACGCCGCCGATGATCAGGAGCCCCCAGAGGACCTTCGAGAGGAACTCGTCGCGGGGTCCACGGCTGATCTTCATCGAATCCGAGATGCGGATGGTCTCGGGCCCGAAGTAGAGGGCCACGATCGTGCCTCCGCAAAGGCAGACCACCATCAGGGCCAGGATCCAGGCGTGCAAGTTGCTCTTCTGCGGCCGTCCCGTGGTCCGGCGGTCGTCCGGGGCGCCCGTAGCGGGCTTCCTCCTGCGCAGGAGCACCCAGGCCAGGACGAGGAGGACGAGGATCGCGCCGCCCGCGACGTACTCGGCGCGGATCCCCTTGAGGTCCTGCGCGCGGACCTCCTTCTCGACGCGATCGAGCGAGGAGTCCAGGTCCGCCGGGAGTGACGGCAGCTTCCCGCCCGAGTGCTGGCGGTAGAGCAGCAGCCCGCCGATGGCGAGCGCGCCGCCGGCGACGAGGAGGATGACGAGACCAAGGCCCTTGCGGAACATCAGGACCGATTCTCCGGCCGGACGGGGGTTCGCGCAAGGGAAGCCTGCCTCCCCAAGGGCGGGTGCCGCTGCCCGAAGACCTCGTACAGGAGCACGGCCGTCGCCGCGGCGACGTTGAGCGAGTCCACCTGGGCCGTCATCGGGATGCGGACGAGCTTGTCGCAGAGGTCCTCCTGGAGAGGGGAGAGGCCCTGCCGCTCGCACCCGATCATCACGACGACGGGGCGGCGATAGTCGACGGTGCGGTGGTCGCGGAAGGCCTCCGCGGAGGCGCCCACTACGTAGGCGCCCGTCCTGCGGAACCAGGCGCGGGCCTCCTCGTGCCCGGCGCGCGCGAGACGGACGCCGAAGAGGCTGCCCATCGAGGCGCGCACGACGTCGGGGTCGTACGGGTCCGTCGAGTCGCCGAGCAGCAGCACTCCGTCGACGCCGACGGCCTCGCACGTGCGGAGGATGGTGCCGAGGTTGCCCGGGGAGCGGACGTGCTCGAAGGCGGCCCACAGGGTCTGCCGGCCGACGGGCGCGAGGGCAAGCGGCGTCCACGCCTGCTCGATCAGGAGGCCGACGCCCTGGGGCTCCCTCGCGGCGGAGAGCGCGCGGAACTCCTGTGGAGAGACGCGACGCAGGGGGATGCGCTGCGCCGCCAGGCGATGAAGTGCCTTCCAGGCGGGCTCGTTCCGCAGCATCCCGGGCGCGGCCACGGCGCCGAGGATGCGCGCGCCGGACTCGACGGCGCGGAAGAGGAATCGGACGCCCTCGACGAAGGCGTGATGGCTGGCGTCGCGCGCCTCGCGGCGACGGAGGGAGGAGAGATAGGAGAGGTCAGGCAGGGTGGGACCGTGCGGTGCTTCCAACGAGTTCAGCGCGTGGTCGCGCGGGCGATGGCCTCCTTTCGCAGGAAATCCGGGGACGCAATCAACACATGGGCAGGATAGGGCCACGGCCCCCCGTAGGCCAAGCAGAATCGCGCTGACAGAGAATCCGCGAATCTGGAATCCGCCGGGCGCTTTCCTGCATAGTGATCCATGTCGGAGGTGAGAGTGACGGAACTGGGGGTGGCCGACGAGCTGCTCATGCGGCGGGTGCAGGAGGGCGACCGCGACGCCTTCCTGGACCTCGTGCGCCGTCACCAGCACGGCGTGTACGGCTACCTCTGGAAGATGTGCCGGGACGTCCACGAGGCGGAGGATGTGGCGCAGGAGGCGTTCCTCTCGGTCTGGCGGGCCCGCGGGACGTGGGATGCGCGCTTCGCGTTCCGTCCGTGGCTCTTCCGGATTGCGCGGAACGCCCTGAACCAGGCTCGACGATCGAGGTCGCGTCCCGAGCCCCGCGCGGCGGAGGCCGCGTCGCCCCCTTCCGCGGCCCTGGAGCGGGAAGAGCTCCTCGGGGCGCTCCGGTGGTGCGTGGACGCTCTGCCGCGGGAGCAGAAGGAGGTCCTCGTCCTGCGCCAGAACGAGGGGCTCACGCTGGAGGAGATCGCGGCGGTCCTCCGGATTCCGGTGGGAACGGTGAAGACGAGGTACTCGGCGGGGCTGGAAGGCCTTCGTCGGCTCTTGCGGACGCGGTTCCATGGAGACTTCGATGACCTGTTCCGATGTCCGGGCGGCCCTGTCGATCAGCTTCGTGCCCGGCGGGATTGACGCACGGTCCCTCCTCGGCGTGGAGGAGCATGTCGCGGGATGCGACGGCTGCCGCGCGGAGAAGCTGGAGCTGCTGCGCTGCCTGGTCGCCCTGGAGATGGACCGCGCCGGGGGGCCGGACCTGGTTGCGCAGATCGCTGCGAGGATGGACGAGCCGGTCCCTCGCACCCGCCGGTGGAGCCGCGCTCTCGCGGCCGCGGCCGTCCTGGTCTCCGGGGTCGGTCTGATCTGGGCGCTCCGCGTGGGAGACGAGGGGCGGGCGCCATCCACGGCGGGGGCCCGCCCCCTCGCCCCGACGGGCCCATCATGGAGGGCCGCGGCGCGCGAGGACAGGCTCCTGCTCGCGAACGGCCACGAGCTGCGCCTGGACCGGAGGGTCGCGCTGCTCGAGGACATCCCTGCGGAGGATCCGCCCGGGGACTGGGGGGACCGGATCGTCGAGGATCGGGGCGAGACGCTCGGCCTGAAGACAGGACTCGCCATGCCGCAGCTTGTCCCGCCTTCCCGCGACCGGGGGGAGGATGAGCAGGTCTTCCCGTTCGACATCGAGGGCCAGCGATAGGAGGGAGCCGTGGTGAGTGATTGCGGACCAAACTGAACGGGTCTTCGGCTCCTTGGCGTGGCGCCCCTGGTGGAGATGTCGTTCAGCGCCCCCTTTTTCACCGCCAAGACGCCAAGAAACGCCAAGAGGAGATCCCGGCTTGAGGTGTCTTCGTACAAGTCCGCGGCCGCGGTTCATGAGGATCAGGTCGAGCAGGACACGTTCCCCTTGGCGTCCGCTGGCGCCTTGGCGGTTCAACAAGAGTGCCCGGATCACCCCATGCTTCGCGGCCAGCGGTTTGGACCGCAATCGCTCACCACGGAGGGAGCCGTTATGAACCGCCGCATCCTTGCCCTTGCCTTGGTCGCAACGATCGCAGTCCTCGGCGGCCTGTCCACACCGTCATGGTCGCAAGGGGACGCCGCCGGTCCGCGCATCGGATTCGTCAACGTCAAGGAGGTCTTCGCCGGCTACAACGTCGCCCAGCAGTTCGAGGCCGGGCTCAAGGCAGAGAGGGACGCGGCCCAGGCCCAGATCGTCGGGATCGAGAAGCAGATGAACGACCTCATGGCCGAGATCCGAATCCTCGAGGAGGGCTGCCTGCTCCGCACTGAGAAGGAAGAGGAGCTGCTCCAGCTCGACACGCTCCGGAAGTTCCGCAGCGAACGATGGAAGGCCGTGATGCAGCGACGGGTCAACGAGAACACCGCGCGGATCTACAACGCCCTCCGCGCCGAGGTGGACGCCTATGCGCAGGAGAACGGCTACCAGCTCATCCTCAAGACCGAGGCGCCGAGGCTGGAGGAGGGCTCAGACGAGAGCGCCAACAAGCGCGTCAACATGCGCACAGTTCTCTGGTGCGCGCCGGAGCTGGACCTGACGGGAGCCATCGTCGAGCGCCTGAACGCGAGGTAGACAGCTACTTCAGGTGCTCGTCGAAGAACCCGCAGGTCGCAGCGTCTATGTCCTCTTTGGAAGGCTCGATCTCGCCCCGCCCGGCGGGCTTGAAGCCGTGGCCGGCGCCCTTCACGACGATGAGCTCCGACTTCACTCCTGCCTCTTCCAGCGCCGCGAGCATTCTCTCGGACTGGTCGAGCGGGACCGTGTTGTCCTGGTCGCCGTGGATCATCAGCACGGGCGGGTCGTCCTTGGAGGCATGTGTGACCGGGCTCGCCTGCACGTAGGCCTCGGTCTTCTCTTCGTACGTGCCTCCCAGGAACGCCAGCGGCGCCTGGCCCGCCCCGCCCTGGAACTTATCGTGCCCCACCGTCAGGTCAGCCGGACCGAACCAGGAGCACACGGCCTGAACACGGCTCGACACGTCCTCGTTCCCGCCGTCCCCCTCGAGCCCCGCCTCTTCGTCGGCGAGCCCGACCATGAGCGAGAGGTGGCCTCCCGCCGAGCTGCCCCACACGCCAAGGCGGTCTGGGTCGATCCCGTACTCCTCCGCGTTCGCGCGGACCCAGCGCACCGCGCACTTGCAGTCCTCCACGGCCGCCGGGAAGGTCGCCTCGCCGCTCAGCCGGTAGTTGATGCTCACGCCGACGTACCCGCGGGGGACGAGCTGGATCACGGGGGCCTTTCCCTTGTCTCCGCCGCGCCAGCCCCCGCCGTGGATGAAGATCACGCAGGGGAGCTTCCCCTCGGGCGGGTCCTTCTGGCGGTAGAGGTCGAGCAGGAGGGGCCTGCCGCCCCCCTTCCCGTACTCGATGTCGCGCTCGACCTCGACGCCGTCGGGAAGGCGCGCCCCCCGGTCGCGCTGCGCGAAGGCGGGGACGGCGGCGAGCAGGGCCAGGACGAGCACGCGGGCGGGTCGCATGGAGAACTCCTTGATCGACCTGAAGACCTCAACCCCCAGTCGGGCCGAATCGTTGCGCGAGCTACGGGCCGACCCGCTCCTTGATCAGGCCCCGGTGACACCGGGACTCGTCCGCGCACCCTCAGAGGAGCGTGATAGTCTCTCGCTTCGCCCGCGCCCGGAGCGCGGCGATCGCCTCGGGGCGGATCTCTCCCCAGAACCGCTCCACGTACGCGTCCCACGGGAGGCCCTGCTTCTTGAAGGCCATCACGAGGTCCTTGGAGGGGGCCAGGTCGCGGTTCCACTCGTCGATCCGCTCCTTTTTCACGCCCCTGGGCCACATCCGCATGATCAGCATGCGGACGCCGTCGTCGGCCTCCTTCGGTTCATAGATTCGCTTCGTTCGGAGCATGGCCCGATCCTACACGCCACCCGGGCGCCCGCGCAATGGACGCAGCCTTGCGCGCGCCCCCTCGCGCCCCTACAATGCGCCGCCTGACGACGGGGAAGCGACATGGCGATGCGGAACCTGATCACGGGCGGCGCGGGCTTCGTGGGGAGCCACCTCGCGGAGCTGCTCCTCGCCGAGGGCGAGGAGGTCTGGGCGATCGACGACCTGTCGACGGGCGGGATCCGCAACATCGACCCCCTGAAGGCGCACCCGAACTTCCACTACGTCGTCGAGAGCATCTTCAACGAGCACGTCCTCGCCGAGCACGTCGACCGCTGCGACCGGATCTTCCACCTCGCGGCCGCGGTCGGCGTCAGGCTGATCGTCGACCAGCCGGTCCGCACCATCGAGACGAACATCCGCGGGACCGAGGTAATCTTCCGCCACGCCTCGAAGAAGCTGAAGCCGGTCCTCGTCACGAGCACGAGCGAGGTGTACGGCAAGGCGTCCAAGGTCCCCTTCGCCGAGGACGACGACATGGTCCTCGGGCCGACCTCGAAGTCGCGCTGGAGCTACGCCTGCTCGAAGGCGATCGACGAGTTCCTCGCCATCGCCTACTGGCGCGAGCGGAAGATGCCGACGGTGGTGGTGCGCCTGTTCAACACCATCGGGCCGCGCCAGACGGGGCAGTACGGCATGGTCGTCCCGAGATTCGTCCAGCAGGCGCTCGCGGGGGGGCCGATCACGGTCTACGGCGACGGGCAGCAGTCGCGTTGCTTCCTCTACGTGAAGGACGCCGTGCGCGCTCTGGTCGGCCTGATGCGGGAGCCGCGCGCGAGGGGAGAGGTGTTCAACGTCGGCGCGGAGACGGAGCTCACGATCGAGGACCTGGCGAAGCGGGTGCAGGCGCTCGTGAATCCGGCCGCGAAGATCGAGAAGGTCACCTACGAGAAGGCGTACGGCGAGGGGTTCGAGGACATGCGGAGGCGCGTACCGGACACGCGCAAGGTCCGCGAGTACATCGGCTGGCGGCCGACGGTGGGGATCGACGAGATCATCCACTCGGTCGCCGACTACATGCGAAGCCACCCATGAAAGAGCTGATCGACGGCGTGGCGGTGAAGCCGCTCAAGGCCATCGCGGACGAGCGCGGACGGGTCATGGAGATCCTGCGCCTGGACGACCCGATCTTCGAGAAGTTCGGGCAGTGCTACGTCACGACGGCCTACCCGGGCGTCGTGAAGGCCTGGCACTACCACAAGATTCAGACCGACTACTTCTGCGTCGTGCACGGCATGATGAAGGTCGTGCTGTACGACGGGAGAGACGGGTCCAGGACGAAGGGGACGGTGAACGAGTTCTTCGCCGGGGTGCACAACCCGGTCGTGATCAAGATCCCGCCGCTCGTCTACCACGGGTTCAAGACGATCAGCGAGGGCGAAGCGGTGCTGATCAACTGCCCCACGGAGCCGTACCGCGCGAAGGACCCGGACGAGTACAGGCTGGACGCGCACACGAAGGACATCCCGTATGCGTGGGATAGAAAGGATGGATAGGTCGGCAGGGGTTCGATATCAGACATCTGACATCTGAGGTCTGATATCAGATATGCTCCGGAAACGGGGCGTCTACCCCGTGATTCGATCCGGGACTCCGTGCGCCGCGTTAGCGGGGCATATCTGATGTCAGACCTCAGATGTCAGATATCTGATGTCGACATGCGCCGACTGCTTGGCATATCGCTCCTCCTTACGGTCCTCATCCTGCTCGCCCGGACCGCTGACCGTCCGTCCTCGGCCTCCATCGCGCAGTCCCCGATCCCCGCCGCGCAGGACTGGCTCGTCCGCCACCAGTCCGAGGACGGCCTGTGGCACGCCGGCCGCCCCGACCCGTGCCGCGTCCCCACCGTCTTCGAGGTGGACGAGGCCCTCACGGCGCTCGCGATCGTCGCGCTGGACGAGGGGGAGCCGCGACGGCGCGGCGTCCAGGCGCTGATCGCCGCGCAGCGCTCGGACGGGGCGTTCGGCCCCCTCGGCGCGGCCAAGCAGCGCTTCAACTGGATCCTGGCGACCTGGGCCCTCGCGCAGCTCGCCCCGAAAGAGGCGGCGACGCGCAAGGCGCTCAAGCGCGTGGAGGCGGAGGCCCTCACGCGCTCGCTCGACGACTGCGAGGCGGGGTGGGCGCTCCTCGCCTTCGAGGCCGCGCGGGCGAGCCTCCTCCCGGTCCGCGCGGGGGCCGAGGACGCGGCGAAGGAGACGCTGCGCGCGGCCGTCGAGGCCGCCCGACACACGACGGACGTCATTCCTGCGATGCACGCCCGGTTCGGCGGCGCAGCGTCGGTCCCCTCGATCTCGGCGAGCGACGACCTGCACCTCCTCTACTTCGCCCTTCCCGTCCGCCCGGTGGACGCGCCGGACGTGGTGCGGTATCTTCTCGGCTCCCAGGCCACCTCGGGCTGCGCGAGGGGAAGCTGGCCTCCCGACCGCTGGTGGGGGACGGCGGGCGGCCGCGTCTATGCCACGGCGACCGCGATCCTGATCCTGCGCGAGGCGGAGAAAAAGTGATCCAGCTCGGCGAGTTCGCCCTCCACCCGATGAACGACGGCTTCTTCCGCCTCGACGGCGGGGCGATGTTCGGCGTCGTCCCTCGGGTCCTGTGGAAGAGGCGCACCACGCCGGACCGCTCGAACCGCATCAAGCTCGGGCTCCGCACGCTACTCGTCCGCACGCCGAACGGGACTGTCCTGATCGACACGGGGATCGGCCGCCGGGACGATGCGAAGTTCCGCAAGATCTACGGCGTCACGCACAGACGCCCCGGCGTGCTCGCCCGGCTCGCAGAGGCGGGAGTGAGGCCGGAGGAGATCACGACGGTCGTCCTGACGCACCTCCACTTCGACCACAACGGAGGGAGCACGATGCCCGTCGAGGGAGGGCGGTACGTGCCGACCTTCCCGAAGGCGCGCTACGTGGTGCAGAGGGGCGAGTGGGACGACGCGACGCACCCGACGGAGAGGACGACGGCGAGCTATCTTCCTGAGAGCTTCCTGCCGCTCGAGGAGGCGCGCAAGATCGACTTCGTGGACGGAGAGGCGGAGATCGCGCCGGGGATCCGCGTGGCGCGGACGGGAGGGCACACTCGCTGCCACCAGATCGTGCTGTTGGAGTCGGGCGGGCGAAAGGCCGTGTACTGGGGAGACCTGATCCCGACGACGGCGCACGTGGACTATCCCTACATCATGGGGTACGACCTGTACCCGACGGAGACGCTGGCGCAGAAGAGGGCGTGGATGCCGCGGGCGGTGGGGGAGTCCTGGCTGCAGTTCTGGGAGCATGACCCGCTCGTGGCGGCAGGGACGGTGTATCTGGAGGGTGGACGGTTGCGGGTCAGGCCCGTAGGTGGATAGCGGGCTCGGGGCGACGATATCGGATATCTGACATCTGATATCTGACATCTGATATGGTCAGGACGCGGAATGTGCCTGAAGGAGATTGGCGCAAGCTGGACGCGTGCGCATCCGGAACATATCAGATATCAGACCTCAGATATCGGATGTCAGATATCGAAGCCCTACGCTGCCGCCTGCTCTTCCTCCCCCGTCGTCCCCGCCACGAACTTCTCGAACATCCCCTGGATGAGTGAGAAGGTCTTGTCCACCTCCGCGCCCACCTCCTCCGGCAGGATCCCCATGATCCCCCTCGCCTCCGCGAATCCCTGCTCGATCGCCGGCAGGATGAAGTCGCGGTACCGGGTGCGAAGCTCCTCGCTGTCCTCTCCCGTGAAGCTCCCCTTCCCGAAGTGGGTCTTCGCGAAGTCGAAGATCCGCCCCGCCGTGTTCTCGGGGGAGAAGTGCTCGCGGATCTTGGCGAGGAAGTCCGGCACGCCGCCCGCGTCCTGGGGCGTCCCCAGCCCCGCGGACTCGGCCGCGCCGCGGAAGAGGTCCGCGAAGCGGCGCAGCGGGCCGACCGGGTCGGGTCCCTTCTCGTCCGGGCCGACAAGCCCCTGGATGACTTTGATCGACGTGAACTCGATGTCGAGCTGCACGCGCGCGCCGAAGAGCCCGCGCGACCCGGGCGACAGCGTCACCGCGTCCTCAGCGGTCTCCGAGGCCTGCTCGGGCAGGCGATGGGGCTTGTCGGCCTCGAACGGCTCGATGGTCGCCGACAGGCTCATGTGGGAGAGTTCGAACAGCGTCCCGGCGTTCATCATGTGTCCTCCCTGACGTGTCCCCAGGGGGTCGGTATGCCCCCTGCATCGATCATCGGCCGGTCCGAACTTGAACTTGAGTCGGAATTCCGGGCGTGGTAGCGTCCCCGCTCCAAAGGGAGGGCCGATGAAGACCTATGAGCTGCTGATCGTGGGCGGGGGAGGCGCCTCCGCCCTGGCGCGGAGGGCCGGGGAGGAAGGGGTCAAGACCGCGATCGTCGACCCCGGGCCGCTCGGGGGGACCTGCCCGAACCGCGGCTGCATCCCGAGCAAGATCCTCCTGCAGCACGCGACGGTCGTCGAGAACGCACGCCGCGCGTCGAAGTTCTTCGCCGACGTCCGGGTCGGCAAGGTGGACTCCGCGAAGGTCCTCTCGTGGATGCGCCGCGAGATCGCCGGCACGCACGAGGCGATCCGCGACTCCCTCGAGGGGCCCGTCGAGTACTTTCGGGAGCACGCCGAGTTCCTGGACGCCCACACCGTGCGCGCGGGCAGGGCCGAGTTGCGCGGGGCCCGGGTGGTCATCGCGACGGGCGCACACCCGACCCCGCCGCATGGCGTCGACCGCGGGAAGGTCCCCTACATCGTCAGCGACGACGTCTTCCGGATGAAGAAGGCGCCGAAATCGATCGCCATCGTCGGGGGCGGTTTCATCGCGTGCGAGTTCGCCCATTTCTTCGCCTCGATGGGGAGCGAGGTGACGATGGTCGAGCGGAGCGCCGAGCTGCTCATGGCGGAGGACGAGGAGGTGCGCCACGCGTTCTGCGCGGCGTTCTGCCCGCGCGTCGACTACCGGGCGAACGCGATCGTGGAGTCGGTCGAGCATGCTCGCGGACGCTTTCGCATGCGACTGCAGGGTCCGCGGAAGAAGGCGGTCGACGTCGAGGCGCTCCTCTACGCCATCGGCCGCCGGCCGAGCACCGACGGGATCGGCCTGGAGGGCACGGGGATTGCCGTGAACGGGCGTGGCTTCGTCCCCGTCGACGACCACCTGAGGACGAACGTGCGGGACGTCTGGGCGGTGGGCGACGTCAACGGCCGCCACATGTTCACGCACGCGACCACGGCGCAGGTGGAGTACCTCTCGGAGGTCCTCTTCGAGGGGCGCACGACGCCCATCGACCACGGCCCGATGCCGCACGCGGTCTTCGCCGACCCCGAGGTGGGGGCGGTGGGGGAGACGGAGCAGGCCTTGCGCGCCCGCGGGGTGGAGTACCTGAAGTCCGTCGTGAAGTACGAAGACGTCGCGAAGGGGTCGGCCATGAAAGAACGCCACGGCCTCGCGAAGCTCCTCGCCGACCCCTCGGGGCGGATCCTGGGCTTCCACGTCGTGGGCCCCGAGGCGTCGATCCTGCTGCACCAGGTGGTCCCCGTGATGCGCTGGCGGAACCACGTCAGCTCGCTGACGCACGCGGTCACGGTGCACCCGGCGCTGAACGAGCTGGTGGCCGCGACGGCGTGGGAGGTGCTCGAGAAGCTCCCGAAGGGGTCCCGTCGGCTGGAGGGCGCATAGATGGAGCCGATCGTCGTCCTGATCACGGTCCCCGACATGAAGGTGGCGCGGAGGGTCGCGAAGCCGCTCGTGGAGGAGGGGCTGGCGGCCTGCGTGAACCTGGTCCCCGGTGTGCGCTCGATCTACCGGTGGGAGGGGAAGACGTGCGACGAGCCGGAGCTGCTGCTCCTGGTGAAGACCCGCCGCGCCTGCTTCGCCGCGCTCGAGCGCCGAGTCCGCGAGCTGCATCCCTACAGCGTCCCCGAGGTCATCGCCCTCCCGATCGTCGAGGGGAGCGCGCCCTACCTCGACTGGGTAGCCGCTTCCACGCGGCGAGGCGGCCGCAGCGCCCCGGCCCGGCCCCGTGCCCGGAGCCGCCGCGCCCGGCCGTAGGGGCTCGGCCCGCGCCCGATGGGCCTGCAATGGTCGAACAGCCCACGACTTCAGCACCGTTCGAGGGAGTCCAGGGCGCGGCACGCTTCGCGCCTGGTTTCCTCCGAGGAATCGCGGGCAAGTTGACGGAGCAGCGGAACGGCGGCCCGGGCGCTGTCACCCATCTTCCCGAGCACCCAAGCCGCCCTCTGCTGGAGCTCCAGGTCCGGGGAGGACAGCACGGCGATGAGGGGAGTGATCGCCTCATCTCCCGCCGAGCGGAGCGCGTTCGCGACATCGTCCTGCAATACCAGGTCAAGATCGCCCAGAGCTTGCACCAGGTGCGGGATGGCCGGTGCGGCCTCTCCGAGGGCCACGAGGGCTACGGCGGCGCGTCGACGGATTAGGGGGTCCTGGTCACAAAGGAAGTCGCGCACGCACGGCAGCGCAACTCGCGCCGGTGCGCCGAGGCGCCCGATCAAATGGAGCGTCTCGTCGCGGGACTCCGTTTCCACGAGCGCAACCAAGTCGGGAACGAGCGGCTCTGCGAGCGGCCCAAGCCAGAACAGGACCCCGTGAGCTCCAGCCCGGACGATGGGATCACAATCGCGTAGCGCACGGAGAATGGGCTCCCTCTGGTCCAGGACTCGGGCACCTCGCCTGATGAGCGCTCCCGCAGCCGCGCAAGCGACCCCGGGGTCTGGGTCATCCCTGGCCCGAAGCAGAGCAGAAACTGCGGCGTCCGGCCCGGACGCGATCCGAAGCAAGGCTCGGCAGGCCCACCACCGGACTTCTCGGTCGGCATCGAGGACGGCCTCTGCCAGAGGCAGCGCTGCCTCGCCCGCCACGGCTCCCAATTCGCCCAGCATTGCCGCCGCAGAGCGGCGGACCTCGGTAGAGTCATGACGGAGTGCCTCGACGAGCGCGGGGACGCCGTCGCGCCCCGCCGCACGCAGGCCAAGGGTAACCCAAGTCGCGAGGTGGGGATGACGCAGTCCGTCCCGGAGGGCCTGCACGGCGTTGCAGGCGACATCGCCGAACGCCCCCAGTCGGGAGGCAACCTCATCCCAGAGTCCATCGACAGGATCTTGCAGGATCCGGACGAGCACGGGCATCGCCGTGGCCGCGTCGGTGCCCATCCGAACGAGCGAGAGAAGAGCGTCGCGACGGATGTACGGCGGGCGATCGCCGATGCCGCGGACGATGACGGGAACCGCCCTGGCTCCGAACCCGGCAATCGTCTCGAACGCGGCGCTAGCCACCCTGTTGTCGCGTCTCACGCCAGATGACACCGGCATCCCACGTCAATGAGACTCGGAGGCGTTCGGGATTGAGGGATCGGCGAGGAAGCAGACCTCCCCCCA
>Ga0209726_10001981_pt1 | contig 31330 bp, 41 predicted proteins | sample Subgrocontami54m_FD_187453 | JGI IMG/M metagenome (GOLD analysis project Ga0209726, IMG submission 187453) | Subsurface groundwater microbial communities from S. Glens Falls, New York, USA - GMW46 contaminated, 5.4 m (SPAdes) (version 3) | ecosystem: Environmental > Aquatic > Deep subsurface >... | reverse complement strand
GGAATATCAGTATCAGCCAAATCAAATTTAGTTGCACTCACGTGCACGTGGCAATCAATCAATCCGGGTAACAAATAATGATTTGAAAGATCGATTACTTGAGCGTTACTATCACTACAATTCTCATGCGTAACAGCAGTGATAACATCATTTTCAATGACCACGTTGGACCTTTTTGAGGGTGTCTCGTGATTAACATCAATAATGGATGCGTTTTTTAAAATGATTTTTTGATTATTGCCAATGCTCATTTTTCACCTCGTATTATGTGACTTAACACAAACCCGCTGGATTCCAATCACTTTCACTATTATAAAGTGTTTTTTGGTGTGTCGATGTAAATAACTTATAAGCATTGGGTTGTCTATCTTGCAGTGTCACATAAGCTTTACCGGCAACATATAAAACACCACAAAATGCCACACAAGCAAGCGGCACATACCAGGGCATATTGTCTGAGCCACCACTGCCTGTAGCGCTTGAATTGGTAGTCATATTCGTCATATTAATCAAAGCCGTAGTTAAATTATCTATCATAAATACCTCGTTTTAAGTTGTTATTGAATGACAGGATCATTTTAGGGGATAGGTATGAATAAATCTAATTGATAGTTTTTATACGTTCATATAAAATGAATTTATATAGAGGGGTTTTATGAATCTACGCACCTTAAACCTGAATTTATTGAAAACATTATCGGTGTTACTGCAAACTCGCTCTGTTACATTAGCGAGCCAAGCATTATTTCTAACACAACCTGCTGTGAGCACTGCCCTGAAGCAATTGCGTGAATTATTTAATGATGCGTTATTAGTGAAAGGTGACGACGGGCTATTAACACTGACACATAAAGCCAAAATTATTAAACCCAAGCTAGATCAAATTTTAAAACAAACCGAAAATTTAGTTGGATTCACACCAGAATTGATTCAACCGGAAAAATTAGATGAGACATTTCGCATTGGCATGCAGCATCATGTGTCCGCTGTTTTATTTCCTGCCTTATACAAAAAAATAAATAGTGTCGCACCCCACGTCAAAATAAAACAAAGCATTGTTTCTGATATTTCGGAAATGTCGTCCAAAGAATTACACCAATATGATTTTATCATTGGTACATTTCCAGAAACGCCAAACAATTACACCAGAGAAGCATTTTTTACAGACCATTTTGTTTGTTTATCTGGCGTTAAAAAATTAAATCGGCAAAAAATGATTTCTATTTCTGATTTAAATAATTACGAACATGTGATTTTGTCATACATGAATAACTACACGAAAACATTAAATGATTCGATGCTGGTATCAAACGATATTCATCGAAAATATAAAATGATTTGCGACGATCCATTCATGGCAGCGCAATTGGCTTCAGAACAACAATTATTATTAATTGCAACAAAAACCAGGGCGGATTTTTTTAAAAAAATATTTGGGCTTAAGGTATTTGATTTACCTTTTGAATCACCCGGTATTAACAATAACATTTTTTATAAAAAAATGGATAAAGATGATCCGGGAAAGCTGTGGTTTAAATTTATTTTATTGCAGGTGATTTCATAATCTCTTTTTTTAAAAAATGCCGTACACAGCGAACACTTTGCGCGCGAAACCTTGTATAGGCAATATTCGCATGTTATGGTTCCCGTTTTTAAGAAATCACCCCGTGAGTTGCTATGAGAAGAACGCCTATATGGAATATTACTTATTCTTTCGTTCCCAAGTTTGAAGCAGTTGCGACACTTCCTCCCATCGCTACCGAACAAGCCTTACGTCAAGAAAAGTCAATGTACAGCGCCACAGATGCTTTTGTTAAAAAACATGGCGGGCCAATTTCGAGGCTTTTATTGGCAAAAATTCCACAATGGTATTATGACAAGGCACGCGCTCTAAAACTTTATCCGAATATTGATATTCGCGTGCATCACTTTAGTGCTGATTTTTTAAATACGCCGGGATTGGAATTATATCCCGCGATTCCAGGTTTACATTGTGATGGTGAATGGCGAGAAACGTATTTTAGTCAGCCTGATTTACACAAAGTTCCCGTTAGTCATCACTTGATTGCGACGGTTGCTACAGAAAAAGGAATTAGCAATACACAATTTTTATTGGACACTGTTAATTTTGACGCTAAAGATATTTCTGATGAATCCACATTATGGGAAAAAGTAGATTCCTCTTTACGAGGCAATCCAAATTTGCGATTTACTGCGATGCCAGATGGCGAACTCACTTTATTTGATTCACGCAGTTTGCATGAGGCAACACCTGTAAAATTTCCTGGCGGGCGTCTTTTTTTCCGTTGCAGCATGTGGCATAAACCCAATTTAGGTGAAGGTCAATTATCACTGAATGAACAGCTGTATACCGTGTTCCATCCCCCTGCCATGCTTCCATCGCATTCTCTAGACACCGCTTCTCTCACTACAGCTTCGCAATATCACGTAATCGATAAAGTGCAACCTGTATTTTCAATTGATGCGTTGGCAAAAGAACCCAGCATCATGAGTGCAGATGCGAATTTTATGCAGGAAAATGGCGGGCCCATTGCAAATGCTTTATTAAGAAAAGTACCCAAAACATTTTTTGATGAGGCTGAAAAAAGAAAATTACGAACGCTATTTGATTTTTTTGTTTATCGTCTTTATCCATCTTATTTACCCAATTTTCCTGGATATGACCAAAAACCCAGATTGTCAGGTTGGCATTTACCCGTTACCCCTGTTCAAATATCACAATCGCCAACACCTGAAATTCAAATTTCATTATCTTCTTGTGATAAAAGCGTAAACAAAACAGCGTTATTGTTGTCAAACCAGAAAACCACTTTTTCAAAACACACCAATCATCATTATTTTTGGCGTAACTACAATAATGCAGTTGAGCACCAAAAAGACCTCGATAGTACGGCAACGGTAACAGATGGTGATGTTGTAATGACCACCAGTCACACAGCGCGCAGAGAATTACCAGTGATGCATCGTGGATGGAGAGCGATGTTCAGAGCAAGCATGCAAGAAGGCAAATATAAACAGGAAATCGTAAAACAACAATACGTTTCAATTCCGTATCGTGGAAAAGGGTGGTAAATCTTTTAATATTCACAACACGCAGCCTAGAAACAGTCGCTTGGCAATTAGCGTGATCGACAGATATTATTTTCAATGGACCCTAATCAATTTCATCAAAAATCGATTGGATTTTTGAATTCTTCCACGTGAGAAATTTGGTTAATCCAAACGCTTTCAAAATGGGAGCCAATTGCTTTAGTGTGTTCATAGCTTCCATTTTTTCCTCTTCTGTCGCATCTGATGACTCAATAATTTCTGCATTTGCTAATGCAGCTGCCATTGTTCCTTTTCTAATAGTTTTACCACCCATTTCAAAGTGGCTTTTATCATCAGGAATCATGTCTTCAGGTTTTTTTGCATTATAAACCATAAGAATCACCTCATTTTCATTGATATTTTATTTTACAGCATGTATTTGGCGTTAAAATATTAAAAACGACCAGGTCCATTTGGTTCAGGCGTTGAATCATTTTTATTCATAGCCATAACGTAGTTAAACAATTCGTGGACTGTCTTCATTATTTTGAAAGTGGTAGTTCCCTCTTTTTTATCGGCAATCAATGAAGCTAAGATCTCATCTCCTCTTGTTGCCAGCCTGCCTAACTCATCTTCATCATCATGGCCGCGATAGCTAATGTGGTGAGCATTACACGTACGGGCTTGCTCAATTTCGCTAATAACTGCATATGCATATGCAGTTATAGCCGCTTTATCTGCTGAGTCCATTTCTGTTGCGCTATGTCGAATCATCATCCAGCAATATTCATGCAAAAAATTTAACAGTTTATTACCATCTTCGTAATAAAATTTTCGTGCATTGATTGCCTGAACAAATTGAATAGGATCAAGTCCTTCATTTTCCCATCTTTGGTATGAAACTTGTGCTAATTTAGCAAGTTCATTTCTGTAATCCCCCGTTCCAGTGGAATGAAAACGAAAGCCCTGAAAAAACCCAGCTGTATTTACTGTTGCAATAGCCGGAAAAAATCTAGCACTACCAATAGAAAAACTCGCTTTTCTCATAGCATGAATTCCACATTAAGTTTATTTTTACGCATATTAAAGTATATATTTTTAATATGCCAGTGTAATTTCGTGCGGTATTTTATTTCAATCGCCAAAATTCTATTTTATTGATATTGGTATTGCAAGAGCACTTGGCAAAACACTGACAATACCACCCACCCCATCGACAAATTATTATGGTGATTTATGTGAACAATTTATTGTAACTGAATGCATTAAATTAGCGGGCTATAATAAATCAGAATATGAATTTTCATATTTAAGTACCGAAAGTGATGTTGAAGTGGATTTAATTGTTGAACGTCCCGGAGAAAAATTACTGTTGATTGAAATTAAAAGTAAAACTTGTGTTGAAAAATCTGATTTAAAATCACTGATGAATATTTCACAGGATTTTGAAAAATGCGAATCTGTTTGTTTTTCTTGTGACCCACGAACAAAAAAAATAGGGGATGTGATGATTTATCCGTGGCAAGAAAGCATTAAAAAATTTTTTGGGTGAGCGCAAGAAGCGGCTCATTATTCCCTAAACTCTGTTTTGAAACAAAATCCTGCTTGTTCCTAACATTTTTTAAGTTCATCACCATAAGAAATTGTCAGCGTTAAAAATTCATTCATGGTAGTGCTACCACGTCGGCCATCATCCGATGGAAATAAACACTTGAAATAAACTACAGTGTAATTATAATGTACTTATGAATAGTATTACCTTTGAATGTGATGCAAGTAAGGCATCCGTCAACAAGAAAAAACACGGGATTGGCCTTGAAGAAGCGAAGGCCGTTTTTTACGACGAAAATGCTGTCATTATACATGACCCAGCGCATTCAAAGGATGAAGAACGATTTGTGATTTTAGGATTGAGCGTAACGTCGCACATGCTTGTTGTCATCCACTGTTATCGAGAAAAGGATAAAGTGATACGAATCATTTCAGCAAGAAAAGCAACAAAACAAGAATCAAAGCAATATCATGGCGGTGCATTATGAAAAAACAATATGATTTCTCAAAAGCAAAAAAAAATCCCTACATTCATGACTTAAAAAAACAGGTCACTATCAGACTGGATGCAGAAACGATTAATTATTTTAAACACTTATCAGAAGATAATGGCGTCCCCTATCAAACACTAATCAATCTCTATTTACGTGACTGCGCACAAAAACACAAAAAATTAAATTTTGCTTGGTCAACTGCAAAATAAATAAAGGCGGGGGTTTTGATCATTTCTTGTTGATAGCAATAGAAGTGGGAGCGCAAGCGGACCTTGTATTCGTGGCTCTGGCGCCCACACCACTCCGATTCGCATCCTTGGTTTCTTAAAAAAACTTTTTTGGATGTTGAGCATGCGCATTGTTTTTAGAAAAAGTTTTGTCAAAAGTGGCTAGCGAGGGTGCACCATTTAATCGCCCTTCCGCCAAAATTAAATAATCACCGAAATCAGCTTTTCCTTTTGCATACATTTCTAGGGCTGAGGTAATTGCTTCTCGCTGCCCAATGGCAACACCCGATGAATCCAGTAAATTTAAAATAACCTGACAAATTTCTTCACGCGTTCTTTTTTTAACTTTTAGAACCCATATCATTTCTAAAATAGCGTAAGAAGAAACAAACAATTTCTTTTCGGCTGAAATTTTTTTCAAAAATTGTTTCGCGATTTTAGCTTCATGGGGGTCATCATCCATAACGGCACGAATCAACACATTTGTGTCACATCCGATCATTATACTATTCCCTATTTTTCCGACACTGCTTTCATAATCGCCTCATCCATATCTCGAACAGACATCGGCTTCTCATGATCTCGTTTACAACATCCAAACAACATCTCAATGGATCGCTTTACCGGTTTGATTTCAATTACACCATCCGCACGGACCGTAAAAAGCAACTCATTACCCGCATGAATACCCAGCTTTACGCGCAGCGCATGTGGAATGACCACCTGCCCTTTTGAAGAAATCACCGCTTTATCACTGAGTAACATCGCAGATTTCATAATCATACCTAAAAGTAAGTCAACATATCTTACTTTCAATATAGCAAACCGCTAACACTCCGTCAAATATACGTCGTTAATTACAGGATTAATTGAGCTTTTGTTGTACCGCATGGAATGCGATGCCAGGCAATACCTTCGTGCCTTTTACCAGGAAAAGGCACGAAAGTATTGCCTGGCATCATGATCTTTGACTTCTACTTTACAATGGACACTTGTAACTACTTTTTCACCGGAGCGCAAGGATCAGTTTGAGTGCCAGTGCTGACAGAACCAGTTGCCGCAGATTGCGGATTAAAAAGTGTTCCTTTCGTATTTGCCAGCCATGAACGCACAGCGTCGTCACGTGCTGAAGTAGGCTCAATTCCTATAAATTTTTTAATATACTCAGGTATTTTTTCTTGCGGAATAAAATCGCCTGAAGATGTCCACCAACCCCGTGACGACCCTTCTGCTTGAGCGCTCGAAACGCGCGTTATTCTGCCATTGCGTTCCTGAACGATACGTGAGGCCTCGCTTATTGTTAAATGCTCACCGGATTTTAAAACACCTTCACGTATCAATTCTTCTTCCAACTGGGTCATACGTTCATTTAATTTTTGTTTGTGTGCTTCAAATGCTTTTTTTAGTTCATCACCAGTCATTTTCTGCGGATTTCTGGACATGGTATTTTTTCTCCATTCAAATTAGACATTAACGGCATTCTATTTTTGTAAAATAAATAATAAGCAATTCATCGCGCGCTTCGTACCTATGATGGTGAAACGGAAGAGGTTTCAGGACTCTTCTCATCAATATGTACTAATTTCTTTACTCCATTCACATCAACTAATTTATATTCATCCTGTTATCTTATCATACATGGTTATAAAACTATTTCATTGCAGCGGCAGGAGATGATGCTGCAACAGCAGCGCTGTTCGTCGCTGAAACCTGTGAATTCGAAGCAGGAAAAAATCCAGCTGGATTTTTACTTACCCTCACTTCCGGCAAATCAAAACCGAGAGCGCGTAATTCATCATCGGTAAGCTTGGTGGCGTTATTGTTGGCATTATTGGTGGCTTTTGTCGGAAAACTTTCTCTGTGCAACCATTCTCTTGCGTTCACTTCAGCTGATTCCAATGACCTCCTAAAAACTTCCTCATCAATTGCAACGGTTTCAAGTCCCCCTTGACCCGCAATGCGTCCTACTAAATGCGTGTTATCACCATCAGAAACCACTGTATAATTCTCTCGTTCGGCAACAGTGAGGTTGCATATTATAAGTGCGACATCATCTGGAACAGGAATACACTTGTAAGAACCTGTTTGAATTTCTGTGCTTTCTGCTGCGGAATTTTGCGTCTCTAATTGGTCGGCGCGCATTTTGATCCTCCTGTTAGTGTTCTCTGGAAAATAATGAAGCAGCGATGCCATGCTTACCTTTTTTGCCTTTTCCTTAAGAAGGCAAAAAAGCCTGACATCACTGCAGAAAAAGGCATTTAACACCCGCCCATCGTTGGAGCGCAGGATTTCTCGGGAATAATAGGGCCAGGTGGTAAATCACCTTTGCCTGCGTCATACCAAGCCTTTTCATAGCGATGTAGATGCTTGATATATTCTTTCTGCTCAGAAAAATTCAGCGCCTTAAATTCGGCGAGCTTTTCTGGTTTATGTAATGATAATTCCCACAGAAATTTAATAACAATATCGGAATTCATGTTGGTGGTGCCGCCACGGTCATCATCCGCTTGTGATAAAACATGGAATAAACACCTCGTTTTACGCGGTAATGCCAGCAGTGCGCTGATCGGAACAAGTGGGATATGATGAGCTAGAAATTCACACAAATCTGATTGATCTTCATCGGAGAGCTGATCAAATTGATCTGCTGTCATACTCTCACATGGACTATATCCGTCAGACAATTTTATTTGAGTATGTGGGCGCAAAGAAACAAATTTTTCGATACTCACTGGGTTTTTACTATAACAAATATGTCTCGCGTATTTTTCTTGCAAGTCCGCATCACCATTTAACACGGTTGCCAGCGAAAAAATACGCTTGTCGATGAGATCCATGGGTGTAAACCTATAATCATAACGCGACATTAATTTACAAAATGTATTCAGCTGTATTGCATTGAGCGATATCATCGCATCCAGTGTAATATAGCCACGTTTTATTGCTTCTTGAGTATGTTGCGCCAAGAAAGCATCTTTCAAAGCAACCAATTTTTCAAGGTTTGCTTTTGTTTCATCTGGATTATCAGAGATAAGATTGCGTATCACTATTTTTTTGGTTTCAATGACGGCATGAAAAAAATCTGAATTAAAAATTGCTATGAGATCAAAGTCTACATGAGGACAACACAATAAATATTCTGGTAACGTGAGATAATTTTGATCTAACACAGTCATGGCATTCGGAATACAATGAAAAAACCATGCGAGGTGATCACGTTGCTTGCGTGAAATCCTTGCATACATTTCTAGCGACACATAACCTTTTTCTTGGGCGCTTTTGAATTGTGCGTCATTGAAGTAGAGTTTTGTATAATAATCCTCCGCCGGAAGACCCCATAATGGTTGCGTAACGTCGGCCCATTGTATCGCCTTTGTGCCACTATTTCTCGCAGCGAGAGTGAGCAATGAAGTGAAAAATGGTCGTTGAATATTTTCCAGAAATACTTGTCTTGGTGCAAAAAAACGCATGTTTGTCTCCCGCGTTACTCAGTAGTTTATCGAACGCTTATAACAACTTTTTCTCCGGTGTGCAAGAATCGGCTTGAGTGCCAGTTTGCAACTCTCGTTGTTTCAAAGGCTCTAACATAAAATATTTAAGTTGCGCATGCGCCTTTTGCACTTGGCTTTCAGTCAATGGATAATCTTGAGCGCCGCCAAACTGCCACATCCAAGTATTTAGCATTTGATACAACCAATGAAACGGAAATTGTAACGGGCTTTTAATTAAACTGACAAAAAGATAACGTATTTTATCGATCGTGTTTTCCCGCCAATCAATCGTAAAATAACCAAAATGCCTACGATCCACCATGCTGGACCAATGATAATCTTTGGTACGATCCTCAACCTGTGTCATGACCAAATTCGCAGCGGGCGCCACAACATGCTGAAGATCACTCATATACGGATAATATCCACCATAATGTTGATCAAGCACCCATCCCTGAATACGATCGGTGAGCGACCATTTTGATTTTTCATTCCACGTTAAAACCGTAACAAAAATTTTTCCATCGGGTTTTAAATATCGTTGAAATAAACGCCAAATATCAGCAAGCGTTTCTTTACTGCGATTACGCGCAGCGTTATTGGCAAACACACCCATGGATGAACACACATGTTCAGTTGAACCTAATGCGGTAATTCTATCGAATAAACCGATCAATGCAGAATCCTCTATTCGATAATCTTGCACTTTGACTTTCAATCCTTTTGCTTTGACAACCTCTGCCTGTTCCGGTGAAAGGGTTAATCCAATGACTTCCACACCTCTGCGCGCACAATATTCCATCCATACACCGCTACCACAACCCGCATCCAATAATCTCATGCCTGGCTGTAATCCGAGCGTATTAAAAATATGGTCATATTTATTCAACGTTGCCGCTTTAAGCGTCATGGGTTGACCATCGAAATTAAAAAGGCCTTCTGAATAATCTATTTCTTTTTTTTCAGGCGGCAAATAATGTTCGAACCAGTCATAGCAATTTTTCGTTGTTTTGGTTTGATCTCGCGAAGGAAGATTAAAAAAATACCAAGCGATATCTCGTACAGCGATCATTGATGCTGCTGTTAGCACCAAAGCGCCTATGAGGCGAGCAAAAAAATAAAAATCGTTAATATCATCAGAACGCATACCAAACCCACCTTTTGTTTTCATCAAGCCTGTACAGAGTTACAAAATAGACACCTGACAAATTATGAATAAACGTCATTGTTGACATTTTATCAAAATTTGTCAACATAGTTTGATGAAAAATAAAAATGAAGAAAAAATCATTCAAGCCGCCCGCTCAGTTTTTCTGAAGTTTGGCTATAAACGCGTCACAATGAACGATATCGCTGAAGCGGCAGAGATGTCCCGCCCCAATGTTTATCTTTCCTTTCCAAATAAAGAATCGGTATTCAAAGCGCTTTTCAAACAAATCGCATTACAAAATCTCAATGATATTCGCAAAAGTCTTGCTGATATTTCATCACCAAAAAAACAACTACAATTTGCTTTTGAAATATGGCTGACTCGCCCTTATGAACTTGTTAAAAAAACACCGGATTTTGAAGAATTATTGTATTCAAGACATGAATTTTGCAGGCAGATTTCAGAAGAAGTGGGCACTTTATTTGAAGCAGAGCTCGTCAATATTTTGAAACCACTGTTAAAAACCAACAAATCCAACACGCTATCTGCAAAAAAAATAGCGCGCATATTAAGAAGTGCGGCACGGGGTTTTAAAGAAACCGCTCAATCAACCAACGAGCTTCGCCAAATGATGAACGATCTAATAGATCTCATTATTCCCTAAACTCTGTTTTGAAACAAAATCCAGCTTGCTCCAAGCGCTTTTTAAGTTGGTCACCAAAAGCAATTGTCGGCGTTAAAAATCCTTTGCGCTCTATTACAAAAGCATTTTCGATAGCAAGCCGAGCTGATTCGCATGCGAGCGCAACCGTGATTTCATTACCAGGATCACCTTGTCGTTTCATGCTAACAATTAATTTACAAACACTCTGGCTTCGACAAACCAATTGACTGCGAAAAAATCCTTGTTGACGAACAGTGGCTGATGGCCCTTCGCCTGGTTTAGGAAGAAAGTACTTAAGGAAATAGCGCCCAAGCGAATATCGACTTAAGAGCCGAAATCCAGCTAAAAACGCAGTTGTTAAACAAGCTTTCAAAAATCCAAGTCGATTAGGCATGAGCATGCGTTCTTCATATTGAACAGGCTTACTGTCTTCACCCTGTTGCGCACGCAGCCATGCAGAGCGACGCACCACGGCTCTATTAATTGCATTCATAAAAAAAGGTACGCTCCAACGTGTTAATGCTGGTTCATAATGCGGTGACAATGAAGATGGCAATGCTTTTGGCCATGATAAATCGGGAATTAAACAATTCGCATTTTGTAATACGTTTTTATCGGCAAACTCAGCCAGATGAAATGCAGTTGCTAACGTGCCACCATTAAATCCACCTTTGACCTGATAATAAAAACGCAAATCATCTAACTGCAAACCGCGATCCTGCGCTGCGTTTAATGCAAGGTATACAGTCAAATCTGCAGGGACAGAATCAAACCCGCTAAACGGTATCAGGCGCGCACCCGATTCGACGGCCTGATGTTGATATCGTTTAATCATGTCGTGAATAAAGGGGGTTTCGCCGGTGATGTCGAGATAATCAACACCCCATTTGACACAAGCAGCAATGACAGGCTCACCATATAAGCTAAATGGCCCTGCAAAACTCAAGACCACTTTAGTTTGTTGCACCACGGCTTCGACGCTTTCAGGGTGCGATGAATCCGCAATGATAATGGCAGGTTTAATGACGCAAGATTGTTGCAACGCTTCCAATTTTTTTAAATCACGACCCACGATGGCTATTTTTAAATTTTTGCCTCTATCGGCATTCATCATGTATTGCGTAGCAAGACGACCAGTAAAACCAGTCGCGCCATAAATGATTAAATCAAATTGCTTTTGCATCGGTTGCAAATCCATTACGCTGAATTAAAAAACAAATGCTACGGCAAAAAAGTAAGGTAATCCATAGGGCATGATTGATTGAATGTTGATCGGTTAGCGTAGTTAAATCTTCTCATGGATTCTCAAGCACAATTACTTCATTCATGGTTTTAGTTTCGATGTATCGTTTTTTGGTTTCCTGGGTTCTTTATCCCAAATTTTGTAAAACCGGCCACTCGAATCACATTGATATCCGGTTAAATCAATTTTTTTACGCTTCGGCAATTGACCAATTACATCGCGGGCTACACCCAAATCAATCTTAGAAACTTTATTTTTAAAAAATGTGATACTACCTCTAAGCATAAATTACCTCATTTGCATCAGTTGAAAATCCACTACGCTGAATTAAAAAACGAATGCTACGGCAAATAAGTAAGATAATCCATAGACCATGAATGATTGTACGTTTTGCCAATATCATCCCTTTATCATTGCTCAGTCATTTTTAGGTATGCCTGAATTTGTTTCGTTATTTTTTGGATACATTCATCCGCAGAATCGCCTTTGACAGTCGTTTTTTTTGAATCATAAACACAAATCAACACCTGGTTAAGCGTGTTAATGATTCGTAAAAAATACGACTTCGTTTCTTTGCTCATTACGGCGCATTCATCGGTAGTTAATGCACTCTGAAAAGAATTTTTAATAATATCTGCCGCCGCATTAGATAATGATAAATTTTTCTGATAAGCAAACTCTGTCAATGCTTTTTCTGTTTCTTCATCTAAATACGCTTGAATTCGCCGCATGATATTTTTCTCCGTGATTTCCAATCTAAAATCATATGACTCGTGCACGACTCATGCAAGAAAAATCACGAGTCGTGGACGACTCGTCACAAATTTAATGTGCAATTATTCAAGGAATTAAATCATGAGTCAGCTGTGAGTCGTCATTTTTATCGAAAAAAATGGTGTAAAATCAACTTTGTGATAAAATTCAGATGGTTGGATCGTGCAACTTATGTTGCGTAGTGTGTGGAGAAAATCTTTTGTTTGATGAGGAGTTACAGCATGTTTAACGGGCATCCGATGATATATTATTTCAAGGCAGCAGAATTTTTTCATGCAGCATGCAGACTGGAAGAAATAGCAACTTTTGGTGATATTAATTGGTCGGAGGAAATAAAACAATCCATACCAAAATCAGGTGAAGGATTTGTTAAGCAAGCATACAGTCAAAACCTGCAGCACGCCAATTACGACAGAAAACCTAAGATATCCATTAAAACCTCTTAAAGATTTTTGTCTTTACGTATTGCAACAAACAAGCAATCTATTTGCTCCAAAAAATATCGAAAATAATGAGATCTTTTGTTACGAGCTGAAATCAGAGGAAGTGATAACTTAACTTCCTCCACTCCTGGCAACGAACCCACTGTAACGATCAGCGCGACCATCTGTCCAATGCATCAGCTAATACAACAGCACAGCGTAGTTAGGTTAATGGCATGGCACAAATCATTGTGTTAAATTATTTAAGCTAATTAAAAAGAAAGGGGAATCTATGCGAAATATTCATTCATTTTTTGGAAAAAATGGCTGCCGCTCTATTAACAAAGAAGACTGTGATCTTGCACTCAAATATTTAGAAGCCTTCAGAAAAAGTAAATGCACTCTATCCTACAAGGAAGATGACTGTAAAAAAGTTCTGGATCAAATTGCTTATATTTCAGAACAATGTTTCGATCGTGAATTTGGACCGAAACTTTTTTAGCGGAACGTGTTTTTCGAAATTGAGCTACATCGCGCATAAATAAAAGACCGCTATGCAGCGGCCTTTTCCATTTCAATTGCAGACACTCGATTCAGAATCCATTCAAATGCCTTCATTGCCTTAGTAACTGCAACCATGATCTCCTTTTCTGACAACAGTGTTTTCCATGATTGTACATACGACGCATGATGCTCCAGCTCAGCCTGCAATCCAAAGTGGCTCGACAAAAATAGCGCACCCACCTCAGCAATCAATTCTTCTTGAGCACGATCTTTTTCGCTGCGCGCGTAATTGTCAAAACAATCGCGAGGCAATCGATCTGTGCGTCCGCCAGTCCAGTGCACCAATTCATGCAACAACACAGCGTAGTAATGTTGTTCCGATGTGAAATATTTTTGCTCAGGCAACACAATCACATCATCCGCTGGACTGTAGTAAGATTTGCCACCAAAGTGGGAAATAGTTACGCCGAGAGACTGAATCAGCGCATCGACATCATGCGATGAAAACATTAGAGCATCCAAAGCGGATTCATCCAACGTCGTTTGATCCAAATTAAAAACATAATAGGATTTCAAAAGCGGCGCAGTTGTTGAAATTTCCTCACCATCAACCATTTTTTTATTGTTTAACAATTTCCAAAAATAAACATCACGTCCTTTTGCACCTTTCTTAACGCAACCACCCCGCTGTTTAATTTGATTGAACGTCAACCATTGATTCGATTTATACCCTTCTTCATGTTGACTGAAAAAAAGCATCAATAAATTTGAGCCATGATAAATACCGCCGGCACCAACGGGCAATTTCAAACATCCTGCGCTATCCCATTTTTTATGCCAAGCAAGTAGACTGCCATTTTTTTCAATAACGTCAAATAATTGTTTTGTTAACGCTGTACAAAATTCAGAATAAGTTTTCATTTTCAATCTCCAATTTAATTAATGAATGCACATTGAAGCCGAACGAATATCAGCTTCCGAACCAACGGGGCATATCCGCATGCCGATCCGTCAAGGGTGAGTGTGTTTGCTTAACGGTCTTTGGCGAAAAAATGGAGGTGATAAAGCAGTAAAAAATTGGTGCGCACATCACACTTGCGCAAACATATTCACTTGCGAAGCCCTTGACGGGAGGTCGGATATGACACGATGGAAGGAAGCTGATATGAGTAATAGTTAGCGTACGATGAAGTTGAACGAAGCAAGACGCGATGCATTGCCGATGGACACCACCTGTTTGAGCGTAAGATTATGGATTGCTGAGACGCAATGGTAGTGCAATGCTTTCGTGCCTTTTCATTTTTTCTTTGCACGGAAGTATTGCCTGGCAACAAGGGCCCAACTGATGGCAAGAATTACCAGCACTTTTTAGTGACTAACAACAAGAGATGAATTGTACACCTTATACGATTACTCGGATAATAGATGATATCCGATAATGCTCACTGTTTAGCACCCGTTTATCCAACTGTACCCCAATACAAAAATATGCTTAAATGCAAACCATTGGATTATTTAAAAGGGATGTTTTGACTGTAACTTTTCCACGAGGATCGCATCATGCCACAGTTGACCTTTTCGTTTTTTGATTACCTGCGGGAACAAAGACTAGCAGATGAAATAGATTCAGCACGAGCAGGCATTATTCGAATGAATGAAGAAAATGACAATGAACGTGCATTAAACAGAATTCGAATGAATGAAGAAAATGACAATGAACGTGCATTAAACAGAATTGAAAATTTTGATTTTAACTCAATTCCCCCGTTTTTTTGCTGCCCCTTATCGATGCGAATTATGGTTGACCCCGTCATTGATCCAAGCACATTAATTCCTGATGTTAATCCAAATGCGCTAGCGAGAAACTATGGTGATGTTGCACGATACGAAAGAAAATGGCTTGAGCGTGCAATTGCAATCAATGGAATAAGCCCAACGACACGAAAAGCAATCACTGCTACGCAATTGATTCCAGATACGCAATTAAAATCCGATATTGATTCTTTTATAACAGCACAATTGGGCGAGTATGAAAATCGTCTACAACATCGCCAGGCATAAAATAATCTTCAATTTGCGGGATGAAAAACATACGGGAAAGTAAATGTGATTTTGTTGCAGTGAATACCTAAAGCACCTAACTTTTACAAAAAACTGCGTTTTTACGTGGAATTTGAGCGACACGATTCTGATAAACCCTATGTTTTATTTTTTGCGTAAGGATTTGAAGTGATAAACAAACAAGAAATGAATTGCCCTTGCAACTCAGGAGAATTATTTTGTAATTGCTGTGATCTATATTTGACGGGAAAGCAAAAAGCACCAACACCCGAAAGTTTGATGCGCTCACGTTATACAGCATACTCATTGGCACGTATCGACTATATTCAAAAAACCATGTGTAAAAAAGCCGCTGCAAATTATAATCCTATTGATGCGGAAAAATGGGCATCATCCGTTAAATGGCTTGGATTAACTGTTATTGATGCCCCGCCACCTAAAAATAATACAGGTTCAGTCACTTTTATCGCTCGATTTTTAGAAAATAATATTCAAAAAGCAATTGCCGAAAAAAGTTTATTTGAAAAAATAGATGGCACGTGGTTTTATGTTCAATCACAGGCTTCATGAGCAAAAAAATGCCAGGCTAGTCTGGCATCGCCTTTGGCACTATACCAAAACCCCTATCCCTTTATCATACACCAAATTAAGCAATTTAAGTGATGTACCACGCGGATGTTTTTCGCCAATCTCCCACTGACGAATAGTAGATGCGCTTGTATTTAAATAGGCAGCAAATACTGCTTGACTCAATTTTTCACGCAAACGAATTTTTTTAATTTGATTTGGCGTTAATTCTTTGACAGGAGGTAAGCACAGCACATCAAATTCACGCATCGTTGTCGCATCAATCACGCCAGCATCATATAAACCATGCGCACTTTCATGCACGGCTTCCAGCGGACTCAAATATTCAAATTTATTTTTTGCTTTTGCTTTTTTCTTTTTTGCTGTCGCCATGATGTTGCACCTCAATTAATTCACCTTGTTTAAGCAACCGATTGATTGCCGGAGCTGTCATTGCAAAATATTGCTCGGCTAATTTTTTAAACGCCGCCTCTTCTTCATGCGTAATATTGTCACGCTTATTTTTTGGGTAGCCATACAACAAAAACACATTGCTCGAAACGTCTACAGCAATTTTGATAGCAACAATCGTTCTTGCGCCACCACGCTTGCCCCGGCCCACCAAAGGAACTCGCTTTTTATAAACGTTGCCGCCTAAATTCCCATCATGCAAACCTTTTACCAACTCCTCAATGGCATCAGTAATTTTTTCGTCTGACAATCCTTCATGTTTAGCAAAACGCGAGAAATATCGCGTAGCGAATATTCGCATACAAATTTCCTTATACATAATTATAACACTTAGTGAATTAGTTTCAAGAAGGTAAAATTAACGGGTTTTACGTACCACTTCAACCGCGCTCGCAACAGATCCCTTTGTCAAATCTGCTTTTTTAGCGGCAACTCGTGTTTTGGCAATTAGTTCGCGATATTCATCCATGCTTGGCCTAGAAATCACTTTCAAGATAACAACGTCCTTTTCGGCAACCACTAAAAATTGATCGCCGGAATGCAACCCCATTTGATCTCGAATCTCCTCGGGGATCACGACCTGCCCTTTTGACGATAATTTGGTTGTTGCTAATTTACTCATAACCACTCCACTTTCTATCTTACTGGTAAGATTATAGCATAATATTTCGTATTTAACGGTATAAAATCACGCACGTAGATTTCACGTAGTTGAGTTATGCATTGTTGTGCATTGTCCTGCAATGGTAGTAGCAATCCACGACAAAAAATGCCTATAATTCAAATGGTTAATTTTTACGTGACGGACTGAAAATCCTCGTGTCGGCAGTTCGATTCTGCCTCTGGCCACAAAATTCTGATTTAAATTCAATAAGTTGCAGTTAGTCCAAATTTTAAGCGAATATTTTTTTGAGAAATGTAACTGATTTGTAACCGTAATTGAGAAATACACTGTTCTTAAATACCAGACTCCTCAAGGTTTTAACTTAACATAATATCCCAGCCACCTTACGATTGCGCAAAAATTGTTTGAGTCAGGGAGACAGAATTTAACACGGCAGCGGACAGCTAATAGAATCACAACAGGCTGTTCATTATGTACAAAAAAAATCTTACTAACATCACTACTCATTATCACTTGTCTACAACTTCAGGGATGTGCCGTAGCCCTCGTCGCTGCTGGAGTTGCAGCTGTCAAAGCTTCGAATGCTAAAAAAATGGAAGCCAAGCAAGGCTGCCTCAAGGATTACAACCAATACTTAAAAGTAGCGAAACATCCAATTCCACTCTCTAAGTATTGCGGCGATACTTCTTATACAAACAGCTCTGATAAGTAAAAAGCGCGATAGCAACTGCTGGTAGCATCGCTATCGTTTATTGCCGGAAAAAACATAACAACTTTTAGTAGAGGTAAATAGCAATGATAGGACAAGCATTAGTCGTAGCATGGAGTTTTACGATATCAAGCCTGAGCACAACACCACAGATAATTGATATAGGAGCCGCTCCAACTAATAGCGACTACACTCCTGTTGCTATGGGAGTAAGATATCAAAATATTGATAGCAAATACGGCGTACAAAGTTATTCATTAACAGTAGGCAGTAATCCAAAAAATCCAGGGTCACCACCATACTCCGTAATGGGGATAACAGCTGATACACCAGAATGGGGCAATTGGCATGCGACTTACGATATAAAGAGTTTTTTTATAGTGCCCGCTGGCCACGACCTTTATGCAGAGTTTCAATCTTTCAAGACTGACTTTCCAGCACAAGATTTACCAATACATGTTGATATTCTTGCATACCCAAGTGATAACGACCTCTATTGCCCATCTGCTATTAGTAGCAGCGACAACGGCGCAACTGGCATACCCTCAAATTTCTACATCAATTCTGGTGCCGCAATCCCGGGTGAAACATATCACTTTACAGCCGCAAATATCACCATTAGCAAGCAAGCGATAGGAACGTGCCAATACAAATCACAGGCAGGGAATTTATTAGGATTAGGAATAAAAACCAAGGTGACAGTGGATAGAGGGCATCCTTACAACAAATGGAAACTGATAAGTTATCAAGATTTAGGTTGTTTTCACAATACAAATAACTGCCCATTTTCTCAGGATTAAATTCAAATGAAAATAAAATTATTACTAACGCTTTTTGCCGCAACATTTGTTTTATGCAACTTAGGACAGGCAGCAGATATCTACTGCCCTCAAACCATAAATTGTGACAGCAATGGCCAGTGCGACAACATACCTTCGCCTTTCCAAATTAACACAGGATACAAAATTGCTCCAGGAACTTACATTTTTACTTATGCAACAACTGGCGAGTATGGAATCGCCCCTACTATTTTATCATCCACGCAATGTGAATATGCTCATGCAAACTTTCCTCAACCAACATTTATCCTTGAGATTTATTACGGAAGCAGAGCCACAGAAAATAACATGCTGCCTGATACCAAAATACCAAATGAGTGGGTGTCTCGTGGACAAAACGGTTTTCAATGCGAAAATAGATTAACTCAATATTGTCCTTTGACTATGACACCACCAAATAACCAGCAATGATACGTCAATACCATTTTATTTTTTTTGATAGATTTTAATTAACAGAGATTACATATGAAGACTTTAAGTAATTTTATTTTTTTATTTTTTGCAACATTTTTAGGAATGGCAAATAACGCATCCGCATATCAACTGAAAGATGTTTCTGGATATCATGTATTATCAAACACATCTGATGGAAAAGATAAAGTGACCACAATGTCTAGACCAGTGATTTAAAAATTTATCAGGGACTTTAGCCCGTTTAAAATTAATAAAAATAAAATAATTTACAGTCCATTCGCGTAGCCAAATGCTTTCCTGTCCTGCTCGAAATATACATCAGCAGGAGTTTTATAATCCAGCGATTGATGCCAACGTTTGCGATTATAAAATTCAATGTAAGCGTGAATTGCTTTTTTTAATGTTTTCACGCTGTCGTATTCATTTAAATAAAATTCTTCACGTTTGAAGCTTCGCCAAAATCGCTCAATGTAAATGTTGTCATGACATCTACCTTTGCCCGTCATACTGATTTTAATTCTGTTTTCCAGCAGAAAATCAACCCAATCATCACTTGTAAATTAACATCCTTGATCACTGTTAATAATTTCCGGCTTCCCAATAATAAGCGCGGATTTTAATGCGTCAAGACATGATGTCGTTTCTAATGTATTCGATAGTGCCCATCCAACCACATATCGACTATACACATCAATTAACGCAACCAAATACATAAATCCATTTTGCATGCGTAAATACGTTATATCCACCATCCATGCCTGATTAGGACGATTGATTTTTAAATCACATAAACGTCGCACACTTAATTCTTCCGGCGCAGTTTCAACTAATCCTTGTCGAAATTGAATGGGAGCTTCTGCAAGCTTTTTTTTAGGAAGTCTCGCTCAACTGTTAGCTCACCAATTTTTTCATACAATTTTCCCTGCTTTTTTTCCGCATCAGCAATTAATACGCACCCTCTAAATTAAGTGCCATACCCCATCCTGAATCGTCTGGCTCGCAATCTTTTATTTTGTCATCATTACCTTGCGAGAGATCTTGACTATTTTCATTGCTGCGTTTTGCATTGATTGTTTAGCTGATCTAATAGGAGCGCCAACATTGGATGATCGATTGGTGAAGAAACCAGATGGAAGATTGGTAGCAGGCGTTGTTGTTTTTTTGTTAAAAATGCAAGTCCAATCATTCCAGCTCCACTTTGAAAAGTGTTTTCGATAAAGATCGCTTGTTGGCAATCGGTGACGCTGTATATCTAATTGACTAAATTGTGAATATGTTTTCGACCATTGAGCGATTGTAAAAAGAGTGTAGCAAAATAGGGATAGCATCATTGCTGACCCTGCTGCGATCAAAAACAAGCCAAAATCACACTCTCTTTTTAACCCAAGAGCGATTATTTCTTGTCTTTTCAGTTTTTCGTCTGATTCATTCAATGGTTGTTCATCAGTGTCTTGAAACCAGGCTTTACCCTGAAGCCATGAGCGCTTTGTCAAGTATTTAATTTTATCCTCTTTTGTCATTCGGAATTGTCCTTTAATAAATTCTTCTGGGTATTCCGCAAGCTCGGATAGCAAGCCCGCTTTTTTCTTCAGTAAATGATCTTTTTTTGCTGCTGATAATGGATTGAAAATGCATTGCTGTAGTATGACTGACAGAGTTACAGTGAGAAAAGTGCCGGCAGGATGGCGATATTTTTGTTGTCGAAGCGCAGTCATGCTAAAAGCAAGTGGGCATAGCAAAACGATGATTTTGCTTTTTTCCTTATACTCATCTCAGATGCATTGTTTATATTGCTCCAACAAGTCCGGTGTATGTGACTCTGGCGTGGTGAACTTTTGATGAATGGCCAGCGCTGCATCAATTTTGCGTAAATCCGCCGGAGATAAACCCTCGGGTATTTTGGCGGGAGGCGTGTATGTGTTTGTAGCAAAAAAGGCCCGTTCAGGGAGTTCATTAAGTTTTATGTTGTCAATCGAAGAAAACCATACTCTGGCTATCACTTCTTTAATGAGGTCTTTGTAGAGTACTGCAGGATAAATCACCTCTGCCCAAGGGTCGCAAATGACAGCAGTTTTTGGCCAGCATTCTGGGTCAGTTAACTGCTTATGTGGATCCACTCCAATTACAACAAAAACATGATCTTCCACCATGGCGACTATAGCGATAGAAACCATGTTTTCTGAGCGGATCGCCACCTGTACATGGTAGTAAGCCACGTTTGCGTTTTCGCCACAGTTGCCCACCCCGTTCTTTACCGGATAATCATGTAAAAGTTTTATTATTTCCCAATAATTTGAGGATGGATCACGACGCATACTGTTGAGTTCTTCGCGCATTTTTCTGAGCTAATCTCTTTTCTGTTCATATGACGGATGACTTTTTGATCTATTCAGTATGAACGGTATCATCTTATGTGTGTAGCGGGTAGCAGCAAAGGCCAACTGCAGGTTATATTTTAAAACGGATAGCTCTTCCTGACTAAAATGAGGAAGGGAAGTTGTGTCATTGGTTGAATTAGTGCGCATTTAAGCCTCCTTTATTATTTTTTGGTCTTGTTGAGTCAATTAAGAAGCATCTGTCATTCCACGGACTTAAAGCTTAAAGTGGGATGATGTTGTTTTTTTGAACTATTCAATTAAGACCTTACTGCTTATCAACTGAATTTGTGTTTATTTTAACCAGTTATTCTTAAAAAAATATTAAAAAGGATGTGAAAAAGTAACCGTTCACGGCGATTTTAAGCAGCAACAGCTAATCCAGTATTTCTGATTTTTGAAATTTCAGGTAACAAAGAAGGAAAATTAGATTTTTCTATGTGGCTTTTTACTGCGCATGTTAAATAATCAAGGTTATTTCTGCCTTGTAATTTGCACGTTGCAACGACGCTCATAATTCTTTCCATGTAGAGAGAGCCTGCTTTGGATTGTGTTCCAAAACTTGTTTTTCTCCAAATGGCAATTGTTCTGATAAGTCGTTCAGCTAAATTGTTAGTGGGCTCGATCGCATCAGTTTCTAAAAAACGCCATAATGCTGGGCCATAAGATAAAATATTTCGACAAGTGCCGGATGTTTTAGTATTTCTACTGCGTTGCCCCTGTCGCAACAAACCTTCAATAAACACTCTGATTGATTTTGTTTTTTTCTTTAATATTTTTCGATCAATTTTACCTTCTTTAAATTGATGCCAAAAATGAAATAAATGGTTCGTTTGCAGTAATAAATCGGTGCCAAGTAAACCTCTAAAAATCCCACCTGCATCTAACCCAATAATTCCGGTTTAATAAACTGCGGCAGCAATGATGTTGGATCAATATCACCGCGACGCATTGCGTGAGCATGGTTTAGCACATAAATGAGATATTTTCGAAAGTCGATAAGCTACGCCAAAATCTTTCAATATAAATATTATCTTTGCATCGACCTTTGCTGGTCATGCTGATTTTAATATCATATTCACGCAAACAGTCGATCCAATCTTCACTCGTAAATTGACAGCCTTGATCGCTGTTAACAATTTCAGGCTTTGCAATAATAAGTCCTGATTTTAACGCGTCAATACAAAAATCAATTTCAAGCGTATTGGATAATGACCAACCCACAACATATCGGCTATAAACATCAATAAACGCCACCAAATACATAAATCCATTTTGCATGCGTAAATACGTTATATCGACCATACACGCTTGATTAGGGCGTGTGATTTTAATATCACGCATTAATCGCTGCACACGTTTGCGATTAACGCTATTACCATTCGCCCTCAATTCTTTTGTGATGCGACGATAGCCGCAAAATGGATATCGCACCCACACATCTCGTATTGCATTTAATAAATCAATATAGTCAATTTCTGGAGGCTTTTCTTTGTAATATAATGTACTGCGATTTACGCTCAATAAATCACATAAACGCCGCACACTTAATTCTTCTGGTGCAGCATCAATTAATGTTTGTCGCCACGCTACGGGAGCTTGTCCAAGCTTTTTTTTAGAAAATCTCGCTCGATGGTTAGCTCACCGATTTTCTCAAATAATTTGTTTTGCTTTTTTTCTACATCGGCTGCCGCTGCTTGCGCCGCTTTATCGTTTTTAACGAATAAACTTTCACCTTGCTCAAGCAGTTTCTTTTTCCATTCGTGCACGTGGCATGGCGCTACTTAATATTGCTTGCAGATGTCGCTTATTGTCATTTCGTTCTTAATTGCTAATAACGCAATTTTAAACTTTTCAGATGCCGACCACTTTCTCTTTTGACCCATTTCTAGCCCCTAATTGCGAGCTATTATCTCTCATTTTTTTTTAAAGTGATGGTCTAAATTGCGGGGTCACTATATTGCCTGGACTTGAAGTCCATCGGTTGATAATATCTCCTCGCCAATTTGACCCCGATCCTCGGTATTTCTCTAAAAATAAATTTAAAGGATGTGTGTATGCGCAGATATATTTTTTCAATCGCAAGTATTTTTGCGAGTGTTATGTTGTTATTAGGATCAACAGCGGCGCATGCGATGTTTTTTGGTGCAAAATCAACGATTGGCTCATTTTCCGACGGATACACCTGCGATCCCAGTCGTGATTGGTGTGTTGATGTGAGACCGGGCAGCGGCACTCAGCCGATTAACAGTGGTGATTGTGTTACAGCAATCATCACAGCACACACAGCGCATGACAATGGTATCGCCATTCCGCCTCTCACCTATGGAACAGATTTGGTTGGTTCAAGTAAACCGTTTAAATACGGTGTTTGGTACACCCCCAATGACGTGAAGCAATACGAAGTTCTTGGCACGACAATTGATTTTAATCAAATAAGCACACCCAGTGGCACCCATCCGTTGATCAATTGCAGTGTGAGCGAAAAATTCCCCGGTTATAAAATAATGACACCGGGCATTGTGCATGTGGTTATTTCTCGCGTGTCGAGTGGAAATTATCGTTGCACGATACACACAAACCCCAATGACTGAATTGCCAGTGAGAGCGAGATGGGTTGTTAAGAGGGTTGATTAATTTAATTAGTTAAAATAAATACATAATTGTCCGATGTTGAAAGTTGTTCTGAAAATCGAAAACCATCAGTATGAAATGTAATAATCTTCTCTGGCGCGTCTATTTTGTTTTTAATAATATGGCGCGCCAGTCAGCACTGCTCTACAGCATTATTCAATCCTGCAAAATAAATAATATCGACTTTCGAAAATATCTCATTTATGTGCTAAACCATGCTCACGCAATGCGTCGCGGTGATATTGATCCAACATCATCGCTGCCGCAGTTTATTAAACCGGAATTGCTGGGTTAACCCCAGTTCGGAGTTTAATCTTTTGAAAATCAATTCGCTATCACCCTGTCTTACAAACAACAAAACTTTCAGAATTCTAAAAATACCTTAAAATAACATTATTATTATGAAAATAATTATTAATAGGTTACTTTTGAAATAACTTGTGCTATTTTTGTATAAATTTTAATCAAAAACCCCGAACTGGGGTTGGGTTAGATGCAGGTGGGATTTTTAGAGGTTTACAAAATAGAGGGTATTAATGCGAAAAAACCTATTTACATCCCTTCTACCAAACGATGATAATTGGCTAGAAGATAAAGTTACTTCATTAATTCATGCATTTCCAATAGAGCAGTGGTGGCGTTTATTTATTGATGGTTACAGACAGTATTCTTTTTCGGACAAAAAGTTCGGAAATGAATCGGTAAGACGTGATTCTTTTGCTTGCGAATCTTTTGAAATCACAGAGCCTGGTTACATTACCTCATGTTTATTCGCTTTTCTTACGTTACTTGAAAATATATCTAAGCCATTAACTCTGAATTTAATTCAAGAAACTCATGCCAATGCAACAAAACGAATTGATTGTTTTGGTAAAAAAAATCCTGGGGAATTTAGAGGAACTAACTCTTCTGTCTTTATCAGATTAGATACCCATACAATTGATCCTAAATTTGCATCTAACTACACAACCGAAGGTATTCGTGAGCTGGAAAAAGATTCAACTGAACTGGGTTTGACATGTTTTTATGATCGTCGTGATAACACACCTTTAGCTATTTTTAGCCCTGAAAAAACTACTGATGAAATGAATAACTTAGTCAATAATATTATTCAAACCTATGAAGAAACAATGAGAGTAGACAAAACGAATATCGAGAAAATTCGCATCATTGTTCAGCTGATTCAAAAATTTGAGCGTCTACATCCATTTAAAGATGGTAATTGTCGTACCTTTTGCATGCTAATCCTAAACAGGGAATTGATCAAACATAATTTGGATCCCGTTATAATGTATGATCCAAATTGTTTTGATGGATTTAGCATGGATCAAGTTGTTAATGAAATTTTGCACGGTCAAAAACGATTTAGGCAAGTTCGAGACTCTAGTGGGAAATCGGAAATCTGCATGCTAGATTTTCAAGCGCTGTCGGAAAAAAATGGCGGGCGAGACTGTTTTGTTGGACCAAATATTTCCACAATTCTTCAAATAACGGACGCTGGTGAATTAAATTGCGTAATGAAACACATAATAGAAGCGGTAGAAAGATTACCGCTTAGCTCTAAGGTAAGAGCAATTTTAAGTACTAACTTGACGTTTTTTCAATTTCATCGTGAAAACGATAATTCTGACACAAGTAATTGTTGCGTACTTCAATAAGCATCCAGAGCAACATATTCATATAGAATAACCGGAAAAATATATTGATAAAATAAATAGGCGCATTAGAGTTGTGTAGAGCGTGGAATTTTTTTTAATTTCGATAATTTATTCAATTCTACAATTAATCAATAACAATAATACCCAATACTGCAAGCGAGCATTCGGAATGACAGGGGAACTTTATAAGAAATATCAAGGGATTTAATTTTCATATAAACCCCTTGAAATTGAATTAAAATGATTACAGGCCCTTTTTTACATATCTAATAGGCTGCTCTTCTTGCTGTTGTGTGGGTTGCGCTCCAGCTCTTCCATTAACAATATCCGTCATATCAACACCATTTACTATGACTCTGACACCGACTCTAACATTGCCAGACATAAAAACCGATCCACCTGCAAAAACAACAGATGAAGAACTGGATGGACGCTCTGCTCTGCTTGGCACACCATTTTCATAAACTTCGCCGTTTATTGTTTGAATAGCAGCCGTTGGGTGCGCACTTCGCACGCTGATGTTACCGTTTGTTGTTCTTAGTACGGATCCTTCCTCAACATCTGTTGCGCTGATATTCCCATTTGATGTTTCCAATGTTGCCCGAGAATGAACGCTAGCAGTATCAATGTTACCGTTCGATGAAATTAACGTTGCGCCATTACCAATATCTGCTGCACGAATAGAGCCATTTGTTGTATGAATATTTGCATTGTTATCAATATTTCCGCCTACAGTGATGCATGCATTTCGAGTTACAATTTTTGCATCGCTTTCAACATTTCCCCGAACAGTAACCTCACCTACTTGACCGCCACCGATTGAAACAAGATTAGCCCCTCCAATAAAAATCGAAACACCGGAAATCACAACAGAACCACCAGCATTAGATGATTGCATGGCAATATCAGACCATTGACCCACATCACCACCAACAGTTAATGAACCATCTTTAATAATGACAGTTGCATTCTTACCAATACTCCCTTGAACTTGCAGACTACCTTTATACTCAAAATGTTCGTTGTCACCTATACTCTCAATACGCATAATTACCTCGCAGATTAAATTAATAGCTTTATCAGCGTTGATGCAGATTGTATAAGGAACACGCGCTTCCGACAAATAATCTGTAATGAAAACGGACATCCAGTTATTGAAAAAGAAATTTCTATCACTGAAGCACTTGATGCAGACGAAGCATTTCAAATAAACTCACTAATCGGCATACAATCGATATCACACATCAACGAAAAAAATTATGCTATCGATATAACCAAAAAAGTTATGGAGTTATACAAAAACTCCTTACATTTCGAAAATGGCGATTAAAAAAGCCTATTTTTTTTAGGTAAAAAAATTACACCAACACTCCTATCCCTTTATCATACACAAGATTAAGCAACTTAAGTGACGTACCACGCGGATGCTTTTCACCAATTTCCCACTGACGAACGGTAGAAGCACTTGTATTTAAATAAGCAGCAAATACCGCTTGGCTCAATTTTTCACGCAAACGAATTTTTTTAATTTGGCTAGGCGATAAATCTTTCACGCGCGGCAAACACAACGCATCAAATTCACGCATAGTAGTCGCATCAATCACGCCAGCATCATATAAGCCATGCGCACTTTCATGCACGGCTTCCAGTGGACTCAAATATTCAAATTTATTTTTTGCTTTTGCTTTTTTCTTTTTTAGTGTCGCCATGATGTTGCACATCAATTAATTCACTTTGTTTAAGCAGCTGATTAATTACCGAAGCTGTCATTGCAAAATATTGCTCGGCTAATTTTTTACTCGTGTTTTGGCAATTACTTCGCGATATTCATCCATGCTTGGCATAGAAATCACTTTCAAGATAACAACGTCCTTTTCAGCAACCACTAAAAATTGATCGCCGGAATGCAACCCCATTTGATCTCGAATCTCCTCAGGGATCACGACCTGCCCTTTTGATGATAATTTGGTTGTTGCTAATTTACTCATAACCACTCCACTTTATATCTTACTAGTAAGATTATAGCATAATATTCATATTTAACCCTATAAAATCACGCACGTAGATTTCATGTAGTTGAGTTATGCATTGTCCTGCAATGGTAGTAGCAAACAACGACAAAAAATGATTGTAATTCAAGTGGTTGAAAATTACGTGACGGATTGAAAATTCTCGTGTCGGCAGTTCGACCCTGCCTCTGGCCACAAAATTTTCGCTATAAATCAATTAGTTACTGCGATTTTTTCTGTCTATTTTTTGTACTGAAAAATTCGTACGTAGATTTTGCGGGTTTCTTCCCTGCACTACCAAATCATTTATTCACAAATCACCTATTCACTTGCATAACAGAAACTGCAAAATTACAATCATTCACAAGAATCAAAATCACGTTATGAATGACGATAATGAGTGTGTTACGTTAATGACTTTGCCATCACCCAAACTGGTCTCATCCAGCTTGGCATTATCGCCAGCAGGCTATTTATATTTCTATGATACTGGCACATTAGAAGAAATTTCTGAGTCTATTGCCGAAAAAATCCATTCGTTTTTTTCAGTTAATCATTCAGTTGGATTATTGCGTCTGGGATTAACACACTTTAATGAACCGCTTTCAGAAAGCATTTCGTTTTGGCAGCAATTCTCTCACCTCTTTATTGCAGAAGTTTGTAAACATACTGATCATACAAAAATCCCAGTCATTGAATTTCCAATCGATGAAATAAATCAATTGATATTACGAGCCCCATTTATTCGAGGCATTGAATATTTTAATGATAACACTGCAAAAATATTATGGGATGGTTTGAAAGAAGCATTATCATCTGAGCTAACAGCATTTGATGGCAATCTAAATCATTATTTATCAGCATGGCATACCACCTGGAGCACCGTCGGAAAGGTTTGTTTTCATTTAGCAGAAAATAAAAAAAATGAAGATTACCCCTTCGCTTTTTTAGCAACCTATACAACAGGGTTATCTAAAATCGCTAACACTCAACATGCTGCATTGGGTAATGCATTAGAAACCTATGCTGGAAAAAATAATAAATCAGCATTACTTTCATTACTGCTACCTGTGCACAGGGCTGCAGAAAAAAGTTTATTTTTAAAATCCATGGTTGATTCTGGGAAAATTTTTAAACCACAGGCATGGAGAGCCATAGATGCTCATCAATTTTTAAAAGATATACCGCTCTTTGAAGAAAGCGGCGTGATGATTCGTGTGCCGAACTGGTGGAATAAAGCCAAACCACCACGACCCGAAATTAAAGTCACTATTGGTGAAAAAAATGCAAGCATGGTTGGATTAAACTCACTATTAGATTTTGATGTGCACTATGCACTACCCTCAGGTGAAACATTATCGGAAAAAGAATTCTATCAATTATTAAATACCACTGAAAATTTAGTACAAATTAAAGGTCAATGGGTTCAGGTTGATAGCGAGAAATTAAATCAAGTGTTATCGCATTGGAAATTGATTGAATCTCAAGTCAAAAAAGAAGGATTGTCTTTTTTGGAAGGACTACGATTATTGTCGGGTGTGTCGAACGTTTTATCTGATGATGCATCACCCGATGAAATTACAACATGGTCAACCATGGTTGAAGGCGATTTTTTACGATCAACGTTATCAAAATTAAGAAACCCCGGAAATAACGATGAAAAAAATCATGATCAGATTTTCAAAAAATATTTAAATGCGCAATTACGCCCTTATCAAATACGTGGCGTGCAATGGTTGTGGTGGTTATATAATCTTAAATTAGGCGGCTGTCTTGCTGATGACATGGGGCTTGGAAAAACCATTCAAGTAATTTCACTGTTACTGCTCATCAAATACAACAACCTAAAAACAAAGCCACATTTATTAATTTTACCCGCATCACTGGTTGGAAATTGGCAAGCAGAAATAAATAAATTTGCGCCGAGCTTATCAATTTATATTGCGCACAGCTCAAATAAAGATGAACAACTGAATTTATCAGAAACTGATTTGATCATCACAACCTATGGCATGCTCAATCGTCTACCATGGTTATCAAAAACTGCATGGGACATTGTGATTGGTGATGAAGCACAAGCCATTAAAAATCCCGCGGCAAAACAGTCGCGCGCAGCGAAATCATTAAAAAGTAATGTGCGTTTTGTATTGACCGGAACGCCGATTGAAAATCGATTATTAGATTTGTGGTCGCTCTTTGATTTTGTCGCACCGGGTCTTTTAGGCTCGCATAAAGTATTTGCTGATTACGGTAAAAAAACAATCAAGGAAAATAATGATCACCGTCTTTTTTATGCGGCGATTCGAAAGCTGACGAACCCTTATATTTTGAGACGCTTAAAAAGCGACAAGAGAATTATCAGTGATCTACCCGATAAAACAGAAATGCAAACCTACTGCACGTTATCAAAACAACAAATTGGATTATATCAACAAGCTGTCAACGAATTGGCGCTGAAATTAGAACAAGAGATCGATGGGATCAATCGGCGCGGATTGGTCATGTCATACTTATTACGTTTCAAACAAATTTGCAATCATCCGAATCAGTGGTTAGGTCATGGTGATTATGCACACGAATTGAGCGGGAAATTTTTACGATTAAAGGAACTCTGTGAAGTCATTGCAGAAAAACAAGAAAAAGTGCTGGTATTTACGCAGTTTCGTGAGATTATTCCCGCATTGTGTTCGTTTTTATCGGAAATTTTTAAATGCGGTGGATTATATTTGCACGGACAAACCACCATCAAAGAACGTGCAAAGTGTGTAGAACAGTTTCAACAAGATGAAGGGCCACCATTTTTTGTGTTGTCACTCAAAGCCGGCGGTACAGGATTAAATTTAACGGCAGCTTCACACGTGATTCATTTCGATCGTTGGTGGAACCCGGCTGTTGAAAATCAAGCAACAGATCGCGCCTTTCGCATCGGCCAGAAAAAAAATGTGTTGGTGCACAAATTTATTTGTCGTGGCACGATAGAAGAAAAAATTGATGATTTATTAAATTCAAAAAAAGTATTATCAAGCGAAATTATGGGGCAAGACAATGAAGTCAAACTCACTGAAATTTCAGATACTGAATTATTGAATATGGTCACGCTTGATATTCATCGCGCAATCAGTGAGGTTTAAATGAGTTGGTATAATCGTCGACGTGGACGTAATCGATTTCCACGTTATGTCAGTGTTGCTGAACGTAAAGAAACAGCACAAAAACAAATTGCCAAACTGAATAAGAGTGGGCAAATCACCAATCCGATTGTGATCGAAGGCAGAACCATTGCCAAAACATTTTGGGGAAAGGCATGGTGCTCTAATCTTGAAATGTACAGTGATTTTGAAAATCGATTACCACGTGGACGCTCCTATGTTCGCAATGGTTCAGTGTTGGATTTACA
>Ga0209726_10001973_pt1 | contig 31383 bp, 25 predicted proteins | sample Subgrocontami54m_FD_187453 | JGI IMG/M metagenome (GOLD analysis project Ga0209726, IMG submission 187453) | Subsurface groundwater microbial communities from S. Glens Falls, New York, USA - GMW46 contaminated, 5.4 m (SPAdes) (version 3) | ecosystem: Environmental > Aquatic > Deep subsurface >... | reverse complement strand
CGAAGGCGACGGCGGCCGTGTCGACGAGCCATTTTCGCGCACGAGACCACCGCGCCGTCCCGATCACGGCGCGAGCGCGCGGTGGCGCGTGCTCCCGCGCTCCGAAGATAAGGGTCCCGATCACGACGCCCAGCATCGTGCTGATGAACGGATCCCCAAACACCTGATGCGACATCACGAAGCTTGCCAGGTTCGCGGCGCACACGCCGTACAGGCCGGTCACGAGAAGAAATCGCCGGTCATCGAGACTCGACCGCAACAGGCTTCGCAGAACGCTCGTCGCTACCGCGGCGATCAGAGCGAGGAACGATGCCAGTCCGAGCAGCCCCAACTCGACTACGACGCGCCCGAGTCCACTTTCCTGCCACATCCGGGGGCGGTTTGGGATATCGAGGTGGTGGGCGCCCAGCGATGCCAACCCCAAGCCCTGGCCGAGCCAGCCTCCGCCGCGTGCGGAGTACGCGACTTCTTGAAAGCCGTGCGACCAGATACGTCCGAGGGACTCGCGGCCCGATTCGAAGTAGTACGCTCCGACGCCGGAACTCGACCCGAGTGCGACGTAAATGAAGGTTCCCGCGATCGCCAACGCGAACAAGCCGCCGCAGACTTTCAGCACCAGGCGCCACGATCGCGTCTTCGCATGAAGCAGGACCAAGAGCACCATCGCGAAGAGGGGAATCATGAAGAACATCTTGCGTCGGCCACAGAACATGCTGCCGACCAATCCCCACGCCGCCACGAGGCCCCAGCTCCCGCGACGCCAACCGCGCGCGGTGAGCATTAGGCAGGCAGCCAGCATGCACAACATCGTCGCGTGCCAGCCCATGATGTCGGGGCTGCGATAAAAGCCCGAAAGCAGGTGGATTCCCCCGTCGTCGCGGACGCGGAACCAGGTGTACCGGAGAACCTGTGATCCGAGCGAAGGCCAGGGATGTTCCGCCATTGCTCGCTCGAAGGGGACTCCGATCAACACAATGGACACCACCACGCAATACGCACCGAGGATGTATCGCAAGTCCGTGTCGGATCGCGAAGGGTCCGCAGCCGTTCGCGGATACGACTGCCCCACGGCGATACCGAGAAACACGCTCAGGAACGGAAAGCACCCCAGCAGCGGGAGTTGCCAGGCCCCTGGGCTGTAGGCGGACGTGTGGGCTGCGGACCGGAGCAGCAGGATAGCGAATGCCAGGCCTGCGCATTGGACGAGGCGCGAGTCCCACCAGACCGGACCCAGGCGCAGCTCACGTGCCCGAATCAATCCAACGAGGACACCCATCCATATCGGTACCGTCGCGAGAACGATGACCGCGGGCGCTTCGAGAACGCACTTGCGCACGCCGTCCTGAACGGACCCGACAGCGAAGAGCAGGACCAGGCCCGCTCGCCAGCGCACCGATGCGACGAGGCACGAGACGGCGACCCAGGCAGCAAACCAGTATCCGCCGGTCATCGTCCGTGGCTCAGCAAGGCGACTTGCTTCGTGCACTGTCGCCGGTTACTAAGGTGCATTTGGAAATCATGATCGCTAACAGGAACGAGTCAAGGAGTATCCCGTGTTGCGTCAATCCAAAGGAACGACCGGCCGCTCCGTATTGCGCCAAGGACGGGGGCGAGCATCGCCGACGCCGCTTGACGGCCCGACTTCGTCCTGTTTTACTGTCACGCTAGCAATGCCTACACAGATCGAAACGCGATCGTTACAACCTCGATCCACATGCCCCTGCATGTCACTCAGATCTCTGGCCGGTCTTACACCTGTGTTTGGTCGATGAAAATTCTACACGTAGTCGGGGCGCGCCCCAATTTCGTCAAGATAGCGCCGGTCCTGCGCGCATTTCATAAGTTGGCCCCCGAAGTCCATCAGGTTCTTGTGCACACTGGCCAACACTACGACAAAGGCATGTCGGCTGTTTTCTTCGATGAGTTACGCATTCCCGCCCCGGATGTACACCTGGGTGTGGGCGGCGGGAGTCACGCCGAGCAGACAGCTCGAATCATGATGGGGGTCGAGCCGGTCCTGGCGAAGCACCATCCAGACTGGGTCTTCGTCGTCGGAGACGTGAACTCAACGCTCGCCTGCTCGCTCGTCGCGTCGAAAATGGGCACGTCGATCGCCCATATCGAAGCCGGACTGAGATCTGGTGATATGACCATGCCAGAAGAAGTCAATCGCCGTCTTACGGACGCGATTTCAAGTCTCCTGTTCGTACCTTCGGTCGATGGGGAAGCGAACCTGCTACGTGAAGGAGTTGCGGAACATCGCATCTGCCTCGTCGGAAACGTAATGATCGATACGCTCGTCGAAATGTTGCCTGCGATCGATAGCTCCGGAATCACAGAGAGGTTGGGGCGAAGATCGGGGGACTTTGCGCTCGTAACATTGCATCGCCCATCCAATGTGGATGACGCCAGCACATTTGAATGCGTCTTGGAGGGGCTTCGGCGCGTGAGTGAGGACATACATCTGGTCTTTCCAGTTCATCCGCGAACGCGACAGTGCATGACACGCCTGGGATTCGCGCCGGATTCCCGCAGGATGTCGCTCATAGAGCCCCTGGGCTACGTCGAGTGCCTGGCCCTGACCAAGCGAGCCAGGTTCGTGATCACCGACTCTGGAGGAATGCAGGAAGAGACGACGTTTCTTCAAGTTCCCTGCCTGACGGTACGTCCGAACACGGAACGCCCTATCACCATAACAATGGGGACCAATCGGCTCGTTGCCTCGACCGCTGATTGCATTCACCGCGCGGCACGAGAGCTGCTTCAAAATGCCCCTTCGTCGACACGTCGCTGTCCGCCATTCTGGGACGGCAAGGCTGCGGACCGAATCGTCGCTTGCTGGCAGAAATTCACCGCGGGACGCCTCGTGCGCGATTCGTGCGAGTGAGGTTGCTTGCGCATGAGCCAGCGCAGGGTCCTGCTAATCAGTTCAAATCAGCCATCGGCGTCGGGTGTCGGTGGGCTCTACTTGCTAGAGTGTTGCCGCCAGTACCCGTCCGACAGGATTGCGTGCATTCACTTTTCGTCGGCGCCGACGCCTGAGCCATGGAGCGCGGACCTGTCGGAGGTGTGCCGCGAGATTCATCACTGGCCGTACGACCGATCGCGGCGGCCCACGAGTGGCAGGGTCGGGGCGCTCGTGGCGTATGCGGACCAGTGGGTCACGCGTTGTTTTCGTCAGGGCTGCGCGATTCGACGCACATGGGCTCTGGTGCAAGCATTTGAGCCGGACGTCATTTGGGCGGTACTTGATACTCCTCTCATGTATCGACTACCCAGGCAAATCGCTCGGAGGTTAGGCATTCCCCTCGTGACGACGGTGTGGGACCCTCCGGAGGCCGTTTGTGGCGAACTCGGCTGGGATCGCTGGTCCACACTCCGCGCCAAACGCGATTTCGCAGCCTCTGTTCGCCAGTCTCAGCGGTGCGGAGTGGTTTCAGAGAACATGCAGGCTGAGTACACACAGCGATTCGGCACTCCATGCGTCCTGCTGAGACATGCCGTGCGACGTTCCCATGTCGTCGCGCGTGCCCAGCAATCGCGGCCGGAGCGGAGTTTTCGTATCGGTTTTTGCGGTAGCGTCTATTCGAGGGTTGAGTGGGACGCGCTGATGGCTGCGCTCGATTCGATCCAGTGGGTGCTGGACGGGCGAGAGGTGGAAGTGTGGACGTTCTGCAAGCGAATTCTGCTCGGCGCACCTGGACGCGCGAATGTGCGATTCTTCGGTTGGCGGGGGACTGACGAGATGTTGCCGATGCTCGCGCAGGTTGACGTCGGGTACCTGCCGTATTGGTTCGACAACAATCGTCGGGAGTCCGTTCGCTTGTGTTTTCCTACAAAGCTCGGGACGTATCTGGCGTGCGATCTCCCCGTGCTGTTCCATGGTCCGGCGGACTCGAGTGTGGCAGCGTTCCTACGCGCCCACGCTGTTGGAGTGACGTGCGACTCCAATGAGCCGACCAGATTGGTGGGCTGTCTCCGACGCTTGTCCTCGGACGAAGAGACGCTCCTGAAGATGAAAGAGAGTCGCGATAGCGTGCTGGATACCATCCTCAACTTGGAGTTGTTTCAGCAGAAGTTCCATGAGCTAATGGCCCCGTAGCCGCGCGACAGCCACGACGTATTTTGCGCACACGAGTGTGTGGCCTTTCCGCAGACGTTCGAACACTGAGGCATGAAAGGAACGTGACATGGCGAAGAGAGTATTGATAACTGGAGGGTTGGGCACAATCGGGCGGGGGCTGGTCGCCGAGCTGAAGGACAGAGGCCATCAAGTTTACTCCATCGATCTCCGTCACGGTGAAGGAGAAGTTGGGTTCTCGCTCCGAACGGATGTGCGGGAGCCGTGCTATGCTCGTTGCGACATTGGCGAGTTCAGGCAGTTGCAGCGGATCTTTCGCACGTGGGGTCCCTTCGACTATGTTTATCACTGTGCTGCGGAGTTCGGCCGGTGGAACGGCGAGGACTTTTATGAGCAACTCTGGAAAGCGAACGTTATCGGGACGAAAAATCTGATTCGATTGCAGGAAGAAGAGCGGTTCAGGTTGATTCATCTGTCGTCATCTGAAGTGTACGGAGACTGGCCGGGAATCATGATGGAATCGGTGATGGACGAATATGAGGTGCGCCAGCTGAACGATTATGCAATGACGAAGTGGGTCAATGAGATTCAAGTAGGTAACTCCCGGGTGCAATTCGGAACGGAGTCGGTCGTCGTGCGGATTTTCAATACCTACGGGCCAGGTGAGTACTACAGCCCATATCGTTCCGTCAACTGCCGCTTCATGTATTGTGCTCTCAGGGGCTTGCCCTGGGTAGTCTTTCGGGGATATTCGAGAACATCGACGTACCTGACGGATTCTGTGAGGACGCTTGCCAACATCATCGAGCGTTTTGTGCCCGGTGAAACGTATAACATCGGTGGCAACCAGCGGCACACCATCGAAGAACTTTCGGACTTGGTGCTGCGAGTCACCGGGGCGGACGCTTCACTCGTGCAACACCAGGACACGGAGGTGATGACGACGCGGGACAAGCGAGTCGATACATCCAAGGCCCAGGTTCAATTGGGGCACGTTGACACTGTTACCCTGGCGGAGGGTATTGAACGAACCGTTGCTTGGATGAAGGGCGCTTACGGCCTCTAGCAGCAAACCATTTCTGACTCGACGTGAGCGCGGCGAACATGAACATTGCGATGGTGAATACGGCGGATTTCGGCGGCGGAGCAGAGCGCTCCGTACTGTCACTGCATACCGCTCTGATTGCCCGTGGTATCAGGTCTACCCTGTATGTTGGAAAGAAGCATACGCAGGCTGAAGGCGTCGTAGAGATTCCTTATGTGCGCGGCATCCCAGGAAGTCGACGGCTCATGCGATTAGTCGAGTCTGCGACGGGGTGGCAGGATATCTACAATCCAAGCTTTAGAGGCTTGTACGACCTGATACCGGCGGATACCGATGTGATACATTTCAACAATCTGTGGGGCGGCGAGGATGGAGGTGGGTACGCCGACTTATCGGTGCTACCGAAGCTCACTCGGCGCATACCAGGAGTGTTGACCGAGCATCAAACGTGGTCGTTTACCGGCCACTGCTCACATTTTCGCGAATGTGAGCGGTGGAAGATCGGGTGTGGGAGCTGCCCGGATTTGACGATCGTACCGGCGGTTACCCGAGATGGTACTCGTTATAACTGGCGCCGAAAGCGGCGGATCGTTCGGATGTCGAATCTGTCATTCGTCGGCATATCGGAGTGGGTCACGCGCACCGCGCGGGAATCCCCGATATGGGCGGGCGTTGCGAAGCATACGATTTACGAAGGGATCGACACGGAAGTGTTCAAGGGAGTTCCACAAGCGGAGCGGCACGAGTTGGCACGTGCATTTGGTATCCCCCACGATAGAGTCAAGATTCTCGTTACCGGGCAAACACTCGAGGGATTTGCCACTGGGTTTGCGCCATACGGAATTGACTCGTTGTTTGGATTGGTTTCTAAGGACGTTACCGTCGTGCTCGTCGGAAGGTCGTCGCCGCTAGTGGCGAAGAGGCTTACTGACGCGGGACTGAGCTGCGTCGCCATTCCGTTCCAGACTTCGCCTCAGGACATGGCGAAGTGCTACAGTGCGTCCGACGTCAATTTGAGCGCGTCGCGAGTGGAGGCGTTCGGCTGTATCGCGGCCGAGTCCCAGGCGTGCGAAACCCCTGTCGTTGCATTCGATTCCGGGGGCCTGAAAGAGGTTGTACGTAACGGGATCGGGGGTCTGTCCGTACCGTTCGGTGACACCAAGGGGTTGACAACCGCGCTGTCACAGCTTGTTTACGATGGCGGGTTGAGGCGCAGGTTGGGCGTTCAGGGACGCAAATTCGTGGTGGAGAACTTCTCGGTTGGCGTTACCTCGAGCAAGTACATCAGCCTGTATGAGTCCCTTCTCTGATCGTAGCGTCGTTCTTGGCGGTGGCGCAGTGCTCCATATCGGGATCGCGATTGGCCCCAATTGCCGCCTGCGCGTTCTTGTCAGGTAGCAATGCTGGGCCCTGCCGACTCAGCCGCCACGCCCAAATCAACGCTCTCAGTTCTCCGAGCAGCTTGGTCGGAATGTGCCATGGATGCCGGAGGTGGAACCGGGTCCTGACCTCTCGGACGATCCGCGCCAAACAATATCGAACCGAGTCTCCGAAAGTTCCGTGCCGCATCGCGAAATAGTAATCCCCCTGACCGTGATTGGGGCTCGGAGACGCAAGGTGGCCTCCGAGGCTACGAGTCCCACCTCGGACGGCACGCAGGTGCTTGATGCTCGCAGTTGGATCGAATTTGATGTCTCCGCCAGCCCGTACGATGCGTCGTCCGAAGTCGGTGTCGAAGCGGAACGCGACGCCGCGATAGTTCTCGTCGAATCCTCTGAGCTCGAGGGCACGATCCAGCCGCACGGAAACGTGCCCTGACATGAGATTGAAAATCTGCGCGTACGTGCGGGTAGTGTGGAAAGGAAAGTCCAGGTCTCGCCGCAACCCGCCGTGGTCTTGCGTTGCCCGGTCGAGATCGGTCGGTTGCTGCCAGGGCTGGACGATCTGGCCTACGACGGCCCAGATCGTGGGCGACGTGTAACTTGCAGCGTGGGCTGCGATGAATCCCGGAGTGGGCTCGATGTCGTCATCGAGAAACAACACCAAGGGAGTCCGGGCAAGTTTCAGGCCACGGTTCATCGCCGCCGGCTGTGACGGATGCGATGTTCGTTCCCAAACGATGCGGCCCGCGTCGTGCCAAGCCGCCAGCGTCGCCGATGTCTCCGCATCGTGACCCGGTGTCTGGTCGACGACCACGACGACGGACGGGGCACATGTCTCATGGAGGCAGCCGCGAATCGTGTTGACCAAGACCTCGTCACGTCCCAACGTCGGAATGACCACGGTGACATCGGACGCGCGAAAGGGCGATGCCTCGTGCGGCGGATCTCTCATCTCGCACCCTTCTTCATCAGCAAGAGCCGTCGATAGAAGACCTCGGCGTCTGCGGCGCATCGGTCCCACGAATGTTCCAGTGCCGTGACGCGAGCGGCGGACGAGAGTCGTCGGCACTGCTCCGCGTTCTCCATCAGCGCGATGGCGGTTTGAGCCATCGAGTCCGGTTGACCGATCGGCACCAGAAGGCCGTTCTCCTCGTGCTGAATGTAGTCCCGCATTCCCCCACAGGAACTCGCGATCACACACACTCCCCGGGCCATTGCCTCCAGCGGGGCCTTTCCGAAGCCCTCGAAGTACGACGGGAACAAGAAGATCCCATGCTGGTCGAGAACCTCGAGGAGACGGTCCTGGGACATCCAGTCGATGACAGACACGCGCCCTCGTACGTCCTCGTCAATGAGTGCCAGGGCAGCGTCACGGTGGGAACCGTCGCAAACCCAGGTCATGGTCGCGGTCGGGCGGGCCTGCAGAACTTGGCTCACGGCGCGCCCCAGGACCTGGGGCGCCTTGAAGAATGCCAGTTGACCAATGTAGATCATGGCCTGCTGGCGCCGATCCGACCAGGCGGGCGGCGGTCGATCCAGGTACGACTGCGGGACACCCTGCGTGATCAAGCCGATGCGCGCTGGGGGGACCCCGTAGTAGCTCGCGATGTAATCGTGGTCCTCGCGGCAGGATACGACGAATCCATCGACGTCCCGAGCGATGCGGTGCCACTGGCCGTTCAGTAGGCTTCGCAGTAGCCCCGAGGCACACCTCCTGATCACCGACCTTCGAGCGACTCCCGGTTCCCTGCGCCAGCTCTCCAGGGCAGCCTCGGACCGAACTTCGTGACCGTGGCTTCGGTTTACGAAGACGCCTGGGCGACCGGAGCGGCGGTGGTCGGCAGCCGCTAGGCACGCATGCGGTTGGTTCAGCTCGATGACGTCGTACTCCGCCTTCCGAACACGGCGTCTGACCTCGCGGCGGTACGAGTACGGCAGTTCGAAGAGGTAATGCAGGTTACCGTGTCGAATCCGGCGACCGAGGTCCGCGGCCCAAAGTGTGTCGACCTCATGTCCGCGACGCCGCAGCGCCTCGACCATCTGCCATACAGTCCCCGCGGCACCCGAATTGGGATTTGGGGCAACATCGGCACCGATCAGCATGCGCATCGGCGATGCGGCGGTCCTTGCGGTCAATCAACGCTCACTCGGTCGCAGGAATAGGAGATTCTCGTGCTCGCCCGGCTGCTCGAGCGCGGTCCAACGAGCGCTGTCGGCGATGGCGCGACAGCGATAGCCAAGTTCTTCGACCAACAGTCTCCACGACGGTCCGATGTCGAACCTCAAATTGCGCATGCGTTCGCGGTTGAATTCGACGAGCAGATTCGGGCGACACGTCGTCAGCAATCGCACAGCGCCGCCGAGGATTGGCACGTCGAACCCCTCGGTATCAATCTTCACGAACCCGACTGGCTCGAATTGGCGCTCCGCCCACAGCTCATCGAGGGTCGTGACCCTTGCCACGAGACCGCCGTGCGCCACGACCTTGGCATTTCCCGGAATCCCGTTCGCGACAGCCGCGAGGTGGAGGGTACCGGCGCGGTCGCTCAGGCCACGCTCCTCGACGCGGACCCAACGTTCGTCGAGTCCATTTAGCTCCAGGTTTCGGCGAAGTCGCACGAGATTGAGGGGTAGAGGCTCTACGGTTCGGACGTAACCTCCGTGGTCACGGCAATGGTCGCCAATCGTAACGGCGTACAATCCGATCGACCCGCCGATATCGTAGAACGCCCCACCTCGAAAGTGAGCGAGGGCGGCTGACAGTAGGTCCTTCTCCCATTCTCCGTAATAGTATGCGAACAGTTGCTCGATGATCCGGGTGTCGACGACCAGCTTGCAGCGGCCATTGATGCGGGCGATGACTTCGAATGCAGGAACCGTGGACCGGTTGCGGAGCCATTTGTCGACCGCAATGATGCAGCGTCCTAGCCCGCGGAATCTGGGCATTTTGCGCGTGACGCGGGACATGCGCTCCCGAGGCGACATGTTCACGTGGTCATCTCGATTCGATCGCTGCGGTTGCCGATTCCGGTCGAGCGACGGGCGTCACGAATGGAGCATGAGGAGGTCGTGGATGGAGCCACGGGCGCTCGCACCAGCGGTAGAAGATCGCCCCAAACCCAAGTGTCACGGTCATTGACGCAAGGAAGTAGCCCACCCACCTGATTCCGGAGAGCCCTGTCAACCGTTCGCCGAGGTTGAAGATACGCGTGCCGATCGGCACGTGAGTCAGGTACAGCGAGTACGAGATCGTACCGATGGCTGAAAGCACGCGCGAGACCGGAAGCGACGTCAATTTCGTGTCGTAGGGATGGGCGGCAACCAGTAGCAGCATGACGCCGAGCGAAAACGCGACTCTCATTCCCAGAACTAGGCGTCCGTCGGATTGGAGAAGGCTCTCGGTCTCCGCATACGAGCACCATGCGGTGAGCGCGGTAAGGCCTGCAAGTACCCAGGGTGTCATCCGCCACCGATTGAGCCCGGAGATCCAGTAGAACGCTGCGATGCCGCAGGCAAACTCGTGCCAGTAATTCAGAACCCACCCTGTCAGCGGAAGTGCGTGAGTCGCGTGGAGCAGGCTTGCCGTCGCCGTCAGGATCAGGAGCCACAACTCACAGGAGAGTCGGCCAATTCGCAGGCAGACTGCCAAGAGCCCGTAAAACTGTAGCTCCACCGACAGCGACCAGTAAACAAGGTTGGCGTCCTTCGCTTGCAGTGGCCCCTGGAGCAAGAGTGCATTGGCGATCCACTCCCAGGGCGCGAGAGGGAAAACCGTGCCGACTGGCGTGTCGAGGATGCCGATGGTCGCGCATCCCATCGCGACGACAAGAACAATGCTGGCCCAATACGGCGGGAAAATCCGGCGACAGCGCCGCGCGAGAAAGACCGCAACCGATGGAGAGCGTTGGAAGCTGGCGTACACGGCAGCGGTGATGCAGTAACCGCTGATGACGAAGAACAACTGCACGCCGAGATACCCGTGCTTGAGCGCCCACCACACTCGGGCATGCACGAACGTATCACCCGAACCGCAGCCCCGTTCGGAAAAATGGAGCAGCAACACCATTAGGATTGCAGTGCCGCGCAGGGCATCCAGGAGGACGAATTTAGGGATCATGCCCGTGGCGCGGTGCGGGTTGCTTGGTCACGCGAGGACACACGCACTCGATTCCCAAGCGGCACCAGCTGCGCCAGTGCCAAGGATTCGCCCGAATGGCGGACCAAAAGTACTCGCGAGACCGGCGATTGCCTCGTCGGCTGAGCATCGTTCCCATGCGGTAATACGCTGCCGCGCGAAACTGGCGGTCGGCCCTCGGGTCTCGTTTCTCGAGTGTGATCAGGCGACAGAGATTCTCTGCCTCTAGGAGGAAGGGGTCCTCGGGCTCTCCCGCAAGCCGCGCCGCGTTAGCCCGTTGGCCGAGCTCGCCGAACTGCTGCTGCCAGTCGCTTCGAAGGGCCGAGATTCCATCGGCGGCGACTCGCGCGTGGTACAGAACCTCGCCCACGTAGGCGATGGGTCCGCGCTGAGCCAGGCGCAACCACAGGTCGGAGTCTTGTCCGTAGTAAAAGCAGGCGCGATACCCGCCAACGGCTTCATAGGCATCGCGCCGCATCATCACCGTGCCGTGCGCCGGCGGCCCACGGCGGTTGTAGAGCAGGTCGCGCGTGGCCACAGCGACATCGACGGGCCGCTTGATCACATCCAACAGATCGCCGTTGTCACCGATGTAGTTGGCCCAGCAACTCGCCATCATCGCTTCGGCGGTCCGCTCGAGGAGGTCCACTTGTGTCTCGAGCCGGAAATCCACCGACAGGTCGTCGCAGTCCTGCCGAGCCAGGTATGCGCCGCACGCCTCGGAGCAGCCGCGAATCAAGGCCCTGGTGAGGCCGGTGTTCTCCTGGTCGATGACCCGTACTCGCCTATCGAGTCGCTCGTAGCCCTCGAGGATGTTGCGAGACCCGTCCCGGGATCCGTCATTGACGACGATCAGCTCGAAGTCCGACAGCGTTTGCGCCAGGATGCTCTCGATCGACGCAGCCAGGTGCCGCTCCCCGTTGTACACGCCCATGACGACGGAAACGCTAGGCGATTTCACGTGGGACCTCTAGCTTCTAGGAGCCGCGGTGCGCTCTGCGAGCACTCGCGTCATGAACCACTGGACCGTCGCGCCACTCGGGAGGTCATGCGCCGCGCGACTGGCTGTGGGTCGCATTCGGCGATCCGCCGATGCACTCGAAGGTCGCCAGGCAATGATCCGAGATCGCCATCGTCCACGCCGCCGCCTGCATGTGACGCAGCGTGCGCAGGCCCGGAAGCGATTGTAGCAGGCGATGCGGAATGCGGCAGATCCCTCGGCGGCGGCGCAGTCCCCAGTACACGGCTTGGATCGTCTCGTGCAAGCGTCTGCTCCGCGGTGCGCGGCGATGCGGAATGCTCGAAGTGTCGGTCAGTGTCAGCGCGTGGCGATCGGCAACGCCGTGGAGGAATCGGCGCGAGACGAACGAGAGGTGTTGCGGGGTCTGTAGATACCAGTGCCCCGTGCCCAGCCATCGCCAGGTCCAGGCATCGAAGTTGCCCGAGCTGACCATCAACACGCCGGAGGGCTTAACCAGGCGCGCGGCCTGTGCGATGCCCGTCTCGGGATCGGGCAGGTGTTCGACGACATCGAACATCGTCACGGCGTCGAAGGACTGCGACCACTCAACTCCGAGGGATTCGAGTCGCTCACCGATGATCGTTGCACCATGCTCGTCGCGTGCGATGCGGATCGGTTCGCGCGCGCTCTCCACCCCGTACCTGGGCCAGGTCACGGGCAGGCCGGCAAGAAACCGTCCGGTGTGGCAACCAACATCGAGGACCGCCGGTTTGGGCCCCTGCGAGAATCGGGCTAGTAGGCGTTGTCGCGCGAGCGACCACGCGGCGTTGTCCTCGAACCGATAGGCCAAGGTGTCGGCGGAGGACTCGCGATACATCGCGAGCAGAGTACGCTCATCGGGAGCCGGTTGGCGTTGACCGAGGCCGCAGGAGCGACAGCGCAACAGTCGACCCGGCTCGTGCTGGGTCGCCCCACAGTCGGTTCCCGGCGGGAATGGCGCGCACGCACCAAGATCATCCAGTGACGTGCTACCACACCCGCGGCATCGCCTAGCCTTGGTCATGCAGTGCTCGGCGCGAGCGATGGTGTGGAGGCGCACTGCGGCGGGGACCATTGATGCGGAATCGCGACCAGATAGCGTTTCGCCGACGGTGGTAGCCCGGAGGCAAACAGGTCGCGCTCGGCGACATGCAGCGGGCACACCGCGTCGTTCCGCCAGACATACTCGACGCCCGGAATCGCAAGACCCAGTCCCAATACGTACTCCCCCGCAGCCAACGCAAAGCTATCGAAGCGACAATCAATCAGATAGCGGCCGGACGTAACCCCGAACGGCAGATTGTGGTCCGGCGTCGTGGACGTCAGAATGAGCGGCAGACCATCGGGCGTGCATACCTGCAGCACGACCGAGAAGCTGCGAAATGCGCGCGAAACGTCGAAGCCGACGCGAAAGCAGAGGGTCTGCCCCGTGGCTGTTTCACTCAGCGTGCGACCGTGTTCGTCGAGCAGTTGCAGGCTGGTGATTCGGCCACCCTGTGCGCTGGCCGGTGCGGATTCGTCGAGATACAGGAAGCCGGGGACGAGGATCGCCCCGTCGCCGCGAATCGGTCTGGAGGCTTCGACGTACTCGCCAATGACCGTGCGCGGATCGCCTGTCCGCGCCACCAGTCCGTCGCGCATCCACACCGCCCGCGTGCACAGTTTTTGGATCGCGGCCATGTTGTGGCTGACGAACAGGACGACGCGGCCTTCGCGGACGACGTCGCCCATCTTTCCGAGGCAGCGCCTCTGGAACTCGGCATCACCAACGGCGAGCACTTCGTCGATGATGAGCACGTCCGGTTCGAGGTGCGCGGCGACCGCGAAGGCGAGGCGCACGTACATTCCTGATGAGTAGCGTTTGACCGGCGTGTCGATGAATTGCTCGACGCCGGAAAAGGCGACGATCTCGTCGAATTTGCGCGCGACCTCCGCCTTGCGCATGCCGAGGATCGTGCCATTCAGAAACACGTTGTCGCGTCCCGTGAGCTCCGGATGGAACCCCGTGCCGACCTCGAGCAGGCTCGACAGTCGGCCGCGTACCAATGCGCGCCCGGTGGTTGGCTGAGTGATGCGCGACAGGACCTTGAGCAGCGTCGATTTACCGGCCCCATTGCCACCGATGATCCCGACGGCTTCGCCTTCGGCGATGTCGAGCGTCACATCGCGCAAGGCCCAGAAATCGACGGGCACGGGCGCGAACTTCGGGGCACGTCCCATGAGCCGTCGCGCCAACCGCGCGAGGTGGTGGCTCAGCGTTTGCTCATGCGTCTCGCCGAGCCGATAGCGCTTGCCGACGTTCTCGATCCGGATGGCCGTCGTCATCGTCAGATGACATCCGCAAACGTGCGCTCGGTGCGACGAAAGTAGACGAGTCCACCAACGAGCACCAGCACCACGATCGCGATCGAGAGCAGCATCGGCCCCATTGCCGGCGGTGGCTTGCCAAGCAGGGCCCAGCGGAAGCCCTCGACGACGCCCACGATCGGGTTCAGGCTGTAGACCCAGCGCCAGTGCTCGGGCACGAGCGTCGTCGAGTATGCGATCGGCGATGCGTACATCCAGATTTGCGTCAGGAATGGCACGAGAAGGCCAATATCGCGGTACTTCACGTTCAGGGCGGTCAGCCAGAGCCCGATCGAGAACGCGGTCAGCATCGCGATCGCAAAGAACACGGGCAGCAGCAACAGCGCCGGGCCCGGTACGAGACGATGCCACGCCAACAGCAGCGCGAGGACCACGAACGCGATCGCAAAATCGACCAGGCCGGACACGGTCTTGCTCAGCGGAATGATCAGGCGCGGGAAGTAGACCTTGGTGACCAAGTTCGACGCGCCCACGATGCTGTCACTCGTTCCGGTCAGGGCGCGAGCGAAATAGAGCCAGGGTAGAAGGGCACAGAGAGTGAACACGGAGTACGGATAGCCCTCCGATGGCAACTTCGCGAAGCGACCAAACACGATCGTGAAAATCACCATCAGCACGACCGGCTGCACCACGGCCCAGGCGACGCCGATGGCACTTTGTTTGTAGCGCAGGCTGATGTCGCGGCGGATGAGCAGTGCCAGGAGATCGCGATAGGCCCACACCTCGCGCAAATCGCTGCGCAGCGATCGCGTGGCACTGTCGATCTCGGTCACGTGCGCGTGGCCGAAAATCTCGGTGCGTACCGAGTCCTGGGCATCAGGCAGGGTCGAGGCCATCTACGAGAGGTCCTTCGCAAAGGACTCCTGGAGCGTAAAGGCGCCCGGACCTCGTCGCTTGGCCTGCAGTTGTAGAAACACCTTGCCGGCAGTCTTCGTTCCCAAGATGGCGCAGAAGGACCGAAACGTCTTCAAGCCCTTTCGCACTTCGCGGCAGCACCCGGCGGCACGTTCCGTCAGGTCCAGCAGCCGCCGCGTCTCGTCCCGGAGGCCCGCGGCGGCGGCAGTTCGCGCCGTGGCGAACACCCAACGCGTGAAGTGCTGCCGTTGGGGCGTGAACTCGTCGACACCGCCCCGTTCCGCGTGGCTCAGCATCAATTCGAAAAAACGCAATCGCGCCCGAAGGCGATCCGGTTGCATCCAATCGGCCCGGTCGGTCTGGCGTCCGACCGAGTGGTGGCGTTCGTCCGTGACCCACTCGCGGACGTGAACGAGGCGCGTACCCAGCGCGGCGATGCGACCGTCGTGCTCCCAATCCTGGGACCAACGCAGGTCGATCCACGGCCCGGCTGCGTCGCACACCTCACGCCGATACAGGGGGCAATTCGTGTTCCACCAACGGTCGGCGAGGATCCACGGAAACAGCCGTTCGCGGGTCTCGCCGGAGCCCTTGAACGGCTTTTCCAAAGGGGCTGTCCCCACGGGGTGGACGCAAATGTAACCATACGCCGCCCCGCACGCAGGGTTCTCACGCAGTGCACGCACCATGAGCTCGAATTTTCGGGGGCGCAACAGATCGTCGCTGTCGAGGTACTGAATGTAGCTCCCGCGGGCGTGCAAGCGTCCCAGCTCGCGCGTGGGCCCCGGGCCGCTGTTCTCTTTGCGAAAGAAGCGGACCTCGTTGGGGTGCTTGTGCTGCAGAGCTTCGGCCACCGTCGGGGTATCGTCCTCGGAGCCATCGTCGACCACGATGATCTCGATCGGGCGGTAGGTCTGCGCGAGGACGCTCTCGACGGCTTCGACCAGCATGCGCGGTCGATTGAACACGGGAATCACGGTCGAGACGAGCTCGGGCGGGTCAGTCTGCATCGAAGCCGCCTCGGACCGGTTCGGCGTGGGCGTGCCAGCAACGGGCTGCCCCCTCGCGAATCGTGGTTACCCTCGGAGCATGTGCGTCGGCGAGCCAGTGGACCAGATCGCGGAACGCATCGCCTCCGCAATTCATGCGGTGGCCACCGTTGACACCGTGGAACTGCAGGATCGCCCACGTGCCCCCTTCTACGGCCCGTTCGACGAACGCGCGCATCGCGGCCAGGTCGTGTCCATCCACCGCGGCGCTGGGCAGCGCGTAGCGATCGACTTGATCGAGCGGCGGAGGACGGTCCTCGAGATTCAAGCCACCCCCGCGCGCAGCGATGAACTGCTCGGGCAGCAGCGTTCGGTAGGACGATCGCGTGTTGCCGAAATCCAGACCGCTTCGCTCGACGACACCGGGCCAGCGTGTGTTTCGGAGTCCAACGGCAAACAGGCCGCGGGTCACGCAGCCCCATCGGCCGACGGTCGGATTCGAGTTGGGATAGGCGAAGCTGCGCGCGGTCTCGCCATCGATCGCGCTCAACCACTGATTGGCCACCTCGAGCTCCATTCGCATGCGGTCAAGGGTATAGAGCTCGATGGCGTTGCCGGGGCTCACCCAGCTCTTGGTCTCGGTGGCCGGATGAAAGATCGTGTGGTTACCGAGCTCGTGACCCCGCCGCGCACTCGCCGTCCAGTCGCTCATACGGCGGGTCAACGACGTCGCGCCGAGGTGGACGTAGAACGTGCCCGGGAGCGCGTGCGCGTCGAGCAAGGGGATCGCCACGTCGAGATGCTGCTCGAGGGCATCGTCGAACGTGAGCGAGATCCATCCCGCGTCGGTCATCGGACTCAGATCCCCGCCGGTTCCGGCGGCCTCGTGCAGACGTGGAGCAACTCGCCCTTCAGGGCGTACCGCCTGATCACGCAAGGCGGGTACTCGATGGCGCGGTGGGCGCGAACGACGAACCCGGCAGCGGTCAGCCGTGCCTCGAAATCGGCGTTGGTGTAGCAGCGCAGAATGCCCGCGACGTGGAACGCGCGCAAGCACGCGTCCTCGGAGCCTGGCTCCCACGTCGTCGGACCCTGGTGGAACGCGGGTACCTGAAGGACTGCCGTGCCGCGAGGGTGCAGGACGCGAAAGACCTCCCGCATCGCGGAGCGATCGTCGACCATCGCGTTGAGGACGTGACAGCAGTATAGCAAGTCGACGCTGCCGCTCCGGAAGGGCAGGTCGAGCAGATCGAGGCGCTGATCGCCGACTCCGTTGAGGGCACCCGACCGGTACCCCATGCCTCGCCGACGTGCGGTCCGGTGGAGCACCCTTCCGAGCTCTGGTTCCGGAGCGATGTGTAAGAGGAGACCGCTCGAGACGAACAGCGACGGGTGCCGTCGAAAGAACAGCGCGGCCAGTCGATGGGGCGCCTTCGATCCACAGACGGGGCAGACGGCATCGTGCTCGACCGGAATGCCGTGGGGTGCAAATCGCCGCAGGCGGCTCTGGCACACCGGGCATACTCGGGACCGACCGACGTGCCGGACCTTGGACCATGCTCGACGGAGAGAGGCTCGCCCGCGTGGTGGCACCCAGGATTTGATGATCGACCGCAAGCCGAAATCCTTCATGGACTGACGGCCAACTGTCGAAGGTACGACACTTTCGGATCGGGCTGCGACGGGCTCCCAAACGATCGAGCGCAGAGCTCGGTTACTCGACGGGCCGCGGGTATCGCCAACCGGTCGGGCAGAACCCGACGAACGTTTGGGTTGAACGCGGCCTGCTTGAGCGGTTGCGGCTCGTGCCACAGATGGACGAACGGAATGAAGCCGTAACGGTGATGGTTGGTGGTGCCGCAGCGATCGTAGAGCTCATCGTCCTCGCCTCCCCAGTCGACGAACCCTTCGTCGTAGCCACCGAGGCGGAAGAAACGGTCGCGGCGCACCGCCAGCGTCCCTCCCTTCCAGTTCTGGCAGACGAATTCGGGAGTGAGGCTGCCTAGGTTGGAGTCCCGCACGGCGCACCGGGAGGCAGACGGCGGAAGATAGAACAGGAATCGCTGCAGGGAGGCGACCTCGTCCCGACCAGCCTCGAACTGCTTCGCAAGCGCGGCCGCGTAGTCCCGAGGCATCAGGATGTCGCCGTCGTGGAACACGAGGACGTCAGCCCGCGCCAGCCTAGCGCCGATGTTGAACGCCCAGGACTTGTACCATCCGCTGGCGATGTGACCGGTCGGGACGTGGACGCCGACAGTCCCGTGCGGCAACCGGTCGATGATGGAGGCCGGAGTAAGGTCGACTACCACGCACTCGATGGACACACGTCGCTGGGCGAAGGCCGAGCGGATCACGCTCTGCAGTTGGGGAAGTCGGGCTTCGCCGCAGTGGGCGAAGACGAACGAGACGGCGGGCGCCGCGTGCGCGGGGGGCGAATCGGCGAAACGGATGGGCCAGTCGCGCAGCGATCGGCTCATCAGGCGACGTCCCCAGAGTGGAAGTACTTCGCAGGCGTGGAGGCGCGACGACCACGCCCAATCGCATTGCACGCCCGGACCTTTCGGGTTGGGCACGAGACGCTCGGAGCGATTTCGTACGCGAACCCATCCCGGATCCCCGTTGGGATACCGGCGACGGACGTCTTGCGCCGAGAGGTAGCGGCGGGCGTCCTTGAGGATCACGCCCCCGATGTCCTTCCAACGTCTGATCATGCTGGTCGTGCGCCGAAGAACCTCCGCTTGGTCCGGGACAGCGCCTTTCTCACCGGGAGCCATAGATGATGAGCCACCCCGCGCGGATTACGGGCTGTGGGGCATATCATGGCCGCCCGGACGAGGTGCCACGCGATCCCCCAGTCGGACAGGCCCGCGGCGTAACGCTGCCGTATCAGGTGCTTCGAGGCACGAGCGGCTCGCCGCAGTCGCCGCGGGGCGCCGGCGATGTCAGCTGAACGATCGATCATGAGCCCGAAGTCTCGCACGATCTGCGCTGCTTGGCGGTCGCGCTGGGCGTCGTGGATGCGTCGTTGGGAGAGGCAGCGATCGAGCTTTCGCACGCTCGTCCGGAATGCCATGCGGAGCCACAGGTCCGTATCGGGCGCGTACGGGATGGCGTCGTCCCAGCCCCCGACGGCATCGAGCAACTCTCTTCGGAAGAACGCCGACGGCTGAGGAATCCAGGTCCGCAGGAGGAGCAACCCCTCCAACGAGTACGGGCCGATGCGGGTTCGACGTAGCTCTTGGCCCTCGGCATCGATCACGGCCGTGTCGCCGTACACGAGCCCCATTGACGGGTCGGCCTGAAATGCGGCCACGACAACGCGCAACGCGTCGGGGAGGTAACAATCGTCGGAGCTTTGAATCGCAACAATGTCTCCTCGGACACGAGCGAATCCCTTGTTCACGGCGTGCACGACCCCGCGGTCGCGCTCGGAGGTCCATCGGAGCTCCGGCCGATCCCCATACGATTCGAGAACGGCGAGCGTTTCGTCTCGCGATCCCCCGTCGATGACGTGTACCTCGATGGGGCGATGGTCCTGGGACAGGATCGAGTCCAGTGTGCTTCGTAGGAAGCGCCCCTGATTGAAGCTCGGAACGATGATCGAGACCGTTGGCATTGCGCCCACGGGCCGAAGCGCCACCGTGCACGGCACGGGCGACTTCGGCTGGAGCTCATCGGCGTCGCTCGCTGGGCCGATTGTGTCTGCGACTCGACTGCCCATCGCTATTCGAGCCCGGGACCCCACCGCCGACACCAGTGCTCGAGGACCGCGAGAGTCCACGTTTGGTATGGCGCATGGGAGCCGCGCGATCCGTTCCACAGGCGGTCCAGACCACGCGCGTCGATAAAACCCTGGTGCACGAGCGATCCACCACGGACGGTCCGTGCCATGTCTGCCTCGGGCCAGTATCGATGGATCGGCGTGGAGAAGCCCTGTTTGGACTTCGAGGAGCACCGCGTCGGAAGGCGTTCTCGGGCTAGCCGTCGAAGGGCCACCTTCGTCTCACCTTGGTCGATGCACAGCGTCGAGGGCAGCGAAAACGCGAATTCCACCAGCCGATGGTCGAGCAAAGGCACGCGGACTTCTAGGCCGAATGCCATCGATGCGCGGTCCACGCGCGCCAGATTGTTGTCGACGAGGTAGCTGCGTGCGTCAAACAGCTGCCAACGTTTGTACCTGCCGAATCGGTGATCGGACTGGAGCCGTGCAATCTCCTCCAACGCGTCCATACAGGTCTCGCGGTCGAGCCACGGAAATAGCATGAGCGCCTCGTCGAAGGAGAACGACGGGGAACATAACATCCGGTGATATTCGGTGGGGTTGGCAATCCCATTGGGCCATGAACGGCCGAGCCCAATCCCACGCCGCACCGTCTCGACCAGGTACGCCAAACGGCGACGTACCGGAGTGGCCTCGAGTTGCAGGTACCAGAGGTAGCCGCCGAACAGCTCGTCGCCGCCATCCCCCGACAACACGACGGTCGCGTGCGCCCGAGCGGCTTCGCACACGGCCACCGTTGGGAACACGGCCGTGTCGGCCATCGGCTCATCGAACAGATCGAGGACGCGCTCGGGCGATGCGAAACTCGCCGTGTCGAGGGTGTCCAGTTGATGGCGCATCCCGAGGTGGGCAGCCACGTCGCGCGCGTCGTCGGCTTCGGACCGATCCCACCCCGAGAACCCGATGCTGAACGCGTCGATACCGGGTCGCATTCGGACCGCGCTTGCCGCGACGAGGCTGGAGTCCAGCCCGCCGCTCAACAAGATCCCCAGGGGGACCTCCGCTTCGAGGTGGTCGGACACGACCTGGTCCAACAGCTCGCGCAAGCGGTCGAGGGCGTCATGTGCATCCCATGATTGCGGGCGAGGCTCGAGATCCCAGTACTGGCCTTCCGTCCAGCGATTCGCGGACAAATCGAGCTCGGTCCAGTGTCCGGGGAGCACGCGTTCGATTCCGTTCCAGATCGTCGATCGCCCCATCGTGTACCCGTACATCAGGTACGAGATCATCCCGCGGTGATCGATGTGCCGCGGGAAGGCAGGGATCGCCAGAAGCGCCTTCGCCTCCGAGGCGAAGGCGACCATTCCGCGGGAGCGGTGGAGGTAGAGCGGCTTGATGCCGAGCCGGTCGCGGGCGAGCAGCAGCCGCGATCTGGCGCGGTCCCAGATCGCCAGCGCGAACATACCCGTCAAGCGCTCGAAGCACGCTCTACCCCACGCGCGGTACGCCTGGAGGATCACCTCCGTGTCGCTCGTCGTGCGGAACCGGAATCCAGCCGCGACGAGCTCGCGGCGGAGCTGTCCGTGGTTGTAGATCTCACCGTTGAAGCACAGCGTGACGCTGCCGTCCTCGCTCGACATCGGTTGGTCCGCACGCGACGCACGATCGATGATCGCGAGCCTGCAGTGCGCGAGAAACACCCGATGGTCGGAATCGACATGCACGCCGAACGCATCGGGACCGCGGTGCGCGAGAGTCTTCGCTGCGGCCTCGAGGTCCCCGTGATCAACGTCTCCGATGAACCCGAACACACCGCACATCGACGTCCTCGAGTAGTGTCCGATCGCTTCGTGGTTGCGGCCGTCCCGCCTGCGACAGACCGCACGGTCCGACTCGCGAGTACGAGGGTACGCGATGTTCGTGGCGCTCCGCTATTATTGCCGGGACGGCGGCGATCGCCACGCCGTCCTCGCGCATCCGACCGTCCTACGGACTAAACGGAACTTAATCGTGCTGACGGCTCTCACCTGCTCGTCGCCTTCCGCCTTTGGGCACAGCGTGGCCCCGATGGTCCGTCGGCGTGACGCTCGTCCTCAGCTGGGGTTCGTGCGCGTGCCGGCGTGCATGCGAGGGCCGTGATGATCCGCCGGGTCTTCGTGTTCGTGCTGAGGATGCTCGTTCGCCTGCGGTTGACGCGGCTCCCCCTGTCGATGGCCCAGGCGGAGTGGTGGGGAGACTACATTCGAAAGACACCGGGGTACTTCGACTGCAACGACTTTGCGATCGCGAAGCAGGTTGGCCACGGCTTGGTCGTGCGCGTCGGCGTCGTGGATCACATCGAGCGGCACCTGCGGATCGCAGGGACATGGGACACGCCGGTCGAAGACGCCGTGATCGCATGGCTACGACCGGGCGATACGTTCCTAGATATCGGGGCGAACATTGGGTACTTCACGATGGTGGCGTCGCGGATCGTGGGGAGCGCCGGGATCGTCGTTGCCTGTGAGCCGTCCAAGCGCGCTCTCGGCAAGCTGCTCGCAGCCCTCGTCGCCAATCGGTGCGACAATGTCATCGTTCTGTCGATCGCCGCCGGCGACCACGATGGCCTCGCGGAGCTCGGCCTGGCGAACGAGGGGAACATCGGTGGGTCGTCGCTCGTGCCCGATGCTGGGATCGCGGCATTCGAGCGCATCGCCGTGATGCGCGTCGGACCCCTCCTCGAGCGACAGTTGATCCGGCCGGCTCTGATCAAGATCGATGTGGAGGGCTTCGAGCTGCGTGTGTTGCGCGGCCTGACGGGGATTCTCGACCATCGACCCGCGATCATCTGCGAGGTGACGGAGCGCTACCTCGCGAGAGGCGGTCAGACTGTGGGCGCGGTCTTCGATCACCTGTCGGCCCTCGGCTACGCCGCATATGAGCTGACGCCTGGGGAGTCGGGGCAAACTCGTTGCCGGCCAGTCACCGCGGACCGAATCTCCGGCCAGTGCGAAGTGGTCTTCTGTGTGGGTGAGCCGCGATTGGTGCTTGCGCAGGATGAACCGTACGGATGATCGTGGGCGGCGGTCGAATCGATCGCGTGGCGCAGCGTCAAGTCAAGGCGCCCGAAGGGCCGACTACCTAACCGTGCGAGTGTTCACGAAATGGCGCTCTACACAAACAAAGAAGACCCAACCTACCGGTATCGCCACAATCAGCGCGAATGGGACTGTGACGAGGAGGGTCTCCAGGGGGCTGGACAGTCCCGCGCGAAAGAAAGCGCCGCTGACGGCCCTGACCACAGGGAAGTGCACGAGATACAGGCTGTAGCACATCCGTCCGCAGAACATGAGCGGGCGGCTTATCGTTGAATTTGCGATACGGGTGTCCAGAGGCTTTAGCTGCACGAGCAGAACGCCGAGCACTAGCGCGCTGAGGTGGCAGCGGGTGATTCCGGATGTCGCAAGGTGGTTCCAGGACCGCAAGCACCACGCGATCCCGGCGAGAAAGAGGCCGTCCACGAGCACGGCGCCGCGTTTCGTTGCGTGGTTGAGTCGGTAGTAGATGCCGACACCAACGGCAAATGCCAGCCAATGCCCGTCGAGGAACGTGCCCGGCAGCTGGATCTGAAAACGACTCACGTCCACACCAGCCTCACGGAGAACGCGGAAGTTCAGGTTCTCGGTCAGGAGGAACACGAGTGCCGACACCACCGCGACGGCGGCGAAGAACCACCTGGGCGCCGCGATCAGCAAGAGGCCCGCTACTAGGTAGAATTGTTCCTCGTAACACAATGTCCACGCCGGTCCCAGGAAGAGAGCGGATGACGGTGTCCCGATGACTAGAGGACGCCACGTCTCCGTCAGCGTGATTCCGCCCAGCCACTGCCATCCCGTGAGGGACTCCGCCTGGGGAAAGTTGGCAGGCCCCACCGTGAAGAGGCCGGGAATCGCGGATTCGACCACGACGACCATTGAAACGGTCAGCGCAAGCAACGCCCAATAGGGCGGGTAGATCCTGCGAAACCTCCTGTAGAAATACGATCGCCAGCCTCCGCGGCACTGTCGCGTGGAATCAACAGTGGCTGAGATGCAGTATCCACTGATGGCGAAGAAGATCGGAACGCCGAGCCAAAAGTGGTGAATGACATCGAGTACGTTCGCGGCAAACCCGTTCGGTCCATCGAGTATCTCGGGAGCCTCCGCAAAGGCAGTCGAGTGGTAGACGACGACGGCCAGGCACGCCACACCCCGCCAGAGGTCCATGGACCTATACCTGGGATCGCGCGGTGGGCTCACCATGGCGCGATCAACGGAGTGGGTTGCAAGCGGTCAGCGAGCTCATGGAGTGCCGCCGATTCTCACGCGGGCCTTCGACGGTGTCCCCAAGGCAACTCGTGTTGCTTCGGCAAGGAATCGCCGATACCAGATCAACCCAGGAAGTAGGGCAAGGGATCGCATCGACAGGCGACGTGCGAGCAGAGCATCCCTGCGCTCACGCGCACCGGAAATCCCGCGCACCGTGTAGTCGAAGATGGCCTCGCGTACGTGGGCCAGAACGCTGGGATTTCGCGCGCGCGTATCGAGCCAGTGGAGGAACGACCGCATTGCTCGGATCATGTGGATGCGGGTCTCGTGTGACGGGCGGTATGCGCTATTCGCACGGCGCCAATAGATGCTGACCGGGCGTTTGAGGTCACCCGAAACGAGGCGACCAGCGTGGGCCAGCCGAAACCACAGGTCGCAGTCCTCTGCGACCTTGACCCCGAGCGGAAACGTGCCGGTCTGGTCGAGCAACGCTTTTCTGATGACGATCGCGCTCGTGTGCCAGGAGTACCCCCGCAGGAGCTGCCAGATCAAGTCCTCGGGCTCGATGTCGCGACTGAAGCCGAAGGTAGTCGACATCGGCTCCCATCCCCGGCGGGCTTCGTCGTCTTCGAACTCGACCGCGGCAAGCTGATGCACGCCATCGACATCGGGTTGTGCGAGCAGGATCGCCACCGCGGACTCGTACCGATGGGGAAGCACGTAATCGTCCACGTCGAGGAACGAGACTAGCTCGCCCGTCGAATGCTCGATGCCTCGATTGCGGGTCGCCGAGACCCCCAAGTTCCGCCCGCCCGGATGGCGGAGCGCGGCGATGCGCGGTTCGCCGGCGGCGAGTTGTTGCGCCAACGGCCAGGATTGGTCGCGGGATCCGTCGTCGACGAGGACGATCTCGAGTGCCGGGTATCCCGTGTCGAGCAATGACCTGACAGCGCGCCGTAGGTAGCGCTCGCCGTTGTAGATCGGAACGATGACGGAGATGGTTGGCGTCATCGGCGTCATTCGCGGACCTGCTCGTGTGGAGCTAGAGCGAGGGACTCTTCGGTCGCGCGCCCCGGCGCGTACTCGAGCACCCCGATGCCAAAGCCGCTCTGGGTAGGCGCCGCGACGAACTCGTGATGAGCATAGTGCGGACGGAGCTGGCGCCACAGGTGGTACACGCCACCGGAGTAGGGCATGCCCGGGATGCGCTCGACGCCCCGCAGGATCGTGTGGTCGGGAAGGATGTCGTGGAACACGATCAGCCCGCCCGGACGAACCAGGTCGCGATACAGCAGGAAGTCGCGCTTGGCCCCGGCATAGCGATGGTCGCCGTCGATGAAGAGGATGTCGAGCAACGCGCCACCGACGGCGCGCCGGACGGCGTCCCGCATCGCGACGGATTGGCTGTCGCCCTCGAGGCAGCGAATCCGCTGGCCGGGTCGCGCGAGGAAGTGGAGCAGGGGCTCATTCTGAAGCAGCGTGTCCACCGCGACCAGGAGCTCGACCCTTGGCAACGCGCGAAGGAACAGGAACGAGTTGCCGCCCTTGCGCACGCCGATCTCGCACACGACTCGCACGTCATGGCCAGAGGCGTACGCCAGGAATGCCGCGATCTCCTCCGGTATCTGGCTGATGCCGAATGCCCCCTGGGCCAGCGCATAGAGGGCCCGGCTGTCTCGCGCAGCATCCGCCGCGCGCCTCAGATCGCCCCACGTCTGCGGCTTCGGCCACAGGCGCGATCGAAGCACGCGTCGCGCCATTCGGCGAAGCGACGGTCGAATGCGCGACCGCACCGGTTCGGGGATCAGCCTTCGGAGGAGCCCGTAGGTGCCTCGTCTTTCCCTCACCGGACTCGTCCCGCGCGAACGCGATCAACAGCCTTCGCCAGGTCCTCGGCGGGACGAGCGAAACACAGGCGATCCAGCAGGACGCGTTGGCGTGCGACCTCCCGCCGGTACAGCGCGGGATTCGCCTCGAGACGGTCAAGGGCACGCAGCACGTCGTCCAGGGTGCGTACTCGTAGCGGCCGACTGTAGAAGAAGCCGTGAAGCTCCTGGTCCGGATCCCCGAGCGCGACGCATCCGGCCGCGATCGCCTCCACCATCGCCGTCCCGAGGACCTTGCGACCCGCGGACTTGAAGAAGTACTTGCTGCCCATCAGGGCGTCGCGACAGTCGGGCTCCAACGTCCGTCGATACTCGCCGGCGTCGAACGTTCTGCGCCGGTCCGCCGACATCAAGGCCGTGCTGCGAACCGGACCGAATCGCGCTAGCGCCGTGAGGTCGGCGGCGCTTAGCGTCTCGGCCGTATGGTGCTCGACGAATACGCCGTGCCTCGGCGACTCGAAGTCGCCACCGAACACCTCGTGGAACCATCCGACGTGGTGAAAGTGGAACGGGAACTCGATCACGTGCGGGGGATGCTGCCGCGCCGACGGCTTCATGTGAAAGAACTGGTTGAGGAATAGATCCTGCCCGGGCAGCGGGGCCAACATCGACTTCGCGAAGCTCGGGGCCTTCACCTCGTGAACGAAGTACGCCCACACGGTGCTCGGAAACTCGCGCGTGATGCGTGCGGGGACGCACACGTCGCACGACACGACGAGGTCGTACTGGGACCAATCGACATCCGCTACGCGCGTTGCGAACGAGGCCTGCCCATGGGGCCGCCCCGGAATGTGATTTCGCAGCGCCTCGTAGCGCTCGATCGGCCACCACTTCAGGCTGTCCCACTTCTCCCGCCAGATGTTGCACTCGGCATCGGGCTCGACCGCGACGATGTGAAATCTCGCTCCCCAGCGCGTGAACAGTGCGACTGGACCAGGGCGCAACAGCGTCGAGCTCAGCAGCTCGGTAAGTGACGCGTCCGGCGGACAGCAGTAGAGGTCATGGTGAACGTCTTGCTTGACGAACGCGACTCGCAACGGGGCTGACGGGACGGGCGTGCGAGGAGCCCCCGTAAGAGCTGCCAACCACTCGGTCAACATGACGCCGTGAATCCCGTGCGCTATGACACCAGGTGGTCGCGAACCCGCTCGATCGGGTAGTGAGGCTCGGCGTTGCCCTTCGGACCGAGGCCGGTCCGCACCGGCCACGCTTCCTCACCGGCGAGGCAGGCGACGGCAGTGGTCGTTCGCATCATCAGGATCGCAGCCTGCGACAGGGCTATCCACTCGTCCCCGAGCGGTTCAGGCCCTGCAGGGGGCGTGATCTCCACTGCGGCGCTCAGCAGGACGCTCCGACGCGGCGCGGAGGCACCCCCGTTGAGGTGCCGATTGGAGCTCTGGTACTTGCGGTAGTACTTGTAGTACGTTCCGTAGTCGGCCGATTTGCCGTAGGCCTTGGGTACATCGACCGTGTTGAGCACGACACCGATGGATCGGGCCGGCGATCCGCGGAGCATCTCTGCCGCCGATTTGGCCTGGTCTCGCGGCGTGTGAAATGCCCGAACGACGAACAGCACGTGAGGCAGCTGTCGCATGAGCACCGCGGGATCGGTCACGACCGTCATCGGCGGCGCGTCGAACACGACCCAGCTGTAGCGCGACGTCGCTCGGCTAATGAACACGGTCATGGCCTCCGAGCCCAAGAGCTCTGCCGGGTTTGACGGGGTGGGACCAGCCGACAGCACGTCGAGGTTGGGTACGAGCGAGCTGGCGATCGCATCGAAGCTCGAGTCATCGATTCCGGCCTCGAGCACCGTCGAAAGCCCTATCTCGTTCGCGAGCGACATGATCTTTGCCTGCCTGGGCCGGCGCATGTCGGCGTCGACCAGCAGCACTCGGTCGCCGCGACGGGCCAGCGACGCAGCCAGGTTACATGCGACCAAAGACTTGCCGTCACCCGGCGTGGAGCTCGTGACGAGGATCGTCCGTTGGTGGTCAGGGGGCAGAGAGAAGTCGAATCCCGTGCGCAGCGAGCGGAACGACTCCGCCACGTGGGAATTGGCATCGTAGAGGGCAACCTGCTCGGCCGAGATCTTGAGGAACTCGTCACCCACCTTGACCCGCGTGGTCTTCGGAATGCGCGGCACGAATCCGAGCACCGGCAGGCCCAGCACGCGCTCGACTTCCTCCTTGCTCTTGATCGACGAATCGAGGAACTCGAGGAGGAGCACGAGCACGATGCCCAACACGATCCCGATCGCAAGGCCGTTCCACATCTGCTTCGGAACGTTTGGATGGAAGGGCATCGTGGGCGTCACGGCGCGCTCGAGGAAGTAGATGTTGTCTTCCTCGCGTCCGGTCGTTTGCGACAGATCGAGCTGATCGATGCGCTTCAGCACTCCTTCGTATGCGGTCCGCAGCGACGAGGCCTTCTGCGTGAGCATGGTCAGCTGGCTGCGCTTCAGGTGAAGATCGGAGACGGCCTGCTCCTGCTCGCGAACGACCGCCGCCAGCAGAGCCTCCTGCTCGAGCGCCGACTTGAGCTCGATCTCGGTCCGTTCGCGTTGGTAGCCGAGCTCCGTCTCGATCTCCTTTCGCAGAAACTCGAGCTGCTCCTTCACCGGCGCCATGACCGGATGGTCCTCCGTGTAGCGGGCTCGAAGGTCGCGCCACCTCACCTCGGTCTTGAGGAGATCGACTCGCAGCTGCTCGAGCATCGCGTTGATCTTGACGTTGGGATCGACCAGATCCGCATTCGACCGCCCCGCAAGCAACTTCTTCATCGCCTCGAGCTTCTGTCGCTCCACGCGCAGGCCGTTGAGTTTCTGTTTCAGGTCGTCGAGCTGAGCGTTCGGACCCGCGCTCTCGCCCAGACCGATGCCATGCTTCGATTCCCACTCTCGCAGCTCGTTCTCGGCGGCCTGGACCTTGGGCTCCATGTCGGCCGCGCGCTCGCGCAGCTGCTTGAGTCCCAGGTCCGACACCCCATGCGTCCGTTGGCGTGTGTCTTCGATGTAGGCCTCGACCAAGGCGTTCGGCGCACTGGCCGCGTATTCCGGATTGACCGAAGTTCCCACGACCTCGATCAGTCGGCTGTCACGGCTGAGTCGAACGCTCGTGCTGCTCAGGATCATGTCGGTGAGCCCATTCTTCGAATGAGCCATGGCCTTGCCGTCGGTGGTGGGCATGCCCAGCCGTCCCGCCGCGATGATTGCGATTCGCCGACTCTTCATCAGACCAATCTGGGTGTTGTAGTACCCGGCGCCCCCGAAGCTCGCATCGCTGTACACGTCGTTCACGTTGGCGATGTTGGCACGGTGGGGCTCGATCATCACCAAAGCGGTCGCGGTGTAGATGGGGACGATCTTCAACGTGTAGAGCATGTTGGCGATGAAGCAGATGATCGTCACCACCAGGATCAGCCACCACCGCGTGAGAAGAACGCGGTAGAGGTGGACGAGACTCAACGATCCCCCATCCCCATCGAGCGGATTCGCGGGCCTCAGCGAACCACTGGTGGTGTGACCCGGAACGAACGATATCCCATTCGTTGGACCGATGTCATTGATTGGCGATGGCAGGGCGTTTTGCATTGCAGTGTTCGATCGATGAGAAGGCGTGATCTAGCAGGAGTGTCGGTCCGGGCTGAGCGTCGGGAATGCGAGCGTCTCTCGCGGTGTCGGCAGCAAGCCCGTGAGGAGCGTCCGAAACTGTGTAACGCTCCGCGCCCGATCGCAATTCGCTTCGGCGAAGGCGCGAGCGTTGTGACCCTGGCGCCGCAGCACTGCGGGGCTCGTGCGCGCTGAGAGAATCGAGGCGGCCAACGCAGCGCCGCACACGCTCGCCGCCACGGCGCCGAGGTCATGCTCCGTCACGATGCGAGCCAGCTCGCAGTGGGGATCGCCCAGGACGATCGTGGGTGTCCCCGACGCCAGCACTCCGTACAGCTTGCTCGGCATCATCAGCTGCTGGATCTGAGGTTGCAGCACGACCAGGTGCACGTCGGCCGCGCTCAGGCTAGCGGCCAGGCCGGACTTCGGCTGGTAGTCGATGAAGCGCACGTTGGGCAAGGCCATCTCGCCGGCGAGCCGTGAGAGCGTCTTCAGCTCGGCACCATCACCGACCATGACGAACACGATGTCCGAGCGATCCCGCAACCGGTCAGCCGCGTCGAGCGCCAGCTCGAGCCGTTGGCTCTGCCCTATGTTGCCGGAGTACATCGCGACGAACATCCCTTCCAGGCCGTGGGTGCGGCGAAACGGGTTGTTCTCCTTCACCGGGTACACGGCGGTCGTGTCGACCCAATTCGGAATCACGTGCAGCCGGTGGGCCGCCACGCCGCCGTCTAGCAGGAGCGCGCGCATGTCGCGGCTCAGGACGACGACCGCCTCGCTCTCGCGGTATGTGCCGAAGAACATCTTCCGCAGGATGCGCGCGAGCGGGCCCGGGCGGAGCTTCCCCAACGCGACGGCGACGTCGGGATAGATGTCTTGCAGGTAGCACACGAGTGGGCATCCGCGGACGCGGCTCAGCATCCGACCCAGCAGGCACAGCAGCGGCGGATCGGTCTCGACCACCGTCACGTCGGGCCGCGGCACGTGCAAGGCTCGCCACACCGCAGCCGCGTGGAACGAGGCCATGTTGTGGGCCCGTCCCCAGAATGAGCCTTTGTCGAAACGAGAGTGCCGCACGCGGTGGATCGTGACGCCCCGCCGCTCGCACGAACCACCCGCCTGGAACTCGCTGCCATCGGCCACGCGGTGCGGCTGCCCGCACACCACGTGAACATCGAAGTCGCGGGCGAGGTCCTCGCACAGCTCAGTCAGAAGCTGTCCCGTGGCTTCGACGTCTGGCCAGTAGGAGCGGTTGATGAACAGCACCCTCGGCCGTCGACCGGGATCCACCTGGCGTCCCCACCAGACGACGACTCCGAGACGGTGTACCAGCCAGACGAACGCCACGGTGAGCCCGACGAACAACGCCCCACCCTCAACGGGGCTCGCCGCCAGGATCAGCACTGCAACGAGAACGAACAGGATGTTCACCCCGTAGAGAATGAGCACGCTCTGCTTGTGCGTGAATCCGACGGCGAGCAGACGATGATGGAGGTGGTCGCGGTCAGCGCTGAAGATCGAGCGCCCGTCCGCGATCCGCCGACAGATGGCCAGCAGCGTGTCGGCAATCGGGAGGCCCAAGACCACGATCGGGACCCCGATCGCGATGGCCGTCGCCGACTTCTGATGGCACTGAATCGACACGGTCGCCAGCACCAGCCCGAGGAACCCAGCATCGATCCACTGCCGACGCGCCACCACTCGATGGAGAAACAGGAAAGACAGCGGGAGGAAGTACAGCGACTGCAGCTGAATGTGGATCAGATGGGAAAAGTGATATGGAGCAAAGCCCCAGACGAACCCCCCGACCCACGGCCCGAAAAAGGCACCCGACCCCTTTTCGAGCTCGCGCGCGTAGGCGTGCATCGCGAGCGCGCAGAGCACCAACGAGCCCACGAGCATCAGGTTGTAGCAGAACACCAAGCTGCCGGTCAGGAGATACACCGGGGAGAGCGCGAGCGCTTGTGGCAGCAGATGATCGGAGTACGTCAGCGCTCCCGCCGCGGGATGGAAAATGTTGGCA
>Ga0209726_10001972_pt1 | contig 31389 bp, 2 predicted proteins | sample Subgrocontami54m_FD_187453 | JGI IMG/M metagenome (GOLD analysis project Ga0209726, IMG submission 187453) | Subsurface groundwater microbial communities from S. Glens Falls, New York, USA - GMW46 contaminated, 5.4 m (SPAdes) (version 3) | ecosystem: Environmental > Aquatic > Deep subsurface >... | reverse complement strand
TCCAGACGGTCTGGATGCCTTTCTTCAAAAGTTTTTCTACCCGCGCCGGCTCAAACAGACCGGTGGCTTCGTTAAGGGAGAGAATCTCATCGCCTTCCTTTATATCTTTGATGGGGACATCCTCCCACTCCGGATCCGGGCCGCCACTTTTGACTTTTGACTTTTTGCGTCTTCGCAGTTTCGTATCTCCCGTGACGCACTGGGGCTCGACTTTTGCAATCGGGGCTGCTGCCGGCGATTTCGGCCCAGTGGGCGGTTCCGGTGGAACGATTGGCTGGGCGGCAGGGGCGGGAGGTTCTGCTTCCTGTATGGCTGTTTCTACCTCTCGGGCTATCTCTTCAAACTCATTGGAAAGTTGATCCTGCATGGTGCGTAACTTGGTGAAAACTGTTTCGGCAATGTCACGACCTTGACCAGTATCTATCCTCCCTCCGGGAAAAATGCCCATCATGCGACGCGTCACGTCCAGCGGCGCACTTCCCTCTACCACGCCCTCCGTAAGAAGCCTTTCCATCAATATGTCCGCGTCAAAGCCCGCATTTGTAAGGATGTCCACCAACCTCCGGTGAGTTGAACCGGCATTTATACCTTCCTCGCCTATCCGTTCGAGGACGTCAAGAACTACCCGTCGCATATCCGCAATCGGAATTTGAGAACCGTTTGCCACAGAGCGAATAGCGCGGGGCACATCTTCTGGATTGGCCTGAGCAATCCCTACCCACTGATCAAATACTGTCTGCATCTTGGACTTTTGCAGCAATCCAATTCTGCCCCGCGTCGTGATATCAGTCTCTCTTTTCTGCAACAGAGTAACTATCTTTGTAGACACGGCGTCCTCTGGTGCGGCGGGAGCATATTCATCTGCTGGCACTTCTGTCGCCAAATTCGCAATAATCGCCGTTAACTGTTTACCTTTACCTATCAAATTCATCGCCGGCAGGAGACTTTCCAATACTGCCTTGATACCAGTTGTTTCCTTTTGAATACCTTTGATTTGCTTGCCCAATGATTTCAGGAATCCATTGATTGCGTTTCGGATTTCATCACCTTGCGGTTTTGTACTAAGAACTGCAAGCATTGTCTTGTCTAATCCGTGTACTTTAATAAGATCGAGTATCGCCCGATACGCAAAATTTGCGTGTGAATCCAAGACCGCTGAGGTCAGTTTTTCTTTGGAAAACCAGCTTACAACAGTATCAGATGGGTTAGTTGCCGGAAGAACACGGTTGACTCGTCCGAGAGCTTCATCAACGAGATTTTCCACTGGAATTTTGCGCCTCTCATCACTGGCTACCGCTCCCCTTACCCATTGAAAGATACGTGCAGAATATCCTTCAAATACGGGGCGTCGCATGTCATTGTTATACTCATCAAGGACTTTTGGATCTAAGGCAATTGTTTTGTCTTCAACTATGGCTTCAATGTCTGCGAGCAAACGGATAGCGATTTCTATATATAACTTCCGTTCGTCTTCTTTGTCATTAACTTCCTTTTTCTGCACCTCGGTTCCGTTCTGTTTTATATCATTTCTCGTGTTTTTTTCATCCTTTGACGGATTATAAATGGAAACATGTTGCGGTAACCACGAGAGGGCAACATAGCCCATGGCTTGCTTGACTGCATTGGGCTCGGATGCAACTTGAGCAGCTACCGCTTCGCGGACTTTTTGAAGATACTGTTCTGCTTTCTGTTCAAATTTGTCCTTGACCGATGTTTCATCGATGACAATTTCCTGACCCAAAAAGTCCTTTGTATCCGTTTCTACGGCAGCAGCGATCCGCCCAAAATCCGGTTGGGCTGCGGGTTCGGCGGGGGCGGGTGGAGGTAACGGGTTGAGTGCTGTTCGGATCTGTTCTTTATACCCATCCGCCCATGCTACAGGCAAACCGAAGGTGTCGATGTAAGCGACTGCATCTTCTATCTCCTTCTGTATCCAGTCTTGTCTATCGCCGTATACACGAATCTTTTCTGTATAAACTTTTATGGTATCTTCTACTTCTGCTGAAACGGCTGCATCGACATCCTGATGAATGACTTCCGGATTAATGCTCCGACCACGAAGAGTCTTTATCGCATTCCCAACGTATAATCCGTTGTTATGGCGATCTCCCACAAAACCTTCAAAATGGGCAATCGACCGTTTTGCTTCAAAAATATGAGAAAACAATGCAGGCCACGCAGCGACATTTGTACGTTGTTGTGCAAACAGATACCCAATCGTCTGACTAAACTGCGTTTCATACCGCCTCGCATCTGCAAAGCTCTTGGAAATTTCGGCAAACGCCTGTTGTACCTGGACGATATCTTCCGGTACAGTCATCAACCCGTCCACTAAGCTCCCGATAGGGTGGGTTGCTAACACCAGGCCAACTACGGTCGCCATGCCGGAAGGTGCAGAAGAAGGGAGAATTCCCCGGGCAACGAGTTCTGTCGCCAGGTGCTCTCCCGGCAAGAGCCGCCTGGGCGGGAAATATTCCTTCCAACGGGACTCGCCAACAGCCGCACTCCCGGCTATCTTCATGAATATCCTCTGATCCTGCTCGCTTCCCGTAGGATTTGTGATGAATAATCCCCCAACCTCGGTAGCATGTAGCACGGCGTCTATGGTGTTTGTGCGAATTGAACCGATCCGGATGACTCCGTCACGCTTCGTGTCCAGAGTATTAAACCCTGCTTTATCTCCTGGATACATTCCAAGCAATTCTTTTTTTAGATCATTTGCGGATACTACTCGGGAACCACGGCGATACTCCTCTACAATCGGTGGCGGATCTATTGGCGCCTGCGGCGAAAGATATATCACCGCTAGCCGCTCGATAATGTGCTTATAGAGCTCGTCAAGAACTATAGTAAGCTTCTCTGCTATAGCGGGATAACGGGTCGCGTCCCGATGTGCAATGACATCTTCTACCGTCAACATCTGTAAACCTAATGTTTGCCTCGTGGCTTGCCACGTCTTCTCGTTAATGAGTGCAAGAAGTTGTATTTCTAAAGATTGCGCTTCTTCCAGAGTAAAATTCGCAAGTACCGACTCTGTGATATCAGCGGCTTCACCCTGCACTCGATTACGCGGGAAAAGAGCCAATATTTTCTGAATTTCCAGTTCTACCTGCCGCAATTCTTCGGCAGATCGTTTTACAGCAGGTATACCCAGCGCTGCCGGTGCTGGGGCGGGGAGCACAACATTTCGGTATATTCTTAGCTTTAACCGAACATTTTGCCTTGTTGTATCAATTCCTTCGAGGATAAACTCGGTGGTCCCATATTGAACGCGATCGCCTATAGAAACCGGCGCATCCCTCTGACTACTATAATCGACTCCTGATATGGATATTCCGGTAAGGACACTACCTTCACGAGCACTCATGAGCAAGCCCCAGGTTCTGTTCGTTACGTTGTATGAAGGAGCAATGTGTATATATCCCTTCTTCCACCCTTCTGGATCAAAAACGAGTCCATCCGTTCCTATGTGAAGATCTTGTTCTCTAGTATCGACAAACTGATAATACGACCCGCTATCAACATCCACTCGCTCACGGCTTGACGCATCTGCCGGCGCGGCGGGGGCGAGTATGTAACGCTGATACGTACCTTTTTTCTTATCACTCAGTCGATAAACCGCCACAACGTTGCCATCAACGGATACTACGGCAACATCTCCCTCATCCATCCTACCCAACGCGTACACTACAATGTCTTCGACATATACATCTACGGTTTGCCTCCCATGAAATTCGTACGTATGGAGTAAAACATCATCATCAGAATACACACGAGTGACTGGAGTACCGCCTAATCCTGTCAGGTCGGATGTAAGTTCTGATTTTACCATTGCAACATCTCTCAAAGAAGCTTCTCTGATATATGTCGCGTCACCGATGGTGATCTCCGATAGAGATGCCGACCATATTCCTTCTCTGGGTTTACTTGGCAACTTTAAAGCTTGTTGCCATCGGCTTCCGTCAAAAATAACCACTTCGTAGGTATATGAACTATTGATATCTTCTTCTTTTAATAACACGCCGTTATATTCCAAGGCGAGATTCTCAAAATTTCGGTTATTTTGTTCGATTTTCAATACATCTTCCATTTTTTCATTAATGACTATGTACCCGTAAGGCGTATTTGAATCTCGAGGAGGAACTAGACGGAATCGCACAGGAACTAAATATTTATTCGTTCCTGGCACGTCGATTACTTTAAATTCTTGTTCAAATCCATCAGCGTTGATACGAGTAACTTCTCCGGCATCACTCAGTGGGTAATACAGGCGAACAGGTAGACCAGCAAGTAACCGAGCTTGAGCTTCTTGTTCCGTCAGAGTTGATAAATCTTCTAAATTAACTGCCGTTTTAATACCCCGGGCATCTGGCACTTCTGCCGCCAAATTCGCGATAATTGATGCTAATTCTCCACCTTTATATATCAAATTCATTGCCGGCAAGAGGCTTTTCAAAGCCACCAGGAGTGGTTGAGCAGTATCTGTACCCTGTATACTTTTCACCTGTTCCCCAAGAGCGGTAAGAAATGTGCTGATCGCCGGACCCATTGTCTTTGGAATTTTAGCTTCGCCGAGGACAACTTGTATACCTGATATTCCCTTCATCGCCTCTTGAAGTAGACCATATGTATAGCGTGTTCTGCCTTCCATCGCGATCCCTTTGAGTCTCTCTATCGAGAGCGCATAGCCGAAAATATTGGCTGGTGGTTCAAGGTGTCCGGCTATTTCATACGCATGACTCCGAGCTGTTTTTGCCAACTCATCCACCTCTATAGTTCTTCTCGCTTCATCAAAAGCGGCACCATAAACGATGGCTTGGACTCGTTTGTAATAGACATCGAACACTGGTTTTCCAATTTCCGCATAGTTTCCCCATGCGCTTCGCGTAGTTTTGTCAACTGCATGAAGTTGGCCCAGCAGCCTAATAGCCGTTTCTACAGCAAGCTTTCTGCCATCTTCAAGTGGTGTTCTCTCGTTATCTCCGAGTTTTTTTCTTCGATCTAATTCCCTATCTGAAGGATTGTACAAAAAGGCATTCTTCTGAAGCCACGAGAGGGCAACGTAGCCCATGGCTTGGCTTGCTGCATTGGGCTCTTCAGAAACTTGGGCAGCTACCGCTTCGCGGACTTTTTGAAGATACTGTTCTGCTTTCTGTTCAAATTTGTCCTTGACCGATGTTTCATCGATGACAATTTGCTGACCCAAAAAGTCCTTTGTATCCGTTTCTACGGCAGCAGCAATCCGCCCAAAATTCGGTTGGGGCGGCTGGACTTGTGAAAAAATCTCTCTGTATATCTTTGCTGCTTCTTGATAAAATACATCTACCTGTTCCTTTGGCAATCCTCGACCAATCACTCCGTCTCTATCAACCCCCTGAGGTACGTGCAACATAGTTTCTTCAATAACCGAAAATATTTCCTGCCGACGTTCGGAGAGTAATGCGTCAATGAGAATTTTTAATTCTCCTAGTGATTGTTTAAAATACAGTAGTGTATTCTCACTTATCTCTCCTGTATATAAACCATCACGCAACGCCTGAGCCTTTCCTATTTCTTCATCGATCGTAATGAGACTTTGAAGAAGAGGTTCATTCTTTGTCTTTTGCCACAGGTCAAAGCCTATTCTTGGATTAAATAAGTCAGCCGTTCGTTCCGCGCTCACAAGCGTGGTAAAACCCACGGTAGAGAGACTTAGAAAGTCAACCACGGGACCAAAAACAAATCCTCCAACAGCAAGCTGCTCATAGAGGTGATTCATGTTTTCTGGAAGATTGATATCTGCCGGTCCCTCTCCACCAGCAGTTCGACCGCTAGGAGATCGACCTTTCAGAAGAATAGCGCTCGCTCCGTTTTTGAGTTCTGAAGGAGTAAACTTGGTCGCGTCCTCTGCGTACAAATAAATAGTTCTCTTTTTTCCTCCCCACTCAAAAGTAATTATCCTTTTCCCTCCTTGTCCTAATGTACCTTCCTCTTTGATCTCAACATTGGTGGCTCCAATTCTCTGAAACGTATCATCAGTTGGTCCGTTCGTAGCGGTGAAGTTTCCATTTCCATCAGCATAAAGATAATCCACAAATACAAATTCTGTCGCGTCGGTTAAGGCTAATGGGTAATAAATATCTTCCCCGGATCCGGGATAATAGACGGGGAGATTGCGAGACATTACTTCACTTGAGCGTACAACCTTATGGATAGAACGGATATTTTCATGAAATTTACTGAGCTGTGGATGATTGAAAATACCATAATCCAGAAGACTTAATAAAGCAGGATTTTCAGACGCGGCGGTGGCGGGAGGAACCGTGGGCTTGGCGGGGGTGGAAGACTTCGGATCAACCCTCGTAAGAGTTAGTTTACCTGTCTTATCAATAGAGACTTTTAATGTGGTTTTATCGGATAGCTTTATCGTTGCACCGTCACGAAGAACTATGACATTGGTATCCTCTCCAACCCGTACATCGTCGACGTATGTCCCACGTGTTGACCCAACATCCCGTATTCCCCATTCGCCGGAAACAAACGAGATTTCGGCATGACGTCTGCTTATGCCAGCATCACCGGAAATTATGACCGTATTCCCCTTTTTCAATCTACCAATAGGAATGATGCGCGCGTAATGATTGGCAGGATCAAATGTCACGGTTCCGCCAGCTTCTGCGAGTGTGGTGGGATCAGGCTTCTTATAGCCCTCCGTTATCGTGCCGTCCTTCGCTATACGGACAAAGTCACGGCCGGTGTTATCAACAAAAGCGATTGCCCCCTCAGAAATCTTCACGGTAAATGTCTCATCTCCAAGGGAAACCGTATTGCCATCAAGGAGGTCTGCATATACACGAACGTCTAATTTTTTCTTATTCACAAAAGTTCCGTTTCTTGAATCGAGATCCATGATTGACCAGGTACCATCGACTCCTACAATTTGTGCATGTCCCCGGGAGACGGTGTTCATAGTAGGCGGCATAACGATATCCATTTCGTTTCCTCTTCCTATTTCATACACAACGTCACCAACTATCGGTTTTCCCGAAATAAATTCACCCCGTCCATACCGCCCAAGAAACGCCGGTGTCAGCGTGATGCCCTGTTCCTGCATAAAAAGCGCGACATCTATCTCGTGATCGACCGATGCGTCGGTCTGTCCCTGCGTGCTCACGTTGCCGTTGTCCGGACTATACCGTTCACGAAGCTCCTGGAGGCCATGGAGCCATTCCTCAAGGTACACAAGCGCTATGTTATGCTCCTGATTCGCGCTAAGCTTGCTGTCTCTCCCGCTTGCCCAACCAAGCTCTATGACTCCGCTTCGGTGGAACATAGAATTATAAGCAACTTCATCTGCAACTGCCTGCGTCTGATCCGCGAGATCACTAAATATTTTTCCCCGACCATCATCGAGGATAAATCCGACCCCTTCCGCAATCCCACTTGCTGCGCTTTCAGACAGTTTGCGCATCGCCTCGCTATATTTCCCCTCGCGGATGAGTTCTGCTGCTTCTTCGACGTAGGAAACATAAACTTTTTCCTCAGCTTTCCAGGGAAGCGTCTGCAGTAATGGAGGTGTTTTCTGTTTCTGCACGCGCTGGTGGCGGGAAAGAAGAAGCTTCGCTGCAGCGCTGACAAGAGCCTGACCTCTCTGGAAGTAGTACGCATCAAGCCTTGGCGCAAGTGCGTCACCTACCATCTTCTCAATCGCTTCTTGATTCTGTCCGACGGTGGTTTCCTCAAGCGTATTGACCACATCTCTAACGGAAGCAACCGCCGGAGGAATTTTATGCACATTGGCAACATCTGCGGTCTCGGAAACCAGAATCGGCATAACGGCCTGCAGCAGTTCAATCGTATGTTGCGCCTCCGGCCAGGCGGCAAGAAGGTCATTGACCACGGCAATCTCGGGAGCTACACCGGACAAAAGCGAACGGACAAAGTTTCCTATGAGCGGCCGCACTGCATCTCTATTGGCCTCCGGCACCAACCCAATGAACTGATCAACGATCCCCTGTGCACGTATTTCCGAAACCCATGCTTGAACCAATGCCACGCCCGCTTCAATGACACTAACGGTAAGCTTACCAAGCGACCCCAGGGGCAACGTACGGGTTTGAGTGAATTTTACGGGCAATTGGTTAAAGTCATGGACTACTTGCCCATACTGAAATGCTGCATTCAATGAATTCCGAACAAACGCTCGCTCTGACAAATCTACAATATCTAGCTTATCTTTCCCAGCCACGATCTCATACCAAAGGCTTTCTACCGGAGATGCCGCTCCTGAATTTCCGGCTTGATATGCACTGTTTTTTGCCCGTGAGAGTAGATCGTCGCGATATGCACGTTTTATCGTAGTGATAGCTTCATTGACGCTGTCTCCAAAGGATGTACCATTGATGACCGAAGCTCCATTGAGTAAACCTTCATGGATACGATCCTGTATGTCTTCGAGCTGTGAAAGAGCTGCTATAAACTTATCTTCCTGATCAAATGACTTTACAGATTCAAGCAGTAATTGAATGTCTGCTGCAGCTTGATTTGTATCTTTTTCGCCTCTTTGTAATCCAAAATATTGTGGTTGAGCGGGAGCGTCAAAGACTTCTGTGACAGCCGTGAGATTATCAAAATACCCATGGCCTATGCCAATCGTTGCACCGATGGCATCGTTAACCACAGAGGCAACGGGGTTATTTTTTGCAAGTGCTGCCAAAAGCGAACTTTGCTCTTTCGGCCCTTCATCCTGATCATTGAGATAATCGACGGCACCGTCGGTTGTCAGAAAAAGGAGGTCACCACTCTGAAGATCAATGCCCTCAGAGAAGAATCGAGCAAATCTAGGATCTATAGTAGCCATTGCATCTGAAGTTCCGACATCAGATTCTTCTAGTGTTTTTTGGCCTATCGCCCTATATACAACATTCCGTTGTGGGTGTGTCATTGCCTCCATCGGCGTAACTCGATTCGTATCGACAAGTCTTTGTACGAGCCCGTGATCATGCGTCAGGCGGATAAGCTCGGACCCACGTTTGAGGTAAGCACGCGCATCACCAACCCAGGCTACATCTAACGTATCGCCAGTCTGAACGGTTGCCACGACAGTAGCTCCCGCTTCCGCATCTTCATTTGCAGCATTTATCTTTTCTAATTCCTGATTTACCGCTACCAAGATCGCTTTCAATCGATCCTTTGGCAAACGTTCAGGAGCAAGCGGTGATGTTCCGTCGACCCCGTAGTATAGAGCAAACATCCGGCCCACAACGTAACGGCTCCCTCGCAAACGCCCCCCCGCCGTGCCCGCCCATCCCATCAGAAACAACAGACAGCCTCCCGAAGCGCGCAATAAGCTCCGGTGTAATTTGGCCTTCTACAACGCGTTCCTTTATCTCTGAAGGGTTATACTCTTCAAGCTTCTGCGTCTCTACCGTCGTATACTGTTCGGGAGTGCCGGATGCATCTTCTTGTTTCACTTTCCTGTCTTTATACTTCGTCCCGTCATGTGCGGCAATCTGGACATTTCCGAATGTTGTTATCTGTGTTTTAGCCTGCAAAGAAGCAATGGATTCCTGCCGCAAAAATACTTGATTATCCTGTTGTTCCACAACAAACAGCGTATCGCCCATGACAATCTGTGCTCCGAGCCAAACTTCCTCCTTCGTGTTAGAATCAATCTTTGTATTTGTTACAAACGTTCCGTTGGCCGAATCAAGATCAATGAGTTCTGCAATGTAGGTATCGCCGCTTTTCCGAATAGTTATCTTGGCTTGTGTGGGTGATATTCGTGGGTCTGAAACAACAATATCACTGGCAGCTTCTTGTCCAAGCGTATAGGTTTTATCAATCTCAAGTTTTTGAATAATAGGCTTTGCGCCAGCCGCCGGTACCGCTGACCATCTTTCATAGCGAGATCTTCCCTTAGCAAAATCATATAACTCATAGCTACCCTCAGATTTATATATATTTTTCAGCTCCATGATCTGACCTCTTAAGTATGTAGCGGCATTATCTGCTCCTTCTCCGTCGACAGGAGCGACAGGAGGGGCTTGAGTTTCCAACGCATCCGGTATTTGCGCATATAACATGTAGCGTCGACCCCCCACTTTTCGATATCCTACCGGGCCAATGCCGGGAAATCCCTTTGCTCTTGCTACCAAATCTTGCATTTCTGTCTCTGTAATAATGTAATTTAAGACCATTAAACTGTATGATCCGGCAACGGGTGGGGTGGGAGCCTGCGGTTGTGATTGACGCAACTTCCCACCCTTCACAACCGTCAAGCGCAGATGCTGATAGGTTTTTCCGAGGTATTCGGAAGGAATAATGGACACACGCACCGACGTCTCCGTCCCAAACCCTATGACATCACCATCATGGATAACGGAAGAACTTATCAATGGAGTTACAGGGACCTTTATTGTCGTCCCATTCCGTGAAATAAACGTCCCGTTACTACTACTGTCCTGCACTCTCCATCCGGTTTGCTTATCAAAATAAAATTTCGCGTGTTCTCTCGACATGCTTGATTTTTCAAAAACAAGGGCGTTATTCTTTTCTCGACCGACGGTGATGAAAGGCAGCTGAACCTCGGGATCTCCACGATACGGGCCAAGAACTTCACCATCACTGGGAACATCCTGATGAACCAATGCCCCACGACCATAGGTGCCATTTAATTGAGGCAGTAACGTCGGGACAAACACCGGTACACTGTTTCTTGCTTGCAAGTGATAATCATTGGACCAGAGCGTATCAAGGTACGTATTCGCGTGTCCCACGGTCGGTTCGAGCTGTTTTACCGCATCCGTCATGCCGTTGAAATTATTGGAATACTCCACCACGACATCAATGGCATTGCTCAGGTACACGACGTTATTGGACGACCGGAACTCCGGCAACCCGGCCACTGCTTCCATAAACCGACCATCCGTCACATCTGCCAGAAGGGTGGTAAATTTGCCATCCTGGGCTAACTTTTTCCATTGGATAAAGTATGTCTCAAGAGAGCGTTTAATATATTTGTTCGCACTTAAAGCCTTACCATCCTGGTATCCATCATATCTCCCACGAAGCAATTCGCGTCCATAATCCTTGATACTGCTGATGACTTCAGTTTCAATATTTGCACCAAACTGTCTCTTAACGCTTGAATTTTGCTCTTCGGCGATGATAGCTTGTATGACTTCTCTCAATTTCGCTTCATTCCCAAAGAAATCCTGCAAATCCTTATAGGTAGCCGATTGTGCAAGTGCTCTCGCAAGCACCCGGCCAAGAATCACGACTCTGGGATCTACATCAAACAGCACGACGCCTTTGGGCGGTGACTGCGAGTCAAAAAGGTGCATGGCGCTCAGCGCGTTGGCCACACCCACGCCGACGATATACCCGTTTGCCGGTGTGCCCTCTGTGCGGTTGCGTTCCTTAGCCTTTTCAAAAAATTCCGGTAGTATTGTTTCATTACTGTACAGAAGCGCGGCGTGGATCTTTGGGTCAAAAGGGATGGATGGCGCAATCGCATTAAGAGAAAGTCCTTTCTGCGCTAGTTGATCTTCTAATTGCGCACTGATCGGATTGAGACTCACAGGAGGCGAGGGTAGTTTAGGTTCTGCAAAAAGATTACTCGAATGAACTGCTTTTGCCGCCGTCACGATCGACTGAAGTCCTGCTACTGCTGCGTTGGCATCTGCCACACTTGGATTTACGGGGAACGGCTGGATGATCTTTGCCTCTTCTGCATCGAGTTCCCCCAATTGACTCAAAAGAGTAGCAAACGAACGTCGCGCTTTACCAATCGCGTCCTTATTTGTCCCAATGTTAGCGGCAAGCACTGCGTTGGCATCGCGGACTGCTTGTATATCTGCTCGATTGATACCGGAAGGAATAACAGTACCGGGAGGGGCTGTTTTCACGAGTGCGTCAAACGCGGCGAGCTCCTTTGCAAGGTCTCTTGCGGCATTTCTTCGCGCACGGAGCGCTTCAACTTCTTGCTTTATCTCTTCAGCGGTGATTCCTTTAAGATTTTCAACAGTCTGCCCGTAGGTGCTTTCGAGCTCGGCTTTCAACACCGCGTGTTCTGCAACCAATGCCCCGCGGGCAGCAAGAATCTCGGTGGCCTTAGCTTTGGCCCGACCGAAGAGCTCATCTTTCTTTGCCTCCACCTCTGTTGCCGACGCGCCCGGAAGAAAAGCTGTAACTGCCGCATTAAGCTCTCTCTTTGCTGCATCGTCTAGGCCGCCGTCAACAAGAACTTTTTGTGCATTCTGTATAGCTCCGGCCACCAAGCGATCAACGAGAGGTTTTTGCGCAACAGCCTGCGTAATTAGTTCATCGATGTGCTTCCCAATGCCCAGCGCAAGAAGCTCGGCATCAGGCACCGTCAGAGCGAGCTCGGCGCTGACGATTTTCTCCACGTCTTGCCGAATGATATCCAATGCGCCTTGAGTTACCGCAGGCAATGCAAATACCTGACGCAGTACCCTATCCTTGTGCCTAGCAAGTGTTTCGGAAAGCGCTTGTTTTGCTCCTTCGCTCACCGGATTGGATGCTTTTTTGACCTCTCTCTCCCAGTTGCGAGGAGCAAGTAGTACATCGCCCGGTTTAAGGTTTCTCATGCGCGCAGGAGCGGATAGCACCCTCACGGTAATCTCGTGTTTCGCTGGACCCGTTGACGTGCCCACCACAACACCTTTGATGCCGTTGGTAAGCTCTACTTCCGTTAAACCAGGGATAACGTCGCTGTAGGCGATTTTCTCCGGCGTCGCCGTAGAAACAGCTACCGGTACGGCTGGGGCCGGTTGAGCCGGCGGCATGCCCTCGTACATCCATCGACCAAGACGATACGTATCATAAAGAAGACTCAAACTCACCCCGGGTATTATCGATATCACTCCTCGAGTTCCTCCATACACCAGAGTCGATATTGACGGTGGCCAAGGTTGTGCATTCAAGATTCCAAAGAATCCGTCCGTCCGCCGTGTCCAATGATTGACATCCGCCCGAGCCGCGGCGGTTTTCTCCTGCCGATCCGCTCTCCACTGTTGGAATGTTCTTGGACTTGGCGCAGGAGGCTGCGGGGCTGGAGCGGGCTGGGGAGTCTCTGGAGCTTGAGCTGAAAAATCAAATAATTTCCCAAATTCTTCCCAGTTACCGCCAAAATACTTTGTCACCAATGCCCCATACCCATGCCGTTGTGCCGCTATAATATCGCCGATGATTTCTTTCTCGGATTTTCCTTTTGCTACTTCCCTGACAATAAAATCTTTGTATACCTTGTAGGCATCGACATAATGACGTACGTTATTTGTTCGACTAGAAACAAACGCTTCAGCATCGGTGAGCGGTAAATTTGGTCTGCCACTTTTTAGGTACCGCCACATTGTATGCGTCTCAATAAACACTGTGGCCCCTTCGCGGGCTAGAAACGCTTGGTCTTCAGGTAACTTCCTATTGATCTCATTTCGTTCCTCGGAATCGCTTGCCGCGTGGGCATACTCATGACCTAGGGTGTTTCGCGCGGTCAAAGGATCACCCCTAACTGCTGCCTCTGGAATGACAATCAAGTTATTCTCAACATTCCTAAAGGCTGTCGTAAATTCTGACAGTTCACCTACCTCGGCAAGATATTGGAATTCTTTTTGAGGAACGATCGCAATTTTCATCAACCGCTTATCAGTTATCGCAATCAGCTGTCCGGAATCTGCGGAAAGATATTCTTTTATCATCGTCTGATACAAATCCTGCACAGCTTTGTAGTAATCCGACGCTTCGTCTAGATTCTTTTCTCGTTGCAACAGGAGATAGATAATAATCGCTTTCGCATTTCCCTCTTCAGAATCTGAAAAATCTAGTTTTCTGTGGAGAGCCGTTATGAAATTTTCCACATACGCCAACGCCGCGTCTGCTTCGCTACTCGCAAAACCACGAGAGCTCTTCTCCCCTGCTTTTAACTTTCCGTATATGGTATGTGCAAGATCGTTCAACCGACTTTGGTCGGCAGATGATAATGCTGCAAGTTCAGTCCGGGCTTGTTGAATTTCAGCCTGTCGGTCGGCAGCAAGCTGGGCTGGAGTCCGCTGGATTGCGGCCGGCGCGGCGGGAGCCGGTGTCTGAGGAGCAAAGAGAGCGTTCCAGGCTACTGAAAGTGGTTTCCAAAATACATTTCGTGGAGTGACTGCAACGTAACGAGCAAGACGCGCGGCATCATAGCCGATCAGACCCCATCCGACCGGTGCAGCCGGAGTAATAAGCGGCAGGAGACGCGTGACTGCCCACCCGACGGACTGCCAGGCGATGACAGACCGCGACGGAGCCACGCCGACTCTTTCGTACCCAACTGCCAACGGTGTCACGTTCAGAATGGTAAACGCTTTGGCGAGTCCCGGCGCTTTGTTCCACTGACGCACATTCCCCAATACGTCAAACGTATCTAAAACCTTGTTCCACGCTTTCTTCACCCACGCAAACCTGCCGGTGGGCTGCGGGACTGCCGCCGACCCTGGCCTCACCGTACTGGCAATGGGAGCTGCTGCCGGCGCGGCAGCGGCGATAATTGGACCGGAAACGTCTGCGAGAGTCTTCGCGGGATCCAGTAACGTGATACCAAAACCCTCGGCAGCTTGTTTTATTGCCTGTTCAGCAGATGCTTTTGCCGTAGTGATTTGATCCGGCGCTAGACCACTTACTGCTTTGGATTCATATTCAATAATTTGCGCGACGGCATCGCTCGTCGGAGGAATAGTCACGCCACCCCCAATTGCTTGGCTCAAGCGGGTGGCGATATCCTGATGAAGAACTTCTTCCGCGCTATCACGTTTCTGTACCGCGGCATCAACTTGTCCTTTGGCTCTGTCAACGTCGGCTTGCGCTTGCGTGACGATTGTGGTGTCCGGGGTTTGTGTACGGCTTACGAAATTAATAATCACACCGTCTAATGCATCTACTTCGCCCTGTGTCAATAGTGTGGAAACATTAGTGACACTGGCGGGCATGAGTACATATTCTTTTCCGCGTTCCAAATCAATCTCTTCCACGGTGCCGGCATATTCAAATTCGCTTGAAGATGTCCGCACATAGAGGTATTGCTTTAAATTTTTAAGAATTACTTCCGGTCCGGACGCCTGATCGCGCGCACGATCACCAACGACGAGCTTGGTGCCAGTCAAATCCTGTGGAATAAGCGTCGTAGTTTTTGGTTCTTTCGCTTTTTGAAGCGCTGTTCGTGCTTCATCCAATTTCGTATTGGCTTGAGCAAGGTTTGTTGCTAGAGCGGCCCGGGCGGCGTAGAGACCGGGCGGGCCTACCGGAGCGGGTGCCGGGGCTGCTGCCGGAGCGGCAGGTCGGGGCGCAGGGGGCTGCGGGGCAGGCTGGGCGGGACGAAGAACCTCCAGCTCCTTGCTCGGCTGGCTTGCAGCCGCAAACTCCGTACTCTTTTCTGTTGGGATTAAACCGCGTGCAATGGTGTCCGGAATATCTTTCGCCTTCACAATCCCGTTGACACGATCAAGATAATCTATAAGATTTTTCGCTTCATTGAGGGCGCCGGCAGGGTCTCCTTTCCCGTTTTTCCCGTCCCCGCGAAGCGCGAGATCCGCTTCTGTAAACACATCCGTCTTGACTGTGCCATCGGCTTGAGTGAGTGCATCACGAAGGACGCGCTTGGCCCCTTCCGGCAAGGCCTGATACGCATCACTCTGATAGGTCTCCACGAGCATCTTTTGAATGCGATTGATCTTCTCCAGCAAATCCTGTTTGCCGGTTACCTCGCTTTTGCCGATGGAAAAATCCAGCTCAGCGCGGCTGCGGAGCGTCTCGCGCAATCCCTCAAATAATGCTGCCTGCGGCGACTCCCCACCGCGCCAGGCCTGGGAAATTCTGCCGCCTTTGGCAGCCGATTCCATGCGGCCGATCACATCAAAACCAATATTTTCGGCGATTCTTCCCAGCGCATCAAGTTCAGACTGGGCTATTGCACGTTTCTCCGCCACGCCTAAAACTTTATCAGCGAGATTACGTATCGCTACCTGATCCGTAAACGTGCCCTGATTCCCTTGATCCACCCCACGAACGATCGCGTCAATACGTGAGTATTTGTTGACCTCATTGTTATTATTGAGCCCGCGATCACGTCCCACTCCCTGAAGAAAATCAGTCAATGTCGTATTATTATTGGCAAAAACGACGAACCCGTCCTGTGCAAGCGTCACGCGATCTACCCCATAATGCTGTCCAACTTCATAGATCTGATACACCCGCTTACCATCCGCGCGGGCGAGACCGAGCTCATTATTTATAAGATCTTTGGCCGACGTGATAGCCCTATCTCCGAGGCGCAATGCATCGGCGTCAGTAAGCGACCGGCGGGTTCCTTCAACCACACGACCTGAAGCATCTCGAGTAAATTCTACTGAGTAATGTTTACCATTCGGGTCATTAACAATGACAACAACACCTTTCTCGCCGTACTTTCCTCCCAAATCCTTTGCTGCTTGCTCACGCGCAAATCCCAGAAGTTCGCCCTGCGGGATGCTGCTATCGGTATTGACGATATGGGTAACCTGCTTGTCTCCTTGCCTTTCAACAAGGGAAGAAAATTCCCCACGGAGCTGTTCCATATTGGCCTGTCCAAGCGCAACAACCGAGCTTATGCGATGCTTCGCATCAAATCCCTTAGCCGGATCGCCGAAGACGAAGTCAAACTGTTTGACCCCACCGCTGCCGAGTTTAATCCCATAAACCCGATCAAACTGGGATGCTACTCTATCAGGAGTCCCGGTAAAGCCGTAAATCTCGGAGAAGTTTTTGAGAAACTTCGCATAATTTGTACCAATACTGCTTTCGCTAATAGAAACATCCCGCAGCGGAGGTGATACGAGATCCTTCACCCCGCGGGAAGAAAGCACCTCGTACCCAACCTGGGCAAGCGCGAGCGAATCATACGCACGAGATGGGGTTCTCCCCGAGATTGCGCCCCCTTCAGCAAGAACCACGAGGCCGCCGGTCCCTGCGGTAAAGTCATTACCCGGCACTTGGGCGAACTGATTGACGATGCTGTTGAAAGCGGATACGCGCTCACGGACGTTGGCTTGAACAACTTTCAGCGCAGAAGCATTATCTCCTGCAAAAGCTATCTCATTTAAGAACTTGGCAAACACCTGCTCGCTCGTGACCGGCTGACCAGGCTCAAGACCGTTGGCTTTCAGATATTCCCGGATCGCTGCTTCTCTGCCCGGTACCGCTTTTTCTGTAGCGGCGATAGCCTGCTCGACCAGATCGCGATAGCTTTGAGCTAGCAGGTCCGTATTCCCCATCTTGCCGCGGCCATCAACTCCTCTGATGCCGAATTGATCGAGCGTCTTCTCAAGACCGTCCCGTGCTACCATATCGCGTAGACTCTTAAGCGTTTCCCCGTTCATTACCTCTGTAAAGAGATCAATCTTACTCTGCCCGTCGGGACGATCCGCAAGCCGCGTACGGCCGCCGTGGGTGATGATGTAGTCAATCTCCAGCCGCAGGGTATTTTGCGCCTCGTCGGCCAGGAGGACGGCGCCTTTGGCTTTCCGGATAAACGGCTCACCCTGTTTGCCCTTAATGGACTCAAAGATCGCGTCTTTGGTCGTCACGATGATATTGGCTTCGGAAAGCGCTTTCGTATGCGCGGGATTGCCGGGATTAAAATTGTTAGCATCAAACTCGACGATTTTCTGCCCTACCTTCTTAAAAAATTCGGGTGGAGAATCTTTAAAAAATGCGGCGACATCTGCCGTCGTATTGAGAATGACGACGACCGGAGATCCGGTAATTCGCGCCTTGAGAACTGCCACACTGGGAATAATCGTCGTGGTTTTCCCGATGCCGGTGATGGCTTCATACAGCGTCCCACGCTGGCCGGGCTCCCTACCCAAGATGGCATCGGCGATGTACTGGATCTGGTTTTTCTCTCCCTTTTCAAATCCCCAGAATTTTTGGTCGCCTTTGGCCGCCTGAATATCCGCAATCCCCTGTTTAAGCTCTGCAATGACGCGCTTGGCACTGTTGGTTTTGGCAATCGACTCGTCGATCCAAAACTCAGTCCCGATCTTGTCCTCAATAAGCTGCGGCCTGCCATCATTTCCATTTTTGGCAACAAACATTTCTCCGTCAACGCGCACTTCTACGAGAACATCCTGACCACCGATCCGGACGCGTGCAACCCCGCTTTTGCCGGCAAGCTTCGCTTTAAGTTCTCCAAATGTATTGACCTCTATCGTTTCCGTGCCAATCGTGACGGAAATTTTTTTGCCGGGCTCAACCGGAATATCCGTAACCCGCGATTTGACCGTCAATGATTCTCTGGTAGCAAACGCTTTCGCAACCGCTTCGGAACTATTCTGACTCCCTACGTAGAGTTTTCCGCCGTATTTGACCACACGTACTTTTTCCCCTCCCATCGTCAATTCATACACGCCATCGGGAGATCCGGATAACGTATCAGTCAAGCTTTTAAGCGTTTCGCCCGCGCCTCGTAGTTGAACCGGTTTTCCATCTCTGGTTACCCCTTCGACTTTGGCATCTGCGGTAAGTCCGGTAATTTCCTGACGGTTGTACACACGGGCCATTTCGCTTGCAGCAAGCGCGCGGTTGAGCGGGCCATCACCCATCTTGTCGATAAAGAGCCGGAAGCTGCTGGGCTTTTCTACGGTGCCCCACACAAACTCCTGGCCGGATTCAGCAGAAGCATTCCACACATCCCGCGTCCACACTTGACGGGCTGCAATACCCTCTTGCATTGCGGCAAGTCCTCTCGGTCTGATGGCAAAGTCCAGTTTACCAGTGACCGCTTCGCCGGAAACACCCTGCGCTGCGGCGTATTCAATCGCACGTTGTTGTTCTATGATCCGGTCTGAAATGGTTCTAGCTATTTCGCTCGCGCGGGCAGAATCGTACCCAAACTCCCTTACCGCTTCTTCAAGAGCCGCTTCATAGATACCCGATTTACCAGTCTTTCCTCGTTCGGCAAGAATGTCTTTAATGGCGCGGGCGACGTCGATCTCTTGTCCGCGCGCGTTTGCTATAGCGCGCTGTGCATTTACCGTATCAAATATATCTGTAACGATCTTTTTGCCCACGGTATCGGCAACTGATTGCTGGGCGGGGGTGACGCGACCCCAATCAGCGAACCTGCCTCGTACTGTCCCGGCCTGGGTACGGGCTTGGGTAAGCTCGGCAATCTGCCGGTCAGCAGCAACCACCACGGCTGTTTTCTCGGCCCGATAAGATTGAAAATCTTTAGCTTCAATCCCTTTCGTCACGAGATCAGCAACCGCTACAAATTTCTCTGCTAGGCTACCTTCAAGTGCTACCGTGACAAGTTTAAGATCCTGTTGGGCTTGCTGCTTCACATCCCGTAGGGCGTTGATTTTTTCGTTCAGCGCTTGCTGACGTGGGGCGCGGAACTCAACCGCGTCGCTTGCGCGCACAAGATTGTCCATGGCAGTGCCGTAAGAGCTGGCATCTGCAGACCGCAGCGCATCGAGAGCGCTTTTGAGCTCCGGATGTTTCGCGGGATCCAAGGACTGTGCTTTCCGAATCACCACCACTTCCCCCTGGTAGCGGGCGTTGGCATCCGTGAGGGCGCGGGCAGCCGTATCAAACGCTTCGCCTGTTACTTTGGGCTTTCCATTGGTATCAAACAACACTTCTTTAGCTTGTTTTACCGCATCAGCGGCGGCTGATGTATCAAGCTTCTGTCTGGCTATAGCTTCTGCTGCTTGCACGGCGTTATTGCGAGCCGTGGTAGCAGATGCTAAATCAGTAATAAGTTGCTCCCGCGCTATTCTGTTTGCCGCGGTTGACGTAGCACTGACCGTAACCTTCTTAGGTTTTCCGGCCGCATCTGTATAGGAAAGTTCTATATTATCTACTATGAGTTTTGCATTACCTTTGGAATCAAAAAATCCATTAAACTCTTTTACTGCCTCTTGTACTGATTTGTACCCTTTCCCCGGCTCCTTCACCTCTGCAGTCCCCGGGCCGTGGGCGCCGGGCTTTTTGAATGCTTCAATCGCGTGATTGCCGGCCATCGTGGTAAACATGAGGGCAGTGGCGCAGCTTTCAAACGGCGCGGCGCCGGCAATGGCTGCCGCACAGGAGCTTGCCGAAAGCAGCCCGTTGACCCCCAAGTCTGTACCGGCAATAATCCGATTGGGCACGCTTTGGGGAGCGAACTTTGCGAGGTTGCTTACCGTCCGAAGCAGCGTCACGCCGGTGAATCCTGCCTGAATAGCACAATTGATGGTAAATCCTTCTTTACTGCAGACGTTTTGTGCTTCCGCGCCAAAGGCCCCGACGCCCAATACATTGAGACTCACCTGCCCGGCTTTCGTCCCAAGCGCCCCCTCCAGCCCCGTGAGCCCTTGCGCCACCCGGCTTGTTGCTACCGACGTTGGACCAGAGACGGCTTTCATCGCCGTCGAGTAGTCTGCAGCCGTGGCTATGGTCGATCCTTTAAGAAGTCCTGCCCCGCCCGTAACGGCAGACGTCGTCATAAAGATGGTCATCATGGCAGAACGGGTACAGGCTCCCGGATCAAGCTGACGCTCCCGCTCTCCGCAGGCTTCTGCTGTCCCTGCCCAGCTTTCGCCGGCCAGATACTGGCCTAGTCCCGTGCCTGCCGCGCTCATGAGCGTCTGGCCGGTAATGGCCGTCGTCGTTCCGGCAAGGCCGGCAACGGGCACGGCAACGGCCATCAATGTCCCGGCGAGCTTCCCGCCGCCGATGACCGTGCCGCGCGCATATTCAACCCAATCTCCATCTTGCAGTGCCTGCGCTCGAATCACTTCTCCCTTCGTTGCGGCCCCGTGCGTCCAATTGATAAATCCCAAAGCCGCCCGTTCGGCATCGCTTAATTGCTGTAAATTCTGCTCAATGGCCACGTAATCTGCATTCCCTAATGCCGCCTGTTGAATGGACACGCGGTTCATGAGCCCTTCCGTCTGGGCGCTGTCCCGCCACCCTTCCGCTCCGCGAAGCACATTGCCCAGGGACTCCTGAACGTTGAGGTAGGCGGCGACGTTTGCATTGGCTTTCTCCAGTTCTTCCGGTGTGGCATCAGTCAAATAGCTCTTGTTATATACTGCTGCATACCGTTTATTGACAGCTTCCTGGTCTTTTTGGGAAAGGCAGCCGAACAAACAGATGTTATTTGGTAAATAACTTACTAACTCTCCTACTAGGCCAAGCGATGCGCGCGTACTTTCCAAAATCCCCTGATCTTTCCTAATCCTGGCAATATCATCCAGCGTTGTGTTGATATAAACACCCCGCCACCCTGTGGATTGACTCTGCGCATATTGGGCCATCCGTCGTACGTCTTCTATGTTAACCGTCCCATCCATGAGCCCGCGGATCAACCAATCCGGATCGTCCTCAAATGCACGCTTGGCGCCCTGCATGCTCACGTCACCCCACTTCGCTTTATCCTCCAAGAGTATCCCCTCGACAAACAGTGCCTTCTTTTCATCAGTTAACTGTTTATAATCGATATCTGCAGCAGCTGCCCTATACGGGGCGGCAATTTCGGCGAGCGCTTGGTTTTCTTTATTGCCATTTTTATCTTTGTCCCATGCATAACCGGACCAACCACCGGTTACCCAGTTGGTAAGTGAACTCCATCCGCGTTCAGGAGGCGACTTCTCCTTCCATAAATCATCCAATTTTTGCGCCGTGCTCGTGTCTCCGGTGATGATGCCTTGCAGGAGGGCGTCTTTGATGAGCGGATCGCCTCTGGAAATCGTCGCATGCTGCCCTCCACTACTCCACGGCAACCAACTGTACGCGTCGGCAAGTTCGGCTTTCAGGTACGTGTCGTACTCCGGCATGCTTAATCCGAGAGCTTTGGCACCAGCTTGTTTCGTAGCATCATCAAGGCTGCCGTATACAAGATCAACTTGAGTTGTGTCAACGCTAACACTTCTGGTGCCTGCACGATTAGGGGTCGTCTCCTCACTCAACCACTCGCTCGGAGTCAAACGACCGGCGCTAAACTCATCGTAATATCCGGCAATGACTCCTTCTGTTACACCGCGAGCTTGTAGTGCGGCAGCCATCAGATTCCAATCTTTCCATTCCTTGGCAAATCCATCGGTGGTCGCGTCCGGATGAGACTTTTGATACGCCTCCCATGCGGCCAGACCGTCACCCACGATGCCCTGCCCCCGCAGCGCGTAGTACTCACTTTTATTGGCTTCTGCATTACTCACCGCATCTCTGATCTCGCCTGCGAGAACAGGTTTCGTTTTTGCCAGTTCGGCAAGCCTATATTGAAAATTCTCAAGCGCCCGCTCACGCGCGTCGGGAGAAGGTATTTCGCTCGCGGATTCAAACTGGGCAACCAAACGGTTCATGATCTGCATGGAATCCACGTTTGCAGTTACATCATCCCGCACATCCTGAGATGTAATATTCCCCATAGCCCGAACATAGGCCGGATCTCCTGTACAATCGAGCTTGCCCGTATCCAGACAATTTTGAAACGCATCCAACGCGGCCTTGGCAAATGGGGATGATTTAACCGTCATCTCAAAAGCCAGCGCATCCACTGCCCCCACGGCACCAATCAATGCCTCCTTGGCAGCGTTGTATCTGTCGATAGCTGCCTGATTACCCGTAAGACTCGCTTCCCACGCATTGACAAGCGATTGCTTGAGGTTGTTGTTCTGGGCGTTCACTGTCGCTTTCTGCCGGACGTCACTATTTCTTATGTACGCGTTGAGGACAAACGCGCGAACCTCTTCCGGTGTTTTCCCACCTGGCCCGATCGCGCACGCACCCGCCGCCCCGCTTGATGAGGAGCGGGAAAGAAGCTCTTTACATGCGCTCATGATCTCGGTATCAGAAAAAGAAGCCACCCAGTACCCATCCATCTCATTCATGGCGACTTGCGCTTGTGCTATGGCAGCAGCTGCCTCTTTCTTATCGGTGATACTCCCTGTAATACCGTCTACTACCACTTTCCGCGCCGCGGCCGGACAATCCTTTTCCCCGCTTTCCTGACAGGCGTTTAGTGCAGTAGTGTAGGCATCCTGTGTTTCCTGCGTTGCCTGTGTCCCCTGATTTGCAACCACCGCCTGCAATTGGGCACGCTGCGCGTCGCCCAAAAGAGGCAGAAGATTACTTCGGACCGTCTCGGCGTTGGTACCGCAGGAAAAACCGGAACCAAGTCCGCCGTTGACGTTTAACACTCTGCATGCCCGGACGGGATCATCAGCCGTGAGTGCGGCCATGATGTTGAGGGTTTGCACCGTAGCGTTGGCAGCGCGGGCAGTGTCGGGAGTCTGAATACTGGTTATTTCACTTCGTTGAAACGCGTATAATGTCTTGCACGTACCGTCTGCATTCTTGCCGCCACCGGCGGCGATACAGGCGTCATTGGCTTTCTTAGGATCAGAAAGCACATTGACAATGTTGGCATCCTGGGCCTGAATCCTCATGGGAAGGGGTAGGCCATCCATGAGACGGTTGGTATAGTTGGTAAGCTGTGTCGGAGAACACGATTTTGGAATATCGGGTCTATCTGCGTTACTTACTGCACAGCCAGCGGCGGCAAGCTCCGGGGATGTGGCGATGGCGTAGTTCCGGGAATCCTGCGCCTGCTCTTGAGCCTGTGTGCCTTTGATACTCCCCAGAAGAGTAGTATTGATATATTTGTCTATCGTCGTCTGATTACACGTACCGGTTTTACATAATCCGAAATAATCCATGGAATATCCGGTTCCCTCAATCGTATGCTGACTTAATTTCGTCGGATCGCATACTTTACCATCGTTACCCGCGGCACAATCTGCCTGAAACTTCATAAACTCACCCAAAAGTGTCCCGTTATAGGTATCCAGCGCCTGCTGTTCCCTCGAAGTTCCCTTGGCCATATTCTGCACATACGCAGTAAGGGCGGCCCCAGTGCAGTTGGATTTTCCCTCAAGCTGGCACCACTCCTGGGCAAGACTGGGATGGCTGACCAGATCGAAGATGCGCTCCGCATTGGCTTGGGCTTGAATGGTGGCCGGCATCTGTTTATAGAGATTGTCCAGATAGGCTTGAATAGTCTTTACGTCTTTGCATTTCGATCCGCAGGCATCTTTAATTTGTTCAAGCCCGCCTTCGGTGTAGAGGTAAAAATCACGGTCGCTTTGTGCGCGCACGCGCATATCCGGAGGCAGGCTTGCGATCATTTGGTTGCGCAGCACAGAATCGGGATATGATCTCCCCGTCGCGAGGGACACGGTAAGGCAAACGCCGGTAAGTATGTCAGTGTTTCCATCAAGCGAACAGGCTTTTTGAACTTTTTCATTATCTCCTTTGACAACCAGCTCATAGGTAAGTTTGTCCTGAAACTTCTTCCATTCCTCATCGGTCATATGAATATTTGACTTGAGATCAAGGAGGGCTTGGGTCGTCGTGCCGCCGGCGATGAGATTTTGCGCATCATTAAAAGCTCGGTTTACTTTTACATTGGTCTCGATTTCCGTGCGCAGCGCATACGCTTCGTTGAGTGATATGCCCAGATCATTTGCAAACGTTCCAATGTTTTGTTTATGCTCGGGATCTTTCTTAATCGCCGCGTACGTGATGGCATTTAACAGCGGATCTGTGGCATTGATAAAACAGGATTGTGTACGACTACCGGTAGCACTTCCACCATTGAAGCAGTCGCCTCCTGGAGCAAGATGGTCCTTTGCTTTATCAATCATCGCTTGCGTCAGCCCGATTTTAATTCCTTCACTCGTAATTTCGCCTTTGGAATTGGTATGCCGTTTAAGGTAATCTTGGTAGACCTTCGTAGACATATCCATTTCAATATTTCCGTACTCGTCGTAGGCCAATAGATATTGCCCATTCACACACTCGCGACCATCACGCGTATAGCATTTGTTCCCCACTTCGGCTATCACAGTTTCGCCCTTTTCGGTTTTGCCCGGACAAACATTTAGAGCTTGCTCTTTACATCCGCCGCCTCCTGGATCGGCACAGAAGCCGTCGCAGTAGTTGCACGAAATAGCGCAGCCTTTATCTCCGGGACGGAAACTGTTGGGATATTTATATCCGGAGCGGTCAACTTTTTCTGTCGTGGCGGCAGTCGTCGTGCCTCCTCCGGTACCACCGGCTCCTCCCGTAACCGCTTCTTTCGCTTTGTCGTATTTGGCCGATTGATAGGCTAGCGCATTGGAACCCTCGGGTCCCACATCTTCATCCTCTTTGCCGCCCGGGCAGCTTGCGGCGCACGACCCGGTGCTTTTGCAGAAGACGAAGCCGGTATCACAGCCGAAAGAACAAGTAATACCGGTTTCATTAGGATTAGCATCGCAGGCGCCCTGACCGGGCCCGCCGCATCCGCCGCAGGCACTTCCTCCTGCCGGCTCCGGCGTTGGACCGGCCGCCACCTGGGCACTTGTACGCAACTTTTTTTCGTCATCGGTGAGGGCAACGCCGACACCGGCTTTAAGATCGGCAATAATCTTTTTGGGGTCCACACCTTCTGCGATCGCTTTATACTCCGCGTCGCTGAAAAATGATTGCGGCCGGTCCGCTATGGCCTGTTGGCACTGCGCCTCACCCAACGCCGCACAGAAGTTCCCTGCAACATCCGTTGCCGTCCGCGGCCGATTCTCTCCTTCAATACACACCCCACGGCCTTCCTCGCCCGAGCAGGCTGCCCCGGCGCAGTAGGAATTCCCACCACAATCCCACGATCCGCAGCACCCACCCCCGGCCGTGACCTGGCGTGGCGGCACGTCAAACGTGCCAGCCGCGTTTGACCGCGGCGTGACGGGGGTTTCCACTGGTTTGGTTACGGGTGTCCCTGTTCCGGCACTCGTACCTCCCAGACCGCCAGCAGTCTGCTGTCCTTGATTGCCAGTTACTCCGCCTAATCCAGCTTTCCCTTCCTTACCGGTCGTATCTACCTTTGGCACAAATCCTAAATCGATCGGCAGAACGGCATCTGCCAAACATATCGTACGTCTAGCAATATTCTTAATGTATTTGCAGGGATCTCCCGGAGCGCCCGGAGCTTCTGCCGGAGGTGGTAGCGCGGGTGGTATTGTTGGTAAATCTGAAGACTTTACACAACTATATCCGGGTGGTGTTACACAGGCTCGTACGTACCCCTGAGCGCAATTTATAATACCGAAGCATGAGGCAGTAGTCGGCGGCAGTGTCGGCGTTTCTTTACCTTGGCCGGTTTGGGTGCCACTTAGCTTGCCTTTATTATGGACCGCAAGCCCATTAGCGAAATAGGTATGAGCCTGGGATACCACAAGATTATAAACCGGCACGCTCCAGGGTACGCGGGAAATAGCAGTAATTGTCGTCGGCGTTACCGCGAAGCGGTCCTGACCATCTCTGGTATCCAAAACAAAGACCACATCCCCGACGGCCAGATGCTTGACGAGCTCAAATCCGTCGTAATGCGGAATGCCCTGTGCTTCATCTTCTCTTTGATACGGAGATCTATATGCGCTCCCGCGATATATTGGATGCTTCTCTGTAACATCAAGTACGGTACCGTTTCCAAGCACGATATGATACGAGTGATCACTCAACCTGGTCGTCAAGCGTTCTACTCTTCCCGATTCTATAGATCCTGTCAAAGGATCAAAGGACACGACCTCATCACTGGGGCGCAAGGATTCTATCGCTTGTTCCCCTTGAGATGTACGGATCATCGTACCGGCTACAAAACTGCCTGTGCCTCCGGCAAGACTTCCAAATGTGGTCGTACCGGAATAGGCATCTTCGATACATTTACCGGGATTGTCTTCATTTATTTTGATGCAGTCGGCATAGCTCCTTGAAACTTCTTTGGCATCGTCTGTAGGAGCCTTCGTCGGTATTGGAGTAGGTTTAGTAATTACATCGGCAATCCTATTTTTAAATGTATCCCATGCTGATCCAACGCCATCAGTGATGACGGTAACGACATTAGGGACCTTCGTCGGTGTAGGCGTGAGGGTCGCTTTTGCAGCGGGAGGCGCTAACGTTGTCACTACCGATGTTATGGGCTTCCCTGCTTTAACCAGCGCATCCTGACACCGGTCAAGGGCATCAGCAGTAAGTCCTGCACAAATATCAGGCCTTGCCGTGGAGGTAACTGTTGGTTGTGGCGGATTCGTGACAAACGGCGTTATTACCTTCGTAGGCACTGGCGTGCGGACTACTGTGGGAACGCGTGTTGGTGCTTCAGTTATCCCTGCGTCCGGAACACGACCCGTAGGCGCACTCGTTGGTGCTCTGGTCGGTGTCTGGGTTTGCGTTATTGTTACCTGCGCCCCGCCCACGGGAGCGCTTGTCGCGGCAGCATCCGGTGGTGTTATTGTGATCGTCGATGTTGGTAATGGTCCCGGTTCTTCAGACTTCCTCTCTGCAGAAGAAAGAGTGGGAGTCGCCTCCGGTGGTATGGTTGCAATCGCAACCGGTGCTTCTGTGGGTGACGGTAATAGCATGCCACATTCTCTTTCAACTTCAGCAGGGTCATTGGGGTTATTGACGTTTTTCGAACATAACGTGTAATTTGCCGGATAGGGCCCATCCACTGAAGCACGGCTACGAACATCCTGATTATCTTTTTGTACTTTCCCTACGATAACAAACGTGGTGAAGGCAAATGCAGCAAGAAGAATGAGGGGAAGAAGTTGGACAAATCCAGATTGAGATACTATCAATCTATTTCGAAATAGATCAAGCGTGGGTGTTTTGTTTTTCTTATTCTGTCTACTTTGATTGATAAAATTCCTGGACAGGAGTCCTGGCATGAAATACTTTTTCACAAACTGTTTCAAACCCAACCAAAACCGTTTGTGAATAAAGTTATTATATATACATATTGACGCGCGCGGAAAGGCTATGTCAAGCACCAGTTTGCCCTCTTGACAACCGAAAAAAAAGTAGCAACACTAGTAGTGTATGAAGAGAAAACTTGCCCGACGAAAACACAAGACCGCCTCTCCCCACTATCTCGTGGTCGTTGGGGGATGGATGTTTCTCGTTGCTTTTGCCATGATGCTTGGACTCGGAGCGATGGTGGGAAATTTTTTGAATGTGCAGTTAAATCAATCTACTCCCCAGGTGGCCGGAACCTCCACAGTAAAATAATCTCACTTTTCCCATGAGTCCCATTTGACACATGAGTCTCATGAAGATAATCTACGCTCATATCCGGGCCCGTAGCTCATTTGGTAGTCGCCTCGTCGGCGACCCGCCGATGAGGCGGGAGTAAATTTTACCGGGCCTATAGGTAAGTGGTATACCGCCGTCTTCGCATGACGGAGTCGCCAGTTCGATTCTGGCTAGGTCCACTTTTTTTGGGGCCCGTAGTACACCGGTAGTATAACTCCATGGCATGGAGTAGAAAGGGGTTCAATTCCCCTCGGGTCCACTACTTCAAAAACGGTAGCGGATTGACGATGATCCCGTTTTTCCGTACTTCAAAATGAAGGTGGGTTCCGGTACTGCGGCCGGTACTACCCATCCGGCCTAATATTTGACCTCGGGCAAGACGGTCACCCACTTTGACATAAATTTCGCTTAAGTGCGCGTAAAGCGTGGATAGCCCGTCGCCATGCCCGACGATCACGTGGTAGCCGTAGCCGTAGCGGAGATACTGGACATCAACAACCATCCCTGCCTCGGCCGCAGCGATCCCCGGCGCAGCGTTGTTGGCGATATCGACGGCATTGTGATACCAAACCGGATACTGGGTAATGATGCCTCCGGCTGGCCAGAGGAGCTGTCCCGTTCCGCCGGCAAACGTCGGGGGGAGCGGTCGGGCAATGGCCGGGGCTTCCGGCTGTACGCCGTCAGGGACGACAAGCGTCTGCCCGACGTTTAATGCAAACGTATCCAAATCGGCAAAATCATTAAAAGGAAAGTTGACGATCTTTTGTGATTCGGTTTTATACTTTTTAGCAATACTTTGAACTGTTTCTCCGTCTTTAACTTTATGGACGATTCCGGAGACCGGGGGGATCTTGAGTTCTTGCCCTATACTCAAACTATCTCGTTTCATATCACTCGCCCACTTTATCGTATCAATACTCACACCAAACTTTTGTGCAATAGTAGAGAGCGTATCGCCCGCGGCCACCGCGTAGGTAATCACCTGATCGCGGGGTTTTTCAGAGATAGTCGTCTGTATGCCGTACGCGGTCGGATCATCAAGGGTCGTCACCGTGGCTGACGGCGAAGTAATTTCATCGAGATTACCGGCATACGTACCCGGATAGGAATTAGCTAAAATCGGCGCAGAAACCACGCCCACCATAAAAAGGACCCCCAGGGAAAAATGGAGGAATGGCCGCTGGTAGCTCCCCCGCCGGGCCATAAGGATATCGACGATGATTTCTTTGTTTTTTTCAAATCCGATACCAAAACAACGGAGTTTCTTTTCGAGGTAAAGATACCAGCCCTTCGCCCAAAGCCGGAGGTCGTCCGTAAATTCGTAGAGAATGTTCCGTAACATACCATCATACATTAGACGAATTGACTCTTTGAGTCAAATAGTCCGATTTGCTTTTCTTATAAGACTTATTCAGAAAAATAAAATCCAATAGGGACTGTTAACAAAACATAAAGAAAAAATCCTTGAAGTTGCATGAATTTTGGCTCCATGACGGGCTAATATCATAACACCTGTACCGAACTATTCCATTATTAACCTATAGTCCAATTTTCAAAAGAGTAATTTTATATCTTATAGTTTAGCCTTGACAATCTTGATTTCCCGCACCTTATTTGACAACCATTTTTCTACCTCTTTTAATAAACATATGCTCTACAAATCTGCTTCGCAAAGTTTTACAAACCCTATGCATTCCTCATGCGTGATACCAGATGCTCATCGTTTATTGCTCTCCGTACCTTACGGGAGCCGCGTATGAAATCCGCCATAAGCCATAAACAATATACTATAAGTCAAGCTTCTAAAATAATGGGTGTTTCTCGTAGCACCCTCCGCAGATGGGAAAAAGCAAAAAAAATCTCCTCTACCGTCGATGAAAATGGTATCCATCTTTATCAGGAAGATGAACTCAAAAAAATTGGGGAAAGCGAAGAAAAATCTATCACGACGGATACGCAAAAATATGCTTCTCAATCCTCTTCTGAATTACTGTCAATAAGCGAAGCTGCTCGCTTGGTTGGCGTTTCCAAAGCAACCCTCCGGCGTTGGGAAAACGCAGGACTGGTCAAAAGTCTCCGGACTGCCGGCGGTGCACGCAGATACGCAAGCGGAGATATCTCCACGCTTTCCTCCTCCCGAACCACGTATCAAAGAGTTCCAAAGATATCAAAAGATATCCCAATAGAACCTTCTGAACCTTCCCCATCACCCTTATCGCCCTTATCTCCCTCCCGCGAAGCGGGATCTGGCTTCGCCAGACAATCCCTACCTGCGCAATCAGGCCTGCCTGCCTTCCTCACCTCCCGTTGGCTCTGGACAGGAGCAAGTGTCCTTGGAGTCATTGTTGCCATAGCCATAGGACTCCAGGTGTTGGGACTGCAGCAGGGAAATCAGAGGAGTCTTCCTTCCCGAGCTATGGAAGGCTTGATTACGACAGATACGAGTAAACTATCTGCAAGTCAAACCGGAAGTATCCTGGGAGCAACCGGAGCTACAGGAAGTACAGGGAAAGCAGGAGCAACAGGGTCAGCCGGAGAAACCGGACCCACGGGAGCCTCCGGAGAAAAGGGAGCCACGGGGTCGCAAGGTTCCTCCGGCTCCTCCGGAACCAGTGGTCCCACAGGAGTAACAGGAGCTACCGGAGGCTATGGAGCAGGAGGATCCACAGGTCCTACCGGACCCACGGGGGGAGGAGGACCGACCGGAAGTACGGGAGCCACAGGGACAGCAGGAGCTTCCGGTCCTTCCGGCAGTACCGGAGCCACGGGAAGTACGGGAGCCACGGGAAGTGCCGGACCCACGGGAGGAACGGGAGCCACGGGAACGGGAGGACCAACCGGAAGTACCGGAGCCACAGGAACAGCAGGAGCTTCCGGTCCCACGGGGTCAACCGGAGCCACGGGATCAACCGGAGGAACGGGAGAGGCAGGGCCGACCGGATCCACCGGCAGTACCGGAGCCACCGGTACGGCAGGTCCTACCGGATCAACCGGAGCAACAGGAACAGCAGGAGCTTCCGGACCATCAGGGAGTACGGGAGGAACCGGAGCCACAGGTCAGGGAGGCCCCACCGGTTCCACGGGGGCAACAGGAGGAGCAGGTCCTACTGGTTCAACCGGAGCCACAGGAGTGGCAGGTCCCACAGGAAGTACGGGTTCTACCGGAGCCACGGGTGGAGGAGGACCTACAGGATCGACAGGAGCCAGTGGTACTGCCGGTCCATCAGGAAGTACGGGAAGTACGGGCTCCACAGGAGCAAGCGG
>Ga0209726_10001970_pt1 | contig 31418 bp, 26 predicted proteins | sample Subgrocontami54m_FD_187453 | JGI IMG/M metagenome (GOLD analysis project Ga0209726, IMG submission 187453) | Subsurface groundwater microbial communities from S. Glens Falls, New York, USA - GMW46 contaminated, 5.4 m (SPAdes) (version 3) | ecosystem: Environmental > Aquatic > Deep subsurface >... | reverse complement strand
CCCTCTGTTGGGTCGAGGCGATACGCAAAACACCTCCATTTCCAGGGAAGGAACACCTCTTTTCAAGCGTTTTTTTTTCGGCGGCTCGGCCGCGGTAGGGAAAACTGACTGCAGGATGGACATCACCGCCTGTGGCGCGACCCCACGCAGCAGGAATTTCTTGTCGCGGCTGGCAGCGCCGGCGAGAAGTTCCACTTGCGATCGCTTGAGGCCGAGCTGATCGCACAGGACGAGTTGCACCGCGGCGTTGGCTTTCCCCTTGTCGGGCGGCGCCGACACGGCGACCTTGAGCGCGCCGTTTTGTTCGCCCACAATGCCGGTGCGCCGCGCCCCGGGCTGGGCACGCACCGGCAGGATGCAGCCTTCCGCACATGCCGTAATTTGGATCACGCGTTCAGTCCTTCAAAAAGAACACCCCCAAGTCGGACAAGCGATGCCCCTTCTTCGACCGCCACTTCGAAATCGTTGCTCATGCCCATGGAAAGATGGTGCAAGTCATGCGCTGGCCCCAGACGCGCGCTCAGTTGATCGCGAAGTTGCCGCAGCGAGGCGAACACTGGCCGGCACGTTTCTGGCGCTTGCATTGGCGCCATGGTCATCAAGCCCTTCACGCGGACGTGTTTGAGCGCTTGCAAGATCGGCACGACGTTAACGACCTCAGCAGGCGTGAAACCGTGCTTGCTCACTTCGCCGGCGACATTGACTTCGAGCAACACGTCAACGATTCGTTGCTGCTTGCCCGCCGCTTCTTCGAGACCCTGCAGTAGCCGCACGCTGTCCACGGAGTGAATCATGGCCACGAGCGGCAGCGTCTGCTCGATCTTGTTGCGCTGCAAATGGCCGATCATGTGCCATTGAACCGATGCCGGCAGTGCCGTCGCCTTGCGCCACAGCTCCTGGGGCCGATTCTCGCCCAGATGCACGACGCCGAGCTGCGGCAACAGCGCGGCGATCTCGACCGAGATCGTTTTTGTGACCGCAACCAGGGTTACTTCCGAACGGGTGCGGCCCGCGCGCGCGCACGCCGCCGTCAATCGGCGTTCGACGTGAGCAAGGCGGTCGCGCAGAAGATCCAGCATCAAAGCTTTGTCCACCGCTGGTGATCCCGTAGAAAAGACAGAGATAATATAGTCGCTCCCTGGGAGAGAAGTCATGGCGGACGTGCATGCGTTTCGGGCATTTCGATACGATCTGGCGCGGGTCGGCAACCTCAGCGACGTGATCGCGCCGCCGTACGATGTGATCGACGCCGGCTTGCAGCAAGCGCTGTACGATCGCAGTCCGCACAACGTCGTCCGTTTGATCTTGAATAAAGAAACGCCACAGGACACCGACACCAACAATCGTTACACACGCGCCGCTCAGGCCCTGCGCGACTGGCAGCAGGAAGGAATCCTCGCACAGGATTCGGCCCGCTCGTTGTATGTCTACCACCAGGATTTCGAGGTCGAAGGCAAGCGTTACACTCGCAAAGGCTTCATGGCCCGTGTGCGGCTCGAGCCTTTTGGCAGCGGCCGCATCTACCCGCATGAAGAAACGTTGCCCGGACCCAAAGCGGATCGGCTCAAGCTGTTTCGGGCCACGGCGATGAACCTGAGCCAGATTTTCGGCCTGTTCCCGGATGAAACCGGCGCAGTGACGGCGACGCTCGATGCCGCGGTGGGCCGGGCGCTGCCGATTCAGGCGGTCGATCATCTCGGCGTCGTCAGCAAGCTTTGGCAAGTGACGAATCAACACACGATCAGCGCGATCAGCGGCTTGCTTGGCGCCAAACCTGTTTTTATCGCGGATGGACATCACCGTTATGAAACGGCGCTGAAGTATCTCGAAGAGAAACAACAGGCGGGCGCAGTGATCGATCCGGACCATCCAGCCAACTTCGTGCTGATGATGCTCGTTAGCATGCACGACCCGGGCCTGGTGATTTTGCCGACGCATCGGCTTGTTTCCGGTGTGGGCGATTTGCGCGCGGAACAACTCGAGGCGCTGCTCGGCCCGTATTTCCAGGTCGAAGTGATCGGCGCCGGCGCAGACGCGGCGCGTATGACTTGGGAGCTGATCGAAGCCGACGGCACGCAAGAGCTGCTCGGTTTTGGCACGGTCGCCGACGGCGTCTGGCAGACGGCCCGTTTCCGCGCCCCGGAGCAAATGGCGCAGGCGGCCGCAGAACACAGCGAAGCCTGGCGCGGCCTGGCGGTGGCGGTGCTGCAGCGCGTGGTGCTGGAAAAGACGATGGCTCAGCGCGGCGGTGCTCCGAAGTGCCAGTACGTGCATTTGCTGCGCGCGGTCAATGATGCGGTCGCCGCCAAGCAGTGTCAGATTGCCGCGCTGGTTCCGGCGGCGACGATGGACCATGTGGCCCAGATCGCGGGCAACCTCGAAAAGATGCCGCCCAAGTCTACGTACTTTTATCCCAAGCTGCTGAGCGGGCTTGTGTTTCATTCGCTGAAAGCGAATTGATGGCCATGGATCGTAGGCACCGGCCGTTTTCCGCGAGCGCGAAACGGCAAGCGACATTCCCTGCCGGCGGCTACGGGCTAACCCGCTTTTCTCACTACCGGCGCCCGAAAAGGGGACAGGACCTCTGAATGCAAAAGGTCCTGTCCCCTTTTCGGGCGCTTTTCGGGCGCGTCTGGCCGTGGCGGGTTAGAAAACCCGCCCTCCAACACGGCGCACGTCGCCATCGCATGGTGAGCAATGCGGGCTAATGCATCCGAATCATTGCGAGGAACGGCGGCAGCATCGTTGGGTCGAAGTGTTTGCCGGTTTCGAGGCACATGATGTCGAGTGCGGCGTCCGGAGGCAGGCAGGCCCGGTAGGCGCGTGAGCTCGTCAAGGCGTCGAAACAGTCGGCGACCGTGATGATGCGCGCCAAGTACGGGATCCGGGTGCCGGAGAGGCCGTCGGGATAGCCGGCGCCGTCGAAGCGTTCGTGATGGTGGCGGATGGCGGCGAGCACGTCCTGGCTGCGAATGATCGGCGCCAGGATGCGCTCGCCGATCACCGGATGATCGCGAACGCTCGCAACCTCTTCGATGGACAGCGCCTCCGGCTTGTTCAGGATTCCCTCCGCAAGACCGACCTTGCCGATGTCGTGCAGCTTGGCGGCTAGGCTCAGCCGTTTGAGCCGCCGCGCATCCAGGCCGAGCCGTTCACCCAGCCCCAGCGCCAGCGCACGTACGCGCAGCGAATGCCCGGCGGTATAGGGATCACGCTCTTCCAGAGTGCGCACCAGGCAATCGATCGCGGAAAAGAATGTTTGCCGCAGCTTGCGCGTTTGCCGATTGAGGCTGCGCTGCAACGCGCGGCGGTGCTTTTCCTTTTCGCGGCGATGGTGATAGGAGCGCAGCGTGCTTGTCAGCGCGTGCTGGAATTCGTCGAAGTTGATCGGCTTGAGGAAATAATGATGTGCCCCGGCAACCAGGCACTGCGTCAGGGCATCGTCGTCCAGACCGGCGGTGATGACGATGATCGACGTTTCCGGCCAGCGTTTTTGGATTTCCTGGACGAGCCAAACGCCGCCGCGGCCCGGCATGCGCAGGTCGGTGACGACGATCGGCGTCGGCTGCCTTTCGAGCATCGCCAGCGCGTCTTCGGCGCTGCGCGCGGATTGGCAGTCGAAATCCCACGAACGAGCGGCCCGCGCCAGCACATCCAGCGCATGCGGCTCATCATCCACCAGTGTCACCCTTCTCCGTTCCGACGGCTGCAAGGCGAGCACAGGCAGTCCTTTCCGGCGACGAAATGAACGAATCGAACGAGTCAAACTGGACAAGGTTTGTTTATAACGAGAGCGAAGACGGGCTGCAAGCACCTGCCGGTTGTAAAGATATCCGATTCTTGCGGAAAGTTCCGAAGGTGCCGGTTGCAACGAATACAGCGGCGGGAGGGATTGCGCAAGCTCGTAGGGTGCGTGAAACGCACCTTTTCTCGCGGCAACGGTGCGTTTCACGCACCCTACCCCAGGTTCTTCTGCTGCGCCCTCGCTACTTCGACATACGGCTTGCGATACAGCCACCACAGGATGCCCAGGGCGAGGGCCAGCGACACGCCGCTGACATACGGGCCAAGCGCCAATAATTGATCCAATTCCAAGTAACGCCGGACAGGCACGCTCAGCAGCAGCACGGCGTTGTAGAGCAAATGAAAGAACATCGCCGGCAGCAGGCTCTTGCTGCGTAGCGTCAGCAGCCCAAGGACGACGCCCAGGAAAAACGTCGGCAAGAACTGAAACACGTTCATGTGAAAGAGAGCGAACAGGAAGCTGCACAGCAAGACGGCGGTCCGCGGGCGAAAGCGCTTGCGCAGGCCGGTGAGCAAGAATCCGCGGAAAGCCAGCTCCTCGCACACCGCCGGCAGGAGCGCGAAGGCCAACAAATAGGGGAGCACCTCTTCCAAGCGCAAGTCCTTGGCGTCGATCAAGGCACGCAGCGATTGCATGAGCGGCTGCCGTTCTTCGAGCAATTTGGTCAGGTGCTCAAACCGCGAGAAAACGGTGACGGCCAATGCGGCAAACGGCGGCAAGAGCAGCAGCGCCAGGACCGCCGCCACCATCAGCTCGCGCCAGGTGGGCCAGCGCAGCGCGAGACTTGCGCGCGGTTGGGTGTTGAGCAGCAACGTCATGAACAGCACGGGCGCCGCGACAAACGCCAGCAAGTTGATGCTCGTGTAGACCGGTATACTCAAGTGCTGGCCAAGCCCCAGCGTCAGCCAGCGCAAACCGAGGATCATCCCGAAGCAGAAAAAAGCTTGCGCCGCCGTCGGCGTCGGTTCCTTGTCGCGCAGCAGGTGCCGCACCCAGAGCCGCACATCGACACGTTCGGCCTCGCGGAACAGCACTTCTTCGCGCTGGAATTGATCGATCGCCCAGCGCAGCGCCAGCCAACTGTAGAGCCCGATCGGCGCCAGCACGGGGACGAAATACAGCCAAGGCACTTGATCGAGCGCCGTCGCCGTCATGAGGCGCTGCATCAAGAGCGCCACGCCGGTCACCGGCACCAGGCTGTAGAACGGATTCAGCTCAACACCGGGCGCCAAGGTGAGAAAGATCAACGGCATGGTTACCAGGAACAGCGGCATCAAGTAATACTGGCCTTCCTTGGAACTGCGGGCGTATGCGCCGATCGCCAGGCTGACGGCGCTGAACAAGGCCGACAGCGGCAGCGACAGGATGACGCACCAAAACAGCGCAGCCAGCGGCACACTTCCTTGCGGCAAGTGCGCGCTGAACTGCCAGGTGGTAATGCCCATGCTGAAGAGATTCAGCAGCGCCGAAGCGGCGCTGAAAACCCAGATCGTGAGGAACTTGCCCAGCACGATTTCCTCGCGGCCCGCCGGCGTGATCAGCAGCGTCTCCATGGTGCCACGCTCTTTTTCGCCGGCACACACATCGACGGCCGGATACAAAGCGCCGGCCAACGACCACAGCACCAGCATGAACGGAAAAATGCGCACGACGAGATCAAATATGCTCTCAGGCGTTTGGTGCGCTGCGGTGGGTTCGTCAATCTCAAACGGATCGATGAACTGGGCGTCGAGACCTTTGCGCGCAAGCCGCACGCGCCGGAGTTCGCTATTCCAGTGCTCGAGCAACGGCCTCAGCCGCTGCTGCGCTTGTTTGGAGTAGTCGTCGTTGCGGCGGGCATCGATTCTTATTCCGGGACGCGGCCGTGCGAATCCGGCATCCACGCGAGCCAACCGCACAAAAAACTCGCCGCTGTCGCTTAGGATCAAGTCGACCTTGCGCTGGGCGAGCGCATCGGCGGCCGGCTCCCAGACGATTTTCAGTTTTGCCTGAACGATCGCCAATTGGAGTTGGTCGAGCGGAGACAGGTCGCCGAAGGTGCCGAACCGACCGGCTCGAATCAACGGCGGATAATCCCACTGTCGATGTCCGGCCTCCGCAAGTGCCGCCGCTCCGACCCAAGAATCGAGCGCGTGGCTCGTGGTCCCTAGCCAGGCAAGCCAGGGCAGGGGACTCCGGCCGGCGCCGTCCGGTTGCCGCCGTGGAAAGTCGAGGTCGCCTTTTTCGGAGATGATGCCAATCGTGCTTGGTCTTTCGGCAAAACCGAACGCGAATTGCAAAACGGCGACCCCGAGGACGGGATAGAGCAGCAGCGGCAAAACAGCGATCATGAACAACGTGCGCCGGTCGCGGAGTTGATCGCGCAGCTCGCGGTGCCAAATCAAACGGATGATCGACCAGCGCATGTCATTTCAGCCCGCGGCCGCCCCACATCTCTTCTTCGGCGAATGGATGGGCCGGCCCCTGCGGCTTGGGCTTGGGCAGCGCCTTGAGGATGGCATCGGCCAAGATCAGGTCCTGGCGAGCCGTGATCTTGATATTGGTCGCCGCTCCTTCGACCACGTGGACCGGATGCCCCGCGGCTTCGACGAGTTGGGCGTCATCGGTGATGTCCTTGCCAAGCTTGGCACGATTGGCGTAAGCCTCGACGAGCAACTGTCGGCGAAAAACCTGCGGTGTCTGCGCCAGCCACAGGCCCTGGCGCGCTACCGTCGCCTGGACTTGATGCTGATCGTTGACTTGCTTGACGGTTTCGGCCACCGGCAGTGCGAGCAACGCGGCACCGGTCTTTTCGGCTTTCGTGAACACGCTGGTGATGAGCGCTTCGGTAATGCAGGGGCGGACCGCGTCGTGGATGGCGACGAGATCGACTTCGGGCTTCACGAGAGCCAGGGCATTGGCGACCGACTCGAAGCGTTCCGCGCCGCCGTCGGCGATTTGCACATTCAGGAACGCGACGTTGGCCCCAAAACGCAGGCGAAACATTTCCTGATCGTCCGGCGCGACGACGATGATGCACTGCGCAACATCGGGGCGATTGACGAAATGCTCGACGGTTCGCAGCCACACGGCCCGGCCGTCGAGGTTGACGAACGGTTTTTTCTCCTTGTCCCGAAACCGCGACGATCTGCCCGCGGCGGGGAAAATGACGGCGACGCTCGCCATGGCCGGCCTCCCGTGGGGCAGACATTCTGTGGGGCAGACATTCTTGTCTGCCGCCTCCAGGCAGGCAAGAATGCCTGCCCCACGCCATCATCCTATGGCGCGCCCGGCCCATGTCGCCAGCTTCTGGCGGACGCTTTCGGTTTGCGTGAGCAGCACGCGCACCAGATCCTCGCTGATGCGCAGCTCGGATTCGATCGCATCCACCCAGCGCGTGATTTCGTGCACTTTGTCTGACAATCCGGCATGTCGCGCCGCTGCTCTGTCGAGTGGCGCCGCATGCGCTTGGGCAAGCGACGTCTTGGCTTCGGTTTCTTCCCCTGACGCCGCCTTGTCCAGCCGCTGTTGTACATTGGCCAGCGTGTCGGCGAAACGGTCCAGAAGCTGATTCCAATCACGAGGCAAGGGTGTGTCCGCCATGACGAATCCCCTCGTTTGCGCAGTCTGCCACGGTGTTGCCGCGGCGGTTTGCGCTGCGGCGGGTTGTACTCGAAAGGTCCGGGCGACGCCACCTCAAGTTGATCTTGCCTCGTCTTGAAAATCGGCTATATTCCGCGGCCCTTTTGGGGAAGTCGGCCCCCGAAAAGGGGACAGGACCTCTGAATGCAAAAGGTCCTGTCCCCTTTTCGGGGGCGGCTTCCGTGTTGAATCCATTCGATGTCGGGGAGGGGTTAGCCGTGTTCGTCGCTTGTTCTACGCACTGTTTTGCACGCCATCCGCTCGACCGCGCCTTGCGAATCATCAACGAGCTGGAATTCAGCAAGGTCGATATCGCCATTCACGAGCAGGGGACGCATCTCAAACCATCCGAGGTGTTCGCCGACATCCCGCGCGCCGCCCAGCGCATTCGCATCGGTCCCAGTCTGAGTCCGGCGGCATTCGACATCGAGATCGAAGCGCCGACGGCTCATGAATACGTCAGCCAACTTCGCGCGTTGTGCAAGCTGGCACGCGCGTCGACCGTTTCGCTGTTGACCATTCCGGCAGCGTCCAATCGGTCCAGCTTCGACGCCGAGATTCTGCGGCTGCGCGAACTGGTGCACCTCGTGGAGGCCGAAGGCCTGATTCTGACCGTGGCGACGCGCACGGGCACGTTGACCGAAACGCCGACGCTCGCCGTCGAATTATGCGAGCGCGTGCCGGGCCTTGGCTTGACGCTCGATCCGAGTCATTACATCAACGGCCCGCACCAAGGCGGCGGCATCGACGAGGTTTTCCCATACGTCCGCCACGTTCACTTGCGCGACACGGGCCGGGCCACGGGCAAATTCCAGGTGCGCGTCGGCCAGGGCGAAGTGGAATACGGCCGCATCATCTCGCAACTTGAACGCTGCCATTACGATCGGCTCTTGACGGTGGCGATCCACGACGTCGCCGACGCGCCGTTTGCGATGGAGTCGGAGGTGCGGAAGTTGAAGTATTTGCTGGAGAGTTTGGTGTGATGAAGGTCAACGAACCAACAGCGAAAACATGGGATTGCCGCGCTTGTCGAACTTCTTCTCCAAACGGAACGAAAGCTCGAAGACGTTTGACTTGAGCCAGCCCCCTTGTTTGCGGACCGGTACAAAACCTCGCGGTCCGCGCCGGAACATATCGAATTCCGTGCGCTCGCCGCGCACATCGACGAGCCAGTATTCAAAGATGCCTGCTTGCCAATAGAGCGGCGGCAGCGTGATCTTGTCCTTTTTGACCGAACTCGTGCTGATAATCTCCATGACCATATCAGGCGAGCCTTCCAGCTCCAAAAACCCCTCGTCCTCACCTTCGATCCAGCGCACGCGGCCTTCGGCAAACGCCTCTTCGGTGGCGTACATGCCGTCGGGGCGTGCGCTGAGGCCTACGTCCACGTTGCTCAAAAACATGCCGTCGGGGCAAAATGTGCCGCCGCGGCGCTTCGTGATGCCGGTCAGCACGTAGGAATATTCGTTCTTCACCTGATTATGGGAGAATGCTTGTTCCTTGCTCATATCGACCCACGTTTCACCTTGGAGAAAGCAAATGCGGCCTTCCGGGGGAAACTCCTCGGAATGGACCCAGCGGCGGAACGAATCGTGATCCGACACCCAGGCCGGGATCGTGATCGAGTCGCGATCGACAACGAACGTGTTCATGCCTGTTCCCCCCGTTTCAACTGATATCCCTTGATCTTCCGGTCCAGCGTCGAGCGTTCGATGGCGAGGATGCTGGCCGCCTGGCTCTTGTTCCAGTCGGTATGCTCGAGCGTCTTGAGGATGTGGCGTTTTTCCAGCTCTTCCAGGCTGATCGGCTCGAACTTGCCGACGGCGACCAGCGGCGCCGGACCGCCGATTTCCAGCGATGACAGCCAAATGTCGCCAGTATCAAGCAGCGGGCCATGGCCAAGCGCGACGGCGCGCTCCACGACGTTGCGCAGCTCGCGGACATTGCCGGGCCAGTGGTATTGCTCCATCTTTTGCAGCGCGGCGGGAGTGAAGCCGCGGATCTTGCGGCCCGTTTCGCGCACGAAACGCTTGAGGAAATGTTCGGCGAGCACGGGGATATCGTCCACGCGGTCGCGCAGCGGCGGCACACGAATTTCGATCACCTGCAAGCGAAAGAACAGGTCGCGGCGGAACTTGCCTTCCTGGAGGGACTGCTCCAATGGCTGATTCGTGGCGGCGACGACGCGCACATCCACCTTGATCGGCGTGCTGCCGCCGACGCGCTCGAACGGATGACCTTCGAGGATGCGCAGCAGCTTGGCCTGCGTATTCACCGCCATTTCGCCGATCTCGTCGAGAAAAACTGTCCCGTGGTGGGCGGCTTCGAATTTGCCGATCTTCTTGTCCGTGGCGCCGGTGAAGGCGCCCTTTTCATGGCCGAACAGCTCGCTTTCCAAGAGCGTTTCGGTGATGGCCGCACAGTTGAGGGTGACGAAGGGGCCGGTCTTGCGCGGGCTGGAATAATGCAGGGCGCGGGCGACCAGCTCCTTGCCGACGCCGCTTTCCCCGCGGATCAGCACGGTGGCATTGGTGGAGGCGACGCGGGCGATTTGCTGTTCGACGGCGTCGAGAGCGGCGCTGACGCCGACCAGCTCGCTTTCGACGCGCAACTGGTCGCGCAGCAGTCGATTTTCGTTCGTCAACGATTCGCGCTGATTGAGCTGCGTGGTGACGATGCCGAGCTGCTTGGCGACGGCGACGGCGAACTCCAGGTCTTCGCCGCTGAGCGCCTTGTGTGGATCGGTGCAATACAGGTGGATGAGCCCGAGTACGCGATTGCCGAAGATCACCGGGGCGCAGATCAGGCTGGTGGCGCCGATGTGCGTGATGCTTTCGCGCTGGCGCAGATAGCGGTCGCGGGCCACGTCCTCGGCCAGGATGGCTTCGCGGCCGGCGAGCACTTCGTTGCTGACGAATTCCGACACCATCGCGTAGCTGCGAACGCTTGGATCGCGATGGCGATGGGCGGTCACTTCCAGCTCGCGGCCTTCCTTCATGGTGAGAATGGCGCCGACTTCCGCCGGCACGGCTTCGAGCAGGCCGTCCAGCACGATGCGCGTCAGCTCCTCATATTCGGTGGCCGAAGCCATGTCGAGGGCCAGGCGATACAGCAGGGCCAGGTCGCGGCTCAGACTGCGGCGCGGCGGTTCACCGTCTTTGGGCGCGGGCGTTTCTTCGGCAGAAAGCTGGTCCTTCGGCAAGGGGGTAAGAAAACGCGTTTGACCGAGCCGCTTCTTGATCGAAATCGCCTCGGCCGGCGTTCCGAGCGGCGGCAGCGACGGCAACTCGTCGAGCCGCAGGACAAACACGAGATCGGTGCGCCCCACCTGGATTTGATCGCCAGGCGTCAATTCCCAATCGGCATCGAGCGTCTTGCCGTTGACGCGCGTGCCGTTGAGGCTTTTCAGGTCGCGCACGCGCCATTTACCTTCGGTGAAGGCGACTTCGGCGTGTTCACGGCTGCAGAGTTCGTCTTTGAGAAGGATGCGGTTGGTATTGGCGCGGCCCATGGTGACGCGTTGTCCGACCTGGAGCGGAAAGACATCGCCGTAGCCGTCGTCGCGGCGCAACACGAGATAGGGACCGGAACCGGGAGCGACCATGAAGCTGCCCGCCAAGAGATTGGGGGAGATGCCGCTAGATTACCGGGGAAGCGGTTGCGCGGGAAGGGCGAAAGAGCGCGCCCAAGATGAAGCGCGCAACCGACAAGCGAACCCTGTTTACGCCTGTCCAACGGCACGCATGGAAAGGGCTCGCTTGGCGGTTTCGCGCTTCACATGGATCATTCACCTTTGCCATTGCCGCGGCTTCCGCCGGAGCGCGGCGGCGGGCTGGGCGGCGGCGCGCTACGCGGCGCCGATGGCGGCGAAATACGCGGCGCCGAGCGTGGCACGTCGATCGTCCGCGGCGATGGCGTCGAGAAAGATCGCGGCAATTCAATCATCCGGGGAGCCGGTGACGACGGAAACGTGCTGGACCGCGGCGCTAAGGGCGGGCTGGTTGACTTAGGCGTTGACGGGGTTTTGATTTCCGGCAAGCGCGGCGCCGGCGTATCGATCGTCTTTGCTCGCGGAATTTCCGGCGATTTGATGATGTTCGGGGCCGACTCGCCGCGCGGCTTGAACTCCTTGGGAATCACGTTGGGAGTCGTGACCTTCGGCAAGCTGTTGCCGGACGGCGGGCTGATCTTCGCCGGCTTGGACAGGTTTCTGATTCCGGGATCGGTCGTTGTCGTGCGGTCCTTATCGCTGCCGGACGAGCCAGCAGCGCGGTCCTTCTTTGTCGAAACCGCGTCGCTGGACCGTATCGACTCGGTGCCGTGGACGAGCGGCGGCAGCTTGAGCGTGGTCGATTCGGGGCTGCGCGGCGCCGTTGCGTGAACGGCGCCGACTTTGGCGCTGATCGGCTGGCTGCGCGTCACCGCGATCTCCTGGGTGCGTTTGATCAGCGCCTTTTGCGTGTCGGCCTGCGCCGGGGTGAGGCGCACGAGATTGACGTTCTGGTTGACGATCTTGGACTGATTCAACGGCGCTACCGCACGCACCTGGTTGTGCGCCGTCGCCTTGCTGTTCAACAGTGCGTGCTGCTGGGCGAAGGTCCGCGGCGGCACCGGCAGTCGGCCGGCGCTGCGGTCGGCGTAGAGCTGATGCTGCCGGTCGTGCCAATTGCGATCGTTGCCGTTACGCCAGCGGTTGTAGCCGAACGCCGCATCGTAGCGACCTTGGCCGTGGAACCACGGATTGAACCCGTAGCCAACATAGCGCGGACCGTAGTAGTTGCCGAAATACAGGTGGAAGGACCCGTGGTGCGTGAAGCACGAATCGTAGAACAATCCGAAGCTGACGACGTATGACGGCCGCCAGTGCCAACCGTGCGTGTGCCAGAACGGACGATGGAAATACACCGGAGCGAACAACAGTCCGCGATCTTCCCAAGGATAGTCCCAGTAACCGTCGCTAAACAGATAGCCGGACGGCGTCCAAATGTGGCGGGCGCCGACCCAAACTCGGCCGACGCGGAACGGCGACCAATACCCGGGCCGCCACACGAAGCGCGTGTCGCGGTGAACCCAGGTGCCGGCGATCCATGTAGAATCATCGCTCGGCGCCGGCAAGCTCGGCTCAATTTGCAACGGAGCGGGCGGCGCCGGCGTGTAGCGCAACTCTTGCTGCCGCTCCGGCGCCCACATGCCGGATACCCAGCGCCAACCTCCGTCGGCGCGGACCCAGGAGCCAGGCACCCACTGCCGACCCACCGGCACATTGCGATAGCCGCCGGAGACCCACAGGTATTTGCTGTCTTCCGGATCCCACGCCCAATAGCCGGAAATGAACTGGACATTCACGCCTTCCGGCCGTTCCGGCGGCGGCTCTTCAGGAATCGGCGGCGGCGGTTCTTTGGGCACGATCTGACCCGGCACCGGCTTGAGATCGGAAGGCTGTGCGAACGCTTCGTGCACCGGGCCGCGCGTTTGTATTTCGACGCCGTCTTCAACAGCGTTGGGATCGACTTGATCTTGAGCGGGAGCGGCGCCGAGAAATGCAAGCAGGCACAGCGCACTGCTGGCGCCAACAAATCGGAGGAGGGATCTCATGGCGAACCTCGCTTTGGAAGCAGGTTGATGGTTCATTATGAAGCTGAAGGATTGTTAAGACAACGCTCAAAATGAGAATACTTGCGCACAAGTCTGGATTTCATTCATTTGCGTTTAACACACACCCAATGTCGTAAATGAAGACATGGTTCAAGAATAGTCACTGGCATAGGTGATATTCGAGACGACAGGATTCCGACACAGTTGGCACGCACTCAACTTCCTATCCCCTTGAGTCATCAAATGTTACATCAAAAAAAATGCCGGCATCACCTGACAGAATGGTGTAGTCCCTGCAGCGTTTGCACTGTCACCCAGAAATGACAAGAATTGAACCATGCCTAAATGAAATCCCGGACGAGTATCTAACTCCAAGTGCAATCGGAGGTTGTGAATATGGCATTCGTTCAGCACATTTGGGGCCTGAATGAAACCGGGGCAGCTGGGCGTGTGCTCACGAATGCCAATGTAAGCAAGCAGCGTCGAACACGGGGCCGTCCACGCACACGCGCTTGTAATCCAAGCCTTGGACCGTTTTGACCGGCGTTACGCAACTGAAGCAAATGCCGACGCCGCAGGCCATGGGTGTCTCCAGCGACAAGTGACAGGGAACGCCACGGCGCTCGGCGCCTACGGCCAGCGCTTTGAGCATCGGTTCCGGGCCGCAGCCGAAGATGTGGTCGGGGCTGGGATGCTGATCGAACAGATCGGTGACGAAGCCGTGATAGCCGAGCGAGCCGTCGTTGCTGGCGAGATGAACGTCGGCCCCCGCCTGGCGAAAATCCTCGACGCCCGCCGCCAAATTCGCCGTCCGCACGCCGTAGTAGATCGAAACACGCTCGGCGCGTCGGCGTGCCATCTGCCCACCGTAGCCGCGCGTTCCCAACAGTTCGTGGATATGGGCAAGAAACGGCGTTTGGCCGATGCCGCCCGCGACCAGGGCGACGTGGCCATTTTTGCATGGTTCGGGAAAGCCGTTGCCGAGCGGGCCCCAAATCTCGACGCGATCGCCGGGTTTCAATCGGCTCATGAGTCCGGTGACTTTGCCGACGACGATATAGACGATGTCGATGCCCGTCGGCTCTCCGGCATCATTGAGAACAATGTCATAAAGCGCGAACGGCCGGCCCAGGAGCGGATCGCTGTGGTCGGGCAAGCGCAGCATGACGAACTGGCCGGGGCGGATGGCTTGGGCGATAGCGGGGGTTTCGAGGCGGACGAGGTAAGTGTTGTGAGCGAGGCCGAAATTGGCGAGGACGGGGGCGGTGGTTTGGAAGAATTGTGGCGGGGAGCTCATACGGGGATTATACGAAGGGCATTTGGGGCGTGCAGCTTGGTAACCGCTAGCGCCTGCGCCGGTAATCGCGAATCCCCAACAGCGACCGGGCCGCCTTTCGGATGCGGGCGGCCCAGCGCAAGGCGGCAAGCGCTTGTCGTCGTCTGGCGTTGAGTCCCGGATAGCGCGGGTCTACGGCAAATACGGTGAGGAAAAGCAGTCCGCGCCGCAATGAACGCAACGGGGGAAAGTGGGGCCTGAGCGCGGTCAGCAAGTGATCGAGGAAATGTGTTTTCGGCACTGAGAGGCCAGTTTCTTCCATCAGACCTTTGAGGTATTTCTCTGCGCATTGTTGACAGTGAAAACAGACGCCGTCATGCAGGGGAACATCGCTTTGGCTTGCTTTTTTGGCGAGCGCGTAATCTTGTTCGGCTTTCTTGATCCACTCCCGCGTACACTTTTTCATAAAGAACCTTTCCGTGCGAGACGATAGTCGTCGTGAACGACTCACGCTCGGCAAGGCGCCATGCCATTTGCTTGGGCGTGCGGACGAGTAGATCGATCGCGAATGGCGCCGCTAGCCGCCATAGGATTCGCACCGCCTGACTGTGCTCGTTGTAGGCCGGCATGACGACCAGCAAGTCCACGTCGCTGTCCTCGTGCGGCGTGCCGTAGGCGTAGGAGCCGAACAGGATGATCTTGTCGGGGTGGAATTCGTCGGCGATAGCGCGGGCATAACGGTGGATCACCCGCATCGGGATGTCCGGCCCGCGGTAGATTCGCTTCGGCGGAAAGGGAAACGGGCTTTGCGGTGTCCTGGTCATGGCGTCATTGTATCCGAGGGCGCGCCGCTCCCGCCAGCCCGCATGGAAGACAGGATTCGAGCGGGATATCTTGAATGTCCCCGTTCTTCCTAATCGATCTTCTGTCCCGTGGCTTCCAAACGGGCACGCAGGCGGGCCACCTCCGCTTCCGCCTTTGCTGCCCGCTCCAACGCCGCCACCAATTGTTGATCCCGCTGGCCGCCGCCGCCCTTGGTCACGAACACGAGCCAGACGCCAAAGCCCCCATACGACCCGATCAGCAAGTAAAAAGGTAGTGCTATCATATCGACCGAGTGTGAAATGGCGTAGAGCCATCCTCCGAGCGCTGCCCCGAGGAGAACAGCAGCAAACAACAAGCCAGTTCTGACCCAGGTACGGGCTTTCATATGCCAACTCCAAGATTGGGGGCCGAACTATAGTATTTCGGTTGAATTCCTGCCCTGTAAGTCGCTGCCAACACAGCGCGAAATCGACCCAATTCGGAAATTCGGTTGGCTGGCGTCTCACCCCGCCATGATCGCATTCAGCGTGTCCATGAACGCCGGACTCGCCTCCTGGCCCGCTTTCGGTTCGTGGTTGTGTTCGTCGGATTCGATCAGGCCGTCGCGCAGGCGGATGACGCGCTTGGCCCAGGCGGCGATGTCGGTTTCGTGGTTCGTCTACGCACTGCCGCCGTCACCTCACGCGCCGCCGCATTTCTTCGCTCGAGATTCCGCCTTCCTTCCGTACTCTTGCCCGCGAACGTTCGATGAGCGCAAGGAATTGCGGATTGGTGCTCAGAGCGGCCGTCTCCAAATCGGCATTGTCGATGGGCACGAGCGCGGCGACCGGCTGTCCTTGGTCGGTCACAATGACCGTCCCCTTCCCGATCTCGGCGGCATAATCGGCGAGGCTTCCTGTAGCGTCTACCTTTTCAATTACTTTCATAGCTCGACCTCCTCGTCGGCAATTAACAGTCGGTTGTGATCCTTGACGCCAACTGCCACAATGGTCACTTGCTGTTGTGGCTCTTCCTCGATGTCGTAGTACACGCGCAGATCGCCGATGCGAAGTTCCCAAGGGGCCAACGGGTTAGGACGCATCGGTTTGCGGTTGCGCGTTTCAACTGCCGGTTGATCTGCCAGCTGTTCATCAATTGTATCGAAAACGACTGCCCGCTGTCGAGCAGTCAACGCTCGAAGATGTGCTTCGGATTCCGGTGAATACTGGATTTGGTAAGCCAATTCAGCTAAACCTCACGATTCACCCCGCCATAATCGCATTCAGCGTGTTCATGAACGCCGGACTCGCCTCCTGGCCCGCTTTCGGCTCGTGGTTGTGTTCGTCGGATTCGATCAGGCCGTCGCGCAGGCGGATGACGCGCTTGGCCCAGGCGGCGATGTCGGTTTCGTGCGTGACCATGATGATCGTCTTGCCGGCGGCGTTCAGCTTGTTGAGCATCATCATGATTTCTTCGCTGGTGTGCGAATCGAGGTTGCCGGTCGGCTCGTCGGCGAGGATGACGTGAGGGTCGTTGACCAGGGCGCGGGCGATGGCGACGCGCTGTTGCTGGCCGCCGGAGAGTTGCATGGGGCGATGGTCGGTGCGGTTGCCCAGGCCGACGAGGTCGGCGAGTTGCTGGCAGCGGTGGTGGGCCGCTTCGTCGAGCCGCTTGTCCTGGTACATCAGCGGCACGCCGATGTTTTCGACCACGGTGTACTGGGGCAGCAGGTTGTACGACTGAAAGATGAAGCCAAGGTAGCGGCTGCGGATGTCCGAAAGCTGGTCGTCGTCCAACTCGGAGACGTCTTCATCGTCGAGGAAATAGTTGCCGCTGGTGGGGCGGTCGAGACAGCCGAGCAAATTCAGCAGCGTGGACTTGCCGGAGCCGGACGGGCCCATGAGGGCGACGAATTCGCCTCGATCGACGGTGAGCGAAACGCCCTCGAGCGCGCGCACGGTGACGGCTTCGAGGAAGTAGTGTTTGACGAGGTTGTGGATGCGGACGATGGAGCGCATCTGTCGAGTTTCCGCTTGCGGCTTAGCGCTCGCAGAATGGCGACAATACGCGTGTCGTTTTTCTGGGCGCGCTAAACGGCAAGCAAGAGCGGGTTAGGATTTCTTGTTGTCCGCGTCGGGGCGGTTGTATTGTTTGCCTGAGCCGGGGATGGCGGCGCCATTGGGAGGAGCGCCGGGGCCGCCTGGGGGCATGCCGCCCTTTTTGCCGCCCCATTTCTTGGCGCCGCCGCCAGCGCCGCCCATTTCGTCGGTATCGACGCCGCGGCGCGTGGCGGGGGTGCCGGTCTTCATGCCGCTCTTGTCGCCCAAGAGCGAGCGCGGGTTCAACACCACTTTGGCGCCTTCTTCCAGTCCTTCCTTGACCTCGACCAGCCTGTCGTTGCTGCGGCCCACGACGATCTCGACTTCGCGCGGCTGGCCGTTCTCGATCACGAAGACCTTGCGTTTGGCGCCCATGGCGATCGAGCCGGCGACCGATTGGATGGGTATCGTGAGGACCGGCTCGGTGCTTTCCTCGGCGAGGATGGTCACTTCGGCGCTCATGCCGGGCTTGAGATTGATCACCGTTTCGTCGATGGTCACCATGGTCTTATAGACTTTGACGTCGGACGAACTCCAATCGGCTTGCGAGGCGACGGTGGCGACCGACTTGACGCGTCCCTTGAAGATCTTGCCGGCTTGGGAATCGACGCGAATGAACGCCTTCTGGCCCTCATACAACGTCTCGAAGTCCTTGTCGCGGAATTCGCTGTGCATCTCGTTGTAGGCGAACTGAGCGGTCGCGGCGGCGAAGGGCAGGCGATCCATGCAAAGAACGGCGCGGAGCGTGTCGCTGAAGAAAGTTGGACGATTGACCTCGCCCTTGATTCTGGAAACCATCGCCTCATGGACGCGCGTATCGACCAGCATGCGCGACAGGTTCGGAATCCGCATGAGCTTTTGACCTTCCTTGACCGACTCGCCCTGAGCGATGATCGACTGCTGGCCGCCGATGCCGAACTTGCTTTGCTCGGAAACGGAATACACGACCAGTCCCGCCTGCGGCGCGTAAATCAGGCACTTGACGATTTCTTCCTCGATCTCCAGCTTGCGATCCTGTTCCTGCTCGTAGATGGCTTTCTTGGAATCCAGCTCGGCCAGGGCGTTGTCCAGTTTCGAATCCGCTTGCGACTTGGCGCGATCCAGCGCCCGGTCGGTTTCCTTGACCTTGCTCCATAAGTCGGTGATCTTCTCCTCGATCGTGTATTTGCGGAACAAGTCATGTTCGAACTGAGTCTTCTTGACAGTGAATTCGGCGCTGCCGAGCCTGGACTTCTCGGCCTCGGCCTGGCTGCGGGTCAGGTAGCCCATGTTGAGCATGCGAAACGACCAAGCGGTCTTGTCCAAGCTCAGCTCGCGGTCCGAGCGGGCGATCTCCATGCGGCCGACGATGTCGCTCAGCGTTTGCAGGATTTCGCTCACCGCCTTAATCGATTGCTGTTCTTCTTCTTTCACCAAATCGGCTTCGAGATGGCTCTGCATGTAGCGCTGCAGATCGGCCCGCGTCGTGATGGGCAGGACTTTGGCCGCGATGATCTCGCCCAGGAAACTGCGGAGCTTGATTTCGGCGAGGATCTGATCCGTCTTGGCTTTTTCGATGTCGCTGAAGTTGTTGCTTTTGGTGATCTGCAGATTGGCCTCGGCGGAAATCCGGGCGGCCTTGGCGTTGTTCAACTTGTTGATCTGGTCTTTGAGGTCTTCCTGCAGCGCGGAATCTTCGATCTCCATCAGCTTCTGGCCTTTGTCCACTTGGGTGCCGTCATCGACCACCCACCTGATCACGCCTGAGGTTCCTTTCTTGCCTGCCTTGACCCGGCAGACGACGTCGCTGTTTTCGGCGGACTCCAAAGTACCGCGCTCGACGATGACGAGCTGCAGGCGTTCCATCTTGGCGTCGTACGTGGGTCCGTTGAAGGGGGCGCGGACGCCCTTGAAATAATACCATCCGAACCAGCCGGCGCCGGCGGTCAACGCCAGCAAGATTGGAGTCCAAATCAAAAGCTTGTTGCGCCGGCGCGCGGCGCGTTGGCGGGCGCGGTCTTCACGGGTTGGCGACGACGGGTTGGGATTTGGGTCGGGTGGAGAACTCATCGATCCATGCTCCTTGGCTGTTCAGCGGCATCAATTCGAGGTCGAGATACAGCTGTTGGCGGGCGATCCGGTACTGGATCCAAATCGTCAGCAAGCGGCGTTGCGCCTGGGGAAGGAAGTTGTAGGCATCGAGCAACTGTTTCGTCAAGGCCGCGATGTTGCCGGCATTACCCCCTCCGCCGCCACCACCACCACCGCCGCCGCCGCGGAAAGTCTCCAGGTTGTTTTCTAACTGATCGAACGACAATTCCACCGCTTCTTGCTGAATTTGCAGCGTCCGCGTCAGCAGCCACAATTGCCGCAGATCGTTGCGAACCTGGGCAGCCAACTGATCTTCCGCGGACATCAGCGAACGCCGCGCCCGCTGGTAGGCAATCAAGGCGGCGCGGTAGTTGTTGCGTTCGGCCAAGCGCACCAGCGGCATTTCGTAGTTGAGGAACAACTGGTGGCGCGTCTGCGACTGCTGGAACGCAAACGGCTTGGCCTGTCCGGGCGGCGTCGTGCTGTCCATATGATACCCAACATTGAAGGCGCCAAGCAAGGAATTTGCGTAAACGGCGACTTGTCGCCAGGCGTCGGCTTCTTCGGCGCGGGCATTCATGAGGTCGAGGCGGTTGTCCAATGCGAAGCGCGTGCACTTCGCATAGGCTTGTTGGTAACGCGCTTCGCGGACCGCTTCCACAACCAGGAAAGTTGGGAAAGGGAAATTGAACCCGGAGACCGATGCTTGCTGGGCGGCCTCCAGGGCCGCTTCCAGCAGAGCTTCGTCGTGCTGGGGCACAAGATCGACTTCCGCGAGTCCGACCGGGAGCAGGATCGGCCATTGGTCCCGCACCAGTTCTTTGCGCTCGTTGCGTGCCTCACCCAGCACCTTGACGACCGTATTGAAAACGAGATTGAACAGGGCCAAATGTTCTTTCTGCCGGTCCAGCTCTTTGAGGCGTTTTTGCCAGGGCGTTTTCTCGTATGCGCGCAATGCCAACTCCATATCCGCGAGCGCTTTGTCATCAACGAGCGCGGTTTCTTGCGGCGTGAGCGGGCGCAGCTTTTCAAGGCGAGCCAGCGTTTCCGCTTCCTGCACGCGCTGGTTGTATCTGTCCTTGGGATTCTTGAATTCGAACTTCTCGTTTTGCCAACCATTCCAGCGATCGACAATGGTCTTTTTGAACGTCACCGTATCCATAACGAGGGGCGATTGCGTCAGCACGGCGCGCACGCCGGTGCGCATGTGCTTGGCGTCTTCGGGAGCGTAAAAGGTGTCGAGTTGCTTGCGCGTGCTTTCGAACTGATCGATGATCATTTGGTAGCGCGCATACTGCGCGAGAATGGGACGCGTGAAGTCGCGATCATCCAACTCCAGCAGCACGTCGGGCGGCACGCCCAGCTGCAATTTGAAGCGGTCGATGGAATCGCGCTGGTCTTTTTCGCTTTGCGCTAGCTGGCTTTGGGCGTTCAGGTAACTCAATTGTGCCTGATCGACTTGCAGCTTCGATACGTCCGGGCCGCCCTGAAATTCGTTGAACAGCTTCACGATCCCGCGCAGGCGCCCCACGTTTTGCTGATCGATTTCCATGAACGCCTTCGTTTGCACGCTGGGCAAGTAACCTTCGGAAAGGGCGACCGTGCCCACCGTGAGATTGACCCGCCCCGCGCCGCCCGGGAAAATCTCCGGCCGCGCCGGATTGCCCGTGCCCAAGGTCACGCTGCCCGGCGCGAAGGCTCGGCCGAAGGCGCTGACGCCGCCGCGGAAGTTGACCAGGTCCTGGCCGCCGGTGACGTATTGGTAATACTCCTTGCGGAACCGCGCGAAGTCGCGAATCTCGTAGAGAAGGTTGCGTTCGACCTGCGTGAGCGGTTCCAGCGTCACCGCCCGGCCGCCGCCGCGCAACAGCGGCTGCACGAAATCGAGATTGATCGTCGACAGGCTGCTCAAATCCATGCGGCCGCTCATGTCGATGACGGTGCGATTGGCGAAAGAGACCAGCAGCAGCGCGCCCGAGGAGAACAGCTTGGTGAAGCCGGTGCCCGAGTTGAGCCGCCAATGATCGCCTTTGCCGCTGCCGGTGGCGGCGCCGGTGTATTCGCGAATCGCAGTTTCCGTGGCGAAGTACTGATAGGCGAAGCTGAAGCGCTCCGACGTCACGGGCAGCGCCGCCAGATACAGGTCCTCGCGTTTCGTCTGGAATTCACGGCTATTGATCAGGCCCAGCTCGACCGCTTGGTCCATGTTGATCTTGTAAGGCACTTGCGTTTGCGCGTCGCGCACGGGCGCTGACGCGCCGCGGTTGTCGGCGTCCCAGGCTGCCAACAACTCTAAGTAACCTGTGCCTTCGTAGCGGCCGACGCCGGCGTGTTTGGGACGTTGCGGATTAGGCGCCAGCATTTGGGCCGTCGGATCATCGGGCGGCATGGGCGGACGGTCGGGGTTGCTGGGATCGGCAAAGCGGGCCTTGCCATTGGGGTACGGGCCGTCGTAATTCTCGATCTTCCAATCGGGCACGACATCTTTTTCGGCGAGAATGTCGGCCACATCGCGGTCCACCTGGTTGCGGTAGAAGCGGCGCGTGCAGCCCAAGGTGGCGCAGAGGATCCCCAGCGCGACCACGCAGGCGAGGTTGCGATGCCAGGGGCGAAAGCGGGAGAGTGCGGCGCGACTCATGTTGTGCGATCCCTATTCCCGTAAAATCCCGTACATCCGTTATCGGCGGCAAAGTCCCGCCAACTTCAAGCGGATGAAGTTTGCGTCATTTAGCCGCCGAGCTTGCTCGGCGCGGACAGTGCGTTGGAAACCTGCGTGACTTGGCCGGATGGCGTCCGCGCCGAGCAAGCTCGGCGGCTAAATAAGGTGGGATTGTTTGGAAAAATATGGTGCAATGGATGCGCCGATGAACCAGTCAAACTAGGAAATACGCCATGCCGCAAGTTACCGCGATTGCCACGTGGACGTTTGGGCAAACTGCCGTGCGCACGGCATTGCCTCTGTTGAACCGAGGCCAAGCCGCACTCGATGCGGCGCTCGCCGGTGCGCAAGCTGTCGAAGACGACCCGACGGTGCATTCCGTCGGCTACGGCGGCATCGCCAACAGCATCGGCACCGTGTCGCTCGATGCGTGCGTGATGGAAGGGCGCACGCTCGGCTGCGGCGGTGTTGCCGGTGTGGAGAACATCCGCCACGTCGCCGCGCTCGCCAAGCGCGTCATGGAGCGCACGCCGCACCTGCTGCTCGTTGGCGAAGGGGCGCGGCTCTTCGCCGTTCAACAGGGCTTTGCACTTGAGACGTTGCACACGCTGGAAGCGGTCGGTCTATGGTACAAGGAGCGCCCCAAGCCCGCGCAGCCGCCGCAGCTCGGACCGGGCCACGATACGGTGACGGTGCTGACGCTGGATCAAAAGGGTTCGCTCGGCGGTGTCTGCACGACATCGGGCCTGGCGCACAAGTTGCCGGGCCGCGTCGGTGATTCGCCGCTGATCGGCTCCGGCCTTTATGTGGACGACACGGCCGGCGCCGCGGGCGCGACCGGCGTCGGCGAGGAGATCATCCGCATCGGCGGCAGCTTTTTCGTCGTTGAACAGATGCGTGCCGGGCGCTCGCCGCAGGAGGCGTGTGAAGCGGCCGCACGCAAGGTGAATACGGTTGCGGTGCGGCGTGGCGTGCATCCCGCGCGGGTGGCGTTTCTGGCGCTCGACGTCAAGGGCCGCATCGGCGCCGCCTGCACGACGGGCACCAATTTCCAATATGCCGTCAACCGCGGCGCCGATGTCGAATTGCGCAAGGCGCCAGAGATCGCGGTAGATGCGCGCTGAAGCGAGCACGAAACGGCAAGCAGTTCACGGCAATGATCGGCGCTCATAGTAGCGACTAAGCGCGCGCACACGCCGAACCTGATACGTGATGACGAAGCCCGTCACGGCCAGGCTGACCAGGAACATGATGTGCTTGTGCATGTCCTTCACGTGGTCCCAGTCGAGCATTAGAAGCGCGGCATACGACAGCATGGCCATCCCCGCGGTAAACCAAACGAGGGTATCGCGGAACCACAGGCCCGATGCGGCAATCAAAAGGGGATAGCCGACCAGCAACGGACCGGCGAGAGCGTCATCAACATAAAGGACGAGCGAGAAAAACACCACGTCGAGCCAAATCCAGACGAAGCGCATGTGTTCGCTCCACGCCGGGCGGTTCATCAAAAACTGACAGACAAATGAGCCGGCAAGCCAAGCGAGGAGAATGACCATCACCAAACTGTGAAAACCGAGCGGCACGGAATGCGTGACTTGGTAGGCGGTCTGCGCAATCAGCGTGCAGCCGCCCAAGGTGATCACGTGAGCGAACAAAGCCGGTTCGCGGCGTGCCCAGCGACTCAATCGTTGTCCTGTGGACGCCGGCCGGGCTTCGATCGCTTCGCCCTGTAGAAAACGTTGCAAATCCTGAGCCAGCGCCGCAGCCGAGGCATAGCGCTGCGCCGGGTCCTTTTCCAGGCAGCGCAGGCAGATCAACTCAAGATCGACGGGAATCGCGGGATTGAGTTGGCGCAGCGGCGCCGGCTCCGTCTCCAGCACCTGCACGAGCGTGTCGAGCGGCGTCGCTTCTTGAAACGGCGGCCGGCCGGTCAGCGTTTCATACAAAATCGCGCCCAGGCTGTAGACATCGCTGAGCGGCCCCACCCGGCCTGACTTGGCCGCGGCCTGCTCCGGCGACATGTAACTCGGCGTACCGACAATGACGCCGGTGTTCGTGCGCTGGTTGTCGCTGGCCACCATTTTCACCAAGCCGAAGTCGGTGACGTACGGCCGGCCCGCTTCGTCGAGCAGAATATTCGACGGCTTCAAATCGCGATGGATGACGCCGTGCTGATGCAGATGCTCGACGGCCTGGGCGATGGCGTTCAACAAGTGGGCCGCTTGCTCCGGAGGCAGCGGACCTTCGCGCAGCCGCGCCGACAGGCTCGGCCCGCCGATATATTGCATCGCGAAGTACGGCTGGCCGAGGATTTCGCCGACGTCGTAGATCGACACGATGTTCGGGTGCTGCAAGCGGGCGGCGAACTTGGCTTCATCATGAAAGCGTGCGCGGTGCTCGGGCGTGGCGAGTTGGCCGGACAGGATCATCTTGAGCGCCACCGTGCGGTCGAGGTCCTTTTGCTTGGCCCGATAGACCACGCCCATGCCGCCGCGGCCGATCTCGCATTCGACATCGTATTTCTCGAAGCACGGCAGGCCGATTTCTACTGACGGCGGAACGGTCGCCGATGCCCCAACCGTCGGGATGTCGTCTTCGTCTTTGGCTGCCAGGCGATCGAGATCGTCCAGGCAGCGGACCGCCTCGGCCAGCTCCGGATGCGCGGCGAGCAGGTTGTCGCGCGACGACGGCCGGCCCGCTTGCATGTCCTGCAAGTAGCTGTCGAGGGCGTCGATGGCTTTTTCGTCAGCGGGTTCCATGATTTTCGCCAGGGAGCTGCCAACTCGTCATCAAGCCGGCGAGAATCTGCTGTAACTGGTTCAGCGCCCGCAGCCAGAGCATTTGCACGGCGGGGCGCGAACGACCCATGCGCTCGGCCACTTCATTGAATGGCAGCCGTTGCAGGTTGCGCAGGTTGATGACTTCCTGATAATCGGCCGGCAACTGGGCGACGGCGTCGGCCACGAGCACTTCGCGCTCTTTGCGCATGAGCTGCTGACTCGGCGATTCACCGTGGTCGGACGGATCGAACCGTGGGGCCGCGCTGGAATCCGCCGGTCCGAGTTGGACTTCGCGGCGTGCTTGCCGCTTGCCGGTCGTTTGCCAGTGGCGAATGAAATTGGCCGCGTTGTGCGTCAGAATGCGCCGCAGCCAGGCGAGCCATTCCGCTTCGGTGCCGCCGCGGAAGTTGCGAAAGTCGCGATAGGCTTCCAGAAGCGTTTGCTGCACCAGGTCGGAGGCGTCCACTTTCGATTGGAGGCGTTTTTCCACTTGGGCCCGCGCCAGCACGTTGAGGTAGTTGCGGCACTGCGCGAACAAACGGTCGAGTTCGCCGGGCTCCTGGCGAGCGCGCTGCAATAAATCGGTAATCGACAGTTGCTCCATGATCACCCAACGTTGCTTGCCGTTTCGCGATCGCTCTGCAGCGACCGTGACATGGTCGCTTCCGCGCGAGCGCAAAACGGCAAGCAATTCATGCGCTCAAACATATCTTCCCAAAATGCGCCGCGCTTTCCATGTGCCGCAGCGCCGCGGCGATCTCGGTGAATGCGAACGTCTTGTCCACGACGGGCCGCAATTGTTGCAGGGCGACGGCGCGGTTCAGCGCCTCGAACATCGCGCGGCTGCCGACGAAGATGCCCTGGACGCGCACATTCTTCATGAGAATCGGAATCGGATTCACCTGGCTGCCGCCGGCAAGCACGCCGATGAGGCTGATGGTCCCGCCGGTGCGCACGGCCTTGAGCGATTGGCCCAAGGTTCCCGCGCCGCCGACTTCGACGACGTGATCGACGCCGATGCCGCCGGTGCATTCGCGGACCTTGTCGCCCCATTCCGGCGTCTGCTTATAGTTGATGCCGTCCGAAGCGCCCATCTTCAGCACGCGTGCCAGTTTGTCGTCATGACCTGACGTCGCGATCACGCGGGCGCCTTGCAACTTGGCGAATTGCAGAGCGAACAGCGAAACGCCACCGGTGCCCTGAATAAGGACGGTGTCGCCCGCCTTGATGTTCCCGGATGCGATCAGGGCGTTCCAGGCGGTCAGCGCGGCGCAGGGCAGGGTAGCGGCTTGCGGATCACTCAGATGCGCCGGCACGGGAACAACGCCGTCTTCGTGCAGCACGATGCATTCAGCGAGCATCCCCTGCTGGCCGCCGCCGAGGGCCGACTTTGCTTTCGCATCGTCCAGCGGTCCGTCGAGCCAGCGCTGGCAGAAGCAACCGGCGACGCGCTCGCCGACTTTCACGCGCGTCACGCCGTCGCCGATCGCGCTGACGGTGCCGACGCCGTCCGACAGCGGCGTAAAAGGAAAGCGGAGCTTGGGATTGTACAGCCCCTTGACGACCATGAGATCGCGATAGTTCAGCGACCAGGCCGACATCTTGAGGAGCACTTGTCCCGGCCCCGGTTTCGGGTCAGCCTTGTCGACGAGCGTGAGCGAATCGATACCGAAGCGGTTGTGGATTTCCCAGGCTTTCATGGTGCATGGTCTCCTTGCGTTCGTCATCACAGTACCACAGCAACGCGGGACAGGGGAAACGATTTCCGAAAAGGGGACAGGACCTTTTGCATTCAGAGGTCCTGTCCCCTTTTCGGGGGTCGCGCTCGCAGAGAAGCGTCGGCGCGTCGAAGGGTTTTTGGTTGCGCTAAGAAGCTGTTTCAAAACGGGGACAGGCCCCACAAGGCAAATGGGCCAGTCCCCGTTTTGAAACAGCTTCTTAGCGGCAAGCCATGCGCGACCCGTTTGGAATGAGGATCTATTCAGCGGGCGGCGCTGATTCATTCCCTTCGAACAGTGACGGCTGAATCTCGCGCGGCAGGATGCTGCTGCGCCGCCGGGGGGCTCTCGGCAGCTCTCGGTCCAAATGGTGTGATTCCAATTCTTGCAGCACTTGTTTGGCCCGATCAAGCACTTCCGTCGGCACCCCGGCCAGGCGGGCGACGTGAATGCCGTAGCTCTTGTCGGCGCTCCCCGGCGCGATCTTGTGCAGGAACACGATGTCATCCTGCCATTCGCGCACGAGCACGTTGCAGTTGCGCAAATTCGGCAGCGTTTCCGCTAACTGTGCCAGCTCGTGGTAATGCGTGGCGAATAGGGCTCGGCAGCCTAACTGGTTGTGCAAATATTCCGTGATGGCCCATGCCAGCGAAACCCCGTCGTACGTGCTGGTGCCGCGGCCGATCTCGTCGAGGATCACCAGGCTGTGCGTCGTGGCGTTGTTGAGAATGTTGGCCGCTTCGGTCATTTCGACCATGAAGGTGCTTTGGCCGCGATTCAGCTCGTCGCTGGCCCCGACGCGCGTAAAAAGGCGATCGGTGATGCCGACGACAGCTTCTTGGGCCGGCACGAAGCTGCCCATCTGCGCGAGCAGAGTGAGCAGGGCAACCTGGCGGATGAACGTGCTCTTGCCGGACATGTTGGGCCCGGTGATGAGCCAGAGGATGCCGTCGTCGGGGCCGAGCCGCACGTCGTTGGGAACGAAGGTGCCCGGCGGCAACGTCTGGTCCAGCACGGGGTGGCGACCGTCTTTGATGGCCAGCACCGGCTCGTCGCGCAGCGTTGGGCGAACATACTGACGCGACGCGGCCAGGTCCGCCAGCGCTGCCAGCACGTCGAGATGGGCGAGCACTTCCGCGGTCTGAAGCAGTCGCTGCGTCTCTGCGGCCGCCTCATCGCGCAGCGCCAGAAACAACTCGAATTCGAGCTGCTGGCTCTTGTCCTCCGCCGATAGGACTTTTTCTTCGTATTCCTTCAGCTCCGGCGTGATGTAGCGTTCGGCGTTCTTCAGGGTCTGCTTGCGCTGGTAATCGGCGGGAACCTTGGCGACATGGGTGTGGGTGATCTCGATGTAGTAGCCGAAGACCTTGTTGAATCCGACCTTGAGCGAGCCAATACCGGTGCGGGTCATCTCCTGGGCCTGAAAGCGGGCGATCCACTCCTTGCCGCCGCGGGCGATGTTGCGCAATTCGTCGAGGGCGGCGTTGTAGCCGGGGCGAATCAGACCGCCTTCGCGCGGGCCTTGCGGCAGCTCGTCCATCAGGGCGGCATCGAGCGTGGCCCGCAGTTCGGCGCACAATTCCAGGTTGCGCTCCAGGTCTTGCAGCAACCCGGCGCGACGTGCCGTGATCTTGGCTTTGACGTGCGGCAATAGGCGCAAGGTGCGGGCGATGGCGCCCAGATCGCGCGGCGACGCCCGGCCGGTGCTGACGCGCGCGGTCAGACGCTGCAAATCGTGCATGTCGCCGAGAGTTTTGCGCAGGTCGGCCCGCAGCGCGATCGCGCGCACGAGTTCATCGACGGCATCCAGACGCGCCTCGATGCCGGCTCGATTCGTCAACGGCGCCAGCAGCCAGTCGTGCAACTGCCGAGCGCCCATGGTCGTGACGGTGCGATCGATGGCCGACAGCAGCGAGCCTTGCCGATCGCCATCGCGCAGCGTGCGTGTCAACTCCAGGCTGCGGCGCGTGACATCGTCCAGCTGCAGCACCTGACTGCCGACGTACGGACGCAGTGTTCGCAGGTGGGCCAGGTCGGTTTTCAGCATCTCCTGAGCGTAGAGAAGCAAGGCGCCGGCGGCGGCGAGGCACGGCTGCTGGTCGTCGAATCCGAAGCCGCTGAGCGTATTGACGCGGAAATGCTGGTGCAGAGCCGAGCGCGCCGAACCACCTTCGAAATTCCAATCGGGCCGCACGGTCAAGGCCGGAATGGTAGCCAAGCGCTGCAGAACCGCTCCGACGGCGGAACTGTCTCGTTCGGCACAAATACACTCGGCGGGCGCCAAACGGGCCAGTTCATCACTTAGGCGAGCGATGTCGATGTCCGCCGCTTGGAAAAGCCCGGTGCTGATTTCAAGCCAGGCGATGCCGAAACGGGTCGTGCCGACGGGCAGGATCGCCGCCAAATGGTTGTGCTGGCGCGGGTCGAGAAGATTGTCTTCGGTGATCGTGCCGGGCGTGACGACGCGCGTCACCTCGCGGCGGACGAGTCCTTGCGCCTGCGAAGCTTCTTCGACTTGGTCGCAAACGGCGACGCGATGACCGGCGCGCAAGAGCTTTTGCAGGTAGTTTTCAAGCTGATGGTGCGGAAACCCGGCCATGGCGATGGTCTTGTCGCGGCTGGTCAGCGTCAGGCCGAGCAGCTTGGCGGCAGTCTCGGCGTCCTGGTCGAATAGCTCGAAGAAGTCGCCCATGCGAAAGAGCAGCAGCATGCCGGGATGACGCTCCTTGGCGTCCCGGTACTGTTGCATCATGGGGGTGGACATGGGGGTCATTTCGCTTGCGGCTTAGCGAAGGAGTCCGCGGAACGCGTCGCCGGCCGCAAGCGGCAAAACGAGAAGTCACTTGCCGTTCCCGTTGCCATGCACGCGCACCATGCTCATGGTGAGGCGGTTGCCCGGAGGGTGATAGGTCACCTCGGACATGTAGTGCCGTATGAGCAACAGGCCGCGACCGCTGGGGCGCTCGAGGTTTTCCTCGGCGAGGGGATCGGCCACTTTTTCGGGTTCGAACCCGGGGCCTTCGTCGGCGACGCCGATCTCGACGCGATCGTGGCGCACGCACAACTCGATGCGGACCTTTTTGCCGCGGTCTTCTCGATTGCCGTGTTTGATCGCGTTGACCAGCGCTTCTTCCAGAGCGAGGCGAATGCCGAAAATTTCGCGGTCCTCGAAATGACATGACTTCAATTGCAGCGCGATCGCATCCTGGACAAGAAGGACGGCTTCGAGATCGCTGTCAATGGTCATTTCGAAAGGACCATCCTGGCGCCATTGTCGCATGAAAAACTCTCAACAAGAGACAAGACGGGCGAAACACGACTTCCATGGTTGGGGGCGAATCTCCACGACGAAGGGGCACCACTAGAACGATTGCAGACCACTTTGCTCGTCTTTTTCGATCTTGAAAAGCTTGTCGAGCTTGGTGATCTGAAACACTTCGAAAATCTGCGGGTCAATGTTGCACAGCACCAGCTTGCCGCCGGAGCCGCCGACCTTTTTGTTGAGCGTGATGAACTTGCCGAGAGCGGCACTGGATAGGTACTCGACGTTGCGGAAGTTCAAGAGGATCTTGCGCCGGCCGAGCTCATCGACCAAACTGAACAGCTGTTCGCCGATGACCTGAATGTTCTGCTCGTCCAGGATCTTCTTGTCGGTGAAATTGACAACGGTGACGTCGCCAATGTCTTCCACTTCCAAACGTCGCCGTTTTGGTTGCGAGGACATGGATCAAATACTCCCCAGGCGCCGGCCCGTGCGCACTGGCGCTGCGGGCACAACGGACCCTGTAGAGCATGTTAAATTTTGGCGTGCGTTTGTCAAGCTATTTCCCGTGGCCTGGCGCTGTTTTTTGCGATCCTCGTCCCTCCTTGCCAGCAAAGACGCGAGCCATGGCCACAGCAGCCCGGCGACCCCCCCAGCCCCCCCTTCGGAAGGGGGGGAGCGGGGGGGGGTCGCCGGGCTGCTTATCCGGCAAACTGATTTCCGAAAAGGGGACAGGACCTTTTGCATTCAGAGGTCCTGTCCCCTTTTCGGGGGTCCCTCCATTCCAGCAAAGACGCGAGCCACGGAGTCTGGCCCCGTGGCTCGCGCTTTGGCCCTATGGTCTGATTGCTCTCATGTCTGTCTGTCCGCCGTCAACAACGCGGGCGGCGCGGGCAGGCGTTCCTTGGGCAGCGGCCGGCGTGTCTCCAGCGGATCCTTGTGGTAGCGCCACGACGTCAGCCCGTTTTCAGCGAACGTGTCGAACACATACCAGGCCAGTTCCTCGCCCTGCTGGAACGGGATCAATGCCAGTCCTTGCACCGGATCGAGCAGAAAAACGTCCTCTTTCATCAGTTCCGCCAAGGCATCCTCAAACTTGTCCTCGGCCTGGCGTGCATCGCTCGACGATTCTTCCAGGGCGATCATCTCCCGGCGGCTCGGCCTGGGCACATTTTGCAGCCGCCTGGCCGCCAGTTGTGTGCTTTGCAGTTCCAGCCAATGGTCGCGAAGGGAATTCGTGATCGATCGGAGGTACGGCAAAGCCTTGGCCGCTTCGGGGTACGTCCACAGGCGCATGGCCCGCAGCGTGCCGCGCTTGGTGCGACGTCGACGTTTCATGGTTGCCCCCTCCCGAGGAAGGTGTCGAGAAAGGCCCCGCTTGTCCTTCCTGCTATCATTTTAGAGGTATCGAAGTAGGAAAGGATTCGAAAGCGCCCGAAATCGGAGCGATTTTTCGGAATTTGTAACCCACGGATTGGATGCTGTTTCCGTCGCTGTACATGAAATATGCACGATCCTAACCTGCATTTCTTACCAATAATGCAGGGCAGCGCGCTGTCGTGGGACGGGTTTCCTAACCTGTCGTGGCGAGACGGGTTAGGAAACTCGTCCCACGTTGGTGAGCAATGCAGGCTAGTGCTTTGTCACGCATGAATTGATGAGTCGCCAGAAGTAAGAGCCGCGCACGAAGTAAGCGGCCCACTCGCAGCCGCTTACTTCGTGCGCGGCT
>Ga0209726_10001965_pt1 | contig 31436 bp, 31 predicted proteins | sample Subgrocontami54m_FD_187453 | JGI IMG/M metagenome (GOLD analysis project Ga0209726, IMG submission 187453) | Subsurface groundwater microbial communities from S. Glens Falls, New York, USA - GMW46 contaminated, 5.4 m (SPAdes) (version 3) | ecosystem: Environmental > Aquatic > Deep subsurface >... | reverse complement strand
TTTTCAGATTGGTTTTTTGCCTGGTTTAAATCGTCAAGGCATTTACCTATTTGATCTAAATCCAAAGACGAGGGGTTTTCACAAGTTGAGCTTTGTGCATTTACAAAATGCACAAAAGCAAAGGAAGCAAAGATGGTAAAGATAAATAAAAAGAGCAGTCTTTTCATTGAGTAATCATTATATCAGATTAACTTTCATATCTTGCCATTGACATTGTTAAATTTAAGTTTTAGAATTTAAACGATGACATTACACGAGCATCCGTCATCTGCCCAAGTTTTAGAGGGAACGTTTCCTGTTCCTTCAGTTGATACCAAAGAAACTCTTATTCCTCCTGAGGATTACGTCCGTAGACTATACGATGAATCCTTAAGATGGTTAACAGAACAACTTGGAGCAAAAGTTGTTGCACGCTTTAATAAAGATAATGTAAGAGAATGGGGTCATAGAATACAAAAACGCTTACTGGGTGATGATTTTCAGGGAATGGTTGATGGAGAAGATATTGTTCTTCCAGAAATTCCTGACTGGGATACAGTTGGAGGTCGTCATGGACATCCAATGGGTTTACCAATAGATTTGGAGGAAGCTGTAATTCTAAGAGATGAACATAGTGAATATGCACTTGTTTTAGGAACTCGTCATCATAGGCAAATAGAACCAGGGCTTGGTTTACAGGCAGGATATGCTGAACATGGGCAGAGGCCTGTAACTAGTGATGTTCATGATCTACATGCGCTTATCAATCCATTTGCCAACAACGCAACTGTAGATTTTTCTATAATACGTCATGGTCCCCTTCGTATCGATATTTCAGGTTGGGCAAATTCATGGAGAAACGGAGGAACTAGGTTGTCAGACTCAAACGATAGCCCAATACGAACTGAGACAGGATTTAGGGAATCAATGGTACTTATCAAAGATACGCTTACAAGAGGACATAGAAGTCCAACTTTAAGAAATAATTTCTAACATCGTCCATCCCACAGAGCCAGATTTTTAGCTTCCCCTGTTGCAAAAATATGAGTTATGTGTTATTGTAACGCTTAAGGAAAGATTGCAGATGGAAGAAAATCAAAATTTTGAAACGCCTGCTCAATTTGTTCCTGCCCCAAAGAGGAAAATCAGTAAACGATTTATTTATCTTATTGGTTTTATTATCTTTTTATTTGTTGCTTTTTTGGGATATAGCATTTTAGGTTCTCAAACCTCTACGAATAATCAAAAAACTTCTCAAACACCAACGCCTACTGAATTTATAATTCCAACCGATACACCAACTCCAAGCGTGGAAGCAGAAAAAACACCAACTCCAACTGAAAAACCAACGGAGACGCCAACTCCAAGGCCAACGCAAAATCCAGTTGATAGTACGACGGGCTTAAGCAGAAGTAATTTAAAAGTTACTGTTCAAAATGGAAGTGGAGAGCAAGGAGTTGCTAAAAAAGGAGTAGATTTATTAGTCAGCCTTGGATATAACGTCGCATCAGCTCAAAATGCAGACAAGCAAGATTATCTTGGAGTCACTATTCAGGTAAAGGCAGCCAGCAGCAAATACTTAAATCTTCTTAAAAATGATCTTTCAAAAGAATATACTGTTTCATCGTCCTCATCAGATCTTACTGATAGTTTTTCCACGGACGCTTTGGTTATAATAGGTAAGTAATGACTATTTTCTTAGGCGCTGACCACAGAGGTTTTGAATTAAAAAAAGCTCTTATTGATTGGCTTTTGGATAATGGTTTTGAGATTGAAGACAAAGGGGCAGACGAGTTTTTAGATAACGATGATTTTGTAGAGTATGCAGTTAGTGTTGGGGAAAAAGTGTCAAAAGACGAAAACTCAAAAGGTATTGTTATTTGCGGATCAGGAGCAGGTGTTGAAATTGCAGCTAATAAAGTTAAGTTAGTTAGGTGTTCATTAGGTCAATCAGTACAGCAAATTACAAAAGCAAGAGAGGCAGATAACATTAATATTTTGGCAATAGCGTCTGACTTTACAGATATTGAAAAGGCAAAAGATTTAGTTGAAGCCTTTTTGAAAACCCCATTTATTCCAAACGAAAATCACCTCAGAAGAATTGAAAAGATTAAAAATATTGAGTAATTTATGCAAGTAATTCCAGGTATTTTGGAAAACAATTGGGGATTAGTTGAGGAAAAACTTATAAAAGTAAAAAGTTTTTCAAATACAGTTCATATAGATGTAATTGACGGGAAATTTTCTCCAAATACAAGCTTTTTGGATCCACAACCTTTCTTAGCATATACTAAAGAACTTTTTTTTGAAGTTCATTTAATGACTGATAATCCAATAGAGTATCTAGAGCCTTTTGCAAAAGCTGGCTTTAAAAGATTTATCGGACACGTTGAAAAAATGCCTGATGTAGCTGAGTTTGTAGCAAGAGGACAAAGCTTAGGTGAAGTAGGGCTTGGACTTGATCTTCCAACAGGTATAAATAAGATTAATGTTTCATTTGATGATTTAGATCTAATTCTAATAATGGGGGTAACAGCAGGTGCTTCAGGACAGGTTTTTATGCCCCAGGTATTGGAAAAAATTAAAACAGTTAGGGCAAAAACTAATACTGCCATTGAAGTTGATGGGGGAATAAATGATAAAAATATTGCCAAACTTAAAAATGCAGGCGCAAGTAGATTTGTAACAACAAGTTTTGTCTTTAATAGTCCTGATCCAATAAGAGCATATAAAACGCTTGTTGATTTAGCTATACATTAACGAGGTTGTAACATTCCGCTTGGAGTTGCTATCTGACTGCAGCTTACATTAGTTTCAGTTCCTTTTATAAAGTATTCTACTCTTACCCCACATTTTTTCTGCACAACGTCATCAGGCATTTTATAAGAAACAGTATTAACGTTTCCAAGCAAATTTGACATTATTTTGTTCCAAATTGGAGCAGCCCCTGTAATACCTGAGGCAAGGCTTTGGCTCATTGGGCTATTATCATTGTTTCCAACCCAAACGGCAACCAAGTAAGAAGGCGTAAACCCTATTGTCCAGTTATCTCTTTTATTATCAGTTGTTCCTGTTTTAACAGAAACAGTGTGTCTTGGGATATTTAATGGAGAATTTGACCCAAATTCCCAACTTCTTGCGTTATTATCTGCCAAAATATTTGAAATAATAAAAGCTATTCCACTATCAAGCGCTTGTCTTTTTTCTATTCCGTTCTTTTGATATAAAACTTCACCTGAATAATTAGTTATTTTTAAAATTGGATTTACGTCAACTCTTTGGCCTTGGTTTGCAACCGTTCCATATGCAGTTGCCATGTCTGTCATTTTAACTTCGGCAGCACCAAGCGTCAGTGAAAGTCCATATCTTTGTGGATCGTTCCAAGTTGTTATTCCCATTTTTTTAGCTGTTGCAATCATAGTTGGAATACCAATTTTTGCAAGTGTTTTTACCGCCGGAATATTAAATGAATTTGCAAAAGCAATTCTTAAAGGAATTCTTCCATGAAATGCTCCGTCATAATTTAGGGGAGAATAATCAGGAGCTCCTGCTACTCGATAAGTTACGGGAGAGTCGTCTAATATAGTTGCGGCAGTAAAACCATTAGACATTGCAGCAGCGTATGTTACGACTTTTATAGAAGAACCAGGTTGTCGAAGACTAGTTGTTAAGTTTACATTTCCACCATTTGGATCGTCATAGTCTCTACTTCCAACCATTGCTAAAATATCTCCATTTTTCGGATTTGTAACCAAAGCTGCTCCGTTTGTGAGATTTAAATAGACGTTTTCATCTACTTGTGTTCTGACTATTTCTTGTGCCATATCTTGAGTTTTTAGATCTAAAGATGTGGTGACAATCAGTCCTCCTTTTTCAACCATTGTAAGACCGTATTTTTTAATAAGAAGGTCTTTGACGTACATTACAAAATGAGGAGCATAAATAGGAGTTTGTGGAGTCTCAAAAACTAAAAGCTCATCTAATGCTTCTTGTGCATTTTTTTTAGTTATAGAATTTAAAGAAATCATTTTATTTAAGACATCTCTTTGTCTTTTTTTCCAAAGATTTGGGTTTTCTCCAAAAGGGGAATAGTCACTTGGAGCTTGTGGCATTCCTGCTAAGAATGCGCTTTGGGCAAGGGTTAAGTTTTTAACACTTTTACCAAAATAGCTTTGAGCGGCTGATTCTACTCCCCAAGCAGTTCCTCCGTATGCAACTTGATTAAAGTACATTTCCAAAATCTGGTCTTTTGTGTAGATTTTTTCTGCCCAGAAAGCCAAAACTATTTCTTTGAATTTTCTTTCAATTGTTCGCTCAGGCGTTAAGAGTGTTGATTTAATAAGCTGCTGGGTTATTGTTGAGCCTCCTTGAATTGGTTTTCCTGAGAGATTAGCAATTGCAGATCTAATTATGGCGTTAGTATCAAAGCCGGGATTTGTATAGAAATCTTTATCTTCAATAGCAATCGTTGCATTTATTAAATCTTTTGGAATAGAGGATAAGGGAACCAGGGTTCTATTTTCATTAGCATAAATTTGGTATAAAAGCTTTCCGTTCCTATCATATATTTTGGTCGTTTGGGGAATTTGTCTATTAGCCAGTTGTTTTGGACTAGGCAGACTATTTAGGAAAAAATATGTTGAAATGGGAGTTAGTACAAAAATAATACAGATTAAAAATCCGAATACGAAATATTTAAACTTTATCCGTAAGTATCTGGGTTTTGGATAAACTGAGACAGCATTTTTTTCAATTTCTTTTAGCTTTGTTTTCTCCTTGTCTTCAAGTCTTTTTTTCTTTCCTCTAAGTTTTCTTCTAAAAGATTTTAAGGACAGCAGGAGTCTAAATTTAGCAAGTTTTCCCTTTGTATCAAGTTTTTTAAAGCTAGAGGTTATTCTATTTTTAATTAAACCAACAGTTTCCTTAGTCGTTTTGTAGATAGCTTTGGGAGTATTTAAAATCAATCTTATAAGAAAGAGCGTTATTAACAATAGAGCCTTGGCATAAAAAAGCACGAAGTCACCTATGGTTGCAAGACCAAATAATATTAGAGTAATAATGTACGTTAAAAACTTCATAAAACTGATACCTAAAATAGAGTTGATGGATTATACTATAGGTATAGATTTTTTAAAAGAGGCTTAAGGATTAGGAGTCCCAGTCGGTTCTGGAGTAGGATGAGGGCAAGTTAAGCAATATTGATCACCTGTTGGATCTGTAAAAACTACTGCATCTTTTAATTCAAGATTATCTGTTTGGCCTTTTTTAGCCAAATCCTGGGTATTTTTATCTATCCAAACCTGTGAAGTTCCCGGAGGCTGGCTTTTAGGCTCAGATCCTTTTATGAAATATTCAAGCCTTGTTGGACACGTTGCTCCGCTTCCAGCAGGTGGCGGTAAAGCTCCTGTATCTGAACATACCTGTTTTTGAATTACATCAGCTGATCTTGATAACCCTTCTGGCGTTTTGCCTTTTAAAAGATAAGACATAATATCATTCCAAATTGGCGCAGCGCCTGTTACTCCTGAGACGACTCCGCTCATTTGCGTATTATCATTGTTTCCAACCCAAGTTGTGACCAAATATGAGGGGGTATAACCAATCGTCCAATTGTCTTTGTAGTCATTAGTTGTACCAGTTTTTACTGATACTATTTGGCCAGGAATAACAAGTTCAGAAGATCCTCCAAAAGCAGCGAGTCTTGCTCCGTTATCAGCTAAAATGTCTGAAATAATAAAAGCAACTCCTTCAGGAAGTACTTTTTTTCCAAAAATAGGGCTCGTTGGAGGGTTGTATTCTTCTAAGAGTTTGCCGTTTTTATCCGTAATTTTAAGTATTGGATGAAGATTAATTCTATATCCTCCGTTTGCAAATATTCCAAAGGCCTGTGCCATATCAACCATTCTTACTTCTCCTCCGCCCAAGGTTAAAGAAAGACCGTAATTATCAGGATCTGTAAATGTCGTTATTCCCATGCTAGAGGCTGTTGCAATCATTGCTCTTACTCCGTTTACTTTTAGCATTTTTACAGCAGGAATATTAAAAGAGTTGCCAAGAGCATGGCGTATTGAAACTAAACCGTGCCATTTACCGTCATAATTGACAGGACAATAGTTTTGTCCTCCCTGGTTTGGATAGCAAGTGGGCTGGTCAATAAATACAGTTGCTGCGTTATATTTATTAATTAATCCCACTGCATAATTAATGGGTTTTATTGAAGAACCGGGTTGCCTTAATGCAGTTGTTATATTTACATTTCCGTCAATTTCGCTGTCAAAATAGTCTTTAGAGCCAACCATTGCCAAGATTTCTCCACTTCCTGGGTCTGTAACAACAGCTGCTCCATTTGAAACTCTATATGATTTTGGGAGCTTATCTATTTGTGCTGCAACGCTAGCTTGGGCTGCATTTTGAATATCTAAATCAAGTGTTGTTATTACTTTAAGTCCTCCTTCTTGGGCTGTTTTTTCTCCATATTTTTGGATAAGCAAGTCTTTTATGTATAAAACAAAATGAGGTGCTTCAATTTCATTTGAGATTTTTTTGTATTTTAAAGGCGTTTTTTGTGCTTTATCGCTTTGAGTTTTAGTAATAAACCCTTCTTCCTCCATTGCTTTTAAGACCTCAATCTGTCTTTGCTTAGCAAGCTCAGGACGCGAACCAAAAGGGGAATAAAGAGTAGGTGATTGAGGAAGTGCTGCTAAGAGCGCTGATTCTTCTAGGTTTAAATCTTTTGCCTTTTTTCCAAAATATCTTTGTGCTGCTGCTTCTATTCCCCAAGCAGTTCCTCCATAAGGACTTTGATTTAAGTACATTTCAAGTATCTGGTTTTTGGAATAAATAAACTCAGTTGCAAAAGCTAAGATTATTTCTTTTATTTTTCTAGGAATTGTTCGCTCCTGTGTTAAAAGACTATTTTTAACAAGTTGTTGGGTAAGGGTTGAGCCGCCTTGGAGCTGCTTTTTAAAAACAATTGAAACTACAGCCCTTGCCATTCCTTTAATATCTATTGCGCCGTGTTCATAGAAATTTCTGTCTTCAATAGCAATCGTTGCTTTTTGCATATATTTAGGAACACTTGATAGGGGAATAAAGATTTGGTTTTTCTCATCGTAAATGTTGTATAAAAGCTTTCCATTTCTGTCATAAATCAAAGTTGATTGGGGAGTAGACGAGCTACTTAGTTTAGTTGGAAGAGGAAGGTCTTTTAAAATGTAAAAATAGAAAATTGCAGAAGACGCAATTAATAAAGAGAGGAGAATAAACCTAAGTCTTGGCAATTTTTTAAATATTTTTAAATAATTTTTAAAATTAAAGCCTTCTTTTTTTGATTTTTCCATTCAATAATAATAACATTTTCACTTTGCCCAAGTCCAATCAATCATCTATAATGGTTTTGTGGATATAAATTCATTAATTTCTTCACTTTCGGTTGGCAGTTTTGGTCTTAATTGGATAGATATAATCCTAATTATTATAGTAACAATCTATGCAGTTGAGGGTTACTTTCTAGGTTTTTTTACAGCACTCGTTGATTTTATAAGTTTTGTTTTGTCTTTTATTTTAGGACTTTCTTTTTATAGCTCTTTAGCAAATATACTTGTTAATGTATTTAGTATTCCCCAAGGCTTTTCTAACGCAATTGGCTTTTTAGTTATTGCGATTATTTTTGAAATAATTTTTAATGTCTTTTTTAGAAAATTAGTTTTTACCCTTCCCCTTTTTATAAAAACAGATTCATCCAAAGAAAACATAATGTTTATTGAAAAAACCCTTGGAGTAATACCCGGTTTTCTGTCTGGAATTGTTTTGTCAGCTTTTATCTTAAGTTTGATTATTGCTCTTCCTTTTTCTGTATTTTTAAAACACTCAGTTACAGATTCTCGTTTTGGAAGCGTGCTTGTTGCCAGCACTCAAGTTTTTGCCAAAAGTTTAAATGCGGTTTTTGGTGGAGCAGTAAACGAAACGCTGTCTTTTTTAACAGTTGAGCCACAAACTACTCAAAGTGTTGATCTTAAATTTAAAACAAAAAATATAAGCGTAGATAAAGCTTCAGAACAACAAATGTTTAAACTTGTAAATGAGGAAAGAAGACAAAAAGATCTTAAAGAATTAACTTTTTCAGAGAGTTTGGCCCAAGTTGGAAGAGAGCATTGTAAAGATATGCTTATCAGGGGATATTTTTCTCACTATACGCCTGAGGGACTTTCTCCTTTTGACAGAATGGCAAAGGGGGATATAGCATTCAACTATGCAGGAGAAAATTTAGCTCTTGCTCCAAATACAGATCTTGCTATAAAAGGATTTATGCAAAGTGCGGGGCACAGAGCAAATATTTTGTCTGTTAATTTTGGAAAAGTCGGAATAGGCGTAATTGATGGAGGAATTTACGGAGAAATGTTTTGTCAGGAATTTAACGATTAAACTATGATTTACAATTTAAAAAGCGTAAAAGACATTGAAGTTAAGGGTAAAAATGTGTTTTTAAGAGTAGATTTAGACGTTCCAATTAAAAATGGAAAAATACAAGATTCAACAAGGCTTGACGGCTGGTTTGAAACCTTTGAATATTTAATTAGAAATGGCGCAAGAGTAATACTTGCAGGACATTTGGGAAGGCCAAGCGGAAAAGATGAAGAATTAACACTTCTTCCTATTGTTAATTTTATATCTAAAAAAATAAATTCAAAAATAGAAAAAACAGCAATAGGAGAATTTGAGGGTTGGAGACTTGCAGAGAATGTTTTTGTATTAGAAAATCTTAGGTTTTTCAAAGATGAGGAGGAGAATGAAGTAGAGTTTTCCAAAAAACTTGCAAGCCTAGCTGATATTTATGTCAACGATGCTTTTGCCTCATCGCATAGAGCTCACGCATCAATAGTTGGTGTAGCTAAATTTATTCCCTCATATGCGGGACTGAGGCTTTTAAAAGAAGTAGAAGTTTTATCACAAGTTTTGGAAAATCCAAAAAGACCACTTTGTGTAATTATCGGTGGTGCTAAAATAGAGACAAAATTACCACTTGTAGAAAAAATGCATCATTTTGCAGATTTTGTTCTAGTTGGCGGAGAAATTGCGGAAAATACAAAGGTTTTGCTTAAAGTTGCTCATGAAAAACTAAGTGGGAAAATATCAATACTTTTAGTTGCGGATTTAACATTAGATGGGAAAGATATTACCCAAAAGAGTGCTGAAAACTTTCTCCAAGTTGCCCAACACGCGGGTACTATTATATGGAATGGTCCAATGGGGTTGGTTGAGGAAAAAGAATATGAAAAAGCAACAGAAATTCTAGCAAATGGAATTGTAAATTTAGGGACATATAAAATAGTTGGGGGAGGAGACACAATCGCTTTTCTTAGAAAACATAATTTGCTAGATAAGTTTGATTTTGTTTCAACTGGCGGAGGCGCAATGCTTGAATTTTTAGCAGGAGTTAAGCTTCCTGGGCTTGAAGTTTTAGAAAAATAGTTGTTTAGGAGTTTGACAATCTTGTAACTATTGTATATACTTTGGTTATTATGAAAACTGTAATTTATATTAAAACAGAGCGCGAAGTAAAAGAAAATGCGCAAAAACTAGCTTTAGAGCTGGGGCTTAATTTAAGTGACGTAATTAACGCCTCACTTAGAAATTTTATAAGAACTCGTGAAGTTTATTTTTCTTCTGTCCCCAGAATGACTGTGGAATTTGAAAGACTTCTTGGTTTAGTTGATGAGGATATAAAAAGAGGCAGAAATCTTTCTCCGGAGTTTGATAATGGAGAAGAGATGGATGTGTATCTTAATTCGCTTTGATATTCATGAGGATTAAACTTCACAAGAATTTTGATAAGGGCTACAAGAAATTAACCTCGGCCGAGAAGAAAAAATTTAAAGAGAGAAGAGATTTATTTCTCCAAGATGAATTCAATCCTATTCTTAATAACCACGCTTTAAAGGGAAATTATCTGGGTTATAGGAGTATCAATGTAACAGGCGATCTTAGAGCAATATATAAAAGAGAAGAAAATCAGGCAATTTTTGTAGCAGTTAATTTACACAGCAACTTATATGGATAATTATTCATCACTTAAATTTTTAGTAGGTGATAATCTTCTGGGATTAGAGGTTCTTAAAGCATAATCAAAATCTCATGTCAAACCAATTGATCTTATATTTTCTTTCAATCAATACTCTTTCTCCCTCTGCGGATTGCTCGTAACTTGCAAGTTTTAATAATTTTATTGCTTGTTGAATATGCTTGTCGCTTTTCCCCTCAATTTCAAGATACGGGGACATATTGGGATAAGTATCTAAATCAAAATGCCAGTTTTTATAATTCCAAGATATCCGGTCTTTTTCCTGATGAGCATATTTTTTAAGACCAATCGATTGGAACAACAATTCCATTATTTTTGGTTCTGTAATTTTAATGTTAATTTCCCTATGTCGTCTTGTTTTGCCTGTGATTTTAGACTTTGCTTTCCAAGTTATTTCGGCATTACCTGAAGTATCTGTTCTTATTCTAAGAAACCATTTTGCTTTTTTAAACGTCATTGCTTTTTCTTCAAACCAGTCTACGTAGAGCCTTGTTTGTAATACTTTTTTAGCACCAAGCTTTTTAAGCAGTTTCCTAATATTATTGGGATTAACTTCAAGGATTTTTGTTTCACATTCAAAAGCCATGTCGGTAATATAACATAAGAGTGATTAGATGACTACTTGTTCGTAATTTTAAAACTCTGTTATACTAAATTTGTATGATACGTACTGCCATTAACGGATACGGAAGAATTGGAAGAGTTGCTCATAGGGTAATACTTGAAAAGTATTCTGACCAAATAGATATTGTTGCAATTAACGCTGGCTCTTCAACTGATATTAAAGGCTGGATGTATCTTTTAAAGTATGACACTTCATATGGTCCAATCTATTCACTTGACGTAAGTTATCAAGAAAAGGAAGAAAATTCTCCATATCAGGATTTAATAGGGTACATACTTTTAGATAATAAAAAAATACCTGTTTTTTCTCAAAAGGATCCTACATTACTTCCCTGGAGAGATTTAAATGTAGACGTTGTTATTGAATCAACAGGTCATTTTACAGACCAGGAAGGCTTACAAAAACATTTAGGAGCAGGAGCAAAAGCAGTTGTTTTATCAGCACCCGTAAAAGAAGGAGACATTCCTACCTTTGTCTTATCAGTTAATGAAAAAAACTACAGCAATGAAAATGCGATAAGCAATGCATCTTGTACAACAAATTGTATTACTCCTGTTGCAAAAGTTATGGTAGATACTTTTGGGGTAGAGAAGGCAATGATGACAACTATTCATGGATATACTTCAGACCAAGAGCTTCAAGACGGAGGACACAAAGATTATAGAAGAGCAAGAGCTGCAGCCCAAAACATTATTCCAACATCAACGGGTGCAACAATTGCGGCAGCAAAAGCATTACCTGAACTAGAAGGGTTATTTAACGGTCTTGCGATAAGAGTTCCAGTTGCAGTTGGTTCTCTTTCCGATTTTACTTTTATTTTAAAAAGAGAAACGACAAAAGAAGAAGTAAATAGCACGTTTAGAAATGCAGCAAAGCTTCCCGCCTTTGATGGAATACTTGCTGTTACTGATGATCCAATAGTTTCCTCTGATATTATTGGAAGTTCATATTCATCCATTGTCGATCTCTCCTTAACCCAGGTAATTGGTAATATGGTAAAAATTATTGCCTGGTATGACAATGAATACGGTTATGCAAATAGGCTGGTTGAAGAAGTAATAATGTTAGGAAACGCTCATCAGCAAATTCCTCCAGCTGTATAAAACTTTAAAAATAGCCTTAAATTTGCCCTTTGAATTTTTTAAAAAAGTTGTATAATTGACTTTGTGAAAAAGCTTTTAGTTTTCTTAATACTTCTATTTATTTTAGTAAATCCCACAAAAGCTTTTGCCCAAAATTTAGATGCTTCGACGTCGGCAACTATGGAGAAAATACAATACGAACTTCCATATTCAGGATTACTTCCTGATAATCCCTTATATTTTTTAAAAGCAATAAGAGATAACATCTTGAAGTTTTTAATTTCAAATCCACTTAAAAAAACTCAGTTTGATTTACTACAAGCGGATAAGAGATTGGGGGCAGCACAACTTCTTTTGGCAAAAGGAAAAGGAGAACTTGCAATAACAACTCTTTCTAAATCTGGAAACTATTTTGAAGATGCAATTGCAAATATTCAAAAAGCACAAAAAGAGGGAGACGATGTTAATGCAACGCTTGACCAACTTTTAAAATCTTCACAAAAACATCAGGAAGTAATTCTACAAATGGAAAAAGGACAAAGGGGAGATACGCTTTTAAACCTTAAATTTTTAGAACAAAGAGCTAAAGATTTCCAAGAAAGGGTACTTATAATTAAGTCGCAATAGATAGTCTTTTTTACGCTTCAGAACATTTTTTTTATTCTTTATTTTAACCCTCGTTAGAAGTTTAGAATATCTTTTTTATTCTATTTTTATGTCTTTAAATTATTGCATAAAATTTGAGGCTAGAAATAATGTTGACTGCTTTTGATATAGATATTGATAGTTGACACCTTAGTGCTAGTGCCATATGCTTTTTTAGGCACTATATCTAGCGTTTGATACTATATTAACGTTACATATATCAAAGCCAAACTAGATATGAAGTGTCCATATTGCGGAAGCAAAGATACAGAAGTAGTAGAGACCAGAGATAGCGAAGATCTTGAAACTATTAGAAGAAGAAGAGAGTGTATTAAGTGTAAAAAAAGGTTTACGACTTACGAAAGAATAGAGAATATTAATTTAATAGTAATTAAAAAAGCCGGAAGACGTGAACAGTTTGACAGAGATAAATTAAAAAGGGGAATAATCAGATCTTGCGAAAAGACAAAAGTATCTCTTGAGACAATAGAAAAAATAGTAACAGAGATTGAACGAGAATTAAGAGGAGCCGATTCAGTTGAAATTGAAAGTAAAAAAATCGGCCAAATGGTTGCAGCAAGGCTTAAAAGTTTGGACAAAGTAGCATACATTAGATTTTCTAGTGTGTTTAAAAGATTTGTAGACGTAGAAGATTTTGAAAAGGAAGTAAAAAGATTAATAAAATAATATGAAACTAGATGGAATAAGACAAAAAGTATTCTTAGATAGGTATTCCTTAAAAGATATAAAAGGAAACCCAATGGAAAAAACTCCAGATGAAATGTGGAAAAGGGTTGCTAAGGGAATTGCTAGTGTTGAGAAAAAAAAGGATAGGAAAAAATGGGAGAATAGATTCTATGACGCAATGGAAGGCTTTAAATTTTTGCCGGGTGGAAGGATTTTGGCAGGAGCAGGAACCGGTTTTGACGTCACATATTACAACTGTTTTGTTATCCCAAATCCTCCGGATTCAAGGGGTGGAATAATGGCGAATCTAACTCAAATGATAGAGATTATGGCCCATGGCGGAGGAGTAGGACTCAATCTTTCTTCTTTAAGACCACGTGGATCAAGAGTTAAGAAAGTAAATGGATTCTCATCTGGCCCACTTAATTGGGCAGAGCTTTATTCTCTTGCTACAAAAGATATTGTTCAACAAGGAGGAAGTAGAAGAGGAGCTTTGATGTTAATGCTTCATGATTGGCATCCTGACATTGAGGAATTCATAACTGTAAAACAAGACTTAACTAAAATTAACGGAGCAAATCTATCAGTTTGTTTATCAGATGCATTTATGGAAGCAGTTAAAAAAGACGCTGATTGGGATTTAGTTTTTGCTGATTTAGACGACAAAAGATATGACAAAAAATGGACAGGAGACATGGATGCATGGAAAAAAATGGGAGGAAAAGTTAAAGTCATGAAAACTGTTAAAGCAAAATATCTTTGGGATTTAATCTGCCAAGCGGCCTGGAGAAGTGCAGAACCCGGACTTCACTTTTTGGATAGATCAAATAAAAGAAGTAATACCTGGTATTTTGAGACTTTGACCGCAACTAACCCTTGTGGTGAACAACCACTTTCTCCATGGGCAGTCTGTAATCTTGGAGCAATGAATCTGGCAGCCTATGTAGATAAAGGCGAGTTTGACTATGAAAACTTGGGAAAAGACGTTAGGGTTGCGATGAGATTTTTGGATAACGTTATTGATGATACTCACTATTTCTATAAAGAAAACGAAAAGGTTGCAAAAGATATTAGAAGAACAGGTCTTGGAATATTAGGGCTAGCAGATGCACTGATTAAAATGAAAATAAAATACGGAGCAGAGGATTCTTTACCAGTTATTGAAAAAATCTTTAAGACTTTAAGAGACAATGCATATATTGCTTCATCTGATAATGCAGCAGAAAAAGGAAGTTTTCCAAAATACAACAGAGATAAATATCAAAAAGGTTGGCATATTAAAAAACTTCCTGAAGAAATCAAACAAAAAATCTATAAACAGGGAATTAGAAACGCAGTTTTACTTACAATTGCTCCAACTGGAACAACTTCTTTAATCTCAGGAGTTTCATCAGGAGTTGAACCAGTTTATGAGTTTGAGTTTATAAGAAAAGATAGGCTTGGAGAGCATTTAATGTATCATCCGCTTTTTGAAGAGTGGAAAAAACAAAATCCAAAAGCACAAAGACCAGACTATTTTGTCAGCGCTAATGACTTAACACCAGAAGATCATATTAGAGTTCAGGCAGTTGCCCAGGGTTATATCGACTCATCGATTTCTAAAACTGTAAATGCTCCTAAAACTCACACAGTTGAGGATGTTAAAAATCTCTATACTATGGCATTTGACATGGGTCTTAAAGGAATAACATATATGAGAGAAGGATCAAGAGAGGGAGTTTTATCAAGAAAAGAAGAGAAGAAAGAAGAAGTAGCTCCTCAGATAGATTTACCATCTATTACCGTACCAGTTGTTCCAAGGCCAATGATGGTAGAAGGTGTTACCTATGGAACGGAAACACCAGTTGGGAAAACATGGATAACAATAAATCACGATACAAATAATCAACCTTTCGAAGTATTTATTATCGTAGGTAAATCAGGATCAGATGTTGCAGCTATGGCTGATGCGCTTGGCAGAATGATCTCATTAAATCTTAGAATTAACGGTCAACTTCCCCCTAGGGAAAGAGTAAGACACGTAGTAGCCCAACTAATTGGAATCGGAGGGGCAAGAAGCGTTGGTTTTGGAGAAAATAAGGTTAGATCTCTTCCAGATGCCGTTGCAAAAGTACTTTCCAAACACTTTGATTTTAGGGTAAATGGGATAGTAGAGGATAAGAAATCTCTAACTAACTCTCATGCAAATGGAAACGGTATTTCTAATGGATTATCTAATGGGTATTCAAACGGACAAGCTAATACCCATATCCCAGTTGCGGTAGAGGAGTCTAAAGAAGAAAAGCAGGGGATTGTAAAAGTTGAACAATTAACGCTTCAGACTCCGGCAGGTAACTTGTCTGCAACACAGGGAACGTCAACAGGACTTTATGATATCTGCCCCGAATGTGGAGGAGCAACTCTTGCCTACGAAGAAGGTTGCAAGAAGTGCTACTCCTGTGGTTACTCCGAGTGCTAATATGTCAATTTATACAAAATTTGGAGATAAAGGTAAAACGTCACTTTACGCAGGAAAAACTGTTTCTAAAGGAAGCCTTCGTGTCAACGCATATGGCACGGTAGATGAGTTAAACAGTTTTCTAGGAGTTGTTTTATTGTTAGTTAAAGATAAACAACTCAAAACTAAAATAATTATTATCCAAAAAGATTTGTTTGAGACTGGAGCATCTTTAGCTTCTCCAACGGGCAATAAAAACAAGAATTTATCTAAATATTTAAATAAAAGAGTTTTGGAATTTGAAAAAGAAATAGATAGTCTTACAAAAAAACTTCCAAAACTTGAAAACTTTATTTTGCCAGGCGGAGGAAGGGGAGGTTCTAGTTTACATTTTGCAAGAACACTTGTCAGACGAGCTGAAAGAAGAGTAGTCGAGCTTTCAGAAAAAGAGAAAATAAATACAGATATTATTATCTTTCTAAATAGGTTATCGGACTTGCTTTTTATGTACGCAAGGGATATAAATTATAGAGAAAAACACAAAGAATTACTTTGGAAAAGTAGAGAATAATTTTTAGGGTGAAGTAGGTGAAACTCCTACGCTGTGCCGCAACTGTTAAAGTCAGAGCCCCGTTCCCTAAGTTAAGGGATAAATAAATCTTCCGAGCTAGAAGTGTATTTTTTATATACAACTCCTCGGAAAAGTTTAGAGGAGTTTTTTTATGCCTGCATTTAATTTGGAACATGAACAAAGAAGACTAGCCGAACAAGGAATATCACCTGGTGCAAAAGTAGTATCTGTAAAAGATAATTTACGTACCTTAGTTTTTGAAAGAACCCATACTCCAAGTTTTTTTGCGCTAACAGCAAGAGCAGATGAAGTTACAAGCGTTGGCTATGAGCATAGAGGTGATTTAAGTAATTCATTTGTAAAATCTGAAGAAGAAGCGCCAACAGCAAGAATTGAGGCAAGATACGCTTTGGAAAACGAGGGTTATAGAAAAGCAAGGGAACAATTTTTTAAACTTCCACTTCATTCAACAATAATGCTTATTTCTCCTCCTCCGGATGAGCCAATTCCCGGATATCCCGGACATACGCCAATTTACTTTTATCATATTTTACCTGGCCAAACGCAAGATGAAAGAGAGATAAAAGCTTTATCTTGGGATGTTTGGCTTAGTAAAGATGATCAGGCGCAAATACTTAATGGTTTTAATCCTGATACACGGGTTTTGCCAACAGAAGAATCTATTCTTACGTCACCAATAAGCGTATCTGGCGGAGAGGGTACTCAAAGTTTCCATGCTATTTGGAATAGCTTAAGAGAGTATTTTAGGAAAAAAGGATATACGCATTTTGCTATTCCGTCGGGATTAGTCATGGAACAGTATCTTTTGCACGGATCAGAAATAATGCGAAATCAACACTTAGAACTTGATGTAATGATGGAAAGCTTGGCACAGAGACTTGCAAGTGGCGCAACAAGAAATGAAATAGCAGATGATTTTGATACTATGCTTGGAAGAGGAGACAAAGACCTTCTTCATAAAGATTGGGGACATCAACAAACCATGCATATGGATATCCCAAGACATACAATCCCAGATCGACCTCCAGCCTTTGCAGTATTCCAGCAAAACAAATATCTGGGAGAAAACGTAAGACAAGTTATGACATTTTGTGGTATGTCGACAGGCATGAAAACTACTCCATTTGGACCACCAAAAGAAGAGGCACCAGTTAATACATGGTCATTTACAGCAAAAAGGGGTATTGCGGAAGATAAAGAAAACAATGTGGCCCAAGAACAAACAAGACTCTGCTGTACGTGTCCGTTTTGCAGCAGAGAGGTTGAAGCTGTAATTGGAGGAGGTAAGATTACTTGTCCAGATTGTAAGGCAAGTGTTCCATGGTCTCAGCAGTCAACAAAAACACAATAACTAATATAACTTATGGAAAAAGTAAAAAATTGTGAAATTTGCTATAAAATTAAATGCAAGAATTGTGGCTGGGAGCCGGATGAAATAGAGCTTCCTCTGGTTTTAAGTGGAAAATTAACCAAGTGTCCGGACTGTGGCGGAGGCAAATAATTTGTTAGGAAAATGTAAGGTTAATTTAATTGCTCGATCTTCGTTAAAAATGATATGATTAACATGATGGATAATGATCAAAACCCAAATAACGATACTATGAATAGTAGCGCTGGATTACCACCAGTTCAAAACCCAAATACAAACGGGCAGTCTCAAAATGTCGTAACACCATCTGTAAATAGAGAAGTAGAAAGACCAGTTTCAGACTTTGTAGCGCATTCTGAAAAACCTCCAGTTTTAGATAAAGAGGTAGAGGCAGTAGGGGTTAAACATGTTTCAGAAAGGCCCCAGTTATCAGAGGAGCATGAACAAATTGGGGTTAAGGATTCGCTTGAAAATAACGTTCCGACTATAGAGCCAACAGGAAATGTACAGATTTTAGATCAAAGTCAAGCTCAAGACGTTGTTAATAAATATAAAAACAGTAGCGATCCGGTAGAGCACATTGAGCAATCATATTTTATGCCTTCAATCTTTGGCTTTGCTACCTTGATACTTAAAAACTTACAAAAAGTACATGCAAAAATAACAGGGAGGGCAATCTAAGATGGAATCACTACTTTTTAATTTCACAAATTTAGCTTTAATAATTATTGTTTCAGGAGTTTCATTATTTGTAATAGGTGCTTTAGTAGTAGGCCTTGGATATCTATTGGTAGTCTGGCATAGAAATAAAGAAAGAGAGAAAAAATCTTTGGAGTCAACTCTGCTTCAAATTGCACTTCCAAGAGAAAACGAGATTAAAATAGATGCTGCAGAACAGCTTTTTTCAGCTCTTGCAGGGATTAAGCCAAGTGGAAGACTTGCTTTTCTAAAGTACAGATATCCAATTTCTTTTGAAATAGTTGGCATGCCTGGAGATATCCGCTTCTATATCTATACTCCTAATAAGTATAGGGATATGATTGAAAAGCAAGTTAATGCTTCATATCCAGATGCTGAGATTAAAGTTGCTGAGGAGGGGAACGTCAAAGCTACAAGACCGGGGTTTGTTATTGGAAATGAGTATAATATTTTCTCAAAAGAAGGAACTGTTGCATTTAAACAGTTAAAACTTAAGGATTCAAATTATAAACCAATTAAAGTATATAAAGATTTAGCAGTTGATCCGCTTTCTTCTTTAACTTCAGTTTTATCTAAAATGAGCGAGGGGGAGGGAGCTGCAATTCAGGTATTAATAAGTGGTGCTGATTCAAAGTGGAGTAAGCTTGGAAGAGCGCATATTGCCCAAACTAAAAAAAGAGAATCAAATCCTGAAACTGCAAAATATTCATCAGACCCTAAAGAGCTTGAGGGAATTGAGAACAAAATTTCAAAACCAGGTTTTTATACTGTTATTAGGCTTGTTGTTTCTTCAACAAGTAAGGAAGCTGCAGAGGCTCATTTAAATAATCTAGAAGCTGCTTTTGATCAATTCGACAATGCAAATTCTTTTACTAAGACAAGAATTTGGCTTAAAGGCAATTTTGTAACAGATTTTGTTTATAGGTATTTGCCAATGAGAGGATCGTTATCTGTTTTAACAAGCGAAGAACTTGCGACAATTTTTCATTTCCCAAATAAGGCAGTTGCGACTCCTCATATTTTCTGGCTAAATGCCAAAAAAGCTCCAGCCCCAGTGCAAATCCCAGAAAGTGGACTATATCTGGGTATGAGTACTTACAGAGGTATGGCAAAGCCTATTTATATCCAAAAAGATGATCGAAGAAGACATATGTATGTAATTGGAAAAACAGGTGTAGGGAAATCAGAGCTTCTAAAAGACATGATTTTACAAGATATTAAAAACGGAGAAGGGGTTTGCTTTATAGACCCTCATGATACAATTGATAAGCTTTTACCTCTTATTCCGCCAGAAAGAGCAGAAGACGTAATTTTATTTGATCCCTCCGATACTGAAAGACCAATGGGTTTAAACATGTTAGAAGCCCAAACAGAACAGGAAAAACATTATATAGTTTCTTCAATAGTCGGGCTTATGTACAAGCTTTATGATCCGAATAAAACTGGTATTATCGGACCTCGTTTTGAGCACGCAATCAGAAATGCGATGTTAACTGTCATGAGCGAGCCAGGGAGCACTTTTATTGAGGTTGTAAGAGCATTGACCGATTCAAATTTTGTCCAAGAACTACTTCCAAAAGTCCAGGATCCAATCATCAGACGCTATTGGACAGATCAAATTGCACAGACTAATGATTTCCATAAATCAGAAACTTTGGATTATATAGTTTCAAAGTTTGGAAGATTTGTAACCAATAAAATGATGAGAAATATCATTGGCCAATCATATTCTTCTTTTGATTTTAGAAAAGCAATGGATGAAGGTAAAATCTTACTCGTTTCCTTGTCTAAAGGAAAAATTGGTGAGGAAAACGCAAGCTTTTTAGGTCTAGTTTTAGTTCCGAAAATTTTAGTTGCCGCAATGAGTAGGCAGAATATCCCTGAAGAACAAAGAAGAGATTTCTATCTCTATGTTGACGAGTTCCAAAACTTTGCAACTCCAGATTTTGCCCAAATACTTTCTGAGGCTAGAAAATACAGGCTAAATTTAATTGTCGCAAACCAGTTTATCGGACAAATGGACGAAGATGTTAAAAACGCAATTTTTGGAAACGTCGGAACAATAGTTTCATTTAGGGTAGGTGTTACAGATGCAAATTATCTTCAGCACGAGTTCCAGCCCGTATTTACTGAGGCAGATTTAATCAACGTAGACGTTTTCAACGCCTATGTAAAAACAATCGTTAAAAATGAGCCTGTAAGTCCATTCTCAATGGATTTAACAAAGGATATAAGTAAAGAAAAAACTATGGAAAATCCACGAGTTGCTGAGCTTATAAGAGAGCTTTCCAGAATAAAGTATGGAAAAGACGTAAAACAACTTGAGGGAGAAATTGCCCAAAGAGCTAGGCTTTGATATAATTTCCCCGCACGCGTCTGTAGCTCAGTGGTTAGAGCATTACTCTTATAAAGTAAGGGCCCCTGGTTCGAGCCCAGGCAGACGCACAAGCGCTTATCCTTATGAATAAAATTATAATTTTAGCAGCAGGAGCAAGCAGTAGATTTTGGCCTCTTTCGATTCAAAGCCATAAAGCTTTTTATAGATGTGGTTTGGGAAAAACAATTATTGAAGAAACAGTTTTGTCTCTTTTACCTCTAAAATCTAAAGAAATAGATATTGTTGTTTCCCCTAAAGATTTAGAAAAAGCAAAAGCTCTTTTTAATAAAGACAAAAACATTAAAATTTTTGTCCAGGAAAATCCAACCGGGGAAGGGGAAGCTCTTTTAGAGGTTTTTAAATCATCTAATTTCAAAGGCACGTTTTTTCTAACAACAGCAGATAAGATAAACGCAGGAGAGATATTAAAGCTTCTTGAAAAAGAGAAACAGGCGATTGCGTTAAGAATCACAGATACGCCTCAATTTTTTGGAATAGCGAGTATTGATAAAGATGGAAATATTATCTCAATTATAGAAAAGCCTTCAATAGACAAAGCCTCTTCAAGCTATAGAATAACCAGCGGTTACTTACTCGATAGTTTATTTATAGATCTTTTAAAAACAGTTCCAAATAGTCATTATAGCCTTGAAGAAGCTTTAAATATTTATGTTAAAACCTCTTTGGTTAAAGGAGTTTTTGTAGATGAAATTGAAGATGTAAAGCTTAAATTTCCTTGGGATCTTCTTTCAATTAATAAACAAATTCAAGAAAAAAAAGATTTTAAATATATAGATAAAAGCGCAAAGATTGCCAAAACAGCCGTTATTGAAGGCCCTGTATATATTGGTAAAAATGTAAAAGTAATGGATTTTGTAAAAATCGTTGGTCCTGTTTATATAGCTGAGGATTCTATTATTGGAGACTATTGTCTTATAAGACAAAATGTCTTTATAGATACAAACGTACTTATTGGAAGCGGATCTGAAATTAAAAACTCAATTATTTATAAAGGTTCCAGTCTACATAGAAACTATATTGGCGATTCAATTTTGGAAGAAGATGTAAAAATAGGAGCAGGAACGGTTATTGCAAATAGAAGAAATGATAGAAGAGAGATTCAGACTTTAGTAAAAGAAGAAAAAGTATTAACAGGCCTTACTTCTTTTGGTGCAGTAATAGGAAGTGGGGCAAGAATAGGAATAAATTCAAGTATTATGCCCGGTGTAAAAATAGGGCAAAAAGCACATATTTGGCCAGCGAGTCTGATTTTAAAAGACGTTTTGGATAATGGCGTTTTTAAATAGCTTATAACTCCGTAAGTACTGAAGTTTCTTTACCTCTTTCAGGTACGTATTGTAGGTATCTTTCAGTTGTTGAGAGTCTTTTATGTCCCAAAGCTTTTGATAAAACCAGAAGAGAAACACCGTGTTTTAAGTGGTGAGCTACAAAAGCGTGTCTTAAATCGTTTACTTTTGCATTTTTTATTTCAGCAAGTCTAAAGTATCTTTCAACTGCAGTTCTTATATTTCTAATTAAAAATGGTTTTCCTGATTTAGTAACAAAAAGATGGTCATCTGTTACTTTTGGCCTTACTTCCATATATCTTTGAAGTGCTTCTTGAGCCCTTTTATTTAAAGGAATTGTTCTTTCCTCGTGTTTTTCAAAAGGAGCAATATGTAAAGTGTCTTTTCCAACGTCAGAAAGCCTAAGATTTGCAAGTTCTCCGATTCTAATACCTGTTTGAAGTAAAAGCTCTATTACAGCAAACATTCTTGGATCGTTTCTTGCAGCGTCTCTTAAAGCTCTGTATTCGGTTGGCGTAAGTATCCTAGGTGGTGCAAGCTGATACTTAGGGTGTGAGACTAAAAGGGAAGGATCATCTGTTATATATTCATTTATTTTTAAAAATCTATAAAAAGTTCTTGTTGAGTTTATTTTTCTTGAAACTGACTTAGGCGTATATCCCTCAGAGGCTAATTTTGCTAAAAAGCTTTCCAAGTCTTCTTTGGTAACTTCATGAACTTCCATTCTCTTTAATTCCTCCAAAAAAGTAATCAACTGGTCTATGTCTTTGCCGTAGGCAACTACAGTTGAATTTGATTTTTGATTTCCCTTTAGGTAATTTTTAAATTCTTCGTGGGCATTTCGAAGTCCAATAGGTTTCATATATACAATGGCCTATAATATCACTCTTTTTCACAGACGTCAAGCAGGAAAGAGGCTATAGAGTGTTAAATATGCTAAGATTAAAGCAATCTCTATATGAAAAAAATTGTCTATATCTTAGTAGTATTTGGTCTAGTTTTGGTTATAAATAGCCTTATTCACTCTATATATAATCTGTGGCAAAAACAAGACTTGGTGACTATGGCTCAAAAAGAGCTTGATAAAGAAAAGGAGCTAAACCAAAAATTTAAAGCTCAAATTGAGTATGCAAAGACACCTCAATTTATCGAACAACAGGCTCACGACAAGCTCTTTTTGGTTAGGCCAGGTCAGCAAGAAGTCCTTTTTTCTGACAAGCCTATATTTACAGAAGAAAACGTGAAGATACAAAGCAATATTCCTAATTGGAAACAGTGGCTAGATTTGTTTCTGTAACTTGTGTTGCGGGGCTAGGAGTTGCGCCTAGCCTATGAGATTATGCATTCTGTTTCTCCGGTTACCCAGAGTGTCGGACTATATCTTCATCCCTAAGAATTTCAGGGAGCTCAGCGTGTAGTCTCTACGGGAACTCGAAAGTTTTCGAATCTTCCCTCGGTATTGTCCTAAAATTTTAGGAGTTCACCGATATAGCTGAGTACTATTTTGGTATTACTATCAAAATGGCCCATTTTATTAAGCCTCATGTGCACTGTACACTACCCCGCGCGTATAAGCATGATACCAAAATCAAAGCTATTAGTCAATAAATTGCACAATGATTGATATTAATAATTTCTTATTGACATAATGCAATTACTATTAAATAATATATCTATGAAACACAGTATTTCTGCTAAAAATGAAGTAAGACAACTTCGATCAAAAGGTTTAAGTCTAAACGCTATATTTACAAAAACCCAAATTCCAAAAACTACGATAAGAAGCTGGATTAAGGATATAAAACTTTCGATAAGTCAATTAAACGCATTAAAAGAGAGCACTCAAAAAGCCCTACAAGGGGGAAGAATTAAAAAGCAAGCGTTGCAGAAAGAAGCAAGAAACAAGAAGCAAATGGAGCTTAATAATAGAGCTATTATTGAAATTGGCAGAATGACAAAACGAGATATTTTCATTACTGGAGTTGCTTTATATTGGGCAGAAGGGTTTAAAAATAAACATGAACATCGTTTGGGTTTTTGTAACTCTGATTCTGAGATGATCAAACTTTACATAACATGGTTAAAAGAAATTTTGAACATTAAGAATGAAGACTTAATTGCAAGATTAACTTTAAATGAATCTTATAAAGGAAAATCTAACGAAATAGAAAATTATTGGTCTTCTAGAATTGGTATTCCACTATTTCAATTCACTAAAACTTTTTATCAAAAAACTAAATGGAAAAAACAATATTATAATGATAATTACCATGGGGTTTTAAGAGTTCATGTTAAAAATAGCCTCGATTATTTGTTTTTAGTAAGGGGTTGGATTGAGGGAATGAAGTCAAATGTGGTAAAATAGTTTTTGCACCAGGGTAGCTTAGTGGTAGAGCGCCGGATTCATATCCCGGTGGTCGCGAGTTCGATCCTCGCCCCTGGTACTTTTCCTCTATGCAAAACTCAATTGGAATAATAGACTCAGGAGTCGGCGGACTATCCATAGCCTCAACTTTAATCAAAAATCTTCCCAATGAATCTTTTATCTTTCTTGCAGATTCAAAAAACTGTCCCTATGGTCAAAAGACTAGGGAAGAGATATATAGATTGACCAAAAAAATGATAGATTTTCTTATAAAACAAAACATTAAGCTTTTGGTTGTTGCGTGTAACACGATTACTGTTTCTTGTCTTGAGGATTTGCGAAAAGATTATTCAAAGCTTCCAATAGTTGGTATTGTTCCTGTAATAAAAACAGCTACTGAAATGACAAAGAACAAAAAAATAGGTATATTTTCAACTTTGGTTACAGCAAATAGTAATTACCAGAAAGATTTAATTGAAAAGTTTGCAAAGGATTATTTTGTGCTTAATTTAGGCTCTTTAGGCTTAGTATCTTTAATTGAAAAACTGGATTTTGAAGCTATAGATAGGACTTTACCAAAAGAATTAGAGCCTTTTAGGCGGCCAAATATAGATACTTTAGCTCTTGGTTGTTCTCATTTTCCTTTAATAAAAGATCAAATACAAAAATATTTGCCTAATGTCTTAATATTGGATAGCGCTGAAGCAGTATCAAGGCAAGTGGAAAGGATTTTAACCCATGAAGACCTGCTATCTAAATTGAAAACTTCAGGATATAATTTCTATACAACAGGAGATTTAAAAGCTTTTAGTTATTTTGCTTCTAAATTGACAAAAAAGGGCAAAGTAACTAGAATTTCACTCTAATGGATGACTTTAAGAATAAAAAAATTGCAATAATAGGCGGTGGAGTAGAGGGTGTATCAAGCGGCGAATATCTAAATAGTAAAGGTGCAAGAGTTACTATTTTAGATAAAGTTCAAGGAGAAGATTATCTAAAAGAACTCAAAGACTTTGATTTAGTCGTTAGAAGTCCCGGAGTAAAGATAGACCTTTTAGAAAAATATGTTTCAAAAGATAAAATCACTTCCCAAACAAAACTTTTTATGGACCTTTGTCCATGTAAGATAATAGGGATAACTGGAACAAAGGGAAAAGGAACGACGTCATCATTAATCTATGAAATGCTCAAAAAACAAGATTTAGATGCATATCTAGGTGGAAATATTGGCAGGCCTCCTTTTGAGTTTTTGGACAAATTAAATACTCACTCAATTGTTGTACTTGAGCTGTCGAGTTTTCAATTGTCAGACATTACAAAAAGTCCTAATATCTCCGTAATATTAATGATGACAAATGAACACCTAGATTGGCACAAAGATACAGAAGATTATATAAATGCAAAAAGAAATATTTTAAGATTTCAAACAGGGGAAGACTTTGCCGTAATCAACAAAGACTATATTTCAAGCAGGGAATCAGATGTAGAAACTAATGCAAACGTATATTACGTAAGTAGAATTGATGAATGTGAAAAAGGCTGCTTTATAAAAGAAAACGCTCTTTGGATAAGAGATGAAGGCATGGAGGAAAAGGTAATAAATACAAAAGACATTCTAATTCCGGGAGAACATAACTTTGAAAACGCCTGCGCAGCGGCAATGGCTTCTTATCTTTCCGGAGTATCAATACAAAATATTGGAAATATCTTAAAGACATTTAAGGGACTAGAGCATAGGCTAGAATTAACTGCGACAATTAACGGAGTAAGATATTATGACGATTCATTTGCCACAATTCCAGAATCAACAATAGCGGCCATAAAAGCATTTACTGAACCTGAAATTTTAATTCTGGGTGGTTCTACAAAGCATGCAGATTTTACCGAACTTGGAAAAACAATTCTTGCTGCAAAAAATATTAAGGCAATAATAGGAATTGGAGTAGAGTGGTTAAGGATTAAAGAAAAGCTTAAAGATCTTAGTCCGGATGTTTTAGTTTTAGAAGGAGCTTCTGATATGCAAACTATTGTTACAGGTGCTTCAAAGCTTGCAACGGAGGGAGACGTGGTCATATTAACACCTGCTTGTGCATCATTTGATATGTTTAAAAATTATAAAGATAGAGGAGATCAGTTTAAAAAAGAGGTTAACAATTTAAAAGAAAATGAGTCAAATTAGCTTCAATATTGCCTCAAAAGATAAAAAAACCAAAGCTAGGGCGGGAGTAATCAAAACCCCTCATGGAGATATTGAAACTCCTTCGTTTATCCCCGTGGGAACACAGGCTACTGTAAAAGCTGTTTCTCCAAGGGATTTAAAAGAAATGGAAGCGCAAATTGTTTTGGCAAATACCTATCATTTGCATTTAAGACCGGGGGAAAAGTTAATAAAAAAACTTGGAGGACTATCTAAATTTATGAGCTGGAATAGTCCAACTATGACTGATAGTGGAGGGTTTCAAGTGTTTTCTTTGGGCATTGGACTTGAGCACGGTGTAGGAAAGTTACTTAGAGAAGAAGAGGGTGAGGCAAGACCAAGGCTTAATAAGATAACAGAGGAAGGAGTTACTTTTCAATCTCATATAGATGGAAGTAAACAATTTTTATCTCCTGAAATTTCAATTCAAATTCAGGAAGATTTAGGAGCTGATTTAATTGTTGCCTTTGACGATTTGGAATCTCCAAAATACAATCACGAAGAAACAGAAAAGTCACTAAATTTAACAGAAAACTGGTTAGTCAGAAGCATAAAAGCTCATAAGAGAAAAGATCAACTGTTATATGGCGTAACTCATGGAGGAGAATTTGAGGATTTAAGAATAAAGAGTGCAAGGTTTAACGATAAATATTTTGACGCAATTGCATTGGGTGGAGCACATAAAACAAAGGAAAGCATGTATAAAATCATTGATTGGACTACTGATAATATTGATGTAAATAAACCTACTCATATGCTTGGAATTGGTGAAGTTGATGATATCTTTGAAATAATTGAAAGAGGAATTGATACTTTTGATTGCGTTATTCCAACAAGAATTGGAAGAACAGGCTTTTTCTTTATTTCTCCACCCTTTGGCAATATGAAAAACAGATTTAGAACAGATATTGATAAGCCTGATTTTCGAAAAGACTCAAAGCCACTAGATGAAAATTGCAATTGTAATACGTGCCAAAACTTTAGCAGGGCATATATTAGTCATTTATTTAGAAGTAGGGAAATATTGTCATATAACCTTCTAAGCGTTCATAATGTCCATTTTCTGGTTAATCTTACAAAGCAAATTAGGGAGGAAATACTAAATGATAATTTTTCTACCTTTAAGAAAAAGTGGTTTAAATAAATATTTGACAATGTGGCTATATATCAGTATACTAGTACAATGATATTTGGTAGAAATACAAACAAAGAATTAAATGAGCTATTGGAAGTTCTTTTGAAAATTAATTCAAAAGAAGAAATGCAGGACTTTTTGGAAGGTATTTTTACCCCAAAAGAATTATTGGAGATTCCGAATAGGCTTCAAATAATAAAGATGCTTAAAAGCGGAGTATCTCAACATGAAGTTGCAGACAAATTAAAAGTTGGTATAGCAACAGTAACAAGGGGATCAAAAGAATTACAAAAAGGGAGGTTTAAAAATGTATAACGGAAAGGAAGCCCCTCAGTCGCCTCTGGCTCAGGGGTTAGTTTGGATTAAATTTAGACACTTATTTTTTACCTTCTACTAACAATGGATTATCTTCAAGGTTAATATTTGATCCAGAACAGTTAAAAAGAATGGGTCAGGAAGCTAGAGGTCATATTGCCAGACAAAGACCGGGAAGTGTTTTAAATAATAAAGGCACTTTTTATGCATCTTCAGAAGCCATAGGCGTAATGTCAAAAATAGGTGAAATTATTCAAGGCATAGCTTCTTCCAGCGATTCAATAAGACTCCCTATTTATAAGGAAGAAAGAAGCAAATTAATCAAGCAATTGATAGATGCATATTTGGATAAATCTTCAGTTAAAATTATTGCTCCTGTTTGCCCTGATTATGGAGAAGGTCAGGCGTTTCATTCAAATGTAGGCGTGGGAATAGGAAGAGAGGCGGAGGCTGCAATAAGAGCAACAATAGTTTTAGATAATGTTTTAGTAAAGGCTGGATTAGATTTTTCTATTGAAATTTTAGTTGCAGATACGGAGGGAGATCATGAGGATATTCTAAGAAGATGTTCAGATGGAGATTTGGCTAATTATCTTCGGGTATGTAATAGGTCGTCTCTAGATATTGCTTCAAGCATAGAAGGTTTACGCGCTCAATCTTCAACTTTTACTCAAAGATTTGGGAATATATTTCCCCAAACACAATATGCTTATGAAAGATTGTTTAAGGATAAGTTAGTAAATGATAATTCATTCAAAGAAGAGGTTACAAAAATCGGAGAATCAAGAAGAAATAGACATTCATTGATATTAGGTAGGGAAGAAAAAGACTTCGAATTAACTATTAGATATATGGCTCAATATGCTGCTTTAGGCTCAATTGCCAGAGAGATGGATGCCCCGGTAATATTTTTAAATTACGATACTCCGAATAGGCTTTATTATAATGCAGGATTTTTTAGAGGAGTAAGTTTTTCCCAAAGAGATCAAAACGTAATTCCGGTTTTAGGAACCGTAGTCAAAAGATAATATGAAAAAAACTATTTATTTTATTCGTGGAGCACCTTATAAATACTTAATTAAAGGAGAAAATCTTTATAGAAGTTTTAATAAGGTAGCCCAAAGAAAATTTGATCCAGGCCTAACTAATGACTCCCGAAAATATTTTTTTAGTAATGTTACTAGAGAGATCTTGTCATCAAAATTAATATTTCATTCTCCTAATAAACGCTCAAGGAAAACAGCACTTTTTGTAAATAAAGTCGTAAATGAACTTAAATTGCTTTCTGAGATTGACTATGCAATGGAAAATTTTGTTTCAGAAAACGAATTTTTTGTAAACAATGAGCCAGATGTAAATAGCGCAAGGAAAAATTTTGTTTCTGCGCTGATAAATAATAATTTAAACGAGAGCTATAAACATGTAATAGAGAGAGTTGAGTACTTGATGTCAATTTGTATTAACTCTAAAGAAGAAACAATACTTTTTATTTCTCACGGATTCTTTTTGAAGGTAATAGAAGCATATATTAAAAATCCTAAAATCAAGAATATTCCCAAGTTATTAATAAATTATTTTAACGGTGAAAATGAAACATTTAAGTTTTGTGAGGGATTTAAGATAGATTATCAAGATAATAAATTTACTTTTAAATCGTACATTAGAAATAAATGTGATATATAATATGACTATGAAAACAATTTTTTCAGGGGTTCAGCCTTCAGGTAATTTGCATATAGGAAACTATATCGGTGCACTAAAGCAATGGGTTGAAATGCAAAACAGCACAGAGTCAATCTTTTGCATTGTTGATTTACACGCCATAACCGTTCCCCAAGATCCTAATGTGTTAAAAGAAAAGGTTTTGGAAGTTGCAGCTCTATATATGGCTTGTGGAATTGATTCCAAAAAAGCACATATTTTTGTCCAAAGTCAAAATCCGGATCATGCTTATCTTGCCTGGATTTTAAACTGTATAACTTCATTTGGGCAATTAGAGAGAATGACCCAATTTAAAGACAAGAGCCAGAAATATCAAGAGCAAACAACAGCCGGTCTTTTTGATTATCCTGTACTTATGGCCTCTGATATTTTACTTTATCAAACAGATGAAGTTCCTGTTGGAGAAGATCAAAAACAACATATTGAATTAACCAGAGATATTGCTGAAAAATTTAATCGTGATTTTGGACAAGTATTTAAACTGCCAGAAGCTGTTATTAGACAAGAGACAGCAAGAATAATGAGCTTGCAAGACGCAACTGCAAAGATGGGAAAATCAGATGAAAATTCCATGTCAAGAATTAATCTTTTAGATAGTGAAGAAGAGATTAGGGAAAAAGTAAAAAAAGCAGTTACAGATTCCGGATCAAGCATTTCAAGAGATGGTGGATCTGCTGCTATTTCAAATTTACTTACAATCTATGCCTCATTTAACGACCAAACATTGGATCAAGTCTATACTGATTTAGAAGGTAAATCATATGGAGAATTTAAAAATGTCCTTTCAGATTTGTTAGTTAAAAAACTTTCCCAGATACAAAAAAGATATCAAGAAATTAGAAATGACGAGAGTTATTTAAGAAAAGTTTTAGATGAGGGAAGGGATTTTGCAATTTCTAAATCTTCTCAAACCCTTAATTTAGTCAAGGATAAAGTTGGCCTTTTATAAAACTTAAACCTCTAAGTATAGAAATACAGCCTTAGCTGTGGTATAATTTCCAAACTATGGCAGGTATAAAAAGACCTAAGCAATTAAAACAGGTAAAGCTAAAAATGAAGCTTTCGTGGAAAAACATAATCATTTATGTCTTTCTAATTCTTTTTACCGCCTTTTTGTTTTTCGGAGTAAGTTCTCCAAATAATAATTCTTTGTCGGGAGAAACTATTAAAACAGTTCCTCTTTCCCAACTTATTTCTGATGTTAAAGCAGGAAAGATAACCTCCCTTGACGTTTATCCCAATAAAATTGTCGCAACGACAAAGAGCGGAAAAGTCGAAAGCTTTAAAGAAACAGACTCAAGTGTTTATCAGCTCTTTAAAGATGCAAATGTAAACATTGGAAAAACAAAAGTAGTTATTAAAGACGATACTGCATTAAACAATTGGGTTGGAATTTTAACAGGAGTTTTGCCAATTGTTTTAATGGTTGCTTTCTTCTGGTTTATATTCCGTCAGGCAAGGGGAGCGCAGGAAAATATCTTTTCCTTTGGTAAATCTTCTGCAAAGCTTTTTTCAAAAGATACTCCAAAAACCACATTTGCAGACGTTGCAGGGGTTGATGAGGCAAAACAGGAATTAACAGAAATAGTAGATTTTCTTAAAAACCCGGGTAAATATAAGGCAATGGGTGCAAGAACTCCAAAAGGAGTACTTTTAATAGGCCCAAGCGGAACGGGAAAGACCTTAATGGCAAAGGCAGTTGCGGGTGAAGCAGGAGTTTCCTTTTTCTCTATAGCAGGAAGTGAGTTTATGGAAATGTTAGTAGGTGTTGGAGCGGCAAGGACGCGTGATTTATTTCAGACTGCCAAAAAAGCCCAGCCCG
>Ga0209726_10001952_pt1 | contig 31618 bp, 31 predicted proteins | sample Subgrocontami54m_FD_187453 | JGI IMG/M metagenome (GOLD analysis project Ga0209726, IMG submission 187453) | Subsurface groundwater microbial communities from S. Glens Falls, New York, USA - GMW46 contaminated, 5.4 m (SPAdes) (version 3) | ecosystem: Environmental > Aquatic > Deep subsurface >... | reverse complement strand
GATCCGTCCAAAAGCATTCCGATCCTGATCGGTTTTTCAAATCTTGTGGAAAAAGAATTTTTCGAAAAGTTTATCACGGTCTCAGGGGTCGGCCCGAAGGCAGCCGTCCGAGCGCTCAGCATGCCTATTCCGGACATCGCACAGGCCATCAACGAGGGAGACATCGGGTTTTTGAAATCCCTGCCGGGGATCGGGGAGCAGCGCGGAAAAGAGATCATCGCGAAACTTCAGGGCAAGATGGGGAAGTTCGGCCTGATGCAGGCAGCCCCCGATCAAGGCGGAGTGAGGGCGCCGGCGGCGGATATCCGCGAAGAGGCGCTCGAGGTGTTGACTCAGCTTCAGTATAAAAAAGAAGAGGCACGGCAGATGGTGCAGAAGGCATTTCAAAGAAAACCCGATCTTTCAAGCGTTGAAGAGGTTTTGAACGAAGTTTACCGCCAGAAAAAGCAGGTGGGCAAATGAATCCCGCCCTTCATAAAATTCAAGGGCCATCTTTGAAATGTCATATTCATTTGAAACAAAAGTTAGGAAGGGCGGGATGAAAACCGAGAAAAAGGTTTCCGAGCGGGAGAAGATCGATTTTGAGCGCGTCGGCCGCGAACGGCTTTTGACCGAAAATTCGGAGGACGCGGAAGGGATACTGGATCTCTCGCTAAGGCCGACCAAGATAGCGGAGTTTATCGGACAGGAGGGCTTGAAGGAGAATCTCCATATCGCGCTCCAAGCGGCCAAGAAGAGAAAAGAGTCGCTGGAACATATTCTCTTGTCCGGGCCTCCGGGCCTCGGCAAAACGACGCTGGCCCACATCATCGCTCATGAAATGAAGGCGAAGATCATGGCCACGAGCGGCCCCGCCATCGAGCGAGCGGGAGACTTGATAGGCATTCTTACCAATCTGGAAGAGGGGGACATTCTTTTCATCGATGAGATCCACCGGCTTTCAAAAGTGGTGGAAGAATTTGTGTATCCGGCGATGGAAGACTACAAGATAGATTTTATCGTGGATAAAGGCCCTTATGCCAAGACCATCAAGTTTGCGTTGAAGCGCTTTACGCTGATCGGCGCGACGACGCGGTCCGGCCTCTTAAGCTCGCCGCTGCGCGGGCGTTTTGGATTGTCGTTTCATCTTGATTTTTATTCCGCCGAAGACCTGACCAAGATCATCGAGCGGTCCGCCAAGCTTTTGTCCATTGCGATCGATCCGGACGCCGCTTTTCAGCTGGCCAAGCGGTCTCGCGGGACGCCGAGGGTTGCGAATCGGCTTTTACGCCGCGTCCGAGACTATGCCCAGGTGAAATCGTATAAAAAGATCAATGACGAGGTCGTGGAAAAAGCGCTCTCGGGCCAGGGGATCGACCGGTCGGGTTTAGACGCGCTGGACCGCAAGGTATTGAAGACGATCATTGAAATGTACGCCGGCGGCCCGGTCGGGATCGAGTCTCTTGCCGCGACGCTGAATGAAGAAGCGGACACGATCGTGGACGTGGTAGAGCCGTTTCTGCTGAAGAACGGATTTTTAAAGCGCACCTCGCGGGGCAGAGAGGCAACCACTTTCGCCTACGAGCATCTCGGAGCGTCCCTCGTTTCAAAAACAAAATCCCAGGATCTTTTTAATTCAAAAAAATAATCTCTTCGAGCCTCATCGAATAGGATGAAAAGTTCCCATAAACGATCTTTCGCGGCCGCGCTATTTCTGGTAACGGTATTTCTCTTCAAGAGCGCCGGCGCTGCGCCCGAGCCCGTTTCTCAAAGTAAAAAAATTCCTCCGATGATCCGCGTTCTTGTCGCCGAGAATCAGCCGATTTTTCACGTCAATGTGAAGGGCGCCTATACGCTGCGAGCCCTGCCGTCCTTAAAAGTATTGAAGCGGGGCCAGCGGTTGCCGGATGTGAAACTGTCTGTTTCCCGACAGGGATTTTATTTCGGACAAGAGGAATTTTTCGTCTCCGGAATTCGTATCGAGACGGCCGGCGAGAGAGACCTGCGCCTCAATCAATCCCAATTTCGCGGCGCTGTCGATATTTTTAAGGATAAGAGCGGAGCGATGTTCGCGGTGAACCGGATCGGGATCGAAGATTATCTTTACGGCGTTCTGCCTCATGAGGTGGCGTTTTGGTGGCCGACAGAGGCCTTGAAGGCGCAAAGCATCGCCGCCAGGACTTATGCGCTGTATCAGGCCGAGGTGAGCGGCAACGCTGAGTTTGATGTCAAAAGCGGCACCAGTTCCCAAGTGTACGGAGGAACGGCAAAAGAAAGATTCCGGACAAACCGCGCCGTGGATGAAACGCGGGGGCAGGTGCTCACGTATCAAGGGAAGTTATTTCCCGCTTATTTCCATGCGACCTGCGCCGGGATGACCGCCGCCGCAAAAGAATTGTGGAAAATAGACCTTCCGCCGCTCGCCGGCGGCGTCAAGTGCGGCTATTGCCACCTCTCGCCCCATTATTCCTGGGCGGCAAAAATACCTCTTTCGGAGATCGAGGAGAAGATGAGCAAATACGGAAAGCCCGCCGGCCAGATCCTGAAAATAGAGGTCATTTCTTTGACTCCTTCCGGTAGGGTCGGTAGTTTAAGGATCACGGGAACTTCTCAAGAAGCGGTGATCGCGGCCAAGGATTTCCGGGTATGGATCGGCGGTGACCGGATCCGAAGCACTCATTTTACCGTGGTGATTTCCGAGGATGCCGCCGAATTCCAAGGCAAAGGGTGGGGCCATGGCGTGGGGCTGTGCCAGTGGGGCACCTTTGGCCAGGCGCTTCTTGGGCGTGCGTATGACAAGATCCTCGAGTTTTATTATCCGGGCTCTAAAATCGTGAGTGACGCGTCTTGAATGATTTTGATTACCCGCTTCCCAAGGAACTGATCGCTCAAGAGCCGCTTCCCCAACGGGACGCCTCCCGTCTTTTGGTGGCTGATAGAAAAAAGGGGTCATTAACCGACAACCATTTTTTTGACCTGCTGGACTATTTGCCAGCCGGCGATGTGCTGGTATTAAACGACACCAAGGTTTTTCCCGCCAGGATCCTCGGAAGAAAAAAGAAAACGGAAGGCAAAGTCGACCTGTTGCTTTTGTCGCCGGTCTCGGAGACCGTCTGGAAATGTTTGGTGCAGCCAAGCATGAAAGAAGGGCAGGAATTATTTTTCCCTCCGGAAAACGGCGAGGCGGTTTTTTTAAAAAGAGACGCCGACGGAATCCCTCTCTTTGAATTCAAGGGCGTCGACAATGTCAGGGCCCTCGCGGCGAAAATAGGAACGATGCCGCTGCCGCCCTATATCAAACGCGAGGCCGGGGCGCCGGACATGGAAAGCTATCAAACGGTTTTTGCGGCCAAAGAGGGGGCCGTGGCGGCGCCGACCGCCGGGCTTCATTTCACCAAAAGTCTTTTGGAAAAAATCCGGGCCAAAGGAGTGAAAGTCCTGACGCTGACGCTTCATGTGGGTTATGGGACATTTAAGCCGGTCGAGGATCCCGAGCATCACCGGATGCATGCGGAATATTTTGAGATCTCGGAAGAGATCGCCGGCCAGATCAATCAGGCAAAAGCCGAGAAACGAGGGGTCTGGGCCGTCGGCACCACGACGCTTCGGACGCTCGAGACCTGCGTCCAAAAAAAAATACTGACCGCGGGAAGCGGTTATACCGATCTTTTTATCCGCGCGCCGTTTGATTTCGAAGTGGCGGATCATTTGATCACAAACTTTCATCTTCCTAAAACCACGCTCTTGCTTCTCGTCTCGGCCTTCATGGGCGAGAAGTTCCGCAAACAGGCCTACGACCACGCGATCGCGCAAAAGTACAGGTTTTATAGTTATGGGGATGCGATGCTCATTGCCTAATTAGAGAAATCGTGGGGAATATGATATGATGAGCGCCATGTTGAAAAAATATTTGCCGTTTTTAATGTTGGGGCCGGTCGCGAATCTGTTGTGGGCGTTTTGGGCCTTGCGCGAGATCAACGAACAGGGCAGCTCTGTCGAAATGTTTCAATGGATATGCGTTCAGGCGCTACTTCCGGCGATGCTGGCGCTCTTACTTGCGCTCAAGCCGAAGTTTGCCTACGGGCTTCTGCTGGTTTACAGCGGTTTTACGATTTTATTCGCTTTGGGCATCCTCGGCTGGGCGCTCATGGGCCTTGGGACGCCTCTGTCCATTTACGCCGTTTCATTGATACTCCTCGTGATGGGTTTTGGCATCCTTTTTCATACGCTAAAAGACTCGAAATGGGGGCAGAGAGTGAGAAGGTATGAAACTGAAGACTGAACCCGCTGAAAGTTTATTAACAAAGATCTTTTCAGTCGAACATCAGGACAGCCAAACCAAGGCCCGGTCCGGATTTTTAAAAACGGCGCATGGCACGGTCAAAACGCCTGTTTTTATGCCGGTCGGTACTCAAGCGACGGTCAAGACGATCTCCAATCAGGAATTATTGGACGCCGGCGCCCAGATCATTCTTTCCAACACTTACCATCTGTTCCTTCGCCCCGGCGAGAAGGTCATTGAAGAGGCGGGCGGCCTCCACCGTTTCATGAGCTGGAACAAACCGATCCTGACCGACTCCGGTGGCTTTCAGATCTTTAGTCTTGCGACACGGGTTAAAATAAAAAACGAAGGCGTTGAATTTCAATCGCATCTCGACGGCCTCAAGCACTTTTTAACTCCCGAAGAGGTGGTCCGCGTGCAGTGGTCTTTTGGTAGCGATATCCTGATGCCGTTGGATGAGTGCGTTAAATTCCCGTGCGAAGAGGCCTATGTTGAAAAATCGCTCGAGTTGACGAACGCGTGGGCAAGAAAGAGCAAGGCCTATTGGTTAAAGAGACAAGAGGAAGACCCGAAGCCCTTTCCCGGTATTTTATTCGGTATTGTGCAGGGCGGAATGGACAAGAGTTTAAGAAAAAGGGCGGTGATCGAGCTGTCGGAGATGGATTTCCCCGGTTATTCCATCGGGGGCTTAAGCGTGGGCGAGCCGAATGAGCGGATGTATGAGGTGCTCGAGGCAACGGTCCCGGAGCTACCCGTTGACAAACCGCGGTATCTGATGGGTGTCGGCATGCCGCTTGACTTGTTCGAGGCGGTCTCTCAGGGAGTGGACATGTTCGATTGCGTGATCCCAACCCGCAACGGCCGCAACGCAACGGTTTTTACACCGAACGGCACGCTGTTGCTTCGGGGGGCTTCTTACACGAAAGATTTCCGGCCGATTGATGATCAATGCCGCTGCTATACTTGCCGCACCTATTCGCGGGCCTACCTTCGCCATTTGTTCAACGCGGAAGAATATTTGGCCGGGCGACTTGCTTCTTTACACAACCTTACATTTTTTATACAATTGCTAGCGTCCATGAGAGAGGCGATCCAGGAAGACCATTTTCGAGAATTTCGCCGAGATTTTGAAAGGAATTTCACCGAAGGAGAAAAAAAATGAGCGGAGAACCACCGGTTTTTTTACAGCCCCAGTTCATGCTGGTCATTTTTATGCTGGGCTTCATGTATTTTATGATCATACGGCCTCAGCAGAAGCAGAAGAAAGAGCATGCGGACATGATCACAAAAATCGATAAAAACGACGAGGTGATCGCGGTCGGAGGGATCCATGCCACCGTTGTATCGGTCGGGGAGAAAACAGTGACGCTCCGGATCGCCGACAATGTCAAGATCGAAGTTGAAAAAGCTTCTATTCAACAAGTGAAGAAAAGCAGGCAATGACGACCCAAAGCTTAAGATGGCGCATGCCGCTGATCGCGGTCGTGATGGCCGTTTGTTTTTACTACGCCTACCCGCCTTTTGACCTCCATGGAGACCATCCCCGACCCGGGAAAATCAAGCTGGGACTTGATTTGCAGGGCGGGATCCATTTGACGCTTCGCGTGGATACGTCGAAGCTTCCCGAAAACGCGAAGTTTGACGCGGTCTCAAGGGCCATCGAGATCATCCGCAATCGCATCGATCAATTCGGCGTAGCGGAGCCGTCGATCCAAGCGGAAGGGCTGGACCGCATTGTCGTGCAGCTCCCGGGCCTGACGGACCGCCAGCGTGCTTTGGAGCTCGTGGGCAAAACCGCGCTTCTTGAATTCAAGATCGTGTCCGACGATTCCGCCGCGTTGAGAGAAGCGGTGGCCGGTAAAACCCCGGCGGGCTATCAGCTTTATAAATCCGAGGACGGCTCGGATCTTCTTTTGGAAAAAGAGACCGTGTTGACCGGAAAATATATCACGAACGCCAAAGTGGACTTCGGTCAATACGGCGAACCGGTGGTGAGTTTGGAATTTAATTCGGAAGGGGGCAAGTCCTTTTCGGATATTACGGGCGCGAACGTCGGAAGACGCCTCGCGATCGTGCTGGATGATAAAGTCCAATCCGCCCCCGTTATCAACGAAAGAATTCCTTCCGGCCGCGCCCAAATTTCCGGCCGTTTCACCGCCGATCAGGCGGGGGATCTTGCGATCACGCTCAGAGCGGGCGCTTTGCCGGCCCCGATCATTGTGGAGGACGACAAGACCGTCGGGCCTCAGCTCGGCAAAGATTCGATCCAACAAGGCATTCGCGCGGCCCTCATCGGATTTATTCTGGTCGTAGCATTCATGGCCGTTTATTACCTCTTGGGGGGGCTGATCGCTAATTTCGCTTTATTTTTGAATATTCTGATCATTCTCGCGGCCCTCAGTTATTTTCATGCCACGCTCACCTTGCCCGGCATCGCGGGCATTGTGCTGACCATCGGTATGGCGGTGGACGCGAACGTGCTTATTTTTGAACGCATCCGGGAAGAGCAGGCCCTGGGCAAACCGATGGCCGGCGCGTTGATGGCGGGTTATCATAAGGCCTTTGCGACCATTCTTGACTCGAATCTTACGACGCTCATCACCGCCGCGATCCTTTATTTCATGGGCAGCGGGCCTGTCAAAGGGTTTGCGTTAACGCTTTCGGTAGGTCTATTAGCCAGCATGTTTACGGCGGTTTTTGTGACGCGCGCCATTTTTGATCTGATACTAGCCAAAGGCGGCTTGAAATCCCTCAAGATGCTGCATTTTTTGCGGAAACCTCCGTCGATCGATTATTTAAAAGTCAGAAAAATTTGTTATTTATTGTCCACGATCGTGATCGTCGCCGGACTCGTCGTCTTTGCGATGAGGGGCAGTAAGATGTTCGGCGTTGATTTCTCTGGGGGAACGCTTCTGGAATACCGCTTTGCCAATTCCGTTGGGGTGGATAAGGTTCGCAAATCATTGAATGAAGTCGGGCTTGGCACTTCCATTATTCAAAAAGTAGGGGACACAAATCAGATCATCATCCGGGCGCCTCTCAATACGGACAAGGCTATTGGGGATGTGATCAAGAAGGATTTTTCCGACAATCCGGCGGAGCTGCTCCGGGCCGAGAATGTCGGTCCCATCGTCGGCAAAGAACTTCGCGTCAAGGCGCTCTGGGCCGTTGTTTTATCCCTACTGGGCATTTGGATCTATGTTATCTGGCGTTTTGACTTTAAATTTGCCTTCGGGGCGATCTTGTCGCTGCTTCATGACGCGCTGATCACCATCGCGTGCGTCGCGATGGCGGGCAGAGAGATATCGGTGCCGGTACTCGCGGCGGTGCTGACGGTTTTAGGTTATTCGATCAATGATACGATCGTCATTTTTGACAGGATCCGGGAACATCGCAGAACCGGCGTCAAAGAAACGTTCGAGCAGGCCATTAATACCAGCATTAACCAATGCATGGCAAGAACCATTCTGACGACCTTGACCGTGGTGTTGGTGGTCACGTCGCTGTATTTTTTTGGCGGCGAGGTCATCAACGATTTCGCATTCACGATGCTTGTCGGCGTGATCACGGGCACTTATTCGACGGTCTACATCGCCGCGCCCGTGCTGATGGATTGGCCGGGCTCGAAGAAAGCCAAGAAATAATGGAGAAAAAATGGGTGGTGCATCCGACCGAGGCCGCCGCCCAAGGCATCGCCAAAGAATTTAATCTGCACCTGGTCATCGCTCAGCTCATTCTCCGGAGAGGCCTTAAAAGCTCTTCGGAGATTTTTCATTTTCTGAACCCTTCCTTAAGCTTGCTCGATGACCCGCTGAAATACCCCGGAATGCAAAAGGCCGTCGAGCGCATCCGTGCGGCAATCCAGCGCAAAGAAAAGATCCTGGTCTACGGCGACTACGATGTGGACGGCGTGACCGGCAGCGCGATCTTGTACCCTATTTTAAAAAAACTCGGCGCCGACGCGGACGCGTTTATCCCTCACCGGATCAACGAAGGGTATGGTTTAAACCAGGAGTCCTTGGAGAAGCTGCTGAAGAAAAAATACGCCCTTGTGATCACCGTGGATAACGGGATCACCGGAAATAAGCAGGTCAAGTTTTTGCAGGAAAAGAATGTGGACGTGATCATCGTGGATCACCACTTGCCGAAAGAAGAGGGCTTGCCTCCCGCCTATGCCATCGTCAGTGCGGCCGCGGGGGAAGGGCAGGGGGACCCGGATCTAGCCGCCTGCGGCCTCGCCTTTAAACTCGGATGGGCGCTCACGGGTGATTTTAAAGACGTGGAAAGTTATCTGGATCTTGTGGTGATCGGGACCGTGTGCGATATGGCGCCGATGCGCGGAGAAAACAGGATCCTGCTGAAGTACGGGCTTCCGATGCTGGCCAATACCAAACGGCCGGGTTTGAAAGCCCTGATGGAAGTCTCGAAAGTCTCGCGGAATTACTTGAGCTATCGCGATATCGCCTTTGGCCTCGGCCCGCGCATCAATGCTTCCGGGCGCATGGGCTCGCCGGAAAATGCGTTCAAGCTTCTGACCACCGAGAATGCCATGGAAGCGCAGAATTTGGCGCAGATCTTAGACGCCGGAAACCGTGACCGGCAAAAAGTGGAGAGCGCCGCGTTTGAGGAGGCGCTGGAACGCGTGGAAACCAGTTCTCTCAAAGATCATGAACGAGTGCTGGTCCTTGAAAGCCCTGACTGGCACGAAGGGGTCTTGGGGATCGTCGCGTCGCGCCTCGTCGAGCGTTATCATCGCCCCTCGATCGTGATTTCCTTGAAGAACGGCGTCGGCAAAGGTTCGGGAAGATCCGTCCCTCATGTCTCGCTTTTTGACTTTGTGGTCCAGTGCGAAGAACTTTTATTGAATTTCGGCGGGCACGCGCAGGCCTGCGGGCTCACCATCAAGGAAGAAAATGTTTCGCTATTCAGGAACCGCCTGAACGAGGTCGCTGTCCAGAAGACGCGGGAATTGAGTAGCTCCTCGGAACTCGGCATCGACGGAGAGATCCCATTTTCCGAGCTCGACCTCAAATTCATGCAGGACCTGGACAAACTCGCGCCTTTCGGGCCGGGCAATAAAAAACCCCTCTTTCTCTCGAAGGGCGTGAAGACCAAAAGCCATCCTCAGAAAAAAGGGAAAGACACGCTTCAATGCTGGATCACCGATCAGGAAGGAAAAACCACCTGCGAAGTGGTTGGTTTCAGGATGTATGAGCGATGGAACGCCTCACGGCATCGAAGCCAGTTCGATATTGTGTATCAGCCGGCGTTAAAACACTTTCAGGGGATTGCTTCTATACAGCTTGAACTGGAGGATTGGCAATAGTCCCGGGTTTTTTCCAAGTCCGCTTGGGGGCCTTGGTCACTTTGCCGGTTTTGAGGTAGCTGGCGGCAACGCGGACCCGTTTGACCGTGCCGTTCTCGATGATCTTGACCGTCTGAAGATTTGGCAGAAAACGCCGCGTCGTAATTCCGGTGGTTTTTAAACCGATACCCCCCGACTTTTTGGCGATACCGCGCCGGGTGATTTTCTTGCCGGAATGCGGGTGTTTGCCCGTAAAATAACAAACTCTGGACATGGGGTCTCCTTAAATTAACGAAGAGGCAATGTAACATCTTTTCGATGGCATTTCAAGAAGAATTCACGCTCAAAACCTCTCCCCGATACCTAAAAGGCGTCGGCCCCGAGCGCTCCGTGCTCTTGACCCGTCTGGATCTCCGTACCCTCGAAGACCTTTTTTATTTTTTCCCGCGCCGCTATGAAGACCGTAGGCAGGTAAAATCGGTTTCGGAGCTTGTGGCAGGTGAAAAAGAGTGCGTGGCAGGCCTCGTCTCAAGCCGGGGCCTCGTCCGGACAAGGAGCGGACAAACGATTTTTAAAGTCGTGGTCTCGGACAAGAAGAGCCGTCTTTTTGCCGTCTGGTTCAATCAGGCCTATTTGTCCAAGGTGTTTCTTCCCAAGTCAAAAGTGGTCCTTTGCGGGAAAGTGGAAAAGGAGGGAGATCATTTTCAGATGGTCCATCCGGAATATGAAATCCCGGTCTTAGAGAACATTCATTCGGGAAGGATCGTACCGATCTATTCGCTGACCGAAGACCTGTACCAGAAAAGCATCCGTGCGCTTCTTTTTCGTTTGTTAAAGGAAAAACTGTCGCTGGTCCGGGACCCCTTGCCGCCGCCCGTCCGGAAGCGGCTCGGCCTCGCGGAGAGCGCTTACGCGTTCAAACAGATCCATTTTCCGGACGATTTTGAGAGCCAAAAAGCCGCTTACGAGAGGCTCGTCTTTGACGAATTTTTCCTGATGCAGCTTTTTGTGCAGATAAAGAAAAATGAGATCCAGCGTGAGAACAGCGCGATTTCGCATGCGGGGGGAAAAGAGGAGGTCGAGCGGCTCATCGAATCACTCGGCTTTTCGCTGACGAACGGTCAGAGGAACGCGATCGAAGAGATCCTTCAGGACATGAAGAAACCGCGCCCGATGAACCGGTTGATCCAGGGAGACGTCGGCAGCGGCAAAACGGCCGTCGCGGCGGCCGCGCTCGTGTTCACGGTCGCGAACGGGTTTCAAGGCGCGTTGATGGCGCCCACGGAAGTGTTGGCGCAGCAGCATTTTATTACTTTAACCCAAATGCTCGAGCCGCTCGGTATTTCCTGCGGCTATTTGGCTCAAGGCGTGACGCCGGAAGAGCGGTCGCGTCTCTTGGGCGCGGCAGCTGCCGGAGAGATTCAAGTGCTCGTCGGAACGCACGCGCTGATCCAGGAATCGGTTAAATTCAAAAAGCTGGGGCTCGTAGTGATCGATGAACAGCACAAATTCGGCGTTTCCCAGAGATCCCGTCTCAAAGAAAAATCAGGAGGCTCGGCGCATTTTCTGCTGATGACCGCGACGCCGATCCCCCGAACGCTTGCGATGACTTTATACGGCGATCTCGATATTTCCAGTATCACGGAACTGCCCAAAGGCCGCAAACCCATTACGACCTTATGGACCGGGGAGGACCGGCGGGGAGAAATTTATGATTTTGTCGATGGGTTGTTGGCGAAGGGGGGCCAAGGGTACGTGATTTGTCCGCTCATCAACGAGTCCGGCGCATTTTCCCCGAAAGGGGTTTTGGCGGCCCATCAAGAGTTGACGCAAATATTCGATCATCGCCGGGTGGGGATCCTTCATGGGAAAATGAAAAGCGAAGAGAAGAAAAAGATCGTAACGGATTTTAAGGAAAAACGGCTGGATATCCTTATTTCCACGGTCGTCATTGAAGTGGGGATCGACGTGCCGAACGCCAGCTTCATGATCGTCGAAAACGCCGAAAAATTCGGCCTGGCGCAACTTCATCAATTGCGCGGCCGCGTGGGGCGCGGGAGCGAAGAATCATTTTGTGTTCTTTTTTCCGATACGGCCCACGAAGAGTCCCGAGAGCGGTTGGGGGTGTTTGAGAAAACGCAGAGCGGTTTCGTTCTGGCGAACGAGGATTTGAAACTGAGAGGCGCCGGGGAATTTGTCGGGGAGAAACAGCACGGGTTTCTCAAGCTTCGGATAGGCGATCTGGCGAAAGATGTCGAAATATTGGAAAGGGCGAAACGCGAAGCGAAGAACTTCATTTTGAAAGACCCGCGCCTGGAACGCCCCGAACACCGGCTTCTCAAGGCAATGCTGCGGGGGCGTTTTAAAGCCGTGGACAAAAAGATCACGGTGCTGGCCTGATGAAAATTTTAACCGGGCGTTTGCGCGGGCAAAAAATAGAATTTAAGCCCAATCCGCATCTTCGCCCTACCGCCGATAAAGTCCGCCAGGCCGTCTTCAACATGCTGCAGGGAGGGATCGAAGGCAAGAGGGTTCTTGATCTCTACAGCGGGACCGGCGCCTTGGGCATTGAAGCGCTTTCTTCCGGAGCCGAAACCGTCGTTTTTGTCGAGAAGAACGCCGCCCAATGCCGGGCGATCAAACGCTCTCTGGAATTTTTAAAGCTGTCGGATCACGCGCGCGTGGAAAATTCTGACGCGATCAGGGCGGTTCAACGGTTGGCCGGAGAAGCGCTTGCGTTTGACCTCATTTTTCTTGACCCGCCGTATGAGAAGGGTTTGGCGCTTGAAACGCTTCAGGCCATTTCAAAGACCTCTATTTTTAATGAAGACTGCTTGGTGATTTGCGAGACGGGAGAGGCGGAACCTATTCCTGAAAAGATCGGGCCGTTCCATTGCGTGAAGAACAAACAATATGGGGACACTCGGATCTTGCTTTTTGCCCAAAAAGAGGATTGGCGTTAGTCCCGGACGACGCTTTCGTATTTTTTTTCCGAGTCGAGGGAGACGAGGAGATGCGGATTGAAGCTCTGATTGTTCTCGTAAATTCGGCGATGACGAAATTGCATTTCAAGCGCATCCAAAGACGATCGTAATTCGGGCTCAGAGGCGTAAACCGTCGAAACGAAAATATTCGCGACATCCTCATTTTCAAGGTAAGGATTATTCAGCACCACCTGATCCATTGTTGGGATATATTCACTGATCGGCCGGCGCAGAGGCACCCCGTATTTATCCAAGAGAATAGCCGGGGCCAAGACGGCGATGATCTTTTCTCTCGGGGACATCCGCTCTTCCCAATCTTTTCCGGTCGTGAATGTTTCCATGTTTGCGGAGGCCTGTTGAGCGCCCACAGCAAGCGAAACCAAAGTCATTAATAGAACTATATATTTAGATCTCATCATTCACCCTCAAAACAATCTTGCCTTTAACGGCTATATTATATCATAATGGTCGAAAATGTTAAGGGGGGAACCGGGTTGCGTTATATTTTTGCCTCTTTTTTTGTGATGGCCTATTGTCTCGTCGGTTGCGCCACCGTGAACGAGAAGGCGGATCTCTATGGGATAAAAATGAAAAGCGAGTTTTCCGTCAAAGACTTCGCCATGAAGCCCACCGCGGACGAAAGTTTTGAGTATTCTTACCGAAAAAGCACGATGGACAATGAACTCTATGCCTACGGCCACTTTGAGACCATTGAGTACCTTGCGGGTAAAATCAGCAGTATCCGCGTCACGATCGTGAATGGATCCAAAGCGCCTCTCGCGGTCGAGCGCGTGTTTGCCGGTTTTACCTTGGTCACGAAGGATGGGGAAAGATACGAACTGGAATCTCCGGCGGCCTTTTATCCCGCCACTAGATTTATCTTGCCCGGCACGCAAGAAACATTCGCGTTGAACGTGGCGCCTTACAAGCTTGGAAAAGAGGACATTCGAATGGTCATCTGTTCGTTCGGACTCGGCGAGACAAAGATTATTTTATTCCCAAGGCCAAGTTCAACGGTTCGAAGCTCGCCCTCATGATCATTTGACGGCTAACTCTTTTTTCTATATAGTGTTAGGATTGATCCAGAGTTTCTGATAAAGCGGGGGTGTTTGGATGTGTTTTGGCCTTTTTAAATCTTCGATCGGCAAGAAAATGATCGTGGCCGTGACGGGCTTCATTTTGCTCGGGTTTGTGATCGTGCACATGCTGGGGAACCTCCAGATTTTCCTGGGGCAGGATCAGCTTAACGCCTATGCGGAGCACATCCAAGAGCTTCCGTTTTTATTGTGGCCGGCACGGGTTTTTCTCCTTTTAACACTCTTGATTCACATGACCGTGGCGATAAATCTCGCGATCGAGAATAAAAATGCCAGACCTATCCGCTATGTTCATGGAGATACTGTCCAGGCAAGCTTCGCTTCGCGGACGATGGTGATGTCAGGCCTGATTATTTTTGCGTTTATTGTTTTTCACCTTTTGCATTTTACTTTCGATAAGATCCATCCTGAGTTTTCCAATCTGCAGGACAGCAAAGGCCGCGACGATGTTTATTCGATGGTTGTCTTAAGCTTTAGAGATCCCTTGATCGCAGTGTCCTATATAGCGGCGATGGCGGTTCTTTGTTTCCATTTGAGCCATGGTTTGTCGAGTTTTTTTCAATCCCTCGGCCTTAACAACGAAGGCATGAGGGCTAAAATCAAATGGGCCGGCTATGCGCTAGCGCTTATTATTTTTATCGGAAATTCCTCGATGCCACTCGCGGCGCTTTTGGGATTTCTCCAGCTTCCAAAAGGAGTGGGCTAAGCCATGACACTTGATTCAAAAGTTCCTTTGGGGCCTCTCGCGGAAAAATGGGACCGACGCCGGTTTGAATTAAAGTTAATCAATCCCGCCAATAAACGCAAATTCGAGGTGATCGTCGTGGGGACCGGGCTTGCCGGGGCGTCTGCCGCGGCCTCCATGGCGGAGCTTGGGTACAACGTAAAATCTTTCTGCTTTCAGGACAGCCCGCGGCGCGCCCACAGCATCTCCGCTCAGGGCGGCATCAACGCGGCCAAAAATTATCAGAATGACGGCGATAGCGTTTTCCGTCTTTTTTATGACACGCTGAAAGGCGGCGATTTCCGGTCGCGCGAAGCCAATGTTTATCGTCTGGCGCAAGTCAGTAGTCAGATCATTGATCAGTGCGTCGCCCAGGGCGTGCCGTTCGCGCGCGACTATGGCGGCTATTTGGCCAACCGCTCTTTTGGGGGCGCGCAGGTTTCGCGCACTTTTTACGCGCGAGGGCAGACCGGGCAGCAGCTTTTGCTCGGCGCGTATCAGGCGCTTTGCCGGCAGATCAGCGCCGGGAAAGTAAAAATGTTCCCGCGCACCGAGATGTTGGACCTGGTCGTCATTGACGGGCACGCGAAGGGGATCGTGGTCCGGGACCTGGTCACGGGGAAAATCAGCTCACACGCGGCCGATGCGGTCGTGCTCGCGACGGGCGGCTATGCCAACGTTTTTTATTTGTCCACTAACGCGATCGGCTGCAATGTCACCGCGATCTACCGCGCGTACAAAAGAGGCGCGTATTTCGCGAATCCCTGTTTTACTCAGATCCATCCGACCTGTATCCCCGTGACGGGAGATCATCAGTCCAAGCTGACCCTGATGTCGGAGTCGCTTCGCAATGACGGACGCATTTGGGCGCCGAAGTCAAAAGGAGACAAACGCGCACCCGCCGATATTCCGGAGCAGGAGCGGGATTACTTCTTAGAGAGAAAATACCCGAGCTTCGGAAATCTCGCGCCGCGCGATATCGCCTCGCGGAGCGCCAAAGAGATCTGCGACGAAGGCCGGGGAGTCGGGGAATCGGGCCGGGGCGTTTATCTAGATCTTTCGGAGAGCATCCGCCGCCTAGGCGAACCGGTGATCGTTGAGCGGTATAGCAATCTTTTGGAGATGTATGAGCAGATCACGGGAGAAGACCCGATCCGTTCGCCGATGAGAATTTATCCCGCGGCCCATTACACGATGGGCGGTCTGTGGGTGGATTATGATTTGATGAGCAATGTCCCCGGTCTTTTTGTGATCGGGGAGGCGAATTTCTCGGATCACGGCGCGAACCGTCTGGGCGCGAGCGCCTTGATGCAGGGGCTCGCGGACGGTTATTTCATTCTTCCTTATACGATCGGCGACTACTTTGCCAAGACGCCGAAATCGAAGATTTCGGCGGATCACGCGGAGTTTAAGAAAATAGAAGCCGAGGCCGAAGACCGCGTTAAAAAATTATTGTCGGTGAAAGGCAAGCGCACCGTCACTTCTTTTCACCGGGAGCTCGGGGCTCTCATGTGGGACTGTTGCGGCATGGCAAGAAATCAGGCGGGATTAAAGAAAGCGCTTAGCCGGATCCCGGGCTTGCGCGAGGAATTTTGGAAGAATCTGAATGTGCTCGGAGAAAATGAGTCGCTCAATCCGGCGCTTGAGCGCGCGGGGCGCGTGGCGGATTTTATGGAATTCGCGGAGCTTCTTTGTCAGGACGCGCTTCACCGCGAGGAGTCGTGCGGCGGGCATTTTCGGGAAGAGTATCAGACCCAAGACGGGGAAGCGCAGCGGAACGACGGGCAATTTTCTTACGTAGCTGCCTGGGAATCCAAGGGCGTCGGAAACGCGGCGATCCTTCATAAGGAATCGCTTAGTTTCGAGAAGATCACACCGTCGCAGAGGAACTACCAGTGACCCCACCACCCCTTTCCTACAATTGTAACGCAATTGGTCCGCATACGCGGACGAAAGGAGTGGTGGGGTGAATTTTAAATTAAAGGTTTGGCGCCAGAAAAACTCAGCCGGTCAAGGGAAAATGGCGGACTATGAAGCCGCGGACATAAGCCCCAACATGTCTTTTTTGGAAATGCTGGATGTGGTGAATGAACGATTGACCCAAAAAGGGGAAGAGCCGATCGTTTTTGATCATGACTGCCGGGAAGGAATTTGCGGGGCCTGTTCTCTCGTGATCAACGGGATCGCTCACGGGCCGGAGCGCGGAACCACCGCCTGTCAGCTGCACATGCGTCATTTTAAAGACGGCGACACGATTTTTATTGAGCCCTGGCGCGCGAGGGCTTTTCCGGTGATCAAAGACCTGGTGGTGGACCGCAGCGCTTTTGACCGCGTCATCCAGGCGGGCGGTTTCGTCTCGGTGAATACCGGATCCGCACCGGAGGCCAACGCGGTCCCGATCGCGAAGAGCTCAGCCGAGCGCGCGATGGACGCCGCCGCTTGTATCGGCTGCGGAGCCTGCGTCGCGTCTTGCAAGAACGCGTCGGCGATGCTTTTTGTGGCGGCCAAGGTTTCGCAATTGGCGATCCTGCCTCAAGGGCGGCCGGAAAAGGAGAGCCGGGTGCAAAAAATGGTGGCGCAAATGGACGCGGAAGGTTTTGGAAACTGTACGAATCAATTCGAGTGCCAGGCCGTTTGCCCGAAAGAGATCAGCGTGGCATTTATCGCTCAAATGAACCGGGAATATCTCCAATCCAAGAAAGGGACAAGCGCATGACAGAGGTCAATCCTAACGGAGCAGTCAAAGAAGCGCCCAAAATTCCGGGCATCGTCATCTTCGTGGCCGTTTTAAATTTTATCTCGATGGCCTTCTTTTTCTTTCTTTCGACCCTTTCGCTCATCGTCCTGGTGTTTGGGAACGTGATGGGCATTTATGATTTTATCACGAAAAAAATCACGGCCTACCGCCCGCAGATCAACGTGTCGATCGGTTTTAACGTCTTTTTTATTTTGGCGCTTGTTTTCGGCATTATTTTCTTCGTGTTTTATCTTGTCGAAGGGATCGGCCTTTTAAGAGGCAAGAAATACGCCTGGTATTTTCAGGTGGCGTTGAGCGTCCTGGGCCTTCTGGGATTTCCCATCGGGACCGTGCTAAACGCCGTCATATTGATCTTCTTCTTTCAATCAAGCATCCGCGGTTATTTCAAAGTTTAGATCATGCCGCTTGTCAAAGCCAAGATCCGCGCGGGGCATAGCCCCGATCCCGATGACGCGTTCATGTTTTACGCGATCGCCCACAATAAGATCAAAACCGACGGGATCACGTTTTCCCACGTCATCGAGGACATTGAAAGTTTAAATCGCCGCGCGTTCCAGGCGGAACTCGAGGTGACGGCTTTGTCCGCGTTCGCTTTTTTTCAGGTCGCCGACCGCTACGCGCTGATGCCCTGCGGTGCCAGCATCGGGGACAACTACGGCCCGATCCTGGTTTCCAAAAAATCCATGTATTCGAAGGAGTTGGCGGGGAAAAAAATAGCGGTCCCGGGGCTTCATACGACGGCGTATCTGGCGTTGCGTCTTTTTCTTCCTGATTTTAAAGAAATTGTGGTGCCTTTTGATAAGATCCTAAGCGTGGTCGAGGCCGGCGAAGCGGACGCGGGGCTGATCATTCACGAGGGACAACTGACCTACGAGGCATTGGGTTTTAAGAAAGTGGCGGATCTGGGCGAATGGTTCCATGAGCTGACAAAATTGCCGCTGCCTCTCGGCGTGGATGTGGTCCGTAAAAATTTAGGGCGCGACGTGATGAGAAAAGTGACGAAGCTTTTGAGGACCAGCATCGAGTACGGTCTTAAACACCGCGAGGAAGCGCTCGAATATGCGTTGAAATTCGGGCGCGGCATCGAGCGCGGGACGGCCGACGAGTTTGTGGGCATGTACGTGAATGATTACACGGTGGACATGGGCCGCAAAGGCAAAGAGGGGCTGATGATGCTGCAGCGCGCCGCGACGGACCATGGTTTTTTAAAAGATCCGCCGAAGATCGAATTTGTGGACATGTAGATGAATAAAAGTAAAGACGCCAGCTTCATCCAGGAATCGTCTGAGTGGGTACGGAAGCCGAAAAATAGTGACGCGAACCTCAAGGATTATTTCAAGACCTACAAAACATTTAAGTGGAGCAGCGTCGAAAAAGAATTCGACTGGCACCGGACGAAAAAAGTGAATGTCGTCCACGAGATGATCGACCGTCACGCGGCCGGCCACCGGAAAAACAAAGTGGCCCTTTATTATTGGGATCCCAGCCCAAACGCTCATTATCCAAAAGGCCGTGACGAGAAATACACGTTTTTAGATCTCCAAAAAGAATCCAGCCGTTTTGGCAACGTTTTAAAAGCATGCGGCATCAAGAAGGGGGACCGTGTCGCCGTTTTTCTGCCCCGCACCCCTGAGCTCTATATTTCCATTTTGGGCATCAATCGTATCGGCGCGATCCCCGTGCCCCTTTTTGAGGCCTTCATGGAAGCCGCGATCGAAGACCGCCTTTCCGACAGCGAAGCCGATCTGATCGTCACCAATTCCGATCTAAAAGTAAGAATTCCCTTCCAAAAACTCCCCCATTTAAAGCGCATGATCCTTGCGGATCCTCAGGAGCCCGACGGCACCGAAGCACAAACCGGCGAATCCAAAGTACGGCACTATCATTACGGTCAAGAAATGGCAAAGGCGTCCGATAAACTCGAGCCCGTATGGCTCTCAAAAGACGACGGTCTTGTGATCCATTACACCTCCGGCTCAACCGGCAAGGCCAAAGGGGTTCTGCACCGGCAGTACGCGATGGTCGGCCATTATCAGACGGCGAAATGGGCGCTGGACCTGAGAGAGGATGATGTTTATTGGTGCACGGCGGATCCGGGTTGGGTGACCGGCACTTCCTACGGGATCTATGGGCCGTGGACGCTAGGCATCTCAAGCCTTGTGATCGGAGGACGCTTTTCCGCGGACCGATGGTATCAGGCGATCGAAAAATACCGGGTTTCGATGTGGTATAGCGCGCCAACGGCCTTCCGGCTTCTCATGTCGCAAGGGGAGATGATCGCTAAAAAGTACGATTTAAAAAGTTTGCGCCATATCTGTTCGGTCGGCGAGCCGTTGAATCCGGAAGCGCTGCGGTGGATACGAAAAATCACGGGTCTCGCCCCGCACGAAACATGGTGGATGACCGAGACCGGGATGCAACTTGTTTGCAATTACCGGGGGCTTGATTTCAAACTTGGCGCGACCGGCAGGCCTTTTCCGGGGACCTACGCCACGATCGTGGATGAGAAAGGAAAAGAAGCGCCGCCGAACACGCTCGGGAATCTCGTCGTGAAAGCTCCGTGGCCGTCCATGATGAAAGAGATCTGGGGAAACAAAGAAAAGTATGAAGAGTATTTCCGGTTAAAAGGATGGTATCTGAGCGGCGACACCGCGTATAAAGATAAGGATGGGTTCATCTGGTTCGCGGGGCGGGCGGATGACGTGATCAAAACAGCGGGAGAAAGGGTCGGGCCTTTCGAGGTGGAAAGCGCGCTTGTCCAACACCCGGCTGTCGCGGAGGCCGGCGTGATCGGCAAGCCCGATGAGATCAAGGGCCAGATCATCAAGGCATTCATCAGCTTGAGAGCCGGGTTTAAACCCTCCGAAGATCTTAAGACCGAGATCGCGGATTTTGTGAAAAAAAATATGGCCGCGCACGCGGCGCCCCGAGAGATCGAATTTTGCGAAAGGATCCCGAAGACCCGCTCAGGGAAGATCATGCGCCGGGTGCTTCGCGCGTGGGACCAGGGGCTGCCCTTGGGTGACATCAGCACCATGGAGGAATAGCGATGTTCGGTCACTTGAACGGCATGATGGGGAATTTTCAGATGATGCAAAAGCTGATGCGGGACGAAAATTTCAAGACGTTTATCGCTCATCCGAAAGTGCAGGAACTTTTTAAAGACGAGGAATTCAAGGAAGTCGCGAAGACCAAGGACTTCTCCAAGATCCTGTCCCATCCGAAATTCGCGGCCCTCATGCGGGAACCGGAGCTTGCTTCTTTGATGGCGAAGATCAATTTACAGGGGATGATCCAACGGTGAGCCGACGATCCTTCGGGAGCATTTTTTTATTTCTCGCCGTGTTTTCTATTTTCTGGGCGGCCGGCGTTTTGGCGGCGGAAAGAGCAGAGGAGCTCGACCAAGACAAGGATGGGCGCAAGGAAACTAAAATTTTTTATGAAGGGGATCTGAAGGTCCGCTCGGAGGTTGATCAAGACGGCGACGGAAAACCCGAGCGGTGGGACACCTTTGATCCTCATGGTCAAATGAAAACGTTGGCCACCGATTCCAATCATGACGGAAAGCCGGATTTTTTTCAGGAGTATATAAAGGGAAGGGATCTTGTCCTCAGAGAGTACGACCGGAACTTCGACGGCAAGATCGACGAACGGATGCTGATGCAATGGGACAACAATAAAAAACTCCCGACCTTCACGCGCGGCAAGCCCGGTTGGATTCCCATCCCCGGCTATACCTGGCTTTGGATAGAGGAGGACAATGATTTTGACGGGAAGATCGATGTGTACGACGAGCGCGGAAACGAACATCCTTCCAAGGCGCGGATAGGCCAGAGAATGCAAAACGGATGAAAATTATCGGCGCGGGATTAAACGGGCTTATCGGCAGAGAGCTGAAGGGCCGCCTGCTTCAACGGCATGAGCTTGTTTTGTTGAGGCATCAGGTACCCGGCGCCATCCTGCCCCAGACTACCATGCGCCAGCTCGTTTGGGATCCGCCGCACTTAGGGGAATGGGCCGCGGAATTGGAAAAGGCCGATGCGGTCATTAATTTGGCGGGCGAGCCGGTTGCCGGCAAGCGATGGACCCTGAAGCAGAAAATTTTATTGGAAACGAGCCGGACGCAGACTACAAGGACCCTTGTCGAGGCCATCTCCCGGTGCAAAATAAAGCCCAAGGTATTTCTCAACGCCTCGGCGATCGGCTATTACGGCCCACGGGACGGCGCCGCTTTGGATGAAAACGCGGATCCGGGGTCGGGATTTTTAGCGGAGATGTGCGAACGGTGGGAGTTGGAGGCGGCGCGGGCCGAATCGTTCGGCGTCAGGACAGTGCGGCTCAGGACCGGCATTGTCTTGGCAAAAAACGCGGGAGCGCTGGGTAAAATGGCGCCGCCTTTTAACCTATTCATCGGCGGGCCCTTGGGATCGGGGGCTCAGGTCATGAGCTGGATCCATCTCGAGGATGAAGTGAACGCCATCTTAAAAGCGTTGGAGGATCCCGCGATCCGCGGGCCGGTCAACTTGACCGCGCCGGAGCCGGTGACGATGAATGAGTTTGCAAAAACGCTGGGGCGTGTTTTGAATAAACCCTCTTTTTTCCGGGTCCCGCCAATGGCGCTAAAATTACTTTTGGGAGAGATGTCCGAAATGCTTTTGACCGGTCAATACGTTTATCCCGCAAAGCTTCTCGAAGCCGGTTTCAAATTCAAATACCCCTCGCTTGAGCCCGCTCTAAAAGACCTTCTTCTGCTATAATCACTTTAACCCCTTGACAAATAAGGGATAGGGTGTTATCTTCTTAACTTTCTCATGAGGGGGTTATGGGCACTTTTTTTGCGAACAACAAAGACTATCTTAATAAAAAATGGGAGATTGTTGACGCCAAAGGACAGGTGGTAGGTCGTTTAGCATCAAGGATTTCCAGGATTTTAAGCGGTAAAACTCAGACCGATTACACGCCTCACGTTGAGACGGGGCATGGGGTCATTGTGATCAACGCCGCCCAAGTCGTGGTGACCGGCAACAAGGCCAAACAAAAAATTTATAAAAACTTCTCGGGTTTCCCGAGCGGTCAAAGGGAAAGAACTTACGAGAGGGTCATGAAAGAAGACCCGACCTACATCATTAAACATGCGGTCAAGGGGATGCTGCCAAAGTCAAGACTGGGCAAGCGGATGATCACGCGGCTTTTGGTTTATGCCGGCGGCGAACACGTTCACCAGGCGCAAAAACCAAAAGCGGTTTCATTCAAGGACGCGAAATAGATGGCAAAAAAAGAATTATTAAAAGCGGACAGCAATAAAGAAATGGCGACGGGGAGACGAAAAGAAGCCACGGCGCGTGTCCAGCTATACAAGGGGACCGGGGTCATTCAGGTCAACAAAAGGGGACTTTCCGAATACTTCGGAAGGCCGACACTTCAGATGATCGTGAAGCAACCGCTTGAGGCGGTGAGTTTGAGCGATAAATTAAATATTATTGCGAATGTCCGGGGCGGAGGGCTCGCCGGCCAGGCGGGCGCGATCCGTCATGCCATTTCCAGGGCACTCGTTCAATATGACGAAACTTTGAAGTCATTGCTGAAACGCGGCGCCTATTTGACCCGCGACCCTCGCATGAAAGAGCGAAAGAAGTATGGTCGCAAGGGAGCTCGGCGCCGGTTCCAATTCTCTAAGAGATAATGGAATCTTAAGCAATAAGAAGACGTTTTTAAATATTCGTAACTTCATATTTGGCCGAGCTTTACGCTCGGCCTTCTTTTTTATTTTTTGACATCTGGGGAAAAGCTCTCTATAATGTAGGACTTTAAGTCTTTTGGTAACAAGGATTAGAGGATATATGAAAAAGTTAAATGTGGGAGTTGTCGGAGCGACGGGATACACCGGCGAAGAGTTGGTCCGGCTTCTGGTTCGCCATCCCCACGTCACCATCCGCTACACCTCGGGAAAAGAAGACCGGGAAGCCAGGATCCAGGATATTTTTCCTTATCTGAAAAATCGTCTTGATCTTGAGTGCCGGGCCTTATCCGTCGAGGAGGCCGTTGAAAAATGCGATCTTGTTTTTTTATCGCTTCCTCATACGGTCTCAATGCAATACGTCCCTCTTTTTTTGAAAGCGAAAAAAAAGGTGGTCGACATCAGCGCGGATTACCGGCTGGAAAACGCAGCCGTTTACGAACGATTTTATAAAACACCGCACAAGGATATGGGGAATTTGAGGCAGGCGGTGTATGGGCTCCCGGAGATCCGCCGAAAACAAATCAAAACGGCCGCGCTGGTCGCGAATCCCGGCTGCTATCCGACCGGGGCGATCCTCGGGCTTTGGCCCGGGCTTGCGGCGAATGTGTTTCAACCGGACACGATCGTCGTTGACGCTAAAAGCGGAGTCACGGGCGCGGGACGAAAGGCGGATAAATCCCTCAATTTTTCAGAGGTGAATGAATCGTTTAAGGCCTACAAGCTGTTTGAGCATCAACACGTGCCGGAGATCGATCAGGAGCTTAGCCGGTCGGTGAAGAAGAAAATAAGCGTTGTGTTTGTGCCGCATCTATTGCCGATCAATCGCGGAATTTTAAGCACGATTTACGTGCGGCTGAAAAAAAAGATGACGACCCATGATCTCATCGGAATTTATCAGAGCCGGTACGCGAAAGAGCCTTTTGTGAAGGTGTACGCAAACGGGGCGCTTCCAGAGATCAAGAATGTGGTTCAGACCAATTTTTGCGACATCGGCCTTAAGGTCCATCCGGAAAAATCGTTGGCGGTCATCGTCACGGCCATTGATAACCTGGACAAAGGGGCCGCCGGGCAGGCCGTGCAGAACATGAATATCATGGCCGATTTTGACGAGAAGGAAGGGTTGATTTGAAATTGATTCATGGCGGAGTCACCGCCCCGATCGGATTTCGCGCCAACGGCATTTACTGCGGAATTAAAACATCCAAACGGCGTGATTTGACGCTGATCGTCTCGGAAAAAGTCTGTGAAGCGGCCGGAGTTTTTACCACGAACAAGGTCCAGGCCTCTTGTGTCGTGATCAATAAAGAGCGGCTTCGGGATTCGAAAGCGCAGGCGATCATCGCGAATTCCGGAAACGCCAATTGCATGACCGGCGAGAGCGGTTTTGAGAATTCACGGCTCATGGCGGCGACGATCGCGCGCGCGCTCCGGATCAACAAAAAAAGTGTGTTGGTCGCCTCCACTGGCGTCATCGGCAAACCGCTTCCGATCAAGAAAATAGTGAAGTCAGTTCCTGAGCTGCTGAAAGGATTGAGCCGAAAGGGGAGCGAGTTCGCCGCGGCCGGTATTTTGACTACCGACCGGATGATCAAAGAGATCGCGGCAGAGTTTTTGGTCGGCAAAAAAAGGGTCCGCGTCGGCGCGATCGCCAAGGGGGCCGGGATGATCCACCCGCAGATGGCGTTGATTGATCGTAAGCACGCCACGATGCTTTGTTTTGTGACGACGGACGCCGTGATCACGACCGCCGCGCTGCGGGACGCGTTGGCGCGGGCCGTCAACAAGACTTTTAATACGATCACGATCGACGGGGACATGTCCACGAATGACATGGTGTTGATCTTGGCCAACGGCATGGCTCAAAATAAGAAGATCGTGGAAAAGACAAAAGAGTTTCGGCTCTTTACGCGGGCGTTGGAAGGAATGTTTTTGTCTTTGGCCAAACAGATGGTCCGGGACGCCGAGGGCGCCACGAAGTTCGTCGAGGTTTCGGTAAAAAATGCGCTGAATCGCGAAGAGGCAAAGCAGGCGGCCATGACGGTCGCGGGCTCCAGTCTCGTCAAGTGCGCGCTTTTCGGATCGGACCCCAATTGGGGTCGTATCGCCGCGGCCGTCGGTTATTCCGGAGCGCATGTGGATCCCTGGAAGCTGGCGATCTATTTGGGAAAAGAGCTTGTGTTGAAGAGCGGGGGGCGTGTCAAAAAGAAGGCCGTGATCCTGAACCGCGTGTTTGCGAAAAAAAATATCAAGATCACGGTGGATCTCGGCGTAGGAAAATACGGCGCGACCGCTTATACCTGCGATTTTTCCACGAATTATGTGCGGATCAATTCCACGTATCGGACTTAAGAGGAAACTGCCATGGAAGAAATGATAAAAAAAGCGGATGTCTTGATCGAAGCGCTGCCTTATATCCAAAGTTTTTACGACAAAACGATCGTGATCAAGTACGGCGGCGCGGCGATGACGGATCCTGCGATCCGCCGGAACGTGCTGGAAGACATCGTCTTTACCAGCTACGTCGGGATGCGGCCCATTCTGGTGCATGGCGGGGGGCCTTATATCAACAAAAGGATCGAGGAGCTCGGCAAAGAGATCAAATTCGTCAAAGGTTTCCGCGTCACCGACGAAGAGACGATGGAAGTCGTTGAGGAGGAGTTGACCAAGATCAACCGCGAAATCGTGCGCGAGATCATTTCGCTCGGCGGCAGCGCCATCTCGCTGAGCGGCAAGGACGATCATTTGATCGAGGTTAAAAAACACGCCGATATTGACGGTCAAGACGTCGGTTTTGTGGGGGAGATCACAAAGATCAACGGGGATGTCATTCAGAAAATGATCACCAGCGACATTATTCCGGTGATCGCGCCGATCGGGATCGGAAAAGACGGATTCACTTACAATGTGAACGCCGACCAATCCTCCGCCGAGATCGCCCGAAATCTCGGGGCGCTGAAGCTGGTGCTTTTGACGAATGTGCGCGGCATCATGAGAGACCAGAGCAATCCCGAGTCGTTGATCTCGCATGTCAACGTTTCGGAAGTGGACGCGCTGATCGAGTCCAAGGTGTTGAGCGGGGGCATGATCCCCAAGGTCAAGGCCTGTATTCGTGCGCTTGAGCGCGGCGTCAAAAAGACGCATATCATCGACGGAAAAATTCCGCACGGGATCTTATTGGAAATATTCACGGACAAAGGTATCGGGACAGAAATAGTGAAAAGATAATGGACTACCGAAAGACGATCCGGCTTTATTACGACTATGTCATCCCTTGTTACAACAAAACGCCTCTGGTCTTGGAGAGGGGCCGGGGCACGCGCGTGTGGGACTCTCAGGGGGAAGAGTACTTAGACTTTTTTCCCGGCTGGGCGGTCAGCGGCATCGGTCATTGTCACCGGCGCGTCGTCGAGGCGATCAGGCACCAGGCTGAGCGGTTGATCCACGTGTCCAACAATTATTACCACGAACTGCAGGGAACGCTGGCCGAGCAGGTCATTCGCCATTCTTTCCCGGGAAAAGTCTTTTTTTGCAATTCGGGGGCGGAGGCCAATGAGGCGGCGTTTAAGCTGGCCAGAAAGTTCGGCAACCCCGCGCGGAATGAAATCATTTCGATGGAGCGTTCTTTTCACGGGAGAACTATCACGGCGATCACGGCCACCGGACAGAAAAAATATCAACAGGGTTTTGAACCGCTGGCACCCGGATTTACGACGGTTCCTTTCAATGATTTTGCGGCCTTGGAAAGGGCGGTGACGTCGAAAACGATCGGGATCATTCTGGAGCCCATTCAAGGCGAGGGCGGGGTCCGCGTCGCGGACCAGTCCTATTTGTCTTCGGTGAGGCGTCTTTGCACGGACAAGAAGATCCTTTTGATCCTCGACGAGGTCCAAACGGGGATGGGCCGCACCGGGCGCATGTTTTGTTATAAGAACTTCGGCATCGAACCGGATATCATGACGCTCGCCAAATCACTCGGCGGCGGGTTTCCGATCGGGGCTATGGTCGCCAAGAAAGAAATCGCGGATGTTTTGGAGCCGGGGACACACGCCACCACGTTTGGCGGCGGCCCGTTGGCCTGTGCGGCGGCTCTAGCGACGTTTGAGGCGATCGAGAAGGAAAAGTTGATCAATAATGCCGTGATCACGGGCTCTCATTTGTTCAAACGGCTTCATGAACTTAAGAAGAAGCACCCGATCATCAAAGAGGTTCGCGGCATGTGTTTGATGGCGGGATTGGAGCTCACGATCGAAGGAAAAAACATTTATGAGGAATGTTTGAAGAGGAAGCTTTTAATTAATTGTACGCAAGGAAACGTTTTACGGTTGATGCCACCGCTGGTGGTAAGGGAAAAGGAGATCGATCGCGCAATTCAACTATTGGGCGAGGTGCTGGTCCTGGAAGAAGAGAGACGCTTGATCAACGAAGGGAGTGAGGCGGCATGAATAGATCCAAAAAGGGCAGAAGGAAATCAAAGGCGGCAAAGAAAAAACGCGTCGCACGCAAGTCAAAATCCAAGAAGAAAGTAAAGACAAAGAGGGCTGCAGGCACGCCGTTTCAGTTCAAGAATTTCCTGAGTCTCAGAGAGATGGAATGGTACGATCTGGAGACTCTCTTTAAGCTCACGGAAAAGATGAAGAAAAACCCGCAGGCTTTTTTTAACAAACTGAAAGGCCGGTCGCTGGCGCTTCTTTTTCAGAAACCCTCGATCCGTACGCGCGTCTCGTTTCAGGTGGGGATCAACGAGCTCGGCGGAAGCGCGGTTTATATGGATCCTCAAGAGATGCCGCTCGGAGAACGCGAATCCATCAAGGACGTCGCGCGCGTTTTGTCGCGGTACTGCGATCTTGTCGTCACGAGAACTTATGAGCATGGGGACGTGGAAGAGTTCGCTAAACACGCGACGGTTCCGGTCATCAACGGCTTGAGCGATTCATACCATCCTTGCCAGACGCTGGCGGATCTTTTCACGATCCGGGAGAAATTCAAGTCGCTTGAGAAGATCAACATCGCTTATATCGGCGACGGGAACAACGTCTTAAACTCGCTTTTATACGGAGTCGCCAAGACCGGCGCGAATCTTGCGATTGCGGCGCCGCGCGGGTATGAGCCGGGCGAGGAGATCCTGAAAGACATCAAGCTGATCGCCAAAGAAAGTGGCTCGAAGATCACCTTGTCGAATAACCCTTTCACGGCGATCAAAAACGCCCATGTGGTTTACACGGACGTGTGGGTCAGCATGGGACAGGAAAAACAGCGGGAGCAACGGCTGCGTGATTTTCAGCCGTTCCAGGTCAATGGCGCCATCATCGGCAAAGCGCCGAAAGACTCGATGATCCTGCATTGCCTGCCCGCGCATCGGGGCGAGGAGATCACGGACGAGGTGATCGAACATCCGCGCTCGGCGATCTTTGATCAGGCGGAGAACCGTTTGCATACGCAAAAAGCGCTGATGTATTTGCTGTTGACCACCAAAAGAAAAAGAAAATAAAGAGGGGCGAATGAAAAAGGTTATCTTGGCTTATTCCGGCGGGCTGGACACCTCCGTCGCGATCAAATGGCTTAAGGACCGAGGTTACGAAGTGGTCGCTTATATGGCGGATGTGGGCCAGGAAAAGACGACTCACGCCGCGATCGCGCGCGCTAAGAAAGCGGGCGCCTCCAAGGTGGTCGTGAAAGACCTGAAGAAGAAATTCGTGACGGATTATATCTGGCCGGCGCTCAAGGCCGATGCCGTCTATGAAGGCCGTTATACGCTCGCGACCGCGCTGTCGAGGCCCTTGATCGCCGCCGAACAAGTGGCCGTCGCGCACGCCGAAAAAGCGACGGCGGTGGCGCATGGCTGCACCGGCAAAGGCAACGATCAAGTGCGTTTTGAGGTGACGATCCAGGCGCTCGACGGCTCTCTTGAGATCTTAGCGCCGGTGAGAGAATGGGAATTTAAATCAAGGGAGGAAGAGATCGCTTATGCCGAAAGGCATCGCATTCCGATCGACGTCACCAAAAAGAGCCCCTTCTCCATCGATAAGAACCTCTGGGGTGTCAGCGTGGAGGCGGGTGTGTTGGAGGACCCAAATGCGGAACCGCCGGTCGAGTCTTTTCAATGGACGCGCGGCGCTGAAAAAAGAAGTTTAAAAGAGAAGGTCGTCGAAATTGAGTTTCAGAAGGGCGTGCCGGTGGGTTTGAACGGCCGGAAAAAAGAAGCGCTTCAGTTGATCGGGGAACTCAACGCGCTGGGCGCGCACTACGGCATCGGCCGCATGGACATGATCGAGAATCGCCTCGTGGGGATCAAGTCCCGCGAGACCTATGAAGCGCCGGCGGCCACGATCTTACTGCAGGCACACCGGGACTTGGAGAGTTTGGTATTGGATCGGGAGCTATTACATTACAAAGAAGGCATTGCTTTAAAATACGCCGAACTCGTTTATTACGGGCTTTGGTTTACGCCGCTAAAAAAAGCGCTGGACGCGTTTGTGAATCAGACGCAAGGCCGGGTGACCGGCAGCGTGCGGGTGGCTTTAAGAAAATATTCTTCGCATGTCGTTGGGCGCAGATCGCCTTTGTCTTTATATAAGGAGAGCCTGGCAACCTACAGCGACAAAGATAAGTTTGATCAAAAACTGGCCAAAGGTTTTATCGATCTTTGGGCGTTGCCGTATAAAAAATAAGGCGGGTCTTGGATGACAAAAAAACTATGGGGTGGGCGTTTTAAAAAGGTCACCGACCCGGATTTTGAGCGTTTTAGCGCCTCATTTCGGTGGGATAGGCAATTGCTGCCCTACGAATTGAGAGTCGACGCCGCTCACGTGAACGCGCTTAAAAAGTGCGGGATCTTGACCGGCGCCGAAGCCAAAAAACTTAAAAAGGCCGTCGGATCGCTTGAGAAGCAATTGGCGAAAGGCACGATCCGTCTCAATGAAAAGTCCGAAGACATTCATTCCGCCGTCCAGGAAAAACTCGAGGCGTTGACGGGGTCTTTGGCCCACAAGCTGCATACGGCCAGATCCCGGAATGATCTTGTCAGCCAAAGCACGCGGCTTTATTGCAAAGAACACGCCCTGAGAATTATTTCACTGATCGGCGGGCTTCAAAGAGAGATCGTCAAAAAAGCCCAGGCGTATCAATCGGTGTGGCTGCCGGGAATGACGCATCTTCAAAATGCGCAAGTTGTATCCCTGGCCCATATTTTATTGGCCTATGCGGAGATGCTGGGACGTTCAAAGCAACGCTTTGGTCTCGCGGTTGATTTGGCCGACGTCTGTGTACTTGGCAGCGGGGCGCTCGGCGGAGCCGCCTATCCGTTGGACCAGAAAATGATGACGAGGGAACTAGGGCTTTCCCGCGTGACCGACAATAGTTATGATGTTTCGGGCGACAGGGATTTCTTGCTCCACCTTTTGTCAACGATCGCTTTTTTAAGCATTCATCTTTCCCGGATCTCCGAAGACCTCATGATCGCTCAGACAAAAGGTTTCGCGATCGTCGATATCGATGAAGCATTTTGTACGGGGAGCTCCATGATGCCTCAGAAAAAGAACGCGGATTTTGTGGAGCTGACGAGAGGCGCTTCGGGAGCGTTTATCTCAAACCTCACCGGTTTTTTGGTGACGCTGAAAGGCCTGCCGACTTCTTACAACCGAGATCTTCAGTGGGACAAGAGTTATATTTTTGATTCGGTGGAAACCTGTGAAATGATCCTCGGGATCTTCACGAAACTATTTCGTACGATTCGATGGGATCAAAACAAGATCGCGGAGCTCTTAAAGGACGAAAGCCTTTATGCCACGGATCTGGCCGATTATCTTGTTTTGAAGGGAACGCCTTTCAAAACCGCGCATGAGCAGGTGGGGAAGATCGTAAGCTTCGCCGAAGAACGCCGTGTGCCGATCTCAAAAATAGGGTTGGATATTCTCAAACGCTTCGCCCCGAGGGCCCAAGGGGATGTGTATGGAATTTTTGATCCTGAGCATTCGGTCCGGATGAAAAAAACAAAAGGCAGCACGCACCCCAAGGAAGTCGCGGCTCAGATCCAACGCTGGAAAAGAGAGTTGAAGGTCAGGTAAATGCACCGTTTTGAATATAAAAATAAAGAACTGCATGCCGAGAACGCGCCGGTTTCAAAGATCGCGCAAAAAGTCGGGACGCCGTTTTATCTTTACAGCATCGGCACTTTTTTGGACCATTTCCTGAAGCTAAAAAAAGCCTTTCAGCCGGCGGAGCCGCTCATCTGTTTCTCGATGAAGGCCAACTCCAACCTGACGGTTTTAAAGGCCCTCGTGGCGCATGGGTCGGGTTTGGACATCGTCTCGGGAGGCGAACTCTATCGGGCGAAAAAAGTGGGGGTCGATCCTAAAAAAATCGTTTTTGCCTCGGTCGGAAAAACCGAAGAGGAGATCGAGACCGCGATCCGCGCGGGGATCCTGATGTTCAACGTCGAGTCGATCCCGGAGCTGGACGTCATCAATACCATCGCCTGCCGGCTTAAAGTCGTGCAGAAGGTCGCGATCCGTCTGAATCCCGATGTGACGCCCGACACGCACCAGTACATCTCGACCGGCATCAAACAGAGCAAATTCGGCATCGACATGGATACGGCCGCCAAACTTTTCGTCGAATCCTACCGGTATCCTTTTTTGCGGTTTGCCGGCGTTCATATCCATATCGGGTCCCAGATCACTCAATCGAAGCCGTTTGTGAAAGCGATCAAGAAGGCGCTTCAATTCATTGACAGCGTCCGGTTCGGCGGAAA
>Ga0209726_10001947_pt1 | contig 31639 bp, 25 predicted proteins | sample Subgrocontami54m_FD_187453 | JGI IMG/M metagenome (GOLD analysis project Ga0209726, IMG submission 187453) | Subsurface groundwater microbial communities from S. Glens Falls, New York, USA - GMW46 contaminated, 5.4 m (SPAdes) (version 3) | ecosystem: Environmental > Aquatic > Deep subsurface >... | reverse complement strand
GAGCCGTTTCTGGATCAGTTCCCGCGCTTCATCCACCGTCAGATCGGCGATGTGCACGTAGTCGATCAGAGGGAGGTACACATCTCCGTTATTCCCGATGCGTGCCTTGGTATTGAGATCGGGAACTCCGTAAACGCTCAGCTCGATCAGGTCGCCGGCGCCGAGCTTGGCGGTGGAATTGGTAACGGCGCGAGGAGCCTCTGGGGAAGCCGCATCCTTCGCGGGTTGCAGCGGCGGAGCGTCTCCCGGGACCGGCGTCTGGGCCAGGAGAGACAGGCTGAGCAAACCGAAAACGAACAGACGCAAGCTCTGCAAATAGAAACGGCGGGTCCGCCGAAACATACCTGACTCCTGTAGTTGACGCGTGACATCGAGTCTAGCACAGGCTGACGGCGGCGCCGCACGCCACAACCGACTGTTTACCAGCTGGGAACAAGTCGCAAGTTTTCCACAGACTGGTGGTTGGGAAGCATTGCTCACGCTCAACGACGAGTTGTATAGTGCAAAGATCGAAGAGAGAAAAGTTCCCGTTTGGAATTGGACAAGATTTTTGCGACATCGCACCCGGTTTGAAATGCGAAGAATTCTGGCCGGAAGGATTGTCGGATTTTGACCTTTTTATTTTTAGGGATATTTGTGGTTTCCCTGGTGGTGTCCTTCGCAGCGACACGCCAGGTGCGGGACGTTGCATCACGCAAAGGCTGGGTTTCGCTTCCCAAAGACGGTCGGCATGTCCATGAGACTCCGCTCCCCCGGCTCGGCGGCGTCGCCATCTTCCTGGCCTTTTCCCTCAGTTTGATTCTGTGGCTGGGGCTTGCCCTCCTGTATCCGCGTCTGCTTGAGGGACTCGCCCCGGCGACTCTTCTCCGCATTTATGTTCCGGCCTGCCTGATTTTTTGTCTCGGCATCTACGACGATCTCCACGGCGCGGGTCCGTATTTGAAGTTTTCCGTGCAGGCGATTGCTGCCACCATGCTGTTCCTCGGCGGGATGCGCATCCTCGACCTGCCGGTGTTGTTCGGCGCCCACGCGTTTCCCTGGTTCATCGGTCTGCCGCTGACTGTGCTTTGGGTAGTGGCGATCACGAACGCCTTCAATCTGATTGACGGTTTGGATGGCTTAGCCGCCGGTTCCGCGCTGTTCTCAACCGTGGTGTTCTTTGTGGTAGCGCTGGTCAACCATTCCTGGTTGGGCTCGTTGATGAGCGTGGCGCTCGCCGGAGCGATTCTGGGATTTTTGCGCTTCAACTTTAATCCGGCTACGATTTTTCTGGGAGATTCCGGCAGCCTGTTCATCGGTTTCCTGCTGAGTGCGCTGGCGCTGGCCGGGGCGCAGAAAGCGCCCACCCTGGTTGCGGTCGCAATTCCGGTTGTGTCCTTCGGCCTGCCGATTCTGGAAACCGCGCTCTCCATCCTGCGGCGGCTGATCAGCGGACGTCCGATTTTCACTGCCGATCGTGAACATATCCACCACAAGCTGCTCCAGCTGGGCCTGTCTCATCGCCAGGTTGTAATTGTTCTCTACGCCGTCTCCGCGCTCTTCGCGATGCTGAGTTTGTTCTTGCTCTGGCCCACGGGCAGCACTTTGGGATTGGTGCTGGCGGTGGTCGGGACGGGCATCTGGCTGGGCGTCCAGCATCTGAACTACCTGGAGTTCGGTGAACTGCGGCGCGTGGCGCAGCGCACCATCGAGCAGCGCCAGATCGTGATCAACAATCTTTCCATCCGCCGCGCCGTCGAGGAGCTTAAGATAGCCGCCGATTTCGATCAGGTGCGCAGCATTCTCCGGGCCGCCTTCGACAGCAATGATTTCGATGCCTTCGAACTGCAAATGAAGTCTCTGTCTGGCGATCAGCTCGGGTTTGGAGAAACCTACAAGCCCTTCCAGTGGACCAAGTTTCCGCACATCGTTTCCATGTCGAGCCTGCCCTCGTGGAAGCTGACCCTCGACCTGGTTACGACCTCGAACCGTCGGCGCGGCGCGCTGGTGGTTTATCGCGTGTATAGCCAACGGGGCCTTCAGTTGGACGTCAACCTCGTGACTTCGGAATTTCCGGTCGTCCTGGCCGATGCGCTGGATCGAGTGCTGACCACGCCGGAAGTCCTTGAAACCGAAGCCCAGAGCGACGTCCAGTATCTGGCAGCCAATCTCTAGACCCTACCCCTGCGGCCCTCCTTTCTCCCTTCAGATTGACGGCTGAGTTAATATGTATGCGTCTTTTTGGCCATGGATTTGACCCATGGAACTGAGCATTATCAGGCTACAGGATCCAGCCCCCGGGGGCCCCGTCGGCGAGCGCCGGCGCCGCATTCGCCACAAACTCCATACTCCCGTGTACGCCAGTTTCAACGGTCCGAGTACCGGGATGGTGCTTGATCTGAGCGAGTTACTGGACCTCAACGAAGACGGCTTCGCCGTTCAGACCAGCGCACGGCTGGAAGTAAACCGGTCTGTCAGTCTCTCCCTCGATCTGCCCGAAACCAGGGCCTACATTCATGGCACCGGCCAAGTGGTGTGGAGCGACGGCGCTGGGCGGGGAGGAATCCGATTTTCCGGACTGCCGGACAGCTCGCAACGGTTGCTGAAAGAATGGCTCTTCGTCAATCTGCTGATTGCCCGTACGAACTACGCGGCTCGAACCGGGCAAGTTTCCGGACACGTGGAAAAGAAGCCTCCCGCGCCGCGGCCGACTTTGCAGTCCGCTGTTCCCGCCCCGGTTCCGGATCTGAGCGGAATGCTATCTGCGGTGGAGGCGGTGCGGCGCGAGGTCCGCGCCACCGGCCACGACTTCGATGCGGCCCTTCATCTCATCACCGAACGCGCCTTGAGTCTGACCGGAGCGAGCGGCGCGGCCTTGGCTTTTCTCACCGACGACAAGATGATCTGCCGGGCATGCGCCGGTGAGCTCGCTCTGCCGCTGGGCACTGCGGTGGACGTAAAGCAGGGACTCTCTGGAGAATGCGTCCGCAGCGGCCACATGGTGGCGTGCGAGGACGCGGAAAACGATCCGCGCGTCGATCGCGAAACCTGCCGGATGCTGGGGATCGGCTCGATCCTGGCCGCTCCCATCTTTTCCGACTTCCGGGTGGTCGGCCTGCTCGAGGTTTTCTCGCCGCATCCAAGGGCCTTCGCGGAAGTGCACGAAACAGCATTGGACCGGCTGGTCGAAATCGTTCCCAAAGCAAAAGCGGAAGTGGTCAAGCCGCCGGAGGCAAAAGCAAAGACCAGCGAACTGCCGCAGCCCACGGTGGAGACCGATCCCACGATGCACACGATTCGCGAGGCCCTGTGGGAGCCGGAGAGAGTAGCGCAAGAGCCGCTGAAGGGAGTTCCGGTTCGCCTTCTCCATCTCTTACTGCTGGCGCTGACAGTTGCCATGGTGGCTCTGGCCTTGGGGTATGTGCTGGCCCCCACCATCGAGAAACGCTGGCTCAGTAAGCCCGAGCCCGCGAGGGGCCAGCCGATGGCCTCCACCCAAAGCGCGGTCAACCCGAGCCCCAAGCCGAAAACGCCCGCGGACGTGCGGACGCTCGCCGAGCAGGGCAACGCGGATGCGCAATGGGACATGGGCGCCCGCTATCACAACGGGGAGGGCGTTCCACAGGACGATATTCAAGCCGTGCAGTGGTTTCAGCGAGCCGCCGATCAGGGACACGTCGGCGCTCAAGCCACACTAGGCGCGTACTACTGGGCTGGGCGAGGAGTTCCCAAGGACCTTTCCAAGGCGTACTTCTGGTCGGCATTGGCGTTGGCTCAGGGCGATGACGGCAGCAAGTTTCGGCTGGAAGGGCTCTCCACTCAGATGACTCGCGCGCAAGTCACTGCGGCCCGGCAGCAAGCCGATGATTGGCTCCGCCAGCGCCATGCGGCAAAGTAAGTCAGTCCCGTCACTGACAGGCCCTTTCCCTGCGCCGTAGAATGGACTCGTGGGCACCCTCCGCGACATCCTGGATGAGCGCGTTCGAGAGGCCGATTCCCACCTCGTCGAGAAGCTCGATCGCAACCGCGTGCGCTGTTACTCCTGCGGACACTGCTGCCCGATTCCCGACGGACAACCCGGCGTCTGCAAGGTTCGCTTCAACCGCGGTGGAACGCTCTACGTTCCCTGGGGCTACGTCGGCGGAGTGCAGTGTGATCCGATCGAGAAAAAGCCGTTCTTCCATGCTTATCCCGGAGCACTCGCCTACAGCTTCGGAATGCTGGGCTGCGATCTGCACTGCTCGTATTGCCAGAACTGGGTGACATCGCAGGCGCTGCGCGATCCCAATGCCGTTTCCCCGCCGCTCGAGACCACTCCTGAATTACTGGTGCAGGATGCGTTGGCCCAGGGCGCGAAAGTGCTCGTCAGCACCTACAACGAACCTCTGATCACCAGCGAGTGGGCAGTCGCAGTCTTTCGGGCGGCGCGAGAGGCTGGCCTGCTGACCGGCTTTGTCTCCAACGGCAACGGCACTCCCCAGGTGCTGGAGTATCTGCGTCCCTGGATTGATCTCTACAAGGTGGATCTGAAGAGCTTCGATGACCGCCATTATCGCCAGCTGGGCGGGCGCCTGCAACCAATTCTCGACACCATCCGCCGCCTGCACGAGATGGGAATCTGGCTGGAGATCGTCACGTTGCTCATTCCCGGTTTCAACGACACCAACGACGAACTGCGGCAGCTGACGGAGTTCCTGTGCGGCGTCTCGCCGGATATCCCGTGGCACGTCACGGCCTTTCACAAGGATTACAAGATGACGTCGCCCGACGATACGCGCGCCGAAGACCTGCTGCGCGCGGCCGCCATCGGACGCGAAGCCGGCTTGCGCTACGTCTATGCCGGTAATCTTCCTGGCCGGGTGGGTGATCTGGAAGACACGCCCTGCCATCATTGCGGCGTAACGCTCATCCGGCGCTATGGATACGTGATCGAGGAATATCGTCTGACGCCGGAGGGCAACTGCCCGGCGTGCCATGCGGCGCTCCCCGGCCGCTGGTCCCGCCAGTTTGATGGGCAGATCACCGCCCGCCCTTTTCTTCCACGCCGGGGAGCGCAATTGGTTAGAATCCTCACGCGACAGTAATCGTTCATGGGGACCCTCAAAGCACTCCTGCTGGCAATGGTGCTGTGTTTGGCGCCGGCCTGTTCTCCGCGCGATTTTCTTACCCGGCGCCTGGCAGCGGACCTCATTTCCGCATCGGACGAGTTCAAAGCCCCGCAGGTGTTCTGGCTCAAGACGGGCATTGTCTCCAACAAGGATTTCAATTCTCCCGATTCGCTCGTCCTGCAACGCCGGGGATGGATCATAGGAACACAGCAGAAATGCCCTCCCGGAGTCGATCCCCCTCCCTGCTGGGATGTGTTGCTGTCGCCGCATGGCGTCGACACCTTCCGGTTACTGGTCTCCGAATCAACCCATGGTGGAACCCTGGTGCCGATCCAGGTGGCGCGACGCGAAATGGTGGACATCACCGGAATCAGCAAGGCCGGCAACTTTGCCGACGTGGAATTTCTCTGGCATTGGGTGGCGATGAACGATGTGGGCAGCGCCTTGTACGACAGCGGAGTGCGCTACCGATCCATCGTCGGATTTCGCAGCTATGACGACGGCTGGCGCGTTCAGACCGAGCCGCTGCGCAACAACCAGCCCCTCGATGACGCGCTGCGAACTGCTCAGCCCGCGCCATGAAAAGCAGACTGACCTTGAATATGAAGATCCTTCGCCTGCTGTGTGTTTCGTCGCTAACCATCCTTCTCGTGCCAGTTGTGCACGCCGGCGTTCTCGACGATCTGGCCCGCGACTTCTGGACATGGCGCGCTGCCGAGATGCCGGTTTCGACCGATGACATTCCCCGTCTCGATCGCCCCGCCGGCTGGGTCCCGGACTGGTCTCCGGCTGCGGTCGAGTCTTATCGGAAGCAGGTTGCCAACTTCGATCGCCGCTGGAACGCGATTGACGCTTCGAAGTGGCCCGTGCCTCGCCAGGTGGATTACCGCCTCATCGGTTCCGCTAACGCCCGGGCGCACTGGGAATTAGATATTTCGCGTGGTTGGCAACGAAACCCTAGCTTCTATCTTGACCAGACTTTAGGGGCATACTTTCATCTGTTACTTCAACCGCCGCCATTTTCTGAGGAGCGCGGCGCGAACATCGTCGCCACCTTGAGTGCCACGTCCAAAATCCTGGAAAGCGCTCGCAAGAATCTCACGGAGCCGGTGCGCCCATTTGCCGAGTTGTCCCTGAACCAGCTGAAGGACGTGCGTTCGCGTCTGCTCGCTTCCGTGCGCGAGCTGAAACCTCTCCTGGATGCGAACTCGCAGAAGCAAATCGATACCGCCGCGGAATCCGCTGTTCAGGCGCTGGAAAGTTACCGGGAGTGGCTCAACGGAAGGCTGGCTTCCATGTTGTCGAAAACCGCGATTGGGCCCGCGGGCTACGTTTTCTTCCTCAAGAATGTCGCACTCCTGCCATATTCGCCTCAGCAGCTTCTGGAGATCGGCCGCAACGAGTGGGCCCGCTCAGTGTCGTTCCAAACCTACGAGGAGCGTCGCAACCTCGGCGCGCCCGAACTGCGGATTCCTTCGTCTATCGAAGAAGAAATCGCGCGCGCACGCCACGATGAAGAAGCCATCCGGCAATACTTGGAAGACAGGCACATCTTGTCGGTGCCGGCCTGGATGCAGCATTACACCTTGCGGCCAATGCCCGGGTACATGAAACCTTTGGAAGGCGTGGGCGAGGCCGATGACTTTACATCCCCGAGCCGCCTGAAGGAAAACTGCGTCCGCTACATCGATCCGCCCAGTTCCGATCTCGGATACTTCGCGCTGGCGGACGCCAAAGACCCGCGCACCGGAATTGTGCACGAGGGCGTTCCGGGCCACTACTTTCAACTCGCGCTTTCTTGGGCGCACCCCGATCCGATCCGCCGCCACTACTACGATTCCGGAGCGAACGAAGGCATCGGCTTTTACTCGGAAGAGATGATGCTCGAGGCTGGATTGTTCGACAACAGCCCGCGCTCGCGCGAGATCATCTACAACATGGTGCGCCTGCGCGCGCTGCGCGTAGAAGTGGACGTGAAGCTGGCGCTGGGCGAGTTCACCATCGCGCAGGCCGCCGACTACCTGCAGAAGACCGTCCCCATGGACTCGCACACCGCTCACGCTGAAGCAGCGTTTTTCGCGTCGTCTCCGGGGCAAGCCATCTCCTACCAGATCGGCAAGACGCAAATCCTGCGCTTCCTGGCCGAAGCCCGGCGTCAGCAAGGCGACAAGTTTGACTTGCAGGCCTTTCACGATTTCCTCTGGCTCAACGGCAACGTTCCGATCGCCTTGCAGCGCTGGGAATATCTGGGGCTGAAAGATGACCTGGAGACGCTGGCGGGGATGAAGCCCTGATCGCTGTTCGTCGTTCGCTATTCGCGATTCGCCTTCTGGGGTACGAACCGCTTTCGTCACTCCAAATGGTTTTGCGAAAAGCGAAAAGCGAACGACGAATAGCGAACAGCGAACAGCGCCTGCGTTTGCCACATCCAACGCCCGCAGTGTATACCTCTCTTCTCTCAACTTATGCGCACACCAATCTTTGTCCTCGGGTCACTTCTGGCTTCAGTCTTGCTCTTTGCGCAGGACGCAAAGCCGAAACTCACCTTCGATGAATTCTTCAACTCCGTCAGCTTCAGCGGAGTGAAAGTTTCTCCCGACGGCAGCTCCGTCGTGTTCGACACCGAGAAAGCCGACTGGGAACAGCAGATCTATCGCTCGGACCTGTGGCTCTACCGCATCTCCGGCAATGGCGGCAGCCTGATCCAACTGACGCAGTCCGGCCACGACAGCGCGCCGCAATGGTCGCCCGACGGGCAATGGATCGCATTTCTTTCCGAGCGCAAGGGCGCAGGCGGAAAAGAAGGAGATGCAGGCGATAAGGAAAAAGAAATCTCGCAACTGTTTCTGATTTCTCCCAATGGGGGAGAAGCATTTGCCGTCACTTCCGGCGACGACGAAGTACACGCCTTCGCCTGGGCCCCGGACTCGAAGTCAATCTACTTCGCGACCCGCCAGCCCTGGACCAAAAATCAAAATGATGCGCACAAGAAAGACTGGAAGGACGTCATCCGCTTCCGCAGCGATGAGCGTGGTGACGCGATCTTCCGCATCAGCCTCGACGAGACCCTGGCTCGTCACGCTGCGCTCGGTGTGAAAGAAGCTCCCGAAGGCGAGAAAGACTCCGGAGCCACGCCGGGAGCAGCCATCGTCGCGCGCACGCCGGAGCGGGTCGAGCAATTGGCAATCGCTCACGATGGCAGCCGGCTGGCGTTTATGGGCACGTCCGTTTCGGAGCGCAACGAAAAGGTCGAAGAGTACGAAATCTATCTGGTCAATCTGACCAGCGGCGCAGCTGAGGCGTCGCCCAGTCGTCTGACGCGCAACGAAGCGGTGGAAGTGAATCTGGAATGGGCGGTGGACAGTCGTCACCTGTTCTTCCGGACCAGCCTCGGTTCGGTAGAAGGTAAGTACCAGGATCCTCAGCCCCGTCTGTATTGGATCGATACCGCGAGCGGAGAAGTCCAACGCTGGTTCGCCGACTACAAGGGCGAGGTGGTTCACTACACCCCACTGCCTGATGGTTCCGTGCTGTGCGCATGCCGGATGGGAACCGAAGTGCAGCTTCAATCGCAGGCTAATCCGAAGGCGGCCATCGTCAAGCGCGAGGGATGGGCGGGAACCTACGAGATCCCAGCTTCGACCGTGCAATCCTCGCGTATCGCGTTCCTATACTCAGCGATCGAGCGGCCAACCGAAGTTTACATCGCCGCCGGCCCCGACAAGCTGATGCAGGCCCGGCCCATTACCTCTTTCAACAAACTGTTCACCGAGCGCGACCTGCCCAAGGCCAAGCCCTATCGCTGGACCTCCGACGACGGGACGCCCGTGGAAGGCATGCTGATGTATCCGCCGGGAAAATTTGAAGCGAAGAACCTGCCTGTGTTGGTGCTCATTCACGGCGGGCCCCAGGACGCCGACGGCAACCACTTCGAGGCTGACTGGTATCAGTGGGACCGTCTCGCCGCCACCGAGGGCTGGCTGGTGTTCGAGCCGAACTATCGTGGCTCGACCGGCTACGGCGACCGATTCGCGCTACAGATTGTACCCGAGATCGTCTCTAAGCCGGGCCGGGACATTCTGACCGGTGTGGATGCCCTGGTGAAAGACGGCATCGCTGACCCGAATCGCCTCAGCGTAGGCGGCTACAGCTACGGCGGCTACATGACGAACTGGCTGATCACGCAGACTACCCGCTTCAAGGCGGCCGTGACCGGCGCCGGTGCCGTGGAGCACATCGCAAACTGGGGCAACGACGACACCGGCTTCGACGACGTCTATTTTATGGGTGGGCATGCCTGGGAAGTCCCCGACCGCTATCGCAGCGAGGCCGCTATTTATCAGATCGACAAAGTTCGCACCCCCACCCACATGGTCGGAGGCGCGGACGACGTCCGCGTGGCGGTGCTCGAGAACTATCTTCTCGACCGCGCTTTGCACGAACTCAACATCCCCAGCGAGCTGCTGATCTTCCCCGGCGAAGGCCACGGACTCGGCAAGAATCCCTGGCACGGCAAAATCAAAGTGCGGCAAGAATTGAAGTGGCTCTCGAAGTATGGCGGAGTGGGCGGGACAGAGTGACCTGGGTGGAGAATCGCGCGAGCCACCCGCCAAATGTGCGGATATGTTCCACGTGGAACATGTTGTACTATCTAATTTGTCAGTACATCTATGTATGTATTGTGTTTTTCAAACGAAACAGCGGAAACGAGTTACATGAATGCGGAAGATTACCAGCCTCCAAGGTGGGCCCAGGTCTCGAAAACGGCCAGACCTGGGCCACCCGTTACCGGCAAGTCGGGAGAAGTGGGCCACCTCAGCGGGACTTGGTGTCAGGGTAAGGGACGGTTGATTGGATAACCACATGTTGAGGCGATTCCAGCACAACATAGCTGCACGGGAAAATAGCCTTCTCAATCAGCCTGTAGTCGTACACTACTTCCTGGGTTGTCTCTCCTGGTGCTGGAGTGAAAATCCAAGTTTTGATGTTTTTGGCTGCCTCGTCCCCAAAGAGCGGCTTCCCCTGGATTGCCTTTACGGAGACGGAGAGCACCTTTCCATCCGTGCCAATCATGACCGATAGCGTCGCCTTCCCCTGGATTTGAGCCCACTGCGCTACATTGGGATAAGTGGGGGCTTCCATATGCACAATGCCACGCTGCGCTTGAGCATACAGGCAATAACAGATTAGCAACGTGCACAGCACAATGCTCGATGTCCTCATAGCAGCTCTAATCCTTCCCAAATTTCTTGATTGTGTCTCCGCACTTCTCTTCAAGCTTCTTGTCATTCTTATTCACTAGATTCTGATCGCCGGCGTCATGCTCTAGCACTTGTGTACTGTGGGCGACTTCATGCAACAGGATAAATAGCTGTGCCGCTTCTATTCCTCCCTTGATCTTCCCGCGATCTGTAGTGAGCTTCACGTCTTTGAACTTATCGTAAAAGTACGCCCCTTCAGTATTGATGGTTATCGCTTGACCCGGAACTAGACCGGCATCGCCATTGTTGATAAATGTTGTTGTCGTAGTGGTCGTAGTTCCAAATACAGTTCCTAGCCCAGAAGAAATATCTTTCGGACCAGTGGTCGTTGTTTGCTGGACGGGATCAATCGTTGTCGTACCAAACAAACCGTTGTCTACTATTTGCTTAATAGTATCGAGTGCGTTTAGGTTATTGCTGTTAAGAAACTCGAGACACTTTGGGTCTATCAACTTACGTAGTTTCTCCAGTTGCTTCGCAATGCCGCCGCCCCCGCCAGGCCCCTGGCCGCCACCGGGCCCCGCGCCACCACCACCGCCACCCGATCCTCCATCCTCAAATACATCATCGCCACAAGGACCGGTCTTGCCGCATACACTTTGGAGAAGGCCGAGCGGATCGGTCAGATCCAGCGGATCGTTTCCCACGTAGCTGTATCGGTTGAGCGACTGGGGATCAGTAATCGTTCCGGCTAGCAGGTCTGGAGTCATGAACCGGCCAAGGCGAGAAGAGTCGTACCGGAACGTGGCGTAATCCAGTCCTGAGTCTGAGTCGCGTTCGTAGGTATTGAACTTCCACTTGCTGGCGGTGCCTGTTTCATACCAGACTTCGCCAAAGGGCAACTGGCCAAACGTTCGGGTGACGGCACCGGTGGCGTCGGTTTCTAACCGTCCGGTCAGGTGGTCGGGGTGCCGGTATGTAACCGCGCTACCGGCAATGGTCACCAGCAACTGGCTGCCGGAGTAGACGTACTCCTTGCTGAGGGTTCCGCCCACATACTCTGCGATGACCTTGCTGCCGGAAACGATGTACACGGTAGTGGTCGTTGTGCCGCCCGATACAACGACCTTCTTTACGCGCATGCTCTTACCGTCGTAGGAGTAGGTGGAATTGTTCGTCTGGCCCACGTCGACGGTTTTGATGCGGCTTTCGCCATCGAAGGCGTAGGCGTGGAGGATGTCGTTGGTCATGTTGCCCGCCAGGTCGTAGGCGTAGCCCGAGGTGCTGATGCGGTTCGTGGCGTGGTTCACCGTGAGTTGTGGCTGGGTGACACTGATAGTGCCGCCGGTCAGGGTCTGGGTCGGGCGGTTGCCGTAGCGGTCGTAGGTCCATTGCAGCTTCCAGGTGTTTGCCGCTGCCAAGTCGAGTGTTTGCCCCTGCACCATTCGTCCCAGTGCATCATAGGTATAGCTGGTGCTGTAGGCGTTGCCGCGAGTGTCGGCAATGCCCTGAATCTGGCCGTTGTTAACGATGTTACCCGCAACGTTCTGGTCGTAGTTATAGGTGAGGTTCAAGAGGTCAGTGGCCCCCTTGGCGTAGTCGAGTGAGGAGAGCTGCAGGCGGGCGTTGTAACCGACGGTCGCGACGACGCCGTTGCCGTAGTTGATGGCAGTGGGCAAGCCCGCTGGCGTAAGGCCGTTGGCGGGCACGGTGAGGTAGTTGGTGCCACCGCTCGAAATCTGGTTCATGCGGCCAACCGCATCGTACGCCTGTGTGACCACTCGTCCGGAGGGGTAGGTAAGGGTCTTGGTCTCACCGACGTAGTTGTAGCTGTAGCCTACATTATAGTTCGTAGCGCCCACCACTTCGGCCACGTTGGTTATGCGACCCAGCTGGTTGTAGCTGTAGGTCTCCGAACCCGTCCCGTCGACCATGCTCGTCAGCCGCCCCAAGGCGAAGGCGGCAGCGCCGCCGGCGTCGTAGTTGAAGGTCACACCTGGAGTGCTGTCGCTGTAGCCGACGGTCTTCAGCCGGTTCAGGCCATCATAGGTGTAGGTGGTGATCACGCCGCGTGCATCAGTACGGTTACAGGCGTTGCTCAAATCTGTGCTGCAGCTTGCTGCGTAGGAAAATGTAACCTGCCCTGCTTCGGGAGTCTGCTGCGAGATAAGGCGGCCCACGCCGTTGAATGTAGCGCTGCGCACCTGGAGTCCCTGCTTCGCCTGGACTAAGTGACCCATGGCGTCATAGGAGTAGTAGGTGATGAAAGGAGCTGCGAGCGAGGGATTCGCGACCGTATCCGAGCCGCCCGTGAGTGATCCGGAGGACGGACTGCCAGAAAAGGAAGGATGGGCAAAAAATCGGCTTAATGTCGTGCGAGACGTCACCGAGAAGGCAATGCTAACATCGGCGCCAGACTCAATCGACGTAAGCGTGATCGTGCTCCCGGCGCGGGACACTGTCACGCCGGCTGCACTGGCATTGAAGCCAGCAACCGGAGCGGCGGCCACAGTCTGCGAGGTTGAACCTTGCATGTATTCCGTCTGAGAGGAGACGCCGTTGACTCCCAGAGTGACGAAGCCATCGTCGTAAAGCGGGCCGCCCACACCGCATCCACTAGGGCACACCTGCTCGCTGCCTGTAATCGTAACCGTGCCACTTGCAGGGCTGCCTCCGGGCTCATCAACGCGAATGACGCGTCCAAAAGCATCACCGTACGTTTTTTCTTTGCTTGCTGGCAGCATCCGTAGCGGTTACGCTGCTTCCATTGTAGGCATACCCGGTGAAATTCGATGACTGGGAGCCATCGGGCGGTATCACTTGCGACACGCGGCTGATGGCATCGTAGACTGTGGTCGTGTAGCTGGGCGTGGCTCCCGAGGCATGCGGGAGGCTGACCTGGGTACGGCGGCCGAGATTGTCGTAGGTTATGTCGACAACGCTGATGACTACGCCAGTTCCGTCTTTCGCGGCCTGTTGAATAACCCGGCCGGCCCCGTCCATGGTGGTGACGGTAACGGCCGTTTTGGCGGAATCTGTAGGGCTGGTCGAGGTGACGGAGGGAGACACGGCGGCGTCATCGTAGCTTGTGCCGTAGTGAATCCCGTCTGGACGGAGCACATCGATCAAACGGTACGAGGAATCGTAGGAGTAGGTCGTCGGCTGGTTGTTTTCATCGGTGAAGACTTGGATGTTCCCACTTTCCAGGAAGTAGGTCTCCCTGACGGAAAGTTGTGTGCCCACTGGGCCTGAAGTAATGGTGACTGGATAGGAATAGTTCGTTGACGAATTATAGGACCATGTCCGCTGGTTGCAGCAGTCGAGACTGGCCGTGACCCGATTCCCGGCCACATCGTATCCAAAAGTGCGCGAAATGGCAGTGGCGAGATTTGTGGGGTCTTCGTAGCGCTTGGAGGTAGTAATGTTGGCACGAAAGGCCGTCACGGTCGAATCCAGCTGGGTTGGAGCCGGGGCATAGGACTGTAGTGACGTCTCGTCGTATGCTAAGTCGGTCCGGGCTTTCAGGACCTCAGTACCGCCGGTTTCGTCATAGAGGTTGATCTGTGTCGGCAGATTCAGGATATGCAGGTTGATGTAGTTGGCGTTGGTGTTGTAGGTCGTTACCATCCGGCGCCTATAGACCAGACCGTAGTCGTATTCCTGAACTTCCTTCACATTTGCGTTGGCGTCGTAAAGATACGCTGTTTTTGAACTGCTCGCCAGAGTCGTTGAGCGTGGTGACCACGTTGGAGAGAGTCGGATTGTTACCAGAGCTCCATGTATTGGTTGAGGTCCGAAGGGCGGACCCTCCGCTCGGCGCTATGGTGATACTGCTGACCAGACTGCTGCCCAGGCTGGTCTTCGTCACCGTTCCGTAGACGTCCGTAACTGTCATCCAATTGACGACGTGCCCCGTCTTGCTGACCGCGTATTGCCAGCTGGGAGCGTTAACGCCGTCGAAGACGGTTTGCGTAGTGTAGGTGGGGGCATCCGAAAGAGCCGTGCTCGCTAAAGGAAAGTTGTAGCTTACATAGCTTCGGAGACTTCCAGATGAGCTTTTGAAATCGATCCGGTTGATGAGTGCCCAGTCTCCATAGGTAAAGTAATAGCCAGTTCCATTGCCAAGGGTACAGTGGTCAAGTACCGCCGGCAGCGTCGAGCCACTCGTGGGGCTGTTCTGGACTGTGAGTCCAGTGAAAGCGTAGTTGAAGGTATAGGACGTGTTCCAGAAAAGCTGGAGGTAGGTGGTTGTACCCTGAAATACGCTGGTCAGGCTGTGAGACGTGGGATCGTAGCCGAAAGTGATGGCGCGCCCGACCGTATCGGTGATCGTGTCAATTTCTAAGCCCCCTGTAGCCCAAGTATCGGTTCGATAGGTGATCGTAATGTAATTTCCGTTGGTGTCCTCGATTTTGATGGGCTGGTACAGGGTGGCTTGCGTTGGGAAGACCTGATAAAAGACACGGGTTCCGTTCTTGTAGTAGAGCGTAAGCGAGACAGGCGTGTACTGAATAAACGAACTATCGGTCGAAACGTAGTTTGAGCCCGAAGCGGTCAGCTGGCGCTTGGTTCCGTCACCTTCCACGAGGATGTACTTCGAATGGGTGGAGTCGAATTCGAGAAAGCCAAAGTCGAGACGAAAGCCGTAGCTGGGAGAATCCCGGTCTGGATTGAATGTAACCGTGTTGGTCGCCGAGTCTACGTCCCAGATCCGGCTGTTGTAGTGAAGCGTCAGGTTTAAGTCCAACCCTGCCCGTCCTGGCAGGCTCAGAACCGGGACGGCGTAGCTATAGCTCTGGCTTCCCGCCTGAGTTGCCACTTTAAAGCCCGCTGCATTGACATGGGAGGCGGCGGCGACAGAATGGTACACACTCTTCCCCCCGCGAAGGTTCGGCGCGGACGTCATCGCAGCAAGGGTATTTCCATACCCGGGAGACGTGGGATCGGGCGCACAAGTTCTGCCACAAACGGCGTCCGCGTGAGCAGAGGATGCGAGGACTGCCAGCACAACAAATTCAAAGGTGACAGCAAGGCCAAAGCAGACGCGCAGAGCTTTCATGACGATCCTTCCCAAGTCTTCGGCGCAACTCACCTCGCTGCTGTGCACACAGAGACACAACGGCAAGCGGAGTGCTCGAACTTAAGGGAAGAGCCCAGCGGGGAAGTCTCGGAGAAATCGGAGATCAAAATCTTCCGGCTGGGTTGAGGAGAAAGATTAGGCAAGTTACAGCCTGGTGTCAAGACAAAAGCGTGAGCGTCTGTGGAAAAATCGAGGGAACTGCCTGCCCCTCGATAAGAGCGAAGGCTCTGTCAAGGGCATAGTTATCCTGGGCGGTGCGCAAGCACCGGATGCGAGAGCGCCCGTAATTTTGTCGATTGTGCCAGCGTGGGTGGTTTGCTTACCGCCGCGGCGCGTTCTGCTGCACCTCGGCCATCTTGACGCGATGCGAGGCCGCTTCGTAGCGCGCGATGCCTTTATAGAGCGCTTCCGCGATCTCCTGGCGATAGGTTTCGCTTTGCAGATTACGCTCGTCGGCGGGGCTGCTGACAAAAGAAATTTCGGTGAGAATCGCCGGCATAGTTGTGCCGGTCAGCACGAGGAATTGCGAGTCTTTGACGCCGCGGTCGCGAATGCCGGGGCTGTTTGCCGCCAGCGTCGCGTAGAGAGACCTCTGGATGCTGGCCGCCAGACGCCGTGACTCTTCGATCTTGTCGTGCAATTCTCCGGCGGAGAGCGCTACAGGAGTCGCCTGCGGAACGGTTACACCCTCCCGCTTTTCGATTTCCCGCGATCCCGGCGGCGCAAACGAATTCGTGTAGTAAGTCTCCACGCCACGCGCCGATGCCGCACTGCTGTAGTTCGCGTGTACCGAAACGAACAGGTCGGCCTGTGCCTGGTTGGCAAAGTCAGCCCGCTGATCGAGCGCGAGGTAGTCGTCCCCGGTGCGCGTAAAGATCACTTCCGACCCCAGCCGCGCCTGGAGCAGTTTGCCGAGCCGCCGGGTTACATCGAGCACCAGATCCTTCTCCAGCAATCCGTTGCGTCCGACGGTGCCCATGTCCCAGCCGCCGTGCCCAGCGTCCAGCGCGATCCGGAACCTGCCAGCCGTGGCCCGCAGTTGATCGTCTTCTGGTTTCAGCGGCAGCGATGACAACGCTTTCGCTGACGTGGTTCCTTCGACAGCGGGGACTCTGGCGCGATTCGCTGCCAGCACCCGGTCGTTCGCGCGGAGTTCAACCACCATGCGGTTCGGGTTCGACTCCATGCTTACCGAGAAATTCGAGCCATCACGCGTGTCGAGCACCACCCGCGTTACGCCCGAGACCGGCTGCGCCACCCGCACGCGCGTCAGTGAAACGTCGCCAATGTCGATCGTCTTTCCTTCCAGCTCCGCCGCCAGTGCCGTGTCATGCAGGTCGAAGTAGATACGCTCGGGAGACATCAGGCGATGCACTTCGTAGGGCGCCTGATCCTGCATATCAATGACCACGGTGCTGCCCATCGGCGTTGACCAGTGGCGAATGCCGGTGACCTTCGGCAGCACCGCCAACTTGCTTTCGCTTGCGGAAGAGACGGCCGGCGCCCCCGCTTCCAGCTTCACTGGATCCATCAGATGATCGGAGGCCGCCGGATTGCTCGCAACCGGCGCCGGGTGCGCGCCGGCAGGTTGCGGTGGATTCGCAGTTGTTGTGGTTTCCGTCGCACGATTCCGCATGCCAAACCACACACCCGCCGAAAACAGAGCAGCGACCGCGACCAGGACCAGCACCACACTCAGTCCCGGATTCGGAGTTCGTGAAGTGGCCAAACGTGGCAGGAACGATGGGGCGGGGAATTCTTCTGCCGGGGTCTGCGGCGCTTCTGTCGCGAAATCCCAGGTTGCGAAACTTTCAGATCGCACGCCACCGTCCAACAACTCACTTGCTGTCTCGGGAAGGGAAGTGTCATCCGCCAAGACGTGCGGCTCAGGAGCGAGAGGCGGGATTTCTTTCTCCAGGTTTCCGGTTGTCCCCTGCGGCGCTACCGCCGGCTTCGGGTACAGGACTTCATCCACCACATCCGCCAGCCAATTCAGCCGCCGGTCCTGATCCTCAGGCTTGAGCGCGGAAAGAACCAGCTCGGCGAACAGGTCGAGGCAGCGAATGTCATCATCGCCGAAAGCGTAGGGAACGTTGGAGAACGCCTGTAGCACGCCGAAGCGAGCGCGCTGGCCGCGCAGCGGAACCAGAACGGTGGCGCGGGCTCCGATCTGGCGAGAAAAATCGAGGTCCACGCGGGCGTCCACGCCGCAGTCGTCGCAACGCAGGATCCGCCCTGAGTCCAGGCAATCCTGAAGAAACTCCGATTCGCCCGGGAGGGACACGCCGCGCTCGACCGGCAGCGACCCGGCTGCCGCGCGGCAGACGATCTCAGATCCTTCTCCCAGCGCAACCAGTACGGCGTCGGCCTGCGTGATCGCCAAGGCCCGGTCGCAGATCAGTTGCAGCACCTCATCCAGGACGAAGCGTTCGGTCTGAAACAAATCGACATCAGAGGCAGACGCCGTACCCTCCGCACGGCGATTCCGGATCCGCTCATGAAGGTCGGAGAAGGCCAGCAGGGCGCGCAACGCTTCCTGCCGCGCGAGCGACTCGAGTACACGATTCCCTTCTTGCAGTGGAAAGCCCGGCTCGGCAGCGGGTGGCGCTTCCCAGTCAACGCGGGTTGGATTGGCACTCATGCCGGGATTGAGAGCGTGAAACTACCTATCAATGGTATTCCCGGCCTGCCGGCTGTCAATCGGACTCACTTATGGCCCGTGGTTCGCCCCGGCAAACCCACGCACTCTAGTTCTAAGGGTAATGTCCTCCGGCCCATACCGCAATGTCCGATGGTACAGGGGCGGGTGGCACCTTTGGATAGCAGCCGTCAGTTGCCGGTTGCCAGTGACCGGGGATGTATTCAGTCAGACCAAGAGGCCAATTTTCAAACAAACTCTCCGAAACTTGGGTACTGGCAACTGGCAACTGGGTACTGGCAACTGATTTGCTCTAGCGTCCAGTTCGTCCTATGCTTGAACCAGGAGTTAACAGTTCTGTGGCCGACCCTGAAGAGCAGGAAAGACCCGAGAAGTCGAAGAAATCCAACTGGTTGTGGCCCGCCGGAGCGATGGCGACCGGCCTGGCTGGGGTCGCGCTATTCTTATTGCGTGGCTGCTGGCACCGCAAGATGAGTTGGCCGGTGCGCGCCCAGGGCAATGCGTATCAGGTTTGCCTGGGCTGCGGAGTCAAGAGACTGTTCGACGAGAGCAACTTCCAGTCCTATGGCCCATTCCACTACGATCTCAACGAACTGATTGCCTGGGAGAACTCCCGGAGGCCCGAATCTCCAGCCGCCCCGGAAGAGCAGCGGCCGGCGTCGTAACCTTCTGCACGCATGGGTCGTCCCGCCGGGACTTTGACCTTCTGTCCTACTTTCCCAGCGCTGAAGCGCTGGGCTAAGCTGGTCCGCCCCTCCGGGGCTGCGCCCTGGGTGCTACGATCCGACCGAAAGCCGCGCTGTCTTTCTCAGAATCGTCCGGCTTCCGCTTGCGTGCCTACAGCTTCGGTCTTATACCACTCCACCGTGCGACGCAACCCCTCCTCAAAGCTCACCCGGGGTTTGTATCCGAGATGCTTTTGCGCCAGCGCGATGTCGGCGAGCGAGTGTTTGATATCTCCGCCACGTTCCGGAGCATACTTCACGCTTCCGGTGTAGCCCGTCAACGGTTTCAGCAACTCAAAAGTCTGGTTCAGAGTGGCGCGCCGCCCGGTAGCGATATTGAATATGCGTCCCGCACACTCCGCAGCCGGAGCCGAGCAGGCCAGCAGGTTGGCGGAGACGGCATTATCAATGTAGTTAAAGTCACGGCTCTGCTCGCCGTCGCCAAAAATCGTGGGCTGCTCGCCGCGCAGCATTTGCAAACTGAACTTGGCTAGCACACCGGAGTAGGGAGAAGACGGATCCTGCCGCGGCCCAAAAATATTGAAGTACCGCAAACTGACCGTCTCCAGCCCATAGCACCGGTAAAACGAAATCATGTAGTACTCGCCGGTCAGCTTGGCGACAGCATAAGGAGAGATCGGGTTGGGAGTCATCGCCTCGTGCTTCGGGAGCGTCGGCGTATCGCCATACGCGGACGACGAAGCGGCATACACCACGCGCTTTACTTGGGCATCGCGCGCCGCCACCAGCACGTTGAGCGTGCCGTCCGCGTTGGCGCGGTTGCTGGCCAGCGGGTCGAGCACCGACTTCGGAACCGACGGGATCGCAGCCTGATGGAGCAGGTAGTCCATGCCTTCGCAAGCCTGGCGTGTGGCATCCAGGTCGAGGATGTCCACCTGGCGGAAATCCATCCGCTGCAAGACTTCGCTCAGGTTTTCGCGCTTGCCGGTGGCCAGGTTGTCGATACCCCGCACTTCGTCGCCGCGGTCCAGGAGCGCGCGCACCAGGGATGATCCGATGAACCCGGCGGCGCCGGTCACAAGATATTTGGCCATATCTTTTTATCATAGCGGATGAAAGGCCGCGGCCGTGGCTTCTGCCGACTGAACGTAGTCACCGGAGTAACGGGTCGGTATGGGGGACTCAGGATCGCCGGCACCGTTTGGCGATCCGCAAGAACTCTTCGCGGGAGAGAAGCGCCTTGCTGTCGAAGAACCGCTTGAGTTCATTGAGGAAGGCGATCGGGTCTGCCGCCACAAGGGTTTCAGCGGCGCTGCTGTCCTGAGCCACTTCGGGGTTGGAGACGGTGGTGGTCTTGGCTAGCGTGGAGAGGAGCCCCTCCAGAAGCACTTTCTGGTCGGGTGCGATTTCCGTCAGGAGTATCCCCATGCCCAGGAACGGGTACGAGATGCGAACCGTGCCCCGAGCGCGAAACCTGATCCCCAGGGTTTCCAGGACCAGTTCGACCCGCGTATCAACGGGAAATGTTGTGCTCATCTCGACATAGCACCCGCGCAAGCTGATGTCAGTCAGAGTTCCCCACATGCGCACGTTGCTGCCTTCGGCTGTGAACTCTGCACTGCCGGCACACCGAAAACGCGGACTGCGGCGCCGCTCTTTGCCGGCGAATGAGTTCTGCGGTGCTAGAGCTGTGGGGCCCGCGCTCGCGGCCGTGCTGGATGGTTCCTCCCCTTCCGTTTGCGCCTTCAGCCGCCGAAGGTAGCTGGCGCCGTCGTCGGTTTTCCGGGAGTCCGGCCTTGGGTCCGGTTGTTCAGCAGAGACGTAGGGATCCACCTGTAAGCTGCCTCCAAACAGCGCTCTCCATTCCTCTGATCGGCAGATTTTGGTAGAAGTTTAGACCGCCGGGGCCTTCGACAAGGAACGGCGGATCAGGCCCCAGAGATCGTCTTTGCCGGCCCCGGTCTTCGCCGAGAATGGAAGGATGGTGGCCCCGGGATATTCCTGCCCCAGCGTCTTCAGCGCGCGCGGGAGTTCGTTGCCCGAGAGCCGGTCGCATTTGGTGGCGACGATGACATGGGGCCGTCCGGCCGCCTCCAGGAACTCCAGCAGCTGACGGTCGGATGCCTGGGGAGGCACGTTCACATCCACCAGCGCGAGGCAGAGCGTAAGGCTGGAGCGTTGGTGCAGGTACGGGTCCACGAACCGGGCCCAGTCCTGCGAGATTTCCCGGGACACCTTGGCGTAGCCGTATCCCGGCAGGTCCGTGAACAGCCACTCAGGCTTGGGCTGGCCGGCACGGCGGATTTCGAAGAAGTTGATGCTGCGGGTGCGTCCGGGAGTGTTGCTGGTGCGCGCCAGCTTGGTTCCCACCAGCGCGTTGATGACACTCGATTTCCCGACGTTCGACCGGCCCAGGAAGGCGACTTCCGGTAGAGACGGCGGAGGGAAATGAGCGGCGTCAGAAGCCGAGAGCAGGAATCGGGAGAGGATACGCATCAATGGGTTTGCTCAAAACCGTGCCCGGAGGCCAATGTTACACCACTGAGAACTGAGAACCGAGAACTGGGTTACAGGCCGAGCGGCCGCTTGTTCTCGACTTCAACGTCTCTAATTGGGTGCAGCCTGTACCACAGCGTAAGCCCTCCCGCGATGACCAGCCCGATGACAACGCTGATCCCAAAAAACAGAAGGTAGGCCGGAAATTCAACGAGCAGAAGCGCAACCACCGCGATGGCGATGACGAGGCCAGCAGTCTCTTTCAACTGGATTCCCATTACTTTATTTTAGCCGGTGATCGCTGCCAAAGAAAAAGGCCCGCGGCCGCGAGCCCTTATTGACCATTACCACTCAAACACTAATTTCTATTGCCGTGCAGTCGGTATATCACCCGTAGCCGGAGTTGGCGGAGTGATCGAAGCCCCACTCATCGCGCACTTTGCGATGAGTGGGACTCCATCGCGGCGACATTCTAGCAGGCTGCGGAAAAAGCATTCTTCCGCGTTGCAGTCTTACGTCAGCGGCTAAAGCCGGCTCTGAAAACAAGCCAGTGATCGCAGCGGTGAACCGCTGCGCCACCCAAAATCAAGTGGAAAATCATTGGCTCCGTTTCAGGATGCGCCGTATATTTCTTTTCCCGTGCAGAACGGCGACCACCTGAAGGGGAGACGTCTCGGGCCGGTAAACAACGGTGTAGTTGGGATAACGGGTGAGCGTCCAGAAACGCAGCGAACGGCTGGTGAGGTCGGAACGGGAATGGCCGCGCATGGGAGCCTCGGCAACAAACGCACTAGCATCATAGATCGCCTGTTCCACGCGGTTGGCGGTCTCCTCGCTTTCGTCGGCGATGTAGGACCAGATTTCAAAAATGTCGGCTTTGGCGAGCGGCGTGAGAGCATAGGCGCTCATTGTTTAGGAGCGCGGTTTGGGGGCACGCTCTTGATGCCAGTTGTCTTTCATCGCCTGCATTTCACGGCGGGCCTGAGCACCGTCAATTAGCTCACCGCGCTCGGCCTGCAAAAATCCTTCTTCGATATGGGCCGTCAAGGCCCGCCGTTCTTCGTCGGTCCAGCTTTCCTCGGCGTCCTGAGCTTCAAGAGCGCGGCGGAAGACATCTTCGACGCTGGTATAACCGCCGCTGGAAAGCCGTTTGTTGACTAGCGTTTCAAGGTCGGGGGGTAGATTGACTTGCATGGCCGGTTCTCCCTTCTCCGCTTTGAATCGTAGCCTTTTCTAGGACTAGGCTCAACCGCGCGGCGACACTCGTCGCCCACTTTGCGATGAGTGGGATTCCAGCGCAGCGCAAGCTGCTGTCTACTGTCGTGCCGTCGGAATATCTCCCGCCGGCGGAGTCGGAGTCGTAATCGAAGCAATCGTCTCAGCCTCGGGAGAAATTTGCGGCAGCGGCCCTTCCAGCGCCAGCGCCAGCACCTGATCCATGTTCTCGACGAAGTGCAGCTTCATTGCGCTGCGCAGATTTTCCGGTACCTCAGCCACGTCCTTTTCGTTTTCCTTGGGCAAAATGGCTTCGAATAGTCCCGCGCGATGCGCCGCCAGCAGCTTTTCTTTCAGCCCGCCGATGGGCAGTACCTTGCCGCGCAGCGTGATTTCACCGGTCATGGCGAGATCGCGGCGAACGGGAATCCGGCTCAGAGCGCTGGCAATCGCAGTCGCGATGGTAATGCCCGCCGAGGGGCCATCCTTCGGAATTGCCCCTTCGGGTACGTGGATGTGAACATCGATATTGCGATAGAAATCACGCGGCAAACCCAGACGCGACGCCCGCGAGCGTATGTACGACATCGCGGCCTGAGCCGATTCCTGCATCACATCGCCCAGCTTGCCGGTGAGCGTCAGCTTGCCTTTGCCGTCCACCACGGTCGCTTCCGTGCTCAGGATGGAGCCGCCGGCTTCGGTCCAGGCCAGGCCCGTGACCAGGCCGACTTCGCTCTTCTCGTGCGCCAGCGTGTCGCGGAACTTCAGCACCCCGAGGAAGTCGCCGACGTTCTCGCCTGTGAGCGTAACGGAGTATCCCGCGCCTTCTTTCACCACCTTGCGGGCGACTTTGCGGCAGACGTTTCCAATCTCGCGCTCCAGGTTGCGCACGCCAGCCTCGCGCGTGTAGGAGCGAATGATGTCCTTGATCGCCTCGTCGGAAAACTGCAGGTTCTTGCTGGTCAGGCCGGCTTGCAGCATCTGTTTCTTCACCAGGAACTGCTTGGCGATCTCGACCTTTTCCTGCTCGGTGTAGCCGTGCAGCCGCAGCACTTCCATGCGGTCCTGGAGCGCGGGTGGGATGGTGTGTATCACGTTCGCAGTGGCGATGAAGAACACTTGCGAGAGGTCGTACTCCACGTCGAGGTAGTGGTCCACGAACATGAAGTTCTGCTCGGGATCGAGCACTTCGAGCAGCGCCGCGGAGGGATCGCCGCGGAAATCCATGGACATCTTCTCCACTTCGTCGAGCATGAAGACCGGGTTCTTGGTGCCGGCCTTCTTCATCATCTGGATGATCTGTCCCGGGAGCGCGCCGATGTAGGTGCGGCGGTGGCCGCGGATTTCGGCCTCATCGCGCACGCCGCCCAGCGACATCCGGACAAACTTGCGGCCGGTGGCCTTGGCGATCGACATTCCCAGCGAGGTCTTACCGACACCCGGAGGGCCTACGAAGCAGAGGATCGAGCCTTTGGGATTCTTTACCAGTTGGCGGACCGCGAGGAATTCAAGAATGCGCTCCTTGATTTTCTCCAGCCCATAATGATCTTCGTTCAGAATTTTTTCGGCGCGCGAAATATTGCGGATTTCCTTCGACCGCTTCTTCCACGGCACCGCCAACAGCCAGTCGAGATAGTTTCGCGAGACCGTGGACTCGGCGGACATGGGCGGCATCGCTTCCAGCTTTTTGAGTTCCTGGAGCGCTTTGTCGCGCACATCTTTCGTCATGCCGGCGGCTTCGATCTTCTTCTTCAGTTCGTCGAATTCGCTCTTTTCGCCGCGGCCCAGCTCTTTCTGGATGGCCTTGATCTTCTCGTTGAGGTAGTACTCTTTCTGCGCCTTCTCCATCTGCCGCTTGACGCGCGACTGAATGGTGCGGTCCATGTTGAGCTTTTCGATTTCCACGTCGAGCACGTCGCCGATGCGGCTCAGCCGCTCCGCGGGATCGAAAATCTCGAGCAACGCCTGCTTTTCCTCGATCGAAAGCTGCAAGTTGGCGGCGATCGTGTCCGTCAGCTTGGCCGGATCCTCCATGCGGACAGCCGCGATCATGGTCTCGTAATTCAGCGACTGGCAGAGCTTTACGTATTGTTCAAACAGGGCCGTGACGCGCTGCATGCCCGCTTCAATCTGTGCGTTGGTCTCGGTGGCATAGCGGGCGACCCGCACCGTGGCCTGCATGAAGCCCTCGGTGTCGATAATCTGGAGGATCCTGCCGCGCTCGATGCCTTCCACCAGAACCTTGATGTTCCCGTCCGGCAGCTTCAGGCTCTGCACGATGTTGACGATCGTGCCCACCTGGAAAATGTCCGCCGGCTTCGGTTCGTCAATACTGGCATCGTGCTGGGTGGCCAGGAAAATCTTCTTGTCGGCAGCCAGAGCCTCTTCCAGCGCGCGCACGCTGGACTCCCGGCCCACCACGAACGGCGTCATCATGTAAGGGAAGATGACCACGTCCCGGATCGGCATCATGGGCAGTTTCTTGCTCTCGAACTTTTCCTTTGGGTTCGACAAACTCAGTCTCCCGTCTCCGTTAGCTGGCTGCCTTCTCAATCACCGCGAGCGAGATATCTCGCTTTTCAACCATTTCCCGCGTGATTTCGAATTCCTTGACTTTCTTCTGGCTCGGCAGACTATACATCAGTTCCAGCATGAGTTCTTCCAGAATCATGCGCAGACCGCGCGCCCCCACTTTCCGGGCCATGGCCTGGCGGGCAATCGCCCGCAGGGCGTCTTCGCTGAACTTCAGCCGCACATTCTCGAACTCGAACAACCGCTGGTACTGTTTCACAATCGCGTTCTTGGGCCGCGTCAGGATTTCCACCAACGCGTTCTCATCCAGGTCCTGCAGAACTCCGACTACTGGCAGGCGTCCGACAAACTCGGGAATCAGCCCGAACTTGATCAGATCTTCCGGCTGCACATCAGAAACCAGCTCAAAGTTGTGCTTGGAAGGGGCTGCCGTCTGTTCTTTATCGGACTCCTCGCCCGAACGGAACCCCAGAGCCTTTCTTCCCATGCGCCGCCCGATCATCTTTTCCAGGCCCACAAACGCGCCGCCGCAGATGAACAGGATGTTGGTCGTGTCCACCGGTGTGAATTCCTGGTGCGGATGCTTGCGGCCACCCTGCGGCGGAACGTTGGCGATCGTGCCTTCGAGAATCTTCAGCAGCGCCTGCTGTACGCCTTCGCCTGAAACATCGCGGGTGATAGACGGGTTTTCGTCCTTGCGGCCGATCTTGTCAATCTCGTCTATATAGATGATTCCGGTCTGCGTTCGACTCACGTCGCCTTCTGCCGACTGCAGGAGCTTGAGAATAATGTTCTCAACGTCTTCGCCGACATAACCCGCCTCGGTGAGTGTGGTCGCATCCACAATCGCGAAGGGAACGTCGAGCATGCGCGCCAGCGTTTGGGCCATCAGCGTCTTGCCCGTTCCCGTCGGTCCGATCAGCAAAATGTTCGACTTGGCCAGTTCCACGCCATCGTTGGTGCGCTGGCGATTCATGTAAATGCGCTTGTAGTGGTTGTAGACTGCGACTGCCAGCTTCTTTTTGGTCTGCTCTTGCCCGATGACGTACTCGTCCAAGAACGTCTTCACTTCCAGCGGTTTGGGAAGCTCGTTGGGAACGGAGGAAGGAGGGGTCGTGGTCCGGTCATCTTCGAGGATCGAATTACAGACGGCAACGCACTCATCGCAAATATAAGCCCGGGGATAGTCGCTGGGAGACGAGATCAGCTTGGCGACTGCGTCCTGCGATTTGTGGCAGAACGAACATCGCAAAATCTCGTCGGAACCCGATTTGTTTTTCACTCGGCCCTACTCCTTAAGCCCACCACCGCTCCGGGGCTGGCTGATCCCCCAACGCCAGGACCCCAGAGGAACTGACCGGACAGAAAGCCGATCATACCCTCATCTCGTTTTGTAGATGATATCGTCTATGATTCCGTACTCTTTTGCCTGCTGCGCGTTCATGATGAAGTCGCGCTCTACGTCCTTCTCTACCTTATCGAGCTTTTGCCCGCTGTGCTTAGACAGTAACTGATTAGTAATCTCCCGCATGCGCAGGATTTCGCGCGCGTGAATGTCAATATCGGTCGCCTGGCCGGAAAGCCCGCCCATCGAGGGCTGGTGAATGAGGATGCGCGAGTTCGGCAGCGCCAGCCGCTTCTTGGGTTCGCCCGCCGCGAGCAGCAGCGCCGCCATCGAAGCCGCCTGCCCGATGCAAATGGTAGTCACATCGTTCTTCACGTACTGCATGGTGTCGTAAATCGCCATGCCCGATGTGATCGACCCGCCCGGCGAGTTGACATAAAGCTGAATGTCCTTCTCCGGATCTTCCTGGGCCAGGAACAGCATCTGCGCGATCACCAGGTTGGCGATGTTGTCGTCAATCGGCGTGCCTATGAAGATGATGTTGTCGCGCAGCAGCCGGGAGTAGATGTCGTAGGCGCGTTCGCCTCGCCCGGTCTGCTCGATGACCATGGGTACCAGCATCATTCGTGGATCGTTCACGCTCACCTTCCACACTCCCGCCCCGAAAAACTTTTTGTCTCGTCTCAGGGGAGGATCGAAATGTCCGTCTCAGGCGGACTGGCGATACAGAAAATCGATGGTTTTCTCGTTGCGGATTCTTGTCCGGATTCTATCGAGGCCACCATCGCGTGTCAAACGTGCGCGCACTGCTTCCGCTGTCTGTTTTGCTTGTTTTGCCAGCGCTTCCACTTCCCGATCTAACTCGTCGCCACTGACCTCAACCTTCTCTTCGTCGGCCACCTTTTCGAGCAGCAACGAAGCTTTCAAGTCCTGAATGGCCTGCTCGCGTTGTCCCGCACGCAAGCGTTGAATATCCATCTTCTTCATCTGTTCGGCCGTCAGCCCTTGCGCCGCCAGCGCGCGCAGCCCGCGCTCCAGCCGGATGTCAATCTGGCGCTCGATCAGCGCGTCCGGGACTTCGAATTCATTCCGCCGGACCAGTTCCGAAACCAGCTTGTCCTTGGCTTCGTGCTCCGCCTGATGCGTGCGCTCGGACTCGATCTGCTCGCGAATCCGCTTCCGAACGTCGTCCATACTGGTGAACTCGCCCAAGCGCTTGGCGAATTCCTCGTTCAGCTCGGGCAGGCTCTTCTGCTTGATGGCCTGGACCTTCACGGTGTAACTGAGGGTCTTGCCGGCCAGCCGCTGATCTTGCGAGTCTTCCGGATACTTCACGTCGAAGGTGCGCTCGTCGCCGACGTTCGTACTGCGCAGGTTTTCGGTGAACTCGGGCATGGTATTCTTGCCGCCGATTTCCACCAGAACCTCGTCCATGTGGACGGGCTGTCCTTCCTCGGATTTCGGTGTGCCGTCGAGCGAGACCTGGGCGAAATCGCCCTCGGCCAACGCCCGGCCTTCGACCGGATTGAAACTGGCTGCCTGCTCCCGCAGATCGGCGATCGCCTGCTCCACATCGGCATCAGTGACCGTGATCTCGGGCTTGTCGGCGCGCAGGTCCTTGTAGCCTTCCACGGTCACTTCCGGCAGCACCTCAAACGCGGCCTTGAAGCGCAACGGTTCTCCATCGTGCAGGTGCAGATCCGTCACCCGCGGCTGCGAAACCGGATGCATGCCCAGCCGCTCCGTCTCCTGCCGGAAATACCGCGGGATCAGAGCTTCGACCACGTCGGTCTTGATCTCTTCCGAAAAACGCTGCTTGATGATCGACGGCGGCACATGGCCGGTTCGAAAGCCGGGCAGGCGCGCCACCTTCTGATATTTCTGAATCAGCGCCGCGGTCTGGCGCGATACTTCCTGCGCCGGAACCTCGACCTCAATCTCGCGCTTGGTGGTGCTCTCTTTGGTTTCTGTGGGGCTCACAATCGCCTTTCAAACGGTCCGCAGATCATTGGCAGAATCGAACTCGCCGCTCTGTTCGATTGCCTTAATCCCTAAACTTGAGTGTAAAGACTCGCCAAAGGCAACGTCAAACGCAAGAAGGCTCGGCATTACCCACCAAAGTAATGACCTTGGCTCCGGGACTGCCGCTCAGACGGGAGCAAATTTCAGGAATCGGTCCTGAAGAGCGCTCGGCTTTCACTACAATGGAACGAATGCCCCCTCCCCAGTGGCTCAAGGTTCTGAACGGCGAAGTCGTGGCCTGTACTCGCTGTCCGCGTCTGGTTGTCTATCGGGAAAAGATTGCCCAGGAAAAACGCCGCGCCTATCGCGACTGGGACTACTGGGGAAAGCCCGTGCCCGGCTTCGGCGACGCGAATGCCCGCGTACTGGTTCTCGGCCTCGCTCCCGGAGCCCACGGCTCGAACCGCACCGGCCGCCCGTTTACAGGCGATTCTTCCGGAAACTTCATGTATCCCGTGTTGTACGAAACCGGATTTGCCAATCAGGCGACGGCCACCGATCGCAATGATGGTCTGATACTCACCGACCTCTACATCACGGCCGCCGCTCGCTGTGCGCCGCCTGACAACAAGCCGCTGCCACAGGAGTTAGCAAACTGTGCGCCCTTCCTCGACCGTGAATTGGATGGATTGAAAAAGCTGAAAGTGGTCGTAGCGCTGGGAAAGATCGGGTTCGAAGCGTACTTGAATTACCTGAAACGCCGTAGTGTGATCTCCACCAAGGCACTGTATGTTTTTCGGCACGCTGCCCGCTACCAGATGCCAAACGGCGAGATCCTGCTGGCCTCTTACCACCCCTCGAATCAAAACACGAACACCGGCAAGCTCACTCGCCAAATGTTCGTGAAGATTTTTCAGGAAGCACGGCGCTTGGCGGATCACGTGTAGCGCCGGCACCCTTGCGTCCCGCCCCCGTCCGGGGCCTGTAAAATCAATCTCGAACAACCATGCTCCGGAAACTCTTATCAGCACTCATTGTTCTTGCCATCGCCAGATTCCTACCCGCCCAGGCTCAGAAAGAACCCAAGTCGATCCAGGACAACAGCTTCCTGGTCGAAGAGGCATACAACCAGGAAAAGGGCGTAGTCCAGCACATCAGCACTTTCACTTATTTTGCGGACAGCCGCGACTGGTTCTATACGTTCACGCAGGAGTGGCCCGTGCCTGGAGATGAACGCCACCAGTTCAGTTACACATTGGTGGTCGTACGCCCAGGAGACTCCTCGAGCGGCGCTGGGTTCGGTGATGCGCTCCTGAACTATCGCTACCAACTCGTGGGGAATGGCGGCTCTCGTGTTGCGCTCGCGCCCCGCGTGTCTCTAATTCTTCCGACCGGCGACTCGCGTTCGAGCCGAGGCTTCGGTGGGACCGGAGTGCAGACCAGCCTCCCGCTTAGCGTCGTCGTCAATCGCAAGCTGGTGACGCACTGGAACGCGGGAGCGACCTTCGTCCCCAGCGCCCAGGATGCCGCCGGCAATCACGCCTCAACCGCGGCATACAACTTCGGGCAAAGCTTCATCTGGCTGGCTCGGCCACGTCTGAACTTCATGCTGGAAACGGTCTTCGCCAGTTCGCAGGCGGTGGTGGCCCGGAATAAGACGACCTGGGAGAACTCGCTCCTCCTGAACCCCGGTGTCCGCTGGGCCCACAATTTCAAGAACGGGCTTCAGATTGTCCCCGGTGTAGCCGTACCCGTCGGTGTCGGGCCGAGTTGGGGAGAGAAGGGAGTGTTCCTCTACCTGAGCTTTGAGCACCCGTTTCAGAAAGTCACCGAGTGACGCCCAGCTTGCGGCGCAATGAGATTTCAGAACCCTAGGAACACCGGTTCCGGCTCCAGTAGAATCCCCCACGCCTCCTCGACTCCCTGCTGAATCTTTTCCTTCAGACGCACAAGATCCGCCGCGCGGGCGCTCCCGGTGTTGATCAAGGCCAGCGCGTGCTTGCGTGAAATTCCTGCCGCGCCCAGCGTGAATCCCTTCGCGAATCCGGAATGCTCCACCAGCCACGCTGCCGACACTTTGCGTTGCGCGTCCAGAGCCGGATAGCTCGGGATCTTCAAATCCTTCGACTCAGCGCGTGTGGCCAGATCGCGAAACTGCTCCCCGCTCAGCACGGGATTCTTGAAAAACGAACCGGCGCTGCGGCAGTCTGCGTCGCCCGGCACGATCAGCATGCCTTTGCTTTGCCGAATCTGCCGCACCGCCGCCCGCACCTCGGCCAGCGACGGTGGGCTGCCCGAGGCTGCGAAATGTTTTTGCAGGTCCGCATACTTCAGGCTGGGAGTGCCACCCGGCGTCAGCCGGTAGGTTACGCGCAGAATGATGTATCGTCCGCGCTCCGCGCCGTTGAAGATGCTGGTGCGATAACGGAAGCCGCAAGCCTCCTCCGGGAGAACGACCATCTGGCCTTCCCTCAGGTCGAGCGCGCGAACCGATTCGATCGTCTCCGAGACTTCCTGTCCGTAAGCGCCCACGTTCTGCACCGGCGTGCCGCCGACGCTGCCCGGGATTCCGCTCAAGCACTCCACTCCTGCGCAATGGTTGGCGACCGCTTGCGCGACGAACGCATCCCAATCCACTCCCGCGCCCGCATCGAAAACTGCGGCGCCGCCGTCTTCTTGCTTTGTCACTCCGCTGATTGCAACCTTCAATACCAGTCCTGGCCAGCCCGAATCCGCAACTAACAAGTTGCTCCCGCCCCCCATCACAAACAGCGGCAACTCCTTCGCGCGCGCAAAGTCCACCGCCTCCCGAACGTCGTCTTCGCTCGCCGCGTCCGCCAGATACCGTGCTGGTCCTCCCACCTGCATGGTGGTCAGCGGCGCGAGAGGGACGTTTTCCTGAATCGTCATAACGGGGATTTCACTCTATATGGCTCCGAGCATCTCATGTCTGCATGAGCAGGCATATTAGAATGAAGTTACCGAATCGCAGAGAAAGAGAAGAGGAGACTCAATGTATCCGGAAATTATGGTGGTTCCGATGCGGGAAGAACTGACGCGTCTGGGGATTGAAGAGCTTCGCACCGCAGCCGACGTAGACGAGGCCGTACAACACCCCGGCACCACCATGGTCGTGGTCAACTCGACTTGCGGATGCGCTGCCGGACGCATGCGTCCCGCTGTGCGTCTCGCCCTTCAGCACGCGGCCAAACCCGCCAAAGTGGTTTCAGTGTTCGCCGGCCAGGACAGGGAAGCGACCGAACGCGCGCGCTCGTATTTCACCGGCTACCCGCCTTCTTCGCCCTCGATTGGCATTCTTCGTGACGGCAAGCTCGTTTACATGATGCAGCGCAGCCAGATCGAAACCAGCGAAGCG
>Ga0209726_10001942_pt1 | contig 31686 bp, 26 predicted proteins | sample Subgrocontami54m_FD_187453 | JGI IMG/M metagenome (GOLD analysis project Ga0209726, IMG submission 187453) | Subsurface groundwater microbial communities from S. Glens Falls, New York, USA - GMW46 contaminated, 5.4 m (SPAdes) (version 3) | ecosystem: Environmental > Aquatic > Deep subsurface >... | reverse complement strand
GGAATCCATAACCACGGCCTGGGCTTATGGATTCCGGGCTCGCGCCTTCGGCGCGCCCCGGAATGACGGCGATAGGATTCGAATTCTGGAATTGCGGGACTAGGATTGGGGGTATCTCCATTGAAGCCAAACAGCTGCTAATTCTCGAACAAACTTGCGAGCATCGCGAAGTGACATTGCTTTCGTCATGTCGTAGTTGCGGGGCCATTTGTGCCGGGCATGGCGGTAGACCGTTGCGCTTTGAGTGAAGTGAGCTAACCGGCGCGATCCAGGCCAACCAATGCGCGATGGGGACCCTCCGCCGAGACGGTCTTCGATATCGGCCTTCATGCGTTCAAACGCCTTATACAGCTCAAAATAATCAGGCGCGCTCCGCAAAAAGGTCAACACTTCCGCGACAACATCGTCGCGAGCAGCCTCCTGCAAAAGCCGGGTCGCGCGAGGTGGGGCCAGTTGTTCGGAGGCTCCGCTCCTTACGCGCACGCGCGATCGAACATTAATATGAACGGCAGCAAGATGAATTGTCACACCCCAATTTCCATTGTCGGCTCGCCGATGAACAACACCTTGCGGGATTATGGGCTTTCGCTGAACGTCATCCAAAAATAAGAGTCCGTTTATGTGGTCCAATATGCGATGTGCTGAACTATAGATTTGACCGTCGTCCGCTAGTTTGTCGAATTCTGTAGACAACAAAACCGTTTTATCGTTCGGAGGTATGTGTATGTTGCAAACACGAATGTTGCCGTGCGTCCCAAACCAAAAACAAGCTTCGTCTAAGTCAATGCGATCACCCTCCAACGCAACCGCAACTCGCGCCTTAGAGGGGTCAAAAATCACGGCGAACAATCTCCCTCGGGGTCTTAAGCAAAAAAATGACGTCGTCGGCACTCACAAGATAATCACCTTCGGTGCCTCTTCCAGAGCATTTTGAGTGGCACGGTATCGCCGAAGTTCAATGCGCTGACCGATGACCGAGGATCGCGAACTCGGGGCGCGGCAACTGCGCCGGCGCAAGAACGGCGGCTGAACCGCCCGCACTCAGATCGTCTGATTGTACTCGCCGACTTCCGGGTGTTGGCGCAGCACGGCGTCGATCGCCTTGAACATGTCGCGCATACGCGCCTCGGAAACCGGGCTCTCGACCACCACCACCAGTTCCGGCTTGTTGGACGAGGCCCGCGCCAGGCCCCAGGTGCCGTCCTCGACCGTCACCCGCACGCCGTTGACGGTGACCAGATCGCGGATCGGCTGCCCGGCGACTTTTTCGCCCTTGGCTTTCGCCTGTTCGAAATGCGCCACGACGCGGTCGACCACTTGGTATTTCACCTCGTCGGCGCAATGCGGCGACATGGTCGGCGAGCCCCAGGTCTTGGGCAGCGCGTTCTTCAAGTCCGCCATGGTCTTCCCCGGATTGCGGTCGAGCATGTCGCAGATCGCCAGCGCCGAAATCAGCCCGTCGTCGTAGCCGCGGCCATAGGGCTTGCTGAAGAAGAAGTGGCCGGATTTCTCGAAGCCGGCGAGCGCGCCGAGTTCGTTGGTGCGCCGTTTCATGTAGGAATGGCCGGTCTTCCAATAGTCGGTGCGGGCGCCGTTGTTGAGCAGCACCGGATCGGTCATGAACAGCCCGGTGGATTTCACGTCGGCGACGAACACCGCGTTCTTGTGCTGCGCCGACATGTCGCGCGCCAGCATCACGCCGACTTTATCGGCAAAAATCTCCTCGCCCTCGTTGTCCACCACGCCGCAGCGGTCGCCATCACCGTCGAAGGCGAGGCCGACGTCCGCCTTGCTGCGCTTCACCTCGGCGGCGAGCGCATGCAGCATCTTCATGTCCTCGGTGTTGGGATTGTATTTCGGAAAGGTGTGATCGAGCTCGCAATCGAGCGGCACCACCTCGCAGCCGATCGCTTCCAGCACCTGCGGCGAGAAGGCGCCCGCCGTGCCATTGCCGCAGGCGCAGACCACCTTGAGGCGGCGCTTGAGCGTGGGCCGCTTGGTGAGATCGGCGATATAGCGCGCCGGAAAATTCTCGTGGAACTGATACGACCCGCCGCCGCGCAGGTCGAAGCGCGCATTCAGCACGATGTCTTTCAGTCGCGTCATCTCGTCCGGACCGAAGGTGAGCGGGCGGTTGGCGCCCATCTTGACGCCGGTCCAACCGTTGTCGTTGTGCGAGGCCGTCACCATCGCGACGCTGAGCACGTCGAGTTCGAACTGGGCGAAATAAGCCATCGGCGTGACCGCCAGACCGATGTCGTGGACCTTGCAGCCGGCCGCCAGCAGGCCCGAAACCAGCGAGTTCTTGACCGAGGCGGAATAGCTGCGGAAGTCATGGGCGACGATTATCTCGGGCTTCACCCCAAGTTGGGGCAGCAGCGTGCCGAGGCCGAGGCCGAGCGCCTGCACGCCCATCAGGTTGATCTCGTCCCCCAACAGCCAGCGCGCGTCGTATTCGCGGAAGCCGGTCGGCTTCACCAGCGGCTCGGATTCATAAGCGTAGGTGTTGGGAGTCAGTGCAGGCTTTGGCTTTGGGAACATCCGGACCTCAACGGCGGAGCGTCAAGGACATATCCCAAGCATCGGGCGTGGGGAAGCTTACTGTTCGAGGATGAGCTTGCCGCGCTCGTGCGTAAAGCGCACCTGGGACAAAAACGACATGCCGAGCAGGTTCACGCCCAGCGCATCGTCGGGTTGGATCAGCGCCGGCAGATCGCGCACCACGATGCCGCCGACCTCCACCATGCGCAGCCGCACCACTGCGGCGCGGGTGATGCCGTTGGCAGTGTGCAACCGGATCGAATAGTCGCGCGGGGTGGGATGAAAGCCGAGCCGCGCGGCATCGCTCTCGCGCAGCGCGATCTGAGTGGCGCCGGTATCGACCACGAAGTCGACGCGCCGGCCATCGACCCTGGCTTCGGTCCGGAAATGGCCGTTGTCGCCCTTGCTCAGCACCACGCTACGGGAGTTGGCGGCAGGCGCCGGCTGCGCCGCGCCGGTGGTGGCGGCCGGAGGCGACGGCGAGGCCACGAGTTGGTCGGCATAGCGGGCGAACAGGGCGCCCAGCGCAACGACAATGGCGGCAATGACAAGGATCTGGCGCATGCTCGACCGCAATTTTGTGACCTGCGCTTTCTACAGCATGGAGCCGGTAAAATACTCTAATACCACGCGGCAAAGCAGACGATTTTCAATGACTGGGTGAGCGCGATATGAAGCCGATCGGTAAAATTCTCTGCAATCATTCGCCGCGCTTCTTGGCGCGCCGCGTGGCGGGCGCGGCGGCCGGATCGTCCGGCCAGGGGTGGCGCGGATAGCGGCCCTTCATCTCGGCTTTCACCGCGGCATAGCTGCCGCGCCAGAACCCGGATATGTCGCGCGTCACCTGCACCGGCCGCTGCGCCGGCGACAGCAATTCGATCACCAGCGGCACCCGGCCGCCGGCGGTGGTCGGATGGCGATCCAGCCCGAACAATTCCTGCACCCGGATCGAGAGCTTGGGTCCCTCCTCGGCCTGGTAGTCGATCGGCACGGAGGAGCCCGAGGGCGCCGTGAAATGGCTCGGCGCTTCGCTGTCGAGCCGCTGGCGCAGCGCCCATGGCAGCATGGCGGCGAGCGCCTCCGCCAGCGCCTCGCCGGATATGTCGGCACGCGCGGTCTTGCCGGCCAGCGCCGGCGCAAGCCAATCGGCTGCCGTTTCGGCGAGCGCTGTGTCCGACAGGTCCGGCCACTCCTCCCCTTCAGCGCGCCGCAGGAACATCACCCGGTCGCGCCATTGGCGCAGCGCCTTGCTCCACGGCAGCCGCTGGATGCCGAGCCGCGCAATGCCTTGCGCCAGCACCAGCGCGGTCTCGTCATTGGGCGCGATCTTGCCCGGCTGCTCCGCCAGCACGATGGCGCCGAGCCGGCGTAGCCGGCGCGCCCGCAGGCTCGCACTCGCATCGTCGAACACGATTTCGTCGCGGCTCTCGATGCGCTCGCCAAAGCGCGCCTCGATCTCCGCCGGCGTGATCGCCGCCGCCAGCACGATGCGCCCCTGCGCGGCCGTGCCGGTGACTTCGGCCACCGCCAGAAATGGCTCGCGCGCCAGCGGCGAGGCCAGATCGACATTGGCGCCGCGTCCGTTGGCTAAGAGGAAGCCACCGTTGGCGCCGCGGTTCTTGGCAATGCGGTCGGGATAAGCGAGCGCCAGCAGAATGCCCGGCGATGACGGCTCGCCGCTTTCGGGTTTTTGCGAAGGCACGGAAACGACGTCGGCCCAGCGCTTGGCGAGCGCGCGCACGTCTTGGGCGCGGCGCGAGCGGTCGCGCCGGAAGGCGTCGAGGCGGTGGGCGAGATCGACCCCGCTACCGCCGAGACCGCGCTCGGTGAGAATGGCGGCGATCTCGGCCGCGAGTTCACCCTCGCCGCCGCGTCCCGCCTGCAGCACCATGCGGGCGAGCCGCGGCGGCAGCGGTAAGGCGCGCAGCCCGCGGCCCTCATCGGTGATGCGGCCGTCGCGGTCGATGGCGCCGAGTTCGCCGAGCAGCGCCTTGGCCTCGGCCAGCGCCGCGCGCGGCGGCGGATCGAGGAAATCGAGTGACGCTGGGTCGCTGACGCCCCAATGGGCGAGGTCGAGCACGAAACCGGATAAATCGGCGGCGGCGATCTCAGGCTTGGTCGCGGGCTCCAGCGAGGCCGTCTGCGGCTCGTCCCACAGCCGGTAGCAGATGCCCGGCTCGGTGCGGCCGGCACGCCCGCGCCGCTGGTCGGCGGACGCGCGCGAGACGCGCACGGTTTCCAGCCGCGTCAATCCGACATCTGGCTCGTAGCGCGGCACCCGCGACAGACCGGAATCCACCACCAGCCGCACGCCCTCGATGGTGAGCGATGTTTCGGCGATCGAGGTGGAGACCACGATCTTGCGGCGGCCGGGCGGCGCCGGTGCGATGGCGCGATCCTGGATTTCCGCGTCGAGCGCGCCATAGAGCGGCGCCACGTCGATCGAGGCATCGGAAATACGCTCGCGCAGCAGGCTTTCGGTGCGGCGGATTTCGCCGGCGCCGGGCAGGAAGATCAACACCGAGCCCGGCTCCGTGCGCAGCGCCCGCAGCACCGCGTCGGTGACGGCGCGGTGGATCGGCACGCTCGGATCGCGCCCGAGATAGCGGGTGTCGACCGCAAAGGCGCGTCCTTCGCTGGTAATCACCGGCGCGTCGCCCAACAGCTTCGCCACCCGCGCGCCGTCGATGGTCGCCGACATGACCAGAATCTTCAGGTCCGCGCGCAGCCCGCCCTGCACGTCGCGGGCAAGCGCCAGGCCGAGATCGCCGTCGAGCGAGCGCTCGTGGAATTCGTCGAACAACAGCGCGGCGACGCCCTCGAGCGATGCATCGTCGAGCACCATGCGGGTGAACACGCCCTCGGTCACCACTTCGATGCGGGTTGCGCGCGAGACTTTGGAGCCGAAGCGCACGCGATAGCCGACGGTCTCGCCCACCGGCTCGCCCAGCGTCGCCGCCATGCGCGCGGCGCAGGCGCGGGCCGCGAGCCGCCGCGGCTCCAGCACGATGATCTTCTTGCGCTCCGCCCACGGCTCCTGCGCCAACACCAGCGGCACGCGGGTGGTCTTGCCGGCGCCCGGCGGCGCCACCAGCACCGCGGCCTGGTGCGCGCGCAAAGCGGCGGTCAGTTCCGGCAACGCGTCGTCGATTGGTAGCGGTGGCAACCAGTTCATAACCGTTAACGCCGTCCTAATTCGACCCCTGGCACTGTCTTTGAATGGGTAAAGGCGAATGCAACAGACTCATCCGTATATGACACATCCAAATGCCGGAATGGGACGGGCGATGAGCATGGATGTTTCGAGCCGGGACCGGATCGACTGGGTCGATTACGCCAAGGGCTTTTGCATCGTCCTCGTGGTGATGATGCATTCGACGCTTGGCGTCGAGCATGCCACCGGCCAGCCGGGCTGGCTGGGCGCCGTGGTGGAATTCGCCCGGCCGTTCCGGATGCCGGATTTCTTCATGATCTCGGGGTTGTTCCTGGCGCTGGTCATCGACCGCGACTGGCGGACCTATCTCGACCGCAAGGTCGTGCATTTCGTTTATTTCTACCTGCTCTGGATGACCCTGCAATTCGCACTGAAGGCGCCCGGCCTGCTGCCCCAGCACGGCGTGCTCGGGCTCGGCTGGCTTTATCTCGAAGCGTTCTGGGAGCCGTTCGGCACGCTCTGGTTCATCTATCTCCTGCCGATCTTCTTCGTGGTGACCAAGCTGGCGCACGGCGCGCGTATTCCTCCGCTCGCGATCTGGCTCGCCGGCGCCGCGCTTGAAATCGCGCCGATCGCCACCGGCTTCACGGTGATCGACGAATTCGCCAGCCGCTTCGTCTACTTCTATACCGGCTATATCCTGGCGCCACGGCTGTTCGCGCTGGCGCGTAGCGCGCAGGCGCATCCGGAAGCGGCCCTCGCCGGGTTGACCGCCTGGGGCTTTCTCAACGGCATCCTGGTGTTCAATGGTCTCGCCGGCCTGCCGCTCGTCTCGCTCGGGCTCGGGCTCCTCGGCGCCGCTGCGGTGGTGGCGATCGCCGCCTTGCTGGCCACCAGCGACGTGTTCCGGCCGCTGCGCTATTGCGGCCAGCATTCGATCGTCATCTATCTCGCGTTCTTCCTCGGCATGGCGGCGAGCCGTTCGCTGCTGCTCAAGACCGGCTGGATCGCCGATGTCGGCGCCATGTCGGCACTGGTGACCCTTGCGGGCATTGTCGGCGCGCTGCTGCTGTTCTGGGCGGTGCGCGGAACCTTCCTGCGCTTCCTGTTCGAACGGCCCGAGCGCTTCTGGTTCGCGCCCAAGCGCCAGGTAACGTTGCAGCCGGCGCAGTAGCTTTTCCCCCGCCGCAGTAGCGGCAGCGCCCGGACGTTGCTAATGGGTCATGGACGGCCCACATTCGCAGCGTCCCATGCCAGCAGATCCACAATCCCGCCCGCCGAAAAAAGGCGACCACGTCTTTTTGGTCGACGGCTCGTCGTACATTTTCCGCGCCTATCACGCGCTGCCGCCGCTCACCCGCAAGTCCGACGGGCTGCAGCTCAACGCGGTGTTGGGCTTCTGCAACATGCTGTGGAAACTGCTGCGCGACATGAAGCCGGAGGAGCGGCCGACCCATCTCGCCGTGGTGTTCGACAAATCGGAAAAGACCTTCCGCACCACGCTCTACCCAAAATACAAAGCGCACCGGCCCGATCCACCGGATGACCTGATTCCGCAATTCGCCTTCATCCGCGAGGCGGTGCGCGCCTTCGACCTGCCTTGCCTGGAGCAAGGCGGCTTCGAGGCCGACGACCTGATCGCCACCTATGTGCGGCAGGCCTGCGAAGCCGGCGCCACCGCCACCATCGTCGCCTCCGACAAAGACCTGATGCAGCTGATCAACGACTGCGTGGTGATGTACGACACCATGAAGGACCGCCGCATCGGCATCCCGGAGGTGATCGAGAAATTCGGCGTGCCGCCGGACAAGGTGATCGAGGTGCAGGCGCTGATCGGCGATTCCTCCGACAACGTGCCGGGCGTGCCGGGCATCGGGGTGAAGACAGCGGCGCAGCTGATCGGCGAATATGGCGACTTGGAGACATTGCTCAGCCGCGCGAACGAGATCAAGCAGGACAAGCGCCGCCAGAGCCTGATCGACTTTGCCGAGCAGGCGCGGTTGTCGAAGCGGCTTGTGACATTGGACGACAAGGTCAAGCTCGACGTGCCGCTCGCGGATCTCGCGGTGCACGCTCCCGACTACAAGCGGCTGGTGGCATTCCTCAAAGCGATGGAGTTCACCACGCTGACGCGCCGGGTGGCGGAGTTCGCCGACATCGACGCCGCCGAGGTCGAGCCGGATGCAACCCTGAAGAGCGGCGCGATTGCTTCTTCACCTCCCCCCTTGCGGGGGAGGTCGGCCGGCGAAGCCGGCCGGGAGGGGGGTGAGGCGGAAAGCTCCAAGCCGGCGATGCCCCCTCCCCAACCCTCCCCCGCAAGCGGGGGAGGGAGAACAGCCGCCGCACGCGGTGGCGGAACCGACGGTATCACCCCGGCCGCCCTCGCCGCCGCGCGCTCGGAGGCCGCGCACAACAACAAGGTCGATCGTGCACACTATGGAATCGTGCGCACGCTGGAGCGGCTCAATGCCTGGATCGCACGCGCGCGCGAGCTCGGCGTCATTGCCATCGATACCGAAACCACCAGCCTCGATCCCATGCAGGCGACGCTCTGCGGCTTCTCGCTTGCCGTTGCGCCGAACGAAGCCGCTTACGTGCCGCTCGCCCATCGCAAGGGCGGCGACGGCGGCAATGGCGGATTGTTCGCGGGCGAAGTGGCGTCCGACCAGATTCCGGAATCTGCCGCGCTGGCCGCGATCAAGCCGCTGCTCGAAGACCCGAGCGTGCTCAAGGTCGGGCAGAACCTGAAATTCGACTGGCAGATATTTGCGCTGCGCGGCATCGAGATCGCGCCCTATGACGACACCATGCTGATGTCCTATGTGGTCGATGCCGGCCGTTCCGACCACGGCCTCGATCCGCTGTCGCAGCGCTATTTCGCACACAAGACCATCGACTTCAATGAGGTCACCGGCACCGGCAAGTCCAAGATCACCTTCGATTGCGTACCGGTGGAAAAGGCCGCGGAATATGCCGCCGAGGATGCCGACATGACGCTGCGGCTGTGGCAGGTGCTCAAGCCGCGCGTTGCCGCCGAAAGGGTGAGCACGGTTTATGAGACGTTGGAGCGCCCGCTGGTCACCGTGCTGGCGCGCATGGAACGGCGCGGCATTTCCATCGACCGCCAGGTGCTGTCGCGGCTGTCGGGGGAATTCGCCCAGCGCGCCATGGGACTGGAAGAAGAAATCCGCAGCCTCGCGGGCGAGCCGCTCAATCCGGGCAGCCCGAAGCAGCTTGGCGACATTCTATTCGGCAAGCTCGGCCTGCCCGGCGGTACCAAGACCAAGACCGGCCAATGGTCGACCGGCGCGCGCGCGCTCGAGGAACTGGCGGAACAGGGTCACGCATTGCCGCAGAAAATTCTCGACTGGCGGCAGGTCTCGAAGCTGCGCTCGACCTATACCGACGCGCTGCCGGATTATGTGAACCCGACCACCAAGCGGGTGCACACCTGTTACTCGCTGGCCTCCACCACCACCGGCCGGCTGTCGTCCTCCGAACCCAATCTGCAGAACATCCCGATCCGCAACGAGGAAGGCCGCAAGATCCGGCGCGCCTTCATCGCCGCGCCCGGCATGAAGCTCATTTCCGCCGACTATTCGCAGATCGAGCTGCGCCTGTTAGCCGAGATCGCCGATATCGAGCCGCTGAAGAAGGCGTTCCGCGAAGGCCTCGACATCCATGCCCTGACTGCTTCGGAAATGTTCGGCGTGCCGGTGAAGGACATGCCGGCCGATGTGCGCCGCCGCGCCAAGGCGATCAATTTCGGCATCATCTACGGCATCTCGGCCTTCGGCCTCGCCAACCAACTCGCGATCCCGCGCGAGGAGGCCGGCGCCTATATCAAGAAATATTTCGAGCGCTTCCCCGGCATCCGCGCTTATATGGACGAGACCAAGGCATTCGCCAAACAGCACGGCTATGTGGCAACGCTGTTCGGGCGTAAGTGCCACTATCCCGACATCGCCAATTCGAACCCGTCGGTCCGCGCCTTCAACGAGCGCGCCGCCATCAACGCGCGCCTGCAAGGCACCGCCGCCGACATCATTCGCCGCGCCATGGTGCGCATGGATGCGGCGCTTTCGAAGCAAAGGCTGGCCGCGCAAATGCTGCTGCAGGTGCACGACGAACTGGTGTTCGAAGTGCCGGCGGATGAAGTCGCGAAAACCCTGCCGGTGATCAAGCAGGTGATGGAAGGCGCGCAGATGCCGGCGGTGTCGCTATCGGTGCCGCTCGCGGTCGACGCCCGCGCCGCCGACAACTGGGACGAGGCGCATTAATTTCGCCGCGAGCCGCTTTCGGAATTTTCTATCCCGCTTCAAGAACCACTCTCGACTCATCGCCTGCTGGCGCGTTCGGAATTTCTCGGTGTGCAGCAGGACCCAGCGGCGCCCACGCGTGGTGCGAGCCCCACTGCCGTCATTGTGCTGGGCCAGTCGGCGGTCCACGTCGGTGGTCCATCCGACGTAAGTGAGGTGCCGGTCCCGCGTCCGGCAGCCGAGGATATAAACAAAGCTGGGCATTCGGCGATTATGCCCTGGTCTCGTAAATCCGACACTAACAAGCGGCTTACACCGAATTCGGCAGACATATTACTCCGGCAGCATCGCCACCGCTTCGACCTCCAGCAACGCGCCCTCGCGCGCGAAGCGAAAGCCGCCCAGGGTGGTGCTGGCGGGAAGCTTGCCGGCCGCCAGATAGCCGGCACGCACCTCGCGCAGGATCGGCAGATGCGCAATGTCGGCGAGATAGCTGTTGAGCTTGACCACGTGCTCGAAGCCGGCGCCGACCGCGGCCAGCGCCGCCGTCAGGTTTTCAAAAACTTGCACCGCCTGGGCGCGGAAGTCGCCGGGCGCGCCCACCACCTTGCCGTCGCGGTCGGTACCGAGCTGGCCGGAAATGTAGACCGTGCGGGCGGGGCCGGTGATCTCAACCACCTGGGTGTAGGTGGGCGGCTTGGCCAGCGCTTCTGGAAACAAATAACGGATCTGGGCGCTCACCGCGTGCTCCTTTTCCTCGATTTTTCGATGCATCCGCGCATTGTGGCGGACCGGCGCTCATCCCTCATTTACTTTCGAACGCTACGATCTTCACACAAATCCGTGAACCCCGCCGTCGGCAACCGCGACCAAAGGGACGGAAGAGGCAACTTTTCCACCCCTGCCGCGTTGTGTGGAAGGAACCTCCCACGTCACCGGGGACGGGCATGAGAGCGGATGGAGTGGGTCGTGTCGATCGGTCATCGCACAGCTTTGAAGCGCCGCATCAGTGCGATTGCCGCTGCCGGTATCGCTGTGCTGGCGATCGCAGCGCCGGTTGATTCGGCCTCGGCCCAGGGCTTCTTTGATTTCCTGTTCGGCAATGCAAGGCGCTCGCAGCCGCAAGCTCCGCGCGCCAATGCCTATGTCGATCCGAACTATCCGCAATATGACTCGCGCGACCGCGATCGAATGAACGATCGGCCGTCGCAATCAGGTCCGGCTGTCGCCTATTGCGTGCGGACTTGCGACGGGCGCTTCTTCCCGCTGCAGCGCACGAGCGGCTCAAACCCGACGCAAATTTGCAGCGCCATGTGTCCGGCTGCGTCCACCAAAGTCTATTCGGGTAGCAGCATCGACTCTGCCAGCGCGAGCGATGGCAAGCGTTATTCCGATCTCAACACCGCCTTTGTCTATCGCGATAAGACCGTGGCCGGCTGCACCTGCAACGGCAAGGACGCTTACGGCCTCGTCACCATGAAGGCGGCGGAAGACCCGACACTGCGTCCGGGCGATATCGTCGCCACCGACAAGGGCATGGTCGCCTATCGCGGCGGCAGCAGCGGGCGCCGCGGCAGCGCGGAATTCACCCCGATCGAATCCTATTCCGGCTTGTCGTCCGAGATGCGCCGCCGGCTCACCGAGGCGACCATCGTGCCGGCGCCTACGCCTGCGACCGCGCCCGCGGGCGAGACCAGCGCTGCTCCGGCGCCAGCCGACCCGCGTCGCGTTCAGCTCTCGCGCTAGAGCGTGATGGCTTCAGATTGAATCGCCATCACGCTCTAAGTTATCGCCATCACGCTCTAACTTATTGTTTGAGCATGATCTTTTCCGAAAACCGGTGTCCACTTTTCGGGATCATGCTTTAACCTACCTTGCGGCTGTCGGCTCGCGACGCTTTAAGATGCACCTGTAGGGTGCCCGGCCTTTAGTAAGCAGAAAAATTGCGGCGCGAGTGCCGCGCTGATTGAGCCGGCTTGACGGCGACCAACGGCCGCAAAGCCAGGACGCGATTCAAGCATCAGCCCGCTTCTTGGTGTAGACTGCGCCGCGTTGCTCCCCTGAATCGAGGCGATGTCTCAAAATATTGAAAGTGAGCAATTTGATACAGGTTCGGATTGAGCCCATACAGCGATAGAGCCGCGAGCGGGCTTACCCCCAATCGCAAGGAGCCGAGATGAGCGTGCGAAGCAAAGCCCCCCGAAAAAAGAACGGCAAGCCGTTTGATCCTGCGCTGTTTTTAGAGACGGCAGCCAGGGGTCGCATCATCTCTACGCATCGCAAGAAACAGATCATTTTTGCGCAGGGCGAGCCTTCAGATGCGGTGATCTATATCAAGAAGGGCAAGGTCAAAGTCACTGTCATATCCCAGCATGGCAAGGAAGCCGTCGTGGCAATCCTCGGGGCGGACGAATTCCTGGGTGAAGGATGCCTGATCGGGCAGCCGAAGCGTTGGGCGACGGCGACTGCAATGACGGAATGCGTGACAATGCGCGTGGACAAGGCCGAGATCCTCCGGGTGCTCAAAGCCGAGCCGGCATTCTCCCAGATGTTCATCTCGCATGTTCTGGCAAGGAATGCCCGCGTTGAAGAGGATCTGGTCGACCAGCTCTTCAACTCAACCGAGAAACGGCTTGCCCGGGTGCTGCTGCTGTTGGCCAATTTCGGCAAGGAAGGCCGGCCCGAGACGATCGTCGCAAAGATCAGTCAGGAGACGCTGGCCGAGATGATCGGCACCACCCGGTCACGCGTCAGCCATTTCATGAATAATTTTCGCCGCTTGGGCTTCATCGATTACAACGGCCATCTTGAAGTCCACAGCTCGTTGTTGAGCGTGGTTTTGAACGACCAACCGTCCGCCGTGAAGCCGCCGCCTGTCATGACAGGACCGTGAGCGGTCCGGCCGCCGGCCGCGCGAGCGGCGACACGGCCCGATAGACCAGACAGCTGTCTGCCGACCGTTCTCGCGCTTCCACCGGGGTCAGCGGGGGAGTCAACATACAGTTGATTATTCTCATTTGTGAGCGATTTGGAACAGTCCGGAGCCCCGAGCGGTGCGACCGTAATGCTCACGGGAGACACCGTTGCTGCTGCGAACTTGAAGCACCAGCGTCCGGGACTCGTCTAATCCTTGTTTCAACCGCACGCGAGCAGGGAGGGAGAATCATGAGCATTTCCAACTCAGCACACGAAATCGAATTGCAATTTCCCCCGTCGCGCCGCGCGGTCGGGCACGATCTGCGCGAGCAAAATCAGCGCGACGCGCCCTATGCCGAATTGGCGGCGGCGCTGGCGCGCGAACAGGCATTGCTGCTGGACAAGGGCGAGCTTTTGCTGCGGCAAGACACGCTGGCGCAGGAATTCGAGCACCGGCTGGTCAACAGCCTGCAAACCATCGTCAGTCTGCTATCGTTGCAAAGCCGTGCCGCTGCGACGCCCGAGGCGTCGGCGCAATTGGTCATTGCCGCCCGTCGCGTCGCCGCCTTTGGACGCGTGCACAGTCGGCTGCATCTCCTCGATCATCAGGACAATGTGGAGTTCAAGCAGTATCTGCGGGACCTGTGCGAGGATCTGTCGGGGTTGCTGTTTCAGGAGCAGACCAGCCACGCCATCGTGGTGGTGGGCCCAAAGGTGGAGATACCGGCCGCGCTCGGCATCCCGCTCGGATTTATCGTCAACGAGTTGATCACCAATGCGGCGAAATATGCCGGAGGCGACATCACCGTCCGCTTGGAAAGCACAGCGCCCGGCAGTCATTCGCTCTCAGTGTTGGATGACGGGCCGGGACTACCGACAGGATTCAACCCCGCCGGCAGCAAAGGACTTGGAATGAGAATCGTCCTGTCGCTGGTGAAGCAGATTGGCGGCGAGCTGCACATCGTGCCCGGCGATGACGGCCGCGGGACACGCTTTACGGTCGCGTTCCGCTCTACCAGGTTTGCGACCAACGGAGCTTAGTTCGTCGGCGCCTGGACGTGGATGCCGCGAGAACGCGACATGACACAGTGATGAGGCGTCAAGCCAAAGCAGCCGTTCGGCCTGTCAGATCATAGTCGTCCCGTGAGAACCAACACGAGCAGGATGATCACGACAATGCCGATTGCCCCGATGCCGCCGTGACCATAACCGTAGCCGTAACCACCGAAGCGGCCACTGAAGCCGCCCAGCAAGAAGATGATCAAGATGATGATGAGTATGGTTCCGAGCGACATGATCGCGTCTCCGTTTGCAGGATACCCGTCCTAGGGGGCGACCCGACATGATCGCCGCCCGACTCAATGTGATCTGCTAATTGTCAAAGTAACAAGCTCCCAGGCCATAGTTTGTGCAAAATTGCTCACATTCCCTTTTGATCTGCCACTTTTTGATCTGCGGATTGCAATCAAGACCCAGTTATCGAAACTCGCCGAGCGAGAACCGGCATCAACTCGTTGCAGACCCACCGCTTTACGACACACATTTCAAACTCGATCTCGAAAGCGAACCAGGATTTCAACCGAAAAAAGGCGCATCAGAGCGCGATAATGTAAGTATTTATCGTCGCGCCCGGGGTTTTTCCGTTGGACATACAGGTTAATTTTTGCGGTCTCGTAGTTTTCGGATCAGACCTTCGAATAAATCTTCAATGACATTGAACTATCGCGTTGTTGAAGCGTTGATTGTCCACCTACTTGTGGAGAAATTTCATGAAAAAGCTTGTTTATGCTATTGCTGCCCTGGCGTGCCTGACGGCGGCGCCAGTCTTGATCACGCCCGCGGATGCGCAGGTGTCCATCGGAATCGATGGGCCGATACTCCGCGTCAACCCCGACGACGGCCGCGCCATGGCCCGCGACGACCGCGGCCGGCACTACCGCTCGCGCAGCCGGGACGATTGCCGTGAAGTGACCGTGCGAACGCGCCGGGCCGACGGCTCGGTATCGATCCGTACCACGCGCCGCTGCGACTAAGTGGCGGATCGACTGAAATGGCCCCGCTCGCGGGGCCATTTTCTTGCGGCAGTTGCCACTTTGCTTGTCCGAGCTTGCTGCTGAACGCGGCAATTTGTCTGCGCGTCAACAGTCCGCGCGCTCAGCAAGGCGTCGCTCAAAACACAACGGCGGCTCAGGGCCGCCGTTTGTATTCTCGTCTCGGGCGCAGCGAAGCGCGCTCACGATGGGTTTCGCTTCGCTCAACCCATCTACGATTTGCGGCCGCGACCCTCACTCCGCAGCCAGCCGCACCTCGGGCGCCGCCGCCTTTATCGCGGCGTCCACGTCCTTCTCGTATTTGACGAAGTTCTCCTGGAACATGCGCACCAGCTTGCGCGCGGTGTCGTCGAACGCCTGTTTGTCGGCCCAGGTCTTCGCCGGATAGAGCAGGTTCGGGTCGATGCCGGGCACCGACGTCGGCACCGCAAAGCCGAAATAGGGATCGGTGCGGTAGCTGGCGTTCTTCAGCGAGCCGTCGAGCGCGCCGGTGACCAGCGCGCGCGTCACCTTGATCGGCATGCGGCGGCCGACCCCGTAGATGCCGCCGGTCCAGCCCGAATTGACCAGCCAGCAATCGACCTCGTGCTTGTTGATGTAGTCGCGCAGCAGGTTGCCGTAGACCGCGGGCGGGCGCGGCAGGAACGGCGCGCCGAAGCAGGTGGAGAATTCCGGCTCGACACCGACCAGGCCCTTCTCGGTGCCCGCCACCTTGGCGGTGTAGCCGGACAGGAAGTGATACATCGCCTGCGCCGGATTCAGTTTGGCGATCGGCGGCATCACGCCGAAGGCGTCGGCGGTGAGGAAGATGATGTTCTTGGGATGGCCGGCGCGGCCGGTGCGCGAGGCATTCGGGATGAAGTCGAGAGGATAGGCGGAGCGGGTGTTCTCGGTCTTGGAATCGTCGTCGAAATTGCAGACCCGCGTCAGCGGGTCGAACACTACGTTTTCCAGCACGGCGCCGAAACGGTTGGTGGCGGCATAGATTTCCGGCTCCGCCTCGGCGGAGAGCTTGATGGTCTTGGCGTAGCAGCCGCCCTCGAAATTGAACACGCCGTTCGGGCCCCAGCCGTGCTCGTCGTCGCCGATCAAGATGCGGTTCGGGTCGGCCGACAGGGTGGTCTTGCCGGTGCCTGACAGGCCGAAGAACAAAGCCACGTCATCGTCCTTGCCGACATTGGCCGAGCAATGCATCGGCATCACGCCCTGCCCCGGCAGGAAGAAGTTGAGCGCCGTGAACACCGACTTCTTCATCTCGCCGGCATAGGATGAGTTGCCGATCAGGATGATCTTCTTGGTGAAGTCGATGGCGATGATGGTGTCGGAGCGCACGCCATGGCGCTTGGGATCGGATTTGAAGCTCGGCAGATCGACAATGGTGAATTCCGGAACGAAACCGGAAAGCTCGGAGCGGTCGGGACGGATCAGCAACTGGCGGATGAAAAGCGAATGCCAAGCCAGCTCGGTGAACACCCGCGTCTTGATGCGATATTTCGGATCGGCACCGCCATAGAGGTCCTGGGCGAACAGCTTCTTGCCGCGGGCATGGGCAATGAAATCGTCATGCAGCAGCTGGAACTGCTCGGGCGTTATCTTGCGGTTGCCGTCCCACCACACCGTCTTCTCGGTGACCGCATCGACCACCGTGTGCTTGTCCTTGGGGGAGCGGCCGGTATGGATGCCGGTTTCGGCGCAGAACGGGCCGCCTTGCACGATGGTGCCTTCGCGCGCCTCGACGGCATGCTCGTAGAGCACCGGAGCATCCAGATTCCAGTGAACTGCGGCCAGATCCTTGAAGCCGAATTGATCAGCGCCGTAGGCGCTGTTCCGCAAACCCGATTCCTGCACCGGAAACACCTCCACAACGCGTCCGGCCGCCGCCGGAACTCCTCCCGCCACCGTGTCTTGAGAGCACGGCTCGGCCAAGTATAGCGCCCGACCGTCAGGCTCGCGACCCTATAGTCAGGATCGCGTGCGCTGCCAAGCCTTTATGCGAGCGGCAAATTCCGGCCGCACCGCGGCAGAGCCCTGCAAAGTCGAACGAATTCCCCTCTGCGGGTAACCATAGTCCGATATGTGGCACCGGCATGTCTGCCATTATGCTCCCCGCGCCTGATCGGCCAGCTGTTTGAGCACTTGCCGGAGCATCCCTGGGCTGCGGACGCGTTGCGGGAAGAAAAGCCGCAGCGCGCTGCGGCCCGATTGCAATTCGAGTCCCTCCGGATCGCAGCCGACACAGCGCCAGGCGCCGTCCGGCGCGCGCAAAAGTTTGGTCGCGAAAACCCCGCAGGTCTCCGCGTGATCCGCATTCATATGGGCGACAATGTCCGGCTCCGCCGCCAGCAATTCCGCGGCATCGTCGGTGCCGGTGAGAATGTCCGCCGGCGTAAGATCGACAATGCGGCCGAAGCCAGCGACCAGATGCGCGCCCTTGAGTTCGATGCGGTAGAAGGCGAAATCGGCGAAACCGGCAAACGCTTCCGCCTCGGGTTGGCGCGCGAGATAGCGCCGGCGCGCAGCGGGATCGCCGGTCCTCACCGCGGTGCCCATCAGCATCACCCGCGCGCCTTGCAGCGGATCGCCCTCCTTGCGCTCGTCGATCATCAGCGAGACGCGCGGATCGGCCAGAATGTTCTTGGTGTGCACGGCGAGCCGGGAGATCAGCAGGAGCAGCGCCCCACCGGCTTCGGTCGCGACGTTAACCAACGAGCAATAGGGATCGCCGCCCGGCAGCAATGTCGCCAGCGCCGCACTGCGGCCCTCGCGCAGCAGCGTTTTAGTGACCCGCTTGGGGTCGAATTCGGCCGCCTTGGTCACCATGTTCTCCTGTGCACCGGAACCTGTGTGCCAGCCAATGGTTGGCACATACCCGCTTTTGCCCGCTTTCGCCGACCCGGCAAGTTGGCCATGGCACCCCGCGCTGAGGCCGGGTATGGTAGGAAACCCTTTGACGAATCACGCCTTTGTCGAGGAATAGTCACATTTCGGCCCCGCTTTACGGGCTTCAAGGCGGCGGGGTGAACCGCGTCTACGGAACAGGGGCTTCATGCCGACCATCGCTCTCGTTGACGACGACCGCAACATCTTGACCTCGGTCTCGATCGCCCTCGAAGCCGAGGGTTATCGGATCATGACCTATACCGACGGCGCCTCCGCGCTCGACGGGTTCAAGACCTCGCCGCCCGATCTCGCCATTCTCGATATCAAGATGCCACGCATGGACGGCATGGAGACTTTGCGCCGCCTGCGGCAGAAGTCCGATATGCCGGTGATCTTCCTCACCTCCAAAGACGAGGAGATCGATGAATTGTTCGGCCTCAAAATGGGCGCCGACGATTTCATCCGCAAACCATTTTCGCAGCGTCTGCTGGTGGAGCGCGTCAAGGCGGTGCTGCGCCGCGCCATCGCCAAGGACGGCGCTGCACCCAAGGAGATCGATGCGCGCGCTCTCGAGCGCGGGCAGCTGCGCATGGATCCGGAGCGCCATACCTGCACCTGGAAGAACGAGCCGGTGACGCTGACGGTCACCGAATTCCTGATCCTGCAGGCGCTGGCGACGCGGCCGGGCGTGGTCAAGAGCCGCAACGCCCTGATGGACGCGGCCTATGACGATCAGGTCTATGTCGACGACCGCACCATCGACAGCCACATCAAACGCCTGCGCAAGAAGTTCAAGGCCGCCGACGACGACTTTGACATGATCGAAACACTGTACGGCGTGGGCTATCGCTTCAAGGAGATGTGAGACCGCCGCAGGCGCGGCAAAGGCTGCGTGAATGGGCGCAGCTTAGGGTTTCAGATTGGGGTTCCAGAACGGCGTGACTTACGCACGCGCTTAAGATCGTCTATCCAGCAATCTGACGGGGCCGGCGATAGACGCTAAAATGCCGGCCGAGGGGCACGAACCGGCAGACTGAACGTGCTCAACAGAACACCGAATATCGTCGAGACCGACGTCGACGCTGAGGCGCCCGCGGATGGTGTTCCGCCGCCAGCGCCGCGCGGGTTGCGTCGGATCGCCTTATGGCTCCGCCGCGCGGGACAGTTCTTCGTCAGCCAGAGCGTCTCGAGCCTGACCCGGCGCATCGTCTTGCTCAACATCGCCGGTCTGCTCGCGCTGGTGATAGGCATTCTCTATCTGTCGCAATTCCGCGCCGGCTTGATCGACGCGCGCGTGCAAAGCCTGCTGGTGCAGGGCGAGATCATCGCCAGCGCCATTGCCGCCTCGGCCACCGGAGATCGCGACAACAGCGGCATCGACATCGACCGGCTGCTCGAATTGCAGCTTGGCGATACATACAATCCGACCGAAGAGACGCTGTCCGGATACGATTTCCCGATCAATCCCGAGCGCGTGGCACCGGTGCTGCGGCGGCTGGTGTCGCCGACCAATACCCGCGCCCGCATCTACGATCGCGACGGCACGCTGTTGATCGACAGCCGCAATCTCTATGACGTCGTGCGCTTCGACCTGCCGGCGCCCACCGCGGAGAAGCCCGGCATGGTGGAGCGCGCGTTCAATGCGCTGCGGCAACGGCTCAGCCTCGGCGACCTGCCGCTTTACCGCGAGTTCGGGCCGGACGCCGGCAAGAGTTACGAGGAGGTCAAGCACGCACTGACCGGCCTCAAATCCAGCATGGTGCGCATCAACGAGCGCGGCGAGGTGATCGTCTCGGTGGCACTGCCGGTGCATGGCGTGCGCGCGGTCAACGGCGCGCTGATGCTGTCGACCCAGGGCGGCGAGATCGACAATATGGTGACAGCCGAGCGGCTCGCCATCTTCAAGGTGTTTCTGATCGCCGCCGGCGTCATGGTGGTGCTGTCGTTCCTGCTCGCCGGCACCATCGCCGAGCCGGTGCGGCGGCTGGCCGACGGCGCCGAGCGGGTCCGCCGCCGCGTCCGGTCGCGTGTCGAGATCCCCGACTTCACCCACCGGCGCGACGAGATCGGCCATCTCTCCGGCACGCTGCGCGAGATGACCAATGCCCTGTACAGCCGCATCGAGGCGATCGAGAGCTTTGCCGCCGATGTGGCGCATGAGCTGAAAAACCCCCTCACCTCGCTGCGCTCGGCGGTCGAGACGCTGCCGCTGGCCAAGACCGAGGACAGCCGCAAGCGCCTGCTAGCGGTGATCGAGCATGATGTGCGCCGGCTCGACCGGCTGATTTCCGATATTTCGGACGCCAGCCGGCTCGACGCCGAACTGCAGCGGCAGGATTCCGATTCCGTCGACTTGAAGAAGCTGCTCACCACCGTGGTGATCGTCGCCAACGAGGTGCCGAACGAAAACGGCGTCACCGTCACGGTGAATTTCGAGGGCACCGGCGCGCGCGCCTTTGTGGTGCCGGGTTACGATTCCCGCCTCAGCCAGGTGGTCGACAACCTGATCGACAATGCGCGCTCGTTCTCCCCGCCCGGCGGCACCGTGCGCGTTACCTGCCGCCGGGTGCGCAACGAAGTCGAGATCATTGTCGACGACGACGGACCGGGTATACGCCCGGAAGCACTGGAGAAGATTTTCGAGCGCTTCTACACCGACCGGCCGCAGGAGGGTTTCGGGCAGAACTCCGGTCTCGGCCTGTCGATTTCCAAGCAAATCGTCGAGGCGCACGAGGGGCGGCTGTGGGTGGAGAACCGCGTCGGCGCCGCCGGCGGTGACGTGCTCGGCGCGCGCTTTATCGTGCGCCTGCCGGCCGTGTGATGGCGGCCGATGCGCCGACCGTGCACGCGTCCGTGGTGCTCACGGGCGAGCGCGCCGTCCTGATCCGCGGGCCGGCAGGCAGCGGCAAATCACGCCTTGCCTTTGCGCTCATCCAGGCGGGGGAAGCCGGGCTCATTCCATTCGCGCGGCTGGTGGCGGACGACCGCGTGCAGCTGCAAGCCGCGCATGGCCGGTTGCTGGCACGGCCGCCTTCCTCGCTTGCGGGACTGCTGGAGATACGCGGGCTCGGCATTCGCAGGCTCGCTTATGAGCCGGTGGCGGTGGTCGGTCTGGTGATCGATCTCGCCGCCGCCGATGCCGGCCGCCTGCCCTCGCCGGAGAGCCGGCAAACCGAGATCGATGGTATCGCGCTGCCGCGGCTAGCGGTCGCAACCGGTTCCGATGCCCTGCCGCTGGTGTTGGCCGAGTTCGGCACCGTGGCGGCGGTTGACTGAAAATTGACCCGCGCCGGCCCCCAAGCCGGGCGTGCCGGCGCAAAAAAATAACCATATGGGGTCTATGCTCGGAAGCAGATCCCCCTCTCAGGCTTCGCCACGCGCCGCGGTCACCGCAATGCAACATCGCCGGAAAACAGCCGGAAAGGCCCTTGCGTACGGGCTTCGGATGGTCAAGATGAGCACCCTTTCGTGCGGCGCACCCAACGCGCCCGCGAGGAGTTTTCAATGATCGGCCTTGTACTGGTTACTCACGGGCGGCTCGCCGTGGAATTCCGCTCGGCCCTGGAGCACGTGGTGGGGCCGCAGACGCAGGTCGAGGCGGTGACCATCGGGCCCGACGACGATGTCGAGCAGTGCCGCAAGGACATCATCGAGGCGGTCAAGCGCGTCGACACCGGCGAAGGCGTCGCCATCCTCACCGACATGTTCGGCGGCACGCCGTCGAACCTCGCCATCTCGGTGATGAGCCGGCCCAAGGTGGAGGTGCTCGCCGGCATCAATCTGCCGATGCTGGTCAAGCTCGCCAAGGTGCGCGATGAATGCACGCTGCACGAGGCGGTCACGGCGGCGCAAGAAGCCGGCCGAAAATACGTCACCATCGCGAGCCGCGTTCTCGCCGGCAAATGAGCGAGCCTGCCGGCGACGATACTGCCTCCAAAGGCGCGGCGGCGAGCGGCGATGGCCGCGTCACTAAGCAATTGGAAATCTGCAACAAGAAGGGCCTGCACGCGCGCGCCTCGGCGAAATTCGTGCAGACCGTGGAAAAATACGACGCCGAGGTGACGGTGAGGCGCGGCACGGAATCGGTCGGCGGGACTTCGATCATGGGCCTGATGATGCTGGCGGCCGGCACCGGCACGGTCATCACCGTCGAAGCGAGCGGACCGGAGGCGGCAGCGGTGATCGACGCCCTGGCCGATCTGGTGTCCTGCCGGTTCACGGAAGACGAATAACCGCAAGCTGCGTTTCCCGGGCGCAGGTGCACCGTTTCACGCTGCACCGCATCCGGCACACGATGGCTGCAAACACCCTATTTATGGGGCTAAAACCAAATCACATAAAGAAATCTTTATATCGTTATTGAACCCCCGGACGGGCCCTGCTATAGCCACCGGGAACGGCGGCCGGACGATCCGGGGCGCCTCTTTCCTCATTTGCCAAGGACCGTCATGACCGCCGCATCCAAAGCGTCCAAGCCTGCCGCCGCCACCGACTATGTGGTCAAGGACATCGGTCTCGCCGACTGGGGCCGCAAGGAAATCTCGATTGCCGAAACCGAGATGCCCGGCCTGATGGCGACCCGCGAGGAATACGGCCCCAAACAGCCGCTGAAGGGCGCGCGCATCGCCGGCTCACTGCACATGACCATTCAGACCGCGGTGCTGATCGAGACCCTGGTGGCGCTCGGCGCCGACGTGCGCTGGGTCTCCTGCAACATCTATTCGACCCAGGACCATGCCGCCGCTGCGGTCGCCGCGGCCGGCGTCCCGGTGTTCGCGATCAAGGGCGAGAGCCTGCAGGACTACTGGGACTACACCGCCAAGCTGTTCGAGTGGCACGGCGCAAAACCTGGTGAAATTCTCACCCCGAACATGATCCTCGACGACGGCGGCGACGCCACCATGCTGGTGCACCACGGTTATCGCGCCGAGCAGGGCGACGCCGCCTTCCTCGACAAGCCCGGCTCCGAGGAGGAGGAAATCTTCTTCGCGCTGATCAAGCGCCTGCTGAAGGAAAAGCCGAAGGGCTGGTTTGCCGAGCTCGCCAACAACATCAAGGGCGTCTCGGAAGAGACCACCACCGGCGTGCACCGGCTCTACGAGATGCAGAAGGCCGGCACGCTGCTGTTTCCGGCGATCAACGTCAACGACAGCGTCACCAAGTCGAAGTTCGACAACCTCTATGGCTGCCGCGAATCTCTGGTGGACGGCATCCGCCGCGGCACCGACGTGATGATGTCAGGCAAGGTGGCGATGGTCGCGGGCTTCGGCGACGTCGGCAAGGGTTCGGCGGCGTCGCTGCGCCAGGCCGGCTGCCGCGTGCTCGTTTCCGAAGTCGATCCGATCTGTGCGCTGCAGGCGGCGATGGAAGGCTACGAAGTCACCACCATGGAAGATGCGGCGCCGCGCGCGGACATCTTCGTCACCGCCACCGGCAACAAGGACATCATCACCATCGAGCACATGCGGGCGATGAAGGATCGCGCCATCGTCTGCAACATCGGCCACTTCGACAACGAGATCCAGATCGCGCATCTGAGGAACCTGAAGTGGAACAACATCAAGCCGCAGGTCGACGAGATCGAGTTTCCGAACGGCAAGCGCATGATCCTGCTGTCGGAAGGCCGGCTGGTGAATCTCGGCAACGCCATGGGCCATCCGAGCTTCGTGATGTCGGCGTCGTTCACCAACCAGACGCTGGCGCAGATCGAGCTGTTCGCCAACAACAAGAACGGCAAGTACGAAAAGAAAGTCTATGTGCTGCCGAAATCGCTCGATGAGAAGGTCGCGCGGCTGCATCTCGCCAAGATCGGCGTGAAGCTGACCGAGCTGCGTCCGGACCAGGCCAGCTATATCGGCGTGAAGCCGGAAGGCCCGTTCAAGCCGGACAGCTATCGGTATTGAGCCTCACGCCGCCAAGCACCGGCAGCGGCGCCTCCATGGCGCAAGCCGGGGCGAAGGCCCATATCATTGGGACAACGCCTGCCATCGCTTTGCCGCAACGGCAGGCGATGGTAGACGAGATTCCAGGCTGGGAATCCGGAGCTGCCGATGTGCCGCTGGATTGCCTATCGCGGGGAGACCATCCCGCTCGAGCAATATGTGACCGCGCCCGCCCATTCGCTGGTGGTGCAGAGCGTGCGCGCGCTGGAATCCACCGCCAGCACCAATGGCGACGGCTTCGGGCTCGGCTGGTACGGCGAGCATGCCGAGCCGGGGCTCTATCGCGAAGTGCGGCCAGCCTGGTCCGACGAGAACCTGCGCTATCTATGCCGGCATATCCACTCGCACCTTTATTTCGGCCATGTACGGGCGTCCACCGGCACGCCGGTCACCCGGCCGAACTGTCACCCGTTCGCCTGCGGCCGCTGGCTGTTCATGCACAACGGCCTGATCGGCAACTGGGCGCGCATGCGCCGGCAGGTGGAAGCACTGATCCCCGACGCCTATTACGGCTCGCGCATCGGCACCACTGACTCGGAGGCGGTATTCCTCGCGATCCTCGGCGCCGGCGGCGACACCGACCCGATCGGCGCGACCACGCGCGTGCTGGCGAAACTGACGGAGATGGTGAGTGCCAACGGCCTGAAGGAGCCGCTGCGCTTCACCGCCGCGCTGGCCAATGGCCGCGATCTCTATGCCTTCCGTTATTCCGCCAACGACAATGCGAATTCGCTCTACTACCGCGAGTCCGCAGGCAATGTCGTGGTGGTGTCGGAGCCGCTCGACGCCGAGCGCGCCCATTGGACGCCGGTGCCGCCCGGCCATGTGATCTGCGCCCGCGCCGGCAGCAAGCTCTCGCTCGAGCCGTTCCTCGGCGAATACCAAGTCGCAGCAGAGTAAGACGATCAGCGCGGCGCGACGGTGAAGATCAGGTAGCGCTCCTTGCGCCCGTCGATGCCGAAATGACGGCGCGCCAGATCGACCTCGGTGCGGCGGCCCTCCACCTCGCGGGCAAGACTGTTCAGCCGCGCCACGCATCCGGCATCCCCCACCGGGCAGACCACGGCGCCGCCATCGCGGCTCAGCCGCTGCACCGCCTGCGGGTGGTCGAGGCCGAACGGTTGCACTGTGTCCGGCAGATAGAAGATCACGCTGTCGCCCGCCCAGAATTTCGCGCTGACCCAGCGCAGCGGCCGGTCGGTGGTGCCGCGCCATGCCTCCCGCACCGCGCTTGCGATCACACTGGGGCGGGCATTGCCATCGGTGCCGCCGGTGACATGCGCGATCACCGCGATGGCGGGCGCAGCCGCCAGCGCGCCAAGCGGAAGAGCGAGCGCCAGCGCGAGGATGCGGACCGCGGCAAGGCGATCGACAATCAGCTTTGGCGAAGCCAGCAGATAGACCGGCAGCAGCGACCAATTGGGAATCGTCCATAACGCCGTGAGCCGATACGGCGACACGACATTGAGGGCCGCCGGCAGCACGAGCGGGACCAGGAACGAGGTCGCCACCAGTTTGCGGTCGGGCGAGCTGGGAAAGAGCATGTCCCTGATCGCCTCCCGGCTCGGCCGCAGCAGCGCCAGCAGCAGGAGCGGAATGATCGCGTAGCCGGCACAGGCCGCGAGATACGCCAGCGACTGGACAAGGGCCATTCCCCACCCGATCGCAATGCCAAGTTGCGCGGGGCGCAACGGCTCCTGCCACACGTCCAAGGCATGCGGGGCGAGCACAACTGCGCCCGTGGCGATGGTGATCCATGGCGCGCTCGAGCGCAGATAGTCGAGCCGCCGCGGATCGAGCAAGGCCGCCAGCCCCAATCCGGCGATCAGAAACACCGACCAATATTTTCCCAGCATGGCGCCGCCCGCGGCGATGCCGGCGAGCGCCGCCGCCAGACGGTCGCCGGTCCGGAACGAGCGCAGGAAGAACAGCGCCGTTGCCGCCCAATACGGCATCATCACCGTATTGGCGTTGAACTTACCGGCCTGAAATGTGTAGAGCGGGATCAGCGTCAGCATTGCCAGCGCTACCACGCGCTTGCTGTCGTCGAGCCAGTCGGAAAACAGCAGCCAGCAGATCGCGAGCGTGACGCCAACATTGGCGGCGGCGAGCAGATAGGCGGCCCAGTCGGCGACCGGAAACACGGCGAACCAAAACTTCACCGTCCAGCCCAGCAGCGGCGGGTGATATTCCACTTCCTGGCCGCGCGCCCATTGCAGGGATTGCACGATGTCGGGATGCACGTCCTCGCTGCCGAGCGAGATCACGCCGAACAGCGTCCACGCCGCCACGAATCCGCAGATCAGCGCAGCTACCGTGCGGGCCCGGCGCGCAGGGTCGATCAAGGCATCGAAAATTCGCTCGGCAGGAGCCAGAACGCGGCGCTCGACGACGGAGAAGGCCATGCGCACCTGCGCTGCAGCGGGGGTGATCGTCCGCTGCCGGATTGGCCGCGGGCGGTGTCAGCCGAGCATGATAGATCGCCAAGTCTGAAAGACAATCGCACGCGACACGCGTGTGGCGGTTGAGAAGCTCCCCCCCAATCCTTGCGGCACGGCCGGCCGTGCCGCGCCCGGCGCGACATTCTTCAGCCCTGCGTCACCGAAGCAGGGCTTCTCATTTGACATGTCTCGCCGCTTTGGGGTGATGGACGCGATGGCGGATCGATGCAATCCTGCAATGGAATTGAGATCGAAGGAGGATGCGGTGCTGCTATTGCGTTCGTGGAGGATGGCTGCGGCCGGTCTCGTGCTGGCGGGCGCGCTGACGCCGGCTGCGGCGGAGACCCGATCGGTCGCCGACTTCTATCGCGGCAAGACCGTCCACATGCTGATCGGGGTCGGGGTCGGCGGCGAATACGACCTGCAGGCACGCCTCATCGCACGTCATATCGGCAAGCACATCCCCGGCAGCCCCAATGTGGTGCCGCAGAACATGACCGGCGGCGGCGGCCTGAAGATGGCCAACTACCTGTTCGCCATGGCGGCGCGCGACGGCACCTATATCGGCATGCTGGCCAATAATTTCCCCGCCATCCAGGCGGTCGGCGGCCAGGGCGTGCAGTTCGACGCCGGGCAATTCCGCTGGCTCGGTACCATCGCGCCGACCGTGGAAACCATGGCGCTCTGGCACACCGCCGGAGCGAAAAGCATCGACGACGTGCGCCAGCGCGAACTGGTCGCCGGCGCATCCGGCCGCGGCGCCATCACCTACAATTTCCCGTCCATGTTGAACGAGCTGTTGGGCACCAAGTTCAAGATCGTCACCGGCTATGCCGGCGGCAACGAGATCAATCTCGCCATGGAGCGCGGCGAGGTGCAGGCGCGCAACAACACCTGGTCGAGCTGGAAGGCGACCAAACCGGCTTGGCTCGCCGAGAAGAAGATCACCATCATCGCGCAAGCCGGGCCGCGCGCCGCCGATCTCGACGCGCCCTCAGTTGAGCAACTGGCGCGCAATGCGGATGAGCGTCAGCTCATCGAGCTGGTGGTCTCCGGCACCCAGCTCGGCCGCCCGCTCGCCACCACGCCGGGCGTTCCCGACGAGCGGGTGAAAGCGCTGCGCGCCGCCTTCGACGCCACCATGAAGGACCCGGAATTCCTGGCGGAAGCCGCAAAGCTGAATTTCGAAGTAGCGCCGGTCGGCGGCGAGGCGATGCAGCGGATCGTCGAGAAGGTGCTGAGCACCCCGCAGCCGCTCGCCGCCCGCGCCAAGCATCTGCTGGAGTGACACAATGCAAGATTCTTTGATCCGTCATCCTTCGAGGCTCGCTTCGCTCGCACCTCAGGGTGACGGATCAAGGTGAAGCATTTTCAACTGCCGCCCGCATGAGATTGCCCGCTCACTCCCACTTCTTTTGCGGCTCGACATCGCCCATGATCAGCCGCGCGCCGCGCTGATGGGTGAAGTAGAGCCAGGCCCATTGCAGCGCCACCCGCAGGCGGTTGTCGAAACCGACCAGCAGATAGACGTGGATGATCGCCCACATCAGCCAGGCCATGCGGCCTTTCAGTCGCGACCAGCCGAAATCGAAGATCGCGGCGTGCCGGCCGATGATCGCGGTGTTGCCGCGGTTGCGGAAGCGAAACGGCGGCACCGGCGTGCCGTCCATGAGATTGCGCACAAGGTTGCGCCCGAGATGCTCGCCCTGCTGCTTGGCGACCTGCGCCAGCGCCGGCAGCGGCGCATCGTTCTCGTCCTTGGCGAGCGCGGTGTCGCCCAGCGCATAAACGCCGGGGAGCCCGCGCACCGAAAGATCCGGCTCTATGACGATACGGCCAGCGCGGTCGGTCTCCGCTTTGAGCCATTGTCCGGCCGGTGAAGCCTGCACGCCGGCGCCCCAGATCACGTTACCGGCGGCAATCTTCTTGCCGGCAACGATCACGCCGCCGGCGTCGACCGCCTCCACCGCCTGGCCAATGAGCACGCTGACGCCGAGCCGCTCCAGCGCCTGGCGCGCATAGATCGCCAGCGGTTCCGGAAAGGTGCTGAGGATGCGCGGGCCGGCTTCGATCAGCAGGATGCGCGCGCGGCGCGGATCGATGCGGCGGAAATCCCGCGCCAGGGTGCGGCGCGCGAGCTCCGCCACAGCGCCCGCCATTTCCACGCCGGTCGGACCGCCGCCGACAATGACCGTGGTCATCAGCGCGTCCTGCGCGGCCGGGTCGCCGGTGACTTCGGCGTGCTCGAACGCCAGCAGCAGCCGGTTGCGGATCGCCAGCGCCTCTTGCAGCGTGCGCGGCCCGGGCGCCAGCGTCTTCCATTCCGGATGGCCGAAATAGGAATAGTCCGACCCCGTCGCCACAATGAGCCGGTCGTAACGCAGCACGCTGCCGTCGGCGAGCGTCACCGTGCGGGTCTGCGCATCGACGCCCCTAGCCTCGCCCAGCACCACCTCGATATTGCGGTATTTGCCGAGGATGCGGCGGATCGGGCGCGCGATGTCGGCCGGCGACAACGCCGCGGTCGCCACCTGATAAAGAAGCGGCACGAACAGATGATAGTTGCACCGATCGACCACGGTGACGCGCACCGGCGTGCGGCCGAGCTTCTCGGCACAGGCCAGCCCGCCGAATCCGGCCCCCACGATCACCACATGGGGCGCAACATGGGGCTGTTCCTGCACGGCGGGCGCGGGCGGCATGGAATGTCTCGGATGACGGTATGAACCCGGCGGACGACACACTACATAGACACACTACATAACCGCAGCGGCAGCGAGCGGCCAGCCCCGATCGGCCGCAACCGGCCTCGCTTGCCGCCTCAGAACACGGATGCTAAGCCGCGCGCATGACAGCTGGACCGATCGATAATATCCGCAACTTCTCGATCATCGCGCATATCGACCATGGCAAATCGACGCTGGCTGACCGGCTGATCCAGTCGACCGGCGGGCTTGAGGCGCGCGAGATGGTGGAGCAGGTGCTCGATTCCATGGACATCGAGCGCGAGCGCGGCATCACCATCAAGGCGCAGACGGTGCGGCTGAACTACCGGGCGCGCGACGGCAAGGACTACATCCTCAACCTGATCGACACGCCCGGCCACGTCGACTTCGCCTATGAGGTCAATCGCTCGCTCGCCGCCTGCGAGGGCTCGCTGCTGGTGGTCGACGCTTCCCAGGGCGTGGAGGCACAGACGCTGGCCAACGTCTATCAGGCGATCGACAACAATCACGAGATCGTCCCCATTTTGAACAAGATCGACCTGCCGGCGGCGGAGCCGGAGAAGGTCAAGCAGCAGATCGAGGATGTGATCGGTTTAGACGCCTCGAACGCGATCGGGATTTCTGCCAAGACCGGATTGAACGTACCCGAGGTGCTGGAGGCGATCGTCACCCGCTTGCCGCCGCCCAAGGGCGACCGCGACGCGCCGCTCAAGGCGCTGCTGGTGGACTCCTGGTACGACCTCTATCTCGGCGTCGTCGTGCTGGTGCGCGTCGTTGACGGCGTGCTGAAGAAGGACCAGCGCATCCAGATGATGCGGACCGGCGCCAGCTATGACGTGGACCGCGTCGGCGTGTTCACCCCGAAGCTGACCGCAGCCGCGGAGCTTGGCCCGGGCGAGATCGGCTTCCTCACCGGCTCGATCAAGGAGGTGGCCGACACCCGCGTCGGCGACACCATTACCGACGACAGGAAACCGACCGCCGCCGCCCTGCCCGGCTTCCGCCCGGCGATCCCGGTGGTGTTCTGCGGGCTGTTCCCGGTCGACGCCGCGCAGTTCGAGGACTTGCGCGCGGCGATGGGCAAGCTGCGGCTCAACGACGCCAGCTTCAGCTATGAGATGGAGACCAGCGCGGCGCTCGGCTTCGGCTTCCGCTGCGGCTTTCTCGGGCTGTTGCATCTGGAGATCATCCAGGAGCGGCTCGAGCGCGAGTTCAACCTCAACCTGATCGCGACCGCGCCGTCGGTGATCTACAAGATCAGCTTGCGCGGCGGCGGCAACATGGAAATCCACAATCCGGTCGACATGCCGGACCCGATGAAGATCCTGGCGATCGAGGAGCCGTGGATCGAGGCCACCATCCTGACGCCCGACGAGTATCTCGGCTCGGTGCTGAAACTCTGCCAGGACCGGCGCGGCAGCCAGAAGGAGCTCACTTATGTCGGCAACCGCGCGCTGGTGAAATACGACCTGCCGCTCAACGAAGTGGTGTTCGATTTCTACGACCGGCTGAAATCGGTGTCGAAAGGCTATGCGTCGTTCGACTATCACCTGACCGACTACAAGCCCGCGGACCTCGTCAAGCTGCAGATGCTGGTGAACGCCGAGCCGGTCGACGCGCTCGCCATGCTGGTGCATCGCACCCGGGCCGAGCAGCGCGGGCGCGCCATGGCGGAAAAACTCAAGGAGTTGATCCCGCCGCACATGTTCCAGGTACCGATCCAGGCCGCGATCGGCGGCAAGGTAATCGCGCGCGAGACCGTGCGCGCATTCCGCAAGGACGTGACCGCAAAATGCTACGGCGGCGACGTGACGCGCAAGCGCAAGCTTCTGGATAAGCAGAAGGAAGGCAAGAAGAAGATGCGTCAGTTCGGCAAGGTGGACATCCCGCAGGAAGCGTTTATCGCGGCGCTGAAGGTGGATGTCTAACGCTACGCGTCAGACTATGGCTGAAGGTGGATGTGTGAGGACGCCCGGATGCCCCCGCTCGCCCCGCCCTCATCCGGAGGAGGCTGCGCAGCAGCCGTCTCGAAGGATGGGGCGGCCTCGTCCTTCGCGACGCCGCGCTTTGCGCGGCTCCTCAGGATGAGGCCGCGAGAGTCGCGTGGAAGATTTTGGATTTCACTCCGTCGTGTCGCGGCCTTGAAAGTGGACGTCTGACAGAGGCTCAGCGCCAGCCTGACTTTTCGCGCAGGCGGTCCTCCTGTTCGGCGAGCTCCGGCGTGAGCGCCTCACCGAAGTCGGCAGCCTCGAACACCGGGCGGATCTCGATTTCGCTCGGGCCCGGCATCGGATTGGAGCAGCGCTTCACCCACGCGACCGCTTCGGCCATGTCCTTGACCTGCCAGAGCCAGAAGCCGGCGACCAATTCGCCGGTCGCACCGAAGGGGCCGTCGATGACGGTGCGACTCGGCCCGTCGAAGGCCACGCGCTTGCCCTTCGCCGACGGATGCAGACCCTCGCCGGCCAGCAGGATGCCGGCGTTGACCAGCTCTTCGTTGTACTTGCCCATGGCCTCAAGCAGCTCGGTCGAGGGCATGATGCCCGCTTCACTGTCCTTCGTCGCCTTCACCAGAACCATCACGCGCATCGTCTTGTCTCCTCCGATCCACGGCGGCCAACACCAGCCTGCCTGCTCATGGTCCTGAGCCTAGGTCATCGACTCATTAAATCGCATCCAAATTCGTGCTGAGGCAAGTTTGATAGATGCGAGGTAGTTTTCGGGGGTTTTGTCGTATCGTGTTGCGATGGCTCTGAAGTGTTTGAGCTTATTGAAG
>Ga0209726_10001939_pt1 | contig 31697 bp, 25 predicted proteins | sample Subgrocontami54m_FD_187453 | JGI IMG/M metagenome (GOLD analysis project Ga0209726, IMG submission 187453) | Subsurface groundwater microbial communities from S. Glens Falls, New York, USA - GMW46 contaminated, 5.4 m (SPAdes) (version 3) | ecosystem: Environmental > Aquatic > Deep subsurface >... | reverse complement strand
AGAGTGGTGGAGGGACCGGCCCGTTGAAGCCACGACAACCTACCGACGATCCGGCAAGGTGCCAAATCCGGGCAGGTCCTCCTGCGAGATAAGGGAATCACCCGAGACCCTTCCTCCGAGGAAGGGTCTTCTCGTTTTCGGGCCCCGAGCCAGGCGCCGATCCGATCTCGAGGCGCACCGAGAGCGATGACGACCGAGCTGCTGACCGGGACCGCGACGACCGGGAGCGACCGCGCCCCGGCCGCCACCGGCGAGCGCATCGTCGGACTGAGTTGTCGGAACTGCGGTCGGCCGGAGACGCTCGGGCCGAGCTACGTTTGCGGGGCCTGTTTCGGGCCGCTCGAAGTGGCCTACGACCTGGAGCGGATCGCCGGCCTCATCGACCGGGCGACGATCGCCGCCCGCCCGGCGGGCATCTGGCGCTATCTCGAGCTGCTCCCCGTCGACGTCGAGCCCGCGCGCGGGCTGCGGGTCGGATCGACCCCACTCATCGCCGCCGATCGGCTTGGCCCGGTCCTCGGGATCGATCGGCTGTGGCTCAAGGACGACACCCGCAACCCGACCCTGTCGTTCAAGGACCGGGCGGTCGCGATCGCGGCGACGCGGGCCGTCGGGTTCGGGATGGAAGCGCTGGCCTGCGCATCGACGGGCAATCTGGCCGGGGCGACCGCCGCTGGGGCCGCGGCACTGGGGCTGCCGGCCTACGTGTTCATCCCGTCGGATCTCGAACCGGCCAAGATCGACCACGCACTGGCCTATGGCGCGACGGTCGTCCCGATCGACGGTACCTACGACGATGTCAATCGGCTCTGCCTCGAGGTGGCTGACGAGCTCGGCTGGGGCTTCGTCAACGTCAACCTCCGGCCGTTCTACGCCGAGGGTTCCAAGACGCTGGCGTTCGAGATCGCGGAACAGCTCGGCTGGCGGCTGCCCGACGTCGTGGTCGGCCCGGTGGCGTCGGGGGCGCTGTTCACCAAGCTGGCCAAGGGGTTCGACGAGCTGGCTGCGGTCGGGCTGATCGATCGACGCACGCCGGTCCGGTTTGTCGGCGGTCAGGCCGCTGGATGCGCTCCCGTGGCGACCGCCTTTGCGGCAGGCAGCGAGGTCATCGAACCGGTCCGCTTCCCGGACACGATCGTCCGCTCGCTGGCCATCGGCAATCCGGCCGACGGCCGGTACGCGGTCCAGCAGGCGCGCGACTCGGGCGGCTCGATCGAGGCGATCCCAGACCTCGCGACCGCCGAAGCGATCCGTCGGGTGGCCACCCTCGAGGGGATCTACCCGGAGACGGCTGGCGGCGTCACCCTGGCCGCAGCCGAAGCGGCTCGACGGCGGGGGATCATCCGCCCGGGCGATGAGGTCGTTGCGCTGCTGACCGGAAACGGCCTGAAGACCCCCGATGCGGTCCGCCATGGCGTCGAGGACCGGGAGCCGGCGAGCGGTGGCCGGCCGGGCCTGGCGCCGGTCCTCGCCCCGCGGTTCGCCGCCTTCGAAGCGTGGCTGGCCCGATGAGCCACGTCCGGATCCCACCGGTCCTGCGGACGTCGACGGGTGGCCAGAAGCAGGTGGAGGTCGCCGGCGGGACTGTCCGCGAAGTCATCGATGGGCTGGTGACCGCCTACCCGGGTCTGGCCGCGCAGCTGCTGGCCGGCGACGGCGACCTCAACCGGTTCGTCAACGTCTTCCTCAACGACACCGACGTTCGCCACCTCCAGGCCCTCGAGACGCCGGTCGAGGAACGCGACACGCTCCTGCTCCTGCCGGCGATGGCCGGCGGCGGACCGTCGGAGACGCTCGCCACGGTGGGTGGCTGTCGACGTGGGACCCATGGCGGGCCGTGCTCCTGTCCGGAGCGAGTCGCCGAGCGCTGACGCCGGGATCCGGCGCGAGCGCCGAGCGGCTCGCGACCTCGAGATCCTCCGACCTCTCTCTCGTCCCACATGCCAGGAGATATCTTCCGTGTCCATCCCCGTCCGTCTCGTCGACCCGCGCGGCCAGCGCTTCGGCGCCGCGTCGTCGGCGATCGTGCTCATCGCGACCGCCCTGCTCGACCTGCCCATCGTGGTCGCCCTGGTGGCGATCGCCCTCGGCACCAGCGCCGCGCTGGGTACCCGCTACTTCGTATTCGGCCGGCCGTGGCCGACCATCCGGACCAGGCTCGAGCTGGGGCCGCCCGCGTCGACCGAGCCCGAAGTCGGGCCACGCTTCGCCCAGGCTCTCGGTGCCGCCGTGCTGACCGTTGGCTTCCTGGCGCTCGCGGCCGGCATCCGGCCGTTGGGCTGGCTGCCGGTGGTCATCGTCATCGGGCTGCAGGCGACCCTGGCCGCGACCGGGTTCTGCCTGGGTTGCCGGCTCTATGGGCTCCACTGGTGGCTGCCCGAGCAGTTCGACCGGTTCGTCCTGCGCCGCGGCGGGGCGGCCGACTGACGGCGGGTCCGACCACCGATCGCAACCGAGCGGTCTCCGAGACGTCGCCAACGCCGGCTGCGCGATGGTTCATCCTCACCAGGTGAGCAGCGTCGTCGTCGGCTCGCCTGGTCCATCGCGCGCGATCGATCCGACGCGCGACGGTTCGGTCACGCCCGACGACGTGTTCGGCGCCGCCAGTGACGATCTCGGGGTGGCGGACGCCGAACCGCTCAAGATCCTAGTGGCCGACGACGAGCCGGCGATGGTCGGGGTCATCGGGGCCATCCTCGGCGCGGCCGGCCACCGGATCATCGCCGCCTACGACGGGCGGGAGGCCATCCGACGGTTTGAGGAGGAGCATCCCGACCTCGTCCTGCTCGACCTGGCGATGCCCGGGGTCGACGGGGCGGATGTCTGCCGCTGGATCCGGGCCGCAGGCGACACGCCGATCATCGTGGTGTCCGGCGAGAGCGATCTCGCGGTGACGGTCGAGCTGCTCGACGCGGGCGCCGACGACTACGTCCGAAAGCCGTTCCGGGCGGCCGAACTGCTGGCCCGGACCCGATCGGTCGTCCGGCGACACCACCGGGCGCCGGCTCGCGACGGCTGGCTGGTCGACCGCAGCCGCCACGAGATCTCGTGGCGCGGCCGGCCGATCGATCTGACCGTGACCGAATTCCGACTGGTCGCGCGGCTGATTGACCGGCTCGGCGAGGTCGTCGACCGTCGGGACCTGCTCGCCTACGCCTGGCCGGGCGTCGAAGGGCCGGATCCGCTCTGGCTCAAGCCCCACATGGCCCGTCTCCGGGCGAAGCTGGTCGACGTCGGCGGCCCGCTCCCGATTCCAATCCGGGGTATCGGCTACCGGCTCGATGATCTCGTTGGCGACGCGACGGTGACGGGTGTCGCAACCGAACCGACGCTGGCGACGGGCGAGCCGTAACCGCCGCGTCGCCTTCACGCCACCCGCCCGGCGTCGAAATTTGAGACTCGGCGACCTAGCCTTGATCCAGGACCCGCCCATCGGCCCAAGCCTGACGACCGTCGGTGCCCGGGAGCGCGTCCCAAGGAGCGAGGATCGACCGATGGGCATGAGGATCAGGCGAGGGTTGATCGGCGCCGGCGCGGGCGTAACCCTGCTGGCGCTCCTTCCGGGGACGGCGGCTGCGGCCGATGGCGGCAAGATCGATTCGGGCGACACGGCCTGGATGCTGGCGGCGACCGCCCTGGTCATGATCATGCTGCCCGGGCTGGCCCTGTTCTACGGTGGTCTCGTCCGCCGCAAGAACGTCTTGTCGACGATCATGCACAGCTTCTTCGGTCTGGCCCTGGTCAGCGTGGTCTGGGTGATCGTCGGGTTCAGCCTGGCCTTCGGGCCGGACGCCGGGGGCCTGGGCCTGATCGGCAACCTCGACTACATCGGCTTCAACAATGTCGGGCTGGCCCCAAGCGTCACCTACGCGACGACGATCCCATTCGTCCTGTTCGCAGCCTTCCAGCTGATGTTCGCCGCGATCACCCCAGCCCTGATCACGGGCGCCTTTGCCGAGCGCAAGCGCTTTGGCGCCTTCGTCTTGTTCACGATCCTGTGGTCGATCGTGGTCTATTCGCCGATCGCCCACTGGGTCTGGTCGGCGGACGGCTGGCTGTTCAAAGCCGGCGCGCTCGACTTCGCCGGCGGGACGGTCGTCCACATCAGTTCGGGCGTGTCCGCCCTGATCGTCGCGATCCTGATCGGCAAGCGGGCCATGAACGGCGACAACCGCGACCCCCACGACGTCCCGATGACCGTCCTCGGGGCGGGTCTCCTGTGGTTCGGCTGGTTCGGGTTCAATGCCGGTTCGGCCTTGAGCGCCGGAGGCCTGGCTGCCAGTGCGTTCGTGGTGACCAATACCGCGGCCGCGGCGGCCACGATCACCTGGGTCGGGGCGAGCTACTTCCACAAGGGCAAGGTCAGCGTGGTCGGGGCTGCCTGCGGCTCGGTCGCCGGGCTCGTTGCGATCACTCCGGCCTCGGGCTTCGTGACGCCCGGTGGAGCCCTGTTCATCGGCCTGGTGGCCGGTGGTCTGTGCTACAGCGCCACCCTGCTCCGGGAGCGGATCAAGGTCGATGACGCGCTCGACGTATTCGCCGTCCACGGCGTCGGTGGGATGTTCGGTGCGATCGCGACCGGCGTGTTCGCCACGTCCGCGGTCCAGGAGGCCTACAAGGGCCTGATCGATGGCAACGCCGGCCAGGTCGCCATTCAGCTGCTGGCGGTCGGGGCGACGATCGGGTATGCCGTGCTGGCCACCTTCGTCATCGTCAAGGTCGTCGACGTGATCCTGGGGATCCGTGTCCCAAGCACCCAGGAGGAGGCCGGACTCGACCTCGCCGTCCACGGGGAGGTCGCCTACCAGGTCTAGGACCTCCAGCCTCCGGGTCGGGCGGTTTCAGGCGCCGCCCGACCCACCTTCCGGACCGTGCGAGGCGGCCAGCTCGATCACGAACTGGCTGCCCGCCGGGACCCGGTTCTCGATCCGCAGCTCGCCGTTCATGGCTCGGGCCAGGTGACGCGCGGCGAACAGCCCGATCCCGGCACCGCGGGGCGAATCGTCGCCGCGCACGAACGGCTCGAACAGCCGCTCGCGCCACTCGTCCGGGATCCCCGGACCGTCGTCGGTCACGGCCAGCATCACCCGGCCGCCGTCGCGCCAGCCGAAGACCTCGATCCGGCCCGCCGGTGGAGCGTATTTGGTCGCGTTCTCGAGGAGGTACTCGAGCAGCCGCCGGAGCAGGTCGGGCGAACCGACCGCGCGAAGCGGCCGCTCGGCGAAGCTCGCCCCCAGCTGATGGCGGCGGAGGATCGCGCCGAGCTCGGCGAAGGTTTCCTCGACCACCTCGGCCACATCGATCGGCCCGAGCCGCGGTGGCTCCTCGCGCAGGACGCGCAAGCTGGCCAGGATCGAATCGACCATCGAATCGAGCCGGTCGACCTGTCGGAGGGCTTCCTCCTCCCATCGTGACGGCGACCCCGCTCCGGCCGCCTGCGCCTCGGCTCCGATCAGTTCCAGGCTCGCCCGGACGACCGCCAGCGGTGTCCTCAGCTCGTGGCTGACGATCGTGACCAGGCTGGCCCGTGCCCCGTCGATCGCCCGCAGGCTCTCGACCTGCGCCTCAGCCTCGGACTGGAGACGGCCCTTCTCGACGATCCCGGCGAGGAGCGCCGCGATCGTCTCGAGGAACCGAACATCGCTTGGCCGGAAGTCGCGTCGGCGGACGGTCTGGACGTTGAGCACCCCGACCACGACGTCGTTCCAGATCAGCGGCACCGAGCACATCGAGGTCAGGCGCGGCTCGTCGAGACCGTGGAGCCAGGCAAACCGTGGATCGGTGCTGACGTCGAGGCTGACCAGCGGCTTGCGACTCTGGGCGACCCGGCCGGTGATCCCCGATCCCATCGGCAGCCGGGCGACCCCGATCTGGTCCCGGTCGAGGCCGTTGGTGGCGGCCAGGGTGACCGCCGACCCGTCGCGGTCGACCAGGTAGACCGAGCAGACCTCGGCGTCGACCGCTGCGGTGGCCCGATCGATGATCGTCCGCATCAACTCGTCCCAGGTCCGGGCGGACGTCGCCAGCCGGGCGACCTCTTCGAGGAAGGTCAGCTCGGCCAGGCGGCGCGCATCCCGGTCCGACGAGCGAGGTGGCATCGCGGTCGATCGTGCGGTCGTTGGGGGCGGCCGGTCAATGCCCCGCTGCGTGCCGAAACGGTGACCCGGTCGCAACCCAGCGCTCACCGTCCTGTGCCCATCCCGCGACAGACGCTCGGCGTCCGGCGGCCTACGGTTGGCCTCCGATCCGGATGTCCAGCGGAGGTCCCCGCAATCGAGCCGATGCCCGATCGACGATCCGACCCCCTCTACGACCGGCGCTACGAGCACGATGCCTGCGGCGTCGGATTTGTCGCGGACGCCGGGGGGCGCTCGCGCGAGCGGGTGCTGCCGCTGGCCCTGGCCGGGTTGTCGGCGCTGGGTCATCGCGGGGCCTTTGCGGCCGACGGCGCGTCGAGCGACGGGGCCGGCGTCCTGATCCCGCTCGAAGCGAGCGTCCTGGCGCTCCTCGCTCCGGACGTCGTCGGGCGACCCGGGATCGTGTCGCTCTTCCTGCCCCGTGCCGAAGCCGCCGCGCTGGCCAGTCGACGGATCGTCGCGGCCGCGCTGGCTGCCGAGCGCCTGCCGGTGCCGGCCTGGCGATCCGTCCCGAGCGACCCGGCGGCGCTCGGACGCGAGGCCGAGGCCACCCGGCCCGGGTTCGCCCAGGCGATCGTCGAGCGGCCGGCTGGTCTGTCGGACGCCAGGTTCGAGCTTCGTCTCGTCCTCGCCCGGCGACGAATGGAGACGGCTGCCCGCGCCGCCGGCCCGGACCTGGCGGCGCTCGCCGTCCCGTCGGCCTCGTGCCGGTCGATCGTTTACAAGGGCCTGGTGGCCGGTGGTCGGCTGGCCGAGCTGTATCCCGATCTGGCCGCTGGCCTGACCGTCAGCCACGCCGTCTTCCACCAGCGTTACGCCACCAACACCCATCCCGACTGGCGCCTGGCCCAGCCGTTCCGGACGATCGCCCACAACGGCGAGATCAACACCGTCCGGACGAACCGCAGCCAGGTCCTTGGCCGGACGGCCGACCCGCTTGGCGGCGCCGCATCCGCGGGGCGCAGGCTGGTCGAAGCGGGACCGCTCCTGTCGCCCGACGGATCGGACTCGCTGTCGCTCGACGAGGGCCTCGAGCTGCTCGTCGCGACCGGCTGGAGCCTCGAGGCGGCGCTCCTCGCCCTGATCCCGGAGGCGGCCGCGCTTCGGCCGGCGGGTCATCCGCTGGCCGGGGCGTTTGCCCGACGGACCGCCGGCTTCCTGGCTCCGTGGGACGGTCCTGCGGCGCTGGTCTTCGGTGACGGCCGGCGGGTCGGTGCGCTGGTCGACCGGAACGGACTCCGGCCGCTGGCCTTTGCCGTGACCCGCGACCGCATCGTCGTCGCGGCCTCGGAAGCTGGGGCGGTCCCGATCAGTGCGGCCGAAACCACCCGTCGCGGTCGGCTTGGGCCGGGCGAGATCCTGCTGGTCGATCCCCGACGCGGGGCGATCCTCGAGGACGTCGAGGCCAAGACCGAGATCCTGCGCCGATCGTGGCGACCGGACGCTCCGCGTGGCTCCTTCCCCGACCGCTTCGCGACGCGCGGGGACCGCGATCAGGACCCCACGCCGAGCGCCGTGACCTCGCCCGCCCTTCGGCTCCTCGCCGGGCTGGACGCGGAGCGCGCCCGGCTCGACATCCGGACGATGGTCCTCGAGGCCAGAGAACCGCTCTGGAGCATGGGTGACGACACGCCGACGCCGGCCCGTGGCCGGATCGACCGGCCGGTGACCGACCACCTCCGCCAGGCGTTCGCCCAGGTCACCAACCCGCCGATCGATCCGGAGCGGGAGCGGGCGGTCATGGACCTCCACGTCGAGCTTGGGCGCCGGGCGCCTCTGCTCGGCGGGATCCCGATCGCGCCGCGGACCGTTCGTCTGGAGCGACCGATCGTGGCCGACCTCGCCGGCCTGGTCGAGCGGTTCGGGCCGCGCCGCGCCCGACGCCTCGCCACGACATGGGACCCGGCCGGCGGACCTGCCGGTCTCGAGCGGGCGCTCGACGCGCTCGCCTCGGACGCGCTGCTGGCGGTCGAGAGCGGTTCGGTCGAGCTGCTGGTCCTGACCGATCGGGCGTTCTCGCTCGACCGGCCGGCGTTGCCCAGCGCGCTCGCGATCGGAGCCGTGCAGACCGCTCTCAGCGCGGCCGGGCTGCGCGGTCGGGCCGATGTCGCGGTCGAGGCGGCCGACGTCCTCGATGTCCACGGCCTGGCGATGGCGGTCGCGGTCGGGGCCACGGTCGTCCATCCGTGGCTGGCGATCGAGCTGGCCGCGGAACTCGCCGGTGGGCGTGGGGCCGAGACGCTGGCGGCTGCCGATGCGGTGGGGCATCTGCTCGATGCGTTTGAGGCCGGCCTCCGCAAGACGCTGGCCAGGATGGGGATCTCGGCCGTCGCCTCGTACGTCGGCGGTGCCCTGTTCGAGACGCTCGAGCTGGCGCCGGACGTCATCGGGCGGTGCTTCCCGGACGCCGCGGCCTGGCCCGGCCGGGTCGACCTGGCCGCCCTCGGAGATCGCCTGTTGCGCCGCCTCCAGGCCGCCCGGACGGTGGCGGCCGCTGGCGACGGCGCCCGACCGGCTGACCCCGGTCTGGCCCGCTTCCGCGCCGACGGCGAGCTCCACCTGTACGCCCCAGCGATGGTCAAGGCGCTCCAGGCCGTTGCCGATGGCAGCGCCGCGGACCTCGGCGCGCTGGCCCGCTCCGAGCCGGTCGTGGTCCGTGACGGGATCCGGATCCGGCGCCCGCGCGGCGCCTCCGCGGTCGCTCTCGAGGAGGTCGAGTCGGCCCGGGCCATCGCCCGGCGGTTCGTGGCCAGCGCGATGAGCGTCGGAGCGCTCAGCCCGGAGGCGCATCAGGCGGTCACGATCGGGATGCAGCGGGCCGGTGGCGCCGCGAATACCGGCGAGGGTGGCGAGGATCCGGTCTGGTATCGCCCGACCGAAGACGGCGAGCGCCGGGACGCCCGGATCAAGCAGGTCGCCTCGGCCAGGTTCGGGGTGACCGCCACCTATCTGGCCCGGGCCGACCAGCTCGAGATCAAGATCGCCCAGGGTTCCAAGCCCGGCGAGGGCGGTCAGCTGCCGGCCAAGAAGGCCACCGCCGAGATCGCTGCGCTCCGCCGAGCCCAACCTGGCCAGGCGCTGATCAGCCCGCCACCGCACCACGACATCTATTCGATCGAGGACCTGGCCCAGCTCATCGCCGATCTGCGGGCGATCAACCCAGCGGCTCGAATCGGGGTCAAGCTGGTCGCCAGCCGCGGGGTCGGGACGATCGCGGCCGGGGTGGTCAAGGCCGGCGCCGACTACATTCACCTGGCCGGCCACGCCGGCGGGACGGGGGCCAGCCCGCTCAGCTCGATCAAGCACGTCGGCGCCCCGTGGGAGCTGGGACTCGCCGAAGTCCACCAGACGCTCCTGCGCAACGGGTTGCGTGACCGGGTCGTGCTCCGGACCGACGGCGGACTGCAGGTCGGTCGGGACCTGCTGGTTGCCGCCCTCCTCGGCGCGGAGGAGTTCGGGTTCGGGACCGCCGCCCTCGTGGCCCTCGGTTGCGACATGGCCCGTCAATGTCATCTGGATACCTGTCCGACCGGGATCGCTACCCAGCGGCCCGACCTGCGAGCAAAGTTCACGGGCACGCCCGAGCAGGTCGAGCGGTTTGCGCTGGCCGTGGCCGAGGATCTCCGCCGCGAGCTGGCCGCGATCGGGGCCCGCTCGGTTGGCCAGATCGTGGGCGAGGCGCGACGCTATCTGGTCCCGGCGACCGCCGACGGCCCGACCGACCTCGGGGCGCTGATCGCGGCCTCGGCCTGGACGCCGGCCAGCGACCGGCGGGCCGAACCCCATCGTGCCCGCGAGTCCGTCCGACGCGGTCACGCCTCGCCAACCGAAGCTCGCCTGGTGGACAGGCTGCGGAGCGACCCGCTGTCGCCGTCCGAGCGGCTGGTCATCGGAACCGCCGACCGTGCCTTCGGCGCCGAGGTGTCCGGCGCGATCGAGCGGGGAGAGCTCGACCGGCACGCTGGCCCGAGACGGCCGTCGATCCGTCCGCTCCGGATCGACGTCCGCGGTTCGGCCGGCCAGAGCTTTGGGGCGTTCCTGGTCGACGGGGTGACCCTCGATCTCATCGGCCAGGCCAACGACTATGTCGGCAAGGGCCTGTCGGGTGGCGTTGTCGTCGTCCGCCCAGAGCCCGAAATCGCCGCCGATCCCTCGGCGTCCAGCCTGGTCGGCAACGTCTGCCTGTTCGGGGCGACCAGCGGGCGACTCCACGTCGTGGGGCGGGCCGGGATGCGCTTCGCCGTCCGGAACAGCGGCGCGGAAGCCGTCATCGAAGGGCTCGGTGCCCATGGTTGCGAGTACATGACCGGGGGCGTGGTCGTTGTCCTCGGCCCGATCGGCGCGAATTTCGGCGCCGGGATGACGGGTGGGCGGGCCTATCTGCTCGATCCGTCCGGCCGGGCCGCGCCGGCCCTCGCCGGCGCCAGCGTCGCCGCGACCCGTCTGTCGTCCGTCCTGCGCGACCGGAACGACGGCACCGAGCGGGCCGCCGAGCTCGAGCGCCTGATCGCCGCGCATGCCGAGGCCGGCTCGGAGCTCGCCGAGCGGCTGGTGCTCCGTGGCGGCCCCCGTCCGGCCGACATCTGGCTGGTCGAGCCCATCGCTGCACCGCTGGCCCATGACTCGACCCAGCCGAGCCCCGACCCGGCGCGGGTCGGGCTCGCGATCGATGCGACGCGTCCGGGCGTGCCCGTCGCGGTTCGATCCGCGGAGCCGGTCTCGGTCCCTACACTCTCCTAGGAGGGCGGTCGGAGCCGCCGACCATGACCGCCGGAGGAGCCGCCGATGCCCGACCGACCGAACCCGGCCGTACGCGGCGAGCCGCGCGGGATCGGGACGGCCGGCGCCCGCGATCCGCTTGCGCGCGAGGTGCGCCTCCTCGGCGCCCTCCTCGGCCAGGTCATCGTCGAGCAGGAGGGGCTCGAGCTGCTCGAGCTGGTCGAACGGGTTCGCCGGCGAACGATTGCCCTCCGCCGGGCCGACGACCCGCTCGAACGCGCCCGCCTGTCGGCCGAGCTCGACGCGCTCGATCTGCCCCGCGCCGAGGCCCTGATCCGGGCCTTCGGGCTGTACTTCCAGCTGGTCAACCTGGCCGAGGAGCGGCATCGCGTCCGGACGCTCCGCAAGCGCGAGCGGGTCGCCCGCGGCGGGATCCTCGACGACTCGGTGGCCGAGGCGGTCCGGCGGCTGTGGCGGACCGGCCGTGGGGTCGACGAGATCGTCGCCCTGATTGGGCGGCTGCGGATCTCGCCGGTCCTGACGGCCCACCCGACCGAGGCCCGGCGGCGGACCCTCCTGGTCGCTCTCCGACGCTGCCACCGACTGGTCGAGCGGCTCGACGATCCGCGACTCACCCGCGACGAGGACCGCGATATCCGGCGTCGGCTGCGCGAGGAGATCAGCCTCCTGTGGCGGACGGCCGACCTGCGCTCCGTGGCGCCGACCCCGCTCGATGAGGTCCGCACGGCAATGACCTACTTCGACGAGACCTTGTTCACCGTTGCGCCGCGTCTCTACCGCGCCGTCGATGGCGCCCTCGACCCTCTCGCCGAGGCCGAGCGTCGGCGCGCCCTGGGTCGTGCTGGCCGCCTGGCGGTCACCGATCCGACGGCTCCCGATGCCGACCGGACCGGAACCCGCCCGCCGTTGGTGCCGGCGTTCCTTCGCTGGGGCAGCTGGGTCGGCGGCGACCGGGACGGCAACCCGGCGGTGACCGCCGAGACGACCGGCCACGTCCTGCGGGTCCACGCCGATCACGTCATCCATGGCTATGAGGCGGTCGCCACACGGCTGATGCAGACGGTGGCGCCGACGATCCCGGCCGACGCGGTCCCGGCTGCGCTGGCCCGCCGCCTGGTGGCCGATGACGACGACCTGCCCGAGACCATGCGTCAGCTCCGGCGGCGTTTCCCGGACGAGCCGTACCGGCAGCGGTTCGGGGCGATCGCCGAGCGGCTGCGTCGAACGCGGGCGTCGCTCACCGCAATGGCCGGCGTCCCGACCGGTGGCCGCTATCAGACCCCGGCCGAGCTCCTGACCGAGCTCGACGAGATCGCCCTGGCCCTGACCGGCGACCGGCTCGGCCGGGTGGCCTGGGGTGAGGTCCAGGACCTGCGCTGGCAGGTCGAGACGTTTGGTTTCCACCTGGCCGCGCTCGAGGTCCGCCAGCACAGCGAGGTCCACGAGGCGGCGTTGGCTGCCATCCGGCGCGGCGACCTGGATGGCGAGCTGCCGGGCGCCCCCGGCGTGACCGCGGCCGAGGTCCTGGCCACCTTCCGGGCGATCGCCGACACGCAGGCCCGCTTCGGGTCCGAGGCCATCGGCCGCTACGTGATCAGCTTCACCCGCAGCGCCGCCGACGTCCTCGCGGTCCTCGAGCTGGCGGCCCTGGCCGGCGCAGCGGATCCGCCAGCAGCGGCGACCTCGGGCTTTGGCCCGGGGGTTCCGATTCTCGACGTCGTCCCGCTGTTCGAGTCGGCGGCCGCGCTGGAGGGCTGCGCCGAGATCCTCGACACCCTGCTGGCCGACCCGACCTATCGCGGCCATCTCCTTGCCCGGGCCGACCGCCAGGAAGTGATGCTTGGCTACTCGGATTCGAACAAGGAATCCGGCTTCCTGGCCGCCAATCGGCTGCTCTATCGCGCCCAGGCGGCCCTGGTCGAGACCGCCCGGCGACATCGTCTCGAGCTGACCCTGTTCCACGGCCGGGGTGGCGCGATCGGGCGCGGTGGCGGGCCGACCAACCGGGCGATCCTGGCCCAGGCTCCGGGCTCGATCGACGGACGGTTCCGGATGACCGAGCAGGGTGAGGTGATCGCCGCCAACTACGCCAACCCGGCGATCGCCCGACGCCAGCTCGAGCAGTTGACGGCGGCGGTTCTGATCGCCTCGACCCCGGAGCGCGACGAGCGGACCGCGAGCGCCGGCGCGGCCGGTGCGGCGGCGATCGACGAGCTTGCCGGAGCCTCGGAGGCGGCCTACCGGACGCTGGTCTGGGAGGATTCGGCGTTCCCGGTGTTCTTCCGCGACGCCACCCCGATCGTCGAGCTGTCGGCGCTCCGGCTCGGCTCTCGACCGGCAGCCCGGGGGCGACGCCCAACCACGGGGAGTGAGCCGGCATCGGCCATCGCTGGTGGGCCGGCCCGGGTCGGCGTCGCCGACGGCCAAGCCACGGCACCGCCGACCGTGGAGCTGCCTCCCTCGATCGGCTCGCTTCGAGCGATCCCGTGGGGGTTCGCCTGGTCGCAGGCTCGCCTGAACCTGCCCGGTTGGTATGGCCTCGGGACCGCCCTGGAGGCCTACCGCGACGCCCACGGCGAGGCCGGTCTCGACGAGCTCGCCGCCCTGTACGCGGCCTGGCCGCTGTTCGAGGCGATTCTCGACAACGCCGAGATGACCCTGGCCAAGGCGGACATCGGCGTGGCCCGGATCTACGCCGGATTGGCCCGCGACGCCGCCTCGGCCCGGATCTGGGACACGATCGAAGCCGAGCACGAACGCACGGTTCGACTGCTGCTCCGGGTCACCCATCGGGACCATCTCCTCGACGGCCTGCCGGTCCTCCAGCGCTCGATTGCCCTGCGCAACCCATACGTCGATTCGCTCTCGGAGCTCCAGGTCCGCCTGCTGGCCCGGCTGCGCTCCCTGCCAGCCGACGATCCGATCCGGCCCGAGGTCCTGCGCCTCGTCCAGCTGACGATCAATGGCATCGCCGCTGGCTTGCGCAATACCGGCTGAGCGCGACCGGCGACTCGAGCCCGGATGTTCCAGCATCGTGCGCAGTCAGGGACTGAGGACGAGCTCCGGTGGGTGGACCGCGTCTTCTCGACTCGCGAAGATGGCGCTGTCGGTCGACCCGCTCTTGAGCGCGAAGGTGTACGTCCCGTTGCCGGGCACGGCGGACGGCGGCAACGAGATCTCGTACCACCCGCCCGCTGCCGGTGTGGCCGACCCGGCCACCAGGGGCGAGACCGGGATCCTGGGGGCGCTGGTCCAGACGATGACGCCCTCGTCCCAGGCGTTGTCCACCGCGTAGACCGCCCCACCGTCCACGCTCGCATCGGTCACGTATAGGCGCAGCCTGACCGTCCCCGGTGGTGAGCTGAAGCCGGTCACGGTGAACCGCAGGTACGAGCGGTAGTCGATCGGAGCGCTCGCGATTTCCTCTCGGACACGCAGGGTCGCGAGGCTCCCGTAGTTTGTCGATGGGCTCGATGACTTGACCTGGGCGTCGATGTCTGGGACGAACCGGCCTCCCGACCCACCCGGCGTCGACGTTGCGGTGGCTGTCGCGGTAGCGGTGGCTGTGGCTGTGGCTGTAGCTGTGGCTGTAGCGGTAGCGGTGGCCGTGGCAGTGGCGGTGGGGGTCGGCGTCGGCGTCGGGAGCGAGCTGTCCGAGTCAAGCGCGACATCCAGCTGCACGCGGCCCGTGTCCGGGACCGCGACATCGTTCGCGGCCGAGAGATAGCCCGGCGCCGAGACCGTGATGGTCTGGCTGCCCAGCCCGATCCCGGCAAGGGTGTACTCGCCCGTCGCGCGGGCGAGCGAGGAGCCCGAGTCAAACGCGGCCCGCGCCCCGACGATCGGCAGCCCGGTCGCGCGATCCGTGATCCGACCGACCACCGCCCGCGACCGGCTGAGCGCCTGGAGGAAGTAGTAGTCGCCGAAGGACAGACCGGTATCGAACTTGCCGCTCGGCTTGTTCTGGGTCCCGTGGAGCAGGATCGCCTGGCTGGTGGTCCCTTCGGCCAGGTAGCCGGAGGACGACAGCGAGGCAAGGATCTGGCGGGCGGCCGTGAGATAGCGCACCGATCGCGTCGCGTCCGTCTCCAGCTGGCTCAGTTCGAGGAGCCCCGATGCCGCGATCGCCGCCGACGAGCTGTCACGCGGCTCGTTCGGGATGGCGGGAGCCTGGAAGTCCCAGTACGGGACGAAGTCGCTGGGCAGGTGGTCGATGTAGTAGTCGGCCACCCGGCGCGCCGTGTCGAGGAAGCGCTGGTCGCCCGTCTCTCGGTACGACATGGTGAACCCATGAACGGCCCACGCCTGACCCCGCGACCAGGTCGTCTCCTTGCCGGCACCCTGTTTCGTGGACTTTGACTTGACCGCGCCCGTCACCGGGTCGTAATCCACGATCTGGTAGGTGCTCCCATCGGGACGGACGTGCTCCGCCATCGTCCGCAGCGCATGGCTCACCGCCATGTCGTACCAGGCCTGCGGCCCACCGTGCTTGGAGGCCCAGAACAGGATCTCGAGGTTGATCATGTTGTCGATGATCACCTGGAAGGATCCGCCGTTCCACGACCGGATACAGCCGACCTTGGCGTTGAAGCGAGTGGCCAATGAGCCGGCCGTCGTCAGGATGACCTGGCGGTAGGCGTCGTTGCCGGTCAGCCGGTACCCGTTGCCGAAGCTGCTGAAGATCACGAACCCGACGTCGTGGGTGGAGGTGTCGTTCTTCCGGCCCTCGAGCCCGGCGGTCCAGGACGTCGCGCGGGTCAGCCAGATCGGGTCGCCGGTCAGCTCGTACATCGTCCACAGGCTGCCCGGGAAGAACCCGGCGGTCCAGCCGCTCGAGCCCGTGGTGTTCCAGGCGCCCGATGACTTCGTCGCGCTCGGGTACTTGGTTGCGGTCAGCGCCCGCGCGGCCACGTCCAGCTGGGTGGCCTCGAAGGCCAGGTCGTGGCGGATCGTCGCATCGAACGGGTCGGCGGCGGCGAACCCGAGCGTGTCGGTCAGCACCGGCGATGCGGCGAGGATCAGGACCACGCTGACGAGACCGGCGAGGGCTCGCATCCGGTTACCCCTACAGGCCGATGCGGCTTCGATCCGCTGGCCTCCTCACGCCGCGGGCGCGCTCCGGGTCGGCGGGCGAGACGAGTGTGCGCCGAGCCCGTTTCCGGGGCAAGGCTCGCAGATGCCGGCCGCCACCGGCCTCCGCGCTGGACGCCCGGTCGGCCGACGTCGTGCCGAGAACCGAACGACGCCCTGCGGCGTAGCCCCAAGTGCCGCTCGCAGCTTCGCGGATCGGCCCACCCATGGGCTGGAGGTCGTCGGTGCGGCAGGAGGGTCGCCGATGATTCGTTCCCGCCTTGTCGCGGTCGCTGCCGCGCTCGGGCTGCTGCTGATGGCCGCCACGCCGGCGGCCGCGGTCAGCCAGCGGGCCCCGAACGTCTATGAGAGACATGTCTTCGCGTCGGACCAGGCGTTGGTCGGCGACCACCTCGATCCCAACCTCGTCAACGGCTGGGGTCTTGTGGCCGGACCGGCGACCCCGTGGTGGGTTGCCAACAACGGAACCGGCACGTCCACCCTCTACAACGGTGCGGGCACTCCGCTGCCGCTGATCGTCACCGTCCCTGGCGCTCCGACCGGAACCGTGTTCAACGGCGGGACGGGCTTCGTGGTCAGCAACGGCACCGCCTCGGGTCCGGCGCGCTTCCTGTTCGCCAGCGAGGACGGCACGATCTCAGGCTGGAACCCGACCGTCCCCGCCGCCGTGTCGACCCAGGCGTTCGTCGTGGCCTGGCACGCCAAGTCGATCTACAAGGGTCTGGCGATCGCGTCCTGGAACGGCGCCGACTATCTCTACGCCACCGACTTCCACCGCGGTCGGATCGACGTCTACGACAGCACGTTCAAGCGCAAGCACTGGGAAGGCGCCTTCCGCGACCCGCGCCTGCCAGCTCACTACGCACCGTTCGGGATCCAGGCCCTCAACGGGATGATCTTCGTGACCTACGCCCGCCAGGACGTCGCTCGCGTGGATGAGATCGCCGGCTGGGGCAAGGGCTTCGTCGACGCCTTTGACGCGCGCGGTCACCTGCTCGGTCGGGTCGCCTCGCGCGGCGCGCTCGATGCGCCATGGGGCCTCGCCTGGGCACCGGCGACGGGTTTCGGCCGCTTCAGCGGCGACCTGCTCGTCGGCAACTTTGGCAACGGCCGGATCAACGGCTATCGCTGGCACGACGGCCACTGGGCGTTCGATGGGACGCTCCGAACCGCCGACCACAAGGCGATCGTGATCGACGGGCTGTGGGGGATCGCCTTCGGCAACGGTGCCGCGGCCGGCCCCACCACCAGTCTGTACTACGCCGCCGGCCCGGCCGACGAGTCGCACGGCGCTTTCGGGACGATCTGGGTGCCCGCACCCGGGGGCTGAACCGGGGCTCCGGCGGGGGGAACGCGAGGCGGGCGGCTGGGTGGGCCGCCCGCATCGGCGCATCCGCTTCGCAACCGAATTGCGACGAGCCCGGCGTCGTTCGGCGGCCTGGATCCGGGCCATTCTGATCACGCTGCCCGAACCGCAACCTCGGACGGCGCCACTCCAGAGCGCGATCGCGAGGCCGCCGATGATCCACCCGACCGACCCGCAGCCCAGCTGGCCCCGCTTCGGTTCGACCGGCGCCGGCGGCCCGGTGACCTGCGCGACCTGTGGCTGCCGGCTCGAGTCCATCGATGCCAGCGCGCCAGGGGTCTGGACGCACTTCTCGCCGCTCGGTGGCCGCGATGCGCGTGGCTGCCGGGTCGGGTGCGTCGATCTCCCCCACGACCGGACCGGGCGGACGCTCCTCGGCGTCCCCGCCTAGACGACCGTCCAGCGCCGGCTGGCCCCGGCATCAACCGACCGAATGCCGACGAAAGGGCGCCATCCTCCTGGCGTCCTTTCGTTCTGTCCGGGTGGTCCGTCGTGGCCGCCGGCTCGGCGCCGGATTGCCGCCGGCTCGGACGCCTCGGCCGGGTTTCAGGCCTCGATGCGGTAGCCGACCGAACGGACGGCGACCACGGCCGGCCCACCGGCCTTGTGCACCTTGGCCCGCAGCCGGGCGATGTGGGGCTTGAGCCAGAGCAGGTCCGGGTCGGCCTCGGCTGGCCAACCCGCCCGGACGAGCCGGTGGTGGGGTACGACATCGCCGCCGGCCCGGACGAGGGCCTCGAGAAGTCGATACTCGGTGGCCGTCAGGCTGAGCACGGCCGTCCCGATCCGCGTCTCGTGGCGACCGGGATCGATCGTCAGGGCGCCCGCTTCGAGCGGTCCGCCGCCGCCGGCTCCACCGACGGCCGACGCCGCGTCGGCGCGGCGCATGATCGCCGAGATCCGGGCCAGCAGCTCGGCCTTCCCAAACGGCTTGGTCAGGTAGTCGTCGGCGCCGATCTCGAGCGCCTTGACCTTGGCACCCTCGCCGCTCTCCCCCGACACGACCAGGATCGGCACGTTGCCGGCCGCCCGGATCTGGCCGGTCACGTTGAAGCCGTCCGGCCCCGGCATCGCCAGGTCGAGCAGGACGAGGTCGGGCGCCTCGTCGCGGAAGCGCTTGACCGCCGTCAGGCCGTCGTAGGCGGTGATCACCTGGTGACCCTCGGTCCCAACCAGGGCCGTGATGGCGCCGACCATGGCCGGATCGTCGTCGACGACGAGGATGCGCAGCGGTCTCGATGTCGGCACGGGTGGGCTCCTCTCTCAGACCGCGACCGCGGCCGGCAGGGCGATGACGAAGCGGGCCCCAGCGGGCTCGGCGGGCTCGCACCACAGGTGCGCCCCCATCGACTCCGACAGGCGCTTGGCGGCGAACAGACCGATCCCGGATCCGCGCGCGGTGTGGGTATCGCGTCGGGCATAGGGCTCGAAGATCCGCTCGCGCCACTCGGGCGGGATGCCGGGACCCTCGTCGGACACGGCGACCCGGACCATCCCCTCGTCGAGGGCGGTCCCGACGCTGATCGTGGTACCCGGTGGGGCGTACTTGACGGCGTTCTCGACCAGGTGTTCGACGACCTGGCGGAGCCGGGGCGGGTCGGCCAGGGCGAACCGCCGGACGCCAGCGTCGACGATCACCCGGTGGTTGCGCAGGAGCGGCCGCAGGCCGCCAACCACCTCGTCGAGGAGCGCTGCGACGTCGACCGGGACGACCTCGGTATTGAGGTCCTCGAGCGGCCGGACCGAGGCGAGGATCGAGTCAACCAGCCGATCCAGCCGCTCGATCTGGTCGATCGCCCGGTTGTGCCATTCGTTGCGGGTCCGCCGGCGAACGACGTCGCGGCTCTCCCGGCCGACCAGCGGCGGCTCCTCGGACAGCAGGTCGGTGTAGGCCCGGACCACGGCAAGCGGGGTCCGCAGCTCGTGGGTGACCATCGCGATCAGCTCGCCGCGCGCCTCGTCGAGGGCCTTGAGGGCCTCGACCTGGGCCTCAGCCTCGTGCTGCGTCCGACCTTTCTCGACGATCCCGGCCAGGAGGTCCGCGATCGCCGACAGCTGGGCGACGTCCGAGTCGCTGAACCCTCGGGTCTCCTCGGTCTGGATGTTGAGCACGCCGACCACGCCTTCACGCCACGACAGGGGCACCGACAGCATCGAGGCGATGAACCGCCGCTGGTCGATCCCGCGGACCCACAGGAACCGCGGGTCGTGTCGAACATCGGCGATCCGCATCGGCTCACGAGAAGCGGCCACACGCCCGGTGACACCTTCGCCAAAGGGCACCTGGGCGCGACCGATCTGGTAGCGGTCCAGACCATTCGTTGCGGCCAGGGTGAGATGGCCCCCGTCCCGATCGAGGAGGTAGAGCGAAGAGACGTCCGCCTGCAGGGCGTCGCGGGTCTCGTCGACGATGGTCTCCAGCAGCTCGTCCCACGTCCGGGCGGTCGTCGCCAGCCGCGCAACGCGGTGGAGGAAGCGGAGTTGTTCGAGCTGACGCTCGGCCGCCGGTCGATCGCCGGTCGGCCCATCGTCGGGTCGCACCGCGGATGCCATGTTCGCCACGATACAAGCCTACGGACGAAAGTGCCGAAACAAGGTTGCGATCAGGTTGCGACCGGTCGCAGGGACGGTGACGGGCGGCGGTTGGCAAGCGCCGGCAGTGGCAGCAAGAGACCCGGACGGAGGAGGGTCGGTCCGGGTCTCGTGCTTATGGGTCCCCGTCCAACGGCCCGAATCGCTTCAGGCCGTCCACGGGTCGATCTATTGCCGGCGGTCAAGCCGCCGGTGAGCCGGTTCGACTAGAACCAGCGGCGCCCGGCCTCCAGGCTGAGCGCGAGAGCCACGACCGGAGCGAGTACCGCCCCGATCCGCCATGCCCGTCGCTGCCACTGAGCCATCACGGTGATCTCCACGTCCTCCGGCCGGTTCGCTGCACGAACGGGTGCCAGTGAGCCGATCGGAGCCAGAGGCTACGAGCCATCCGGGTCACCGGGAACCCTGACCAAGGTACTGGCCGGTGCCAGTCGTCATGGCCGGGAAGTACCACTCGAACGAAGCCCGCGATCGCGCCGACCGGCACGAACGTGGGGCTGGCGGTAGACTCCGTGGCGCACTGCGTCCTGCCCCGCGACCGCCCTCGATCCACCCACCAGCGAGGTCCGTGCCCGCCGATGCGACTTGCTCGAACCGTTCCCCCGGTCGCCCTGAGCTTCCTCGTCGCGCTCGTCCTGACCGCCTGCTCGGCCGGCGCCAACCCTGGCTGGACGTTCGCTCCGCCGCCCACCCCGACCGTCGCCCCGTCGGCCAGCGCGGGTGCATCCAGCGCAGCCTCGGTGGCTCCGTCCCCGAATTCGTCGGCACCACCATCCGGCGGAGGCACTGGCGGTGCGGTTCTCCAGGAGGTCGCCAGCGGGTTCCAGTTCCAGACCGCCAGTCTGAGCGCGGCGGCCAACCAGCCGTTCCAGATCGCGTTCGATAACCAGGACGCCTCGACGCCGCACAACATCCAGATCGCCGATGGCGCCGGCAAGCAGATCTTCGAGGGCGAGACGGTCAACGGCGTCGCCAAGACGACCTACGACGTTCCGGCCCTCGCGGCCGGGACCTACAAGTTCAGCTGCAAATGGCACCCCAACATGGTCGGCGAGCTGACGGTCCAGTAGCGACCCGCGGATGACCGACGCCGTCTGCTACCGCGACGCCTATGCCCGGACGATCGAGGCCGTGGTTCGGTCGGTCGAGGTCGGCCAGGGCGGTGCGACCGTCGTCGTTCTCGATCGGACGGTCTTCTACCCGGGCGGCGGCGGCCAGCCGGCGGATCGCGGGATGCTCCTCCGGTCGTCCGACGGGCGCCGCTGGACCGTCCGCGGTGCCCGCAAGGACGGCGCCAACATCGTCCACGAGCTCGAGCCCAGCGACGCGGACATTGGGGGTCCAGCCGATCCACCGCTCGTCGGCGATCGGCTCGAGGCCGATCTCGACTGGGCTCGCCGGCATGCCCTGATGCGGACCCACACTGCTCTCCACGCCCTGTGTGGAGTCGTCTGGCGGGACTACGGGGCGCTCGTCACCGGCGGGAACATGGAGCCCGGCGCGGGTCGGATGGACTTTGAGTTCGAGCGGATGAGCGGCGACCTGGTCGCCAACATCGAGCACCGGGTCAATGCCGAACTGGCGGCCGAGCGCGACGTCCGGGTGGCCGTCCTGCCGCGGGACGAAGCGTTCGCGATCCCGGACCTGATCCGAACCAAGGTCAACCTGCTGCCGCCCGGGATCGCCCAGATCCGGACGATCGAGATCGTCGGGCTCGACCTCCAGGCGGATGGCGGGACGCACGTCGCCAACACCCGCGAAGTCGGCGGGATCCGGGTCACCGGCTACGAGTCAAAGGGCCGGATCAACAAGCGGATCCGGATCGAGCTGGTGGACCCCGCCTGAGCGTCAGCTGACAGGGAGCTGCAGCTCGGTGACGAAGTCGGCGGCACGCTCGACGAGGTAGTCCGACGGCAGGTCGAGCTCCGGCTCGCCGCCGAACTGGAGGTAGAGGACCCGGAGCGGGCCCGCCCGGTGGAAGCCAGCCGCCCGCACCCACGCCTCCAGGGCGTTCCGGGTCGCCCCGATGGTGGCATACGAGCCGTGATGGATGACCGTCGCGGCACGCACGGCCGGCAACCGGTCGTAGACGATCCGTGGGTCGGGCGCGGCTCGCCGGACCGGAACGAAGGCGCGGGTGACCGACCCATCGACGAGCGCTCCGGGCGGGCGTCTCGCCCGGACTCCGAGATCGCGGATCACCGCCTCGAGCCGATAGAACTCGGCCTCGAGGTCCGTGTCTGAGCTCGCCAGCCTGGCGATCGGTTCGGCCGCGATGGGTCGGGCGACGACGTCCAGGCGACCCGGCCCGCCGGCCATCTCGACCTGGATGTCGAGCGCGGCCAGGCGTCGATCGATCTCGCGTCGCTCGTCTTCGAGCGCCGCGCGCCGTCGGTCGAGCACGTCGCCGAGGTTGGCCCCACCGGAGACGAGACCCCGGATCTCGGTCAGCCCGATGCCCATCGAGCGCAGGGCCAGGATCCGTCGGAGCTGCGGGAGCTGGGCCGGCGAGTACCCCCGATAGGCGGTCGTCGGGTCGATCCAGGCCGGACGGAACAGGCCCAGCTGGTCGTAGTCGCGAAGGGTCTTGGTGGAGAGGCCGGCGATCCGGGCGAAGGTGCCGATCCTGAGCATCGTCACAGAATACCCTTGACTTTGACCAAGGGTGAAGGTTCACGATCCAGGCTCGATCGAATCGTCGACCCCTGGAGGACTCGTCTTGCGCCCGATCCGGATCGCCGCCCAGCTCCACCCCCAACACGGGGACTACCCCGCCCTGCGGGCCGCAGTCGTCGAGGCCGAGGATCTCGGCTACGACATCGCCTACACCTGGGATCACTTCTTCCCGCTCTATGGGGACCGTGACGGGGCCCACCTCGAGTGCTGGACGATGCTCGCGGCGTGGGCGGAGGCGACCGAACGGATCGAGCTCGGACCGCTGGTCAGTTGCGTGGCCTATCGGAACCCCGATCTGCTCGCCGACATGGCCCGGACGATCGATCGGATCTCGGGCGGCCGGTTCATCCTCGGTCTCGGCTCGGGCTGGTTCGATCGCGACTTCGAGGAGTACGGCTACCCGTTCGGGACGGCCGGGTCGCGGTTGCGGACCCTCGAGGCGGCGCTGCCCCGGATCGCGGCTCGGCTGGATCGCCTCGAGCCGGCGCCCGTCCGTCGGCCACCGATCCTGATCGCCGGCTCGGGCGAACGGTTCACTCTGAGGCTCGTCGCCGAGAGGGCCGATTCATGGCACGCCGGGTTCCCCGAGCGACCGGACGAGCTCGAGCCGGCCGTCGCCGCCCTGCGCCGCTGGTGTCAGACCGTCGGCCGCGATCCGACTGAGATCGAGTGGGGCGTCGGGGTCGAGCCCGAGGATCTTGACCGCTTCCTGGACGAGGACGCCGCGACCTGCGTCGCGCTTGGCTTCAGCCAGTTCACCCTCGGCTTCAACGGTCCGGGCTGGGATGTCGCCGCCGGCGCTCCCTGGCTAGCCTGGCGCGACGGGATGAATCGCGAGCGGCGGTAGCCTGGACCCAGCAGCGGCGACCGCCGTCCGCCGTCCGCCCGACTGTCTCGGCGGGACTAGACTTCGGCATCCGCCCGAGAGGCAGCGATGCTCCATCCGATCGACGTGACCCTCCAGCTCGATCTGTCGTTCCGGCTCGTCGTCGCCGCGGCCCTCGGCGCGCTGGTCGGGCTCGAGCGCGAGATCCACGCCCATCCGGCCGGGATGCGCACCCACCTGCTCGTGTCGGTCGGGTCCGCTCTGTTCACCGTCCTGTCGATCTATGGCTTTGTCGGCGCCCTCAATCCGGGCGAGGGCGCGGCCCCGGATCCGACCCGGATCGCCGCCCAGGTCGTGACCGGGATCGGCTTCCTTGGCGCTGGAGCGATCATCAAGTACGGCACGTCGATCCGCGGTCTGACCACCGCCGGCAGCCTGTGGGCGACCTCTGCCATCGGCATGGCCTCCGGTGCCGGGCAGGTGGTGGTGGCGATCGTCGGAACGGCGATCGTCCTGTTCTCGCTGTGGCCGCTCAACTGGCTGGTCGAGCGGCTGCGGATCGGGAAGGATCGGACCATCCGACTGCGGCTCCAGCTGGGCGGGCTGCCGGCCCTCGGCGAGATCACCCGGGTGCTGGCCGCGCACCGGATCGAGCTCATCGGGATCGGCACCCAGCGGACCGGCAAGAACCGCTATGAGGTCGAGCTCGACGTTCGGCCTCCCACCGGCCTGCGCGTCGAAGGCATGGTCGAGCTGGTTACGGCGATCCCCGATGTCGAGCTGATCGAGTCGGCCGGCATGGTCGAATAGGGGCGGTCCGGGCCACCCTGGTCGGATAGGGGCGGTCTGGGGGATTTGGTCGGACCGGGCGACCGATTAGACTCCGCGCCGTGATGTTTGGCCGCCTGTTCAGCGCCACGATCTTCCGTCGCGTCCAGTTCTACACCCGGCGCGCCAGTCGGCAGGTCGATCGGCGCTTCTTCCTGAGCCTCGTCGAGGGCATCCTGATCATCGTCGCGGTGGCGGCGGTGCTGGTCACCCTGGCCGAGAAGGACCGGACCCTCGCCTCGCTCGGGAACTCGTTCTACTGGGGCCTGACCACCGTCCTTGGCCAGGGCAACGCGTCCTACATCACCTCGCCCGCCGGCTGGATCATCAGCTGGTTGCTCATCCTGTTCGGCGTCGCGATGTTCGGCACGATCACCGGCGCACTGGTCGCCATCGTCATCGATTTCCTGCTCAAGGAGGGCCAGGGCATGGGTGCTTCCGGGTACATCGGTCATGTCGTGGTGTGCGGCTGGAACACCACCGCGCGCGACCTGATGGAAGAGCTCAAGTCGGACGACTACAAGCTCAAGATCGTCCTGCTGGCGCCGATCGATAAGAACCCCGGTGGCGACGGTGTCTACTTCGTCAAAGGTGACTCGACCGAGGTGGCCGATCTCCATCGGGCTGGCATCACCGAGGCTTCGGCCGCGGTCGTCTTCTCGCCGGACAACTCGAACGAGGGCGACATGCACTCGATCCTGACCGTCATGGCGATCAAGTCGGTGGCCCCGAGGTGCCGGACCGTCGTCGAGGTCAACAACCCGCGCCACGTCGAGCATCTCCGGCAGGCCAAGGCGGACGAGATCCTGGTCTCGTCGCAGCTCGCGTCACGGCTGCTCGCCCGGTCGGCCCTCTATCCCGGGCTGACCGAGCTGGTGAGCGACATCGTGTCCGGCGGAGAAGGCTCGGAGTTGTACCGGGTGGCCATCCCCGACAGCTACCTCGGCTTCTCGGTCGATCAGCTGAGCGCCCAGCTCCGGATCGAGCATCGGGCGACGCTCCTGTCGATCAGCCGCGGCGGCAAGGCCTACGTCAACCCGCCGACCGACTTCCGGATCGCGGCCGGTGACGATGCGGTGGTCGTGGCCGAGTCGCTTGGCACCCTGGCCCCACTGGTGATGAAGCACGACGATGGGACGGGGTCCGCCCCGCTGATCCCGCGGCCGGTCGACGCAGCCAAGGGCGACAAGGGCAAGAAGAAGGGCGACCGGCGCTGACCGGTCCGCCGCGCCGAACCTCGGGGTCAGACGGCCTTGACCGCCGCCGTGAGGGCCTGGAGGCCTTCCTTCGCGTCGGCGAAGAGCATCCCGGTCTTGGGGTCGGTGTACAGCTCGTTGTCGATCCCGGCGTAGCCGCGGCCCATCGAACGCTTGATCACCACGATCGACTTGGCGTGATCGACGTCGAGGATCGGCATCCCCGACACCGGTGAGCCGGGTCGCCGGGCGGCCGGGTTGGTCACGTCGTTCGCACCGACGACCAGGGCAACATCGGCCCGATCGAACTCGGGGTTGATCTCGTCCATCTCCTTGAGCTGGGGATAGGGCACGTTCGCCTCGGCCAGGAGCACGTTCATGTGCCCCGGCATCCGGCCGGCGACCGGGTGGATCGCGTACTTGACGTCCACCCCACGTGCCTCGAGAAGCTCGGCCAGCTCGCGGACCTGGTGCTGAGCCTGGGCCACGGCCAGTCCATAGCCGGGGACGATGATCACCGACTGGGCGTAGGCCAGCTGGATCGCCACATCGTCGGCCGAGATCTCCCGGACCGCGCCGCCGCCGGCCCCGGTGACCGCAACGACTCCCTCGCCGCCGCCAAACCCGCCGACCATGATGTTGATCACCGAGCGGTTCATCGCGTCCGCCATCAGCTTGGTCAGGATCGCGCCCGAGGCCCCGACCAGCGCGCCGGCGATGATCAGGACGGGGTTCTGGATCACGAACCCGGCCATCGCGGCCGCGGTGCCGGTGAACGAGTTGAGCAGGCTGATGACGACCGGCATGTCGGCGCCGCCGATCGGCAGGACCATCGTGATCCCGAAGATCAGCCCGGCGGCGACGACCAGCGCCAGCAGGACCAGGGTGGCGCCGCTCGACAGGCTGACCGCCCCGGCCGCGCCCAGGATGAGGGCCACCGTCCCGATGACCGCGACCAGGGCGATCGCTGCGGTGACGACCTGCCCCCCGGGGACCATGATCGGCTTGCCCGGGATCAGGCCCTGGAGCTTGCCCCCGGCGATCAGCGAGCCGCTGAAGGTGACCGACCCGATGACCGCCCCGAGGACCACGAAGATCGTGGTGTCGACCGGCGCCGCGCTGGCGCCCGTCAGACGGATGAAGTCATCGATCGCGACCAGGGCCGCCGCGCCGCCGCCGACCGCGTTGAACAGCGACACCAGTTGCGGCATCGAGGTCATCTTCACGGTCCGGGCGGCATACAGACCGGCCCCGCCGCCGATGGCGAAGCCGACCACGATGATCGCCCAGGCGAGCCCGCTCAGACCCCGCTCCGCGGTGGCCAGGCCGACCAGGGTGGCCACGACCGCGATGGTCATGCCGGCCGCGCTCAGCCGGTTGCCGTTCCGGGCCGTCGCCGGCGAGTTCATCTGGTGGAGGCCCAGGACGAAGCAGGCCGCTCCGATCAGCCAGGCCAGGTAGACGATGGTGGTGATCCACTCCGCGGACATCGACGCGCTCCTCGACTACGCGCCCGAGGCGGGGCTGCCGCCTTCGGACCCGGCCTTGGGGGCCGTCGGCTTCTTGCGGAACATCTGGAGCATCCGGTCGGTGACCACATAGCCGCCGACCACGTTCATCGCCCCGAATACCATCGCCACGAAGGCAAGCGCGTAGCTGACCGGGTTGTCCGCCTCGGCGGCGATGAACATCGCCCCGACCAGGACGATCCCGTGGATCGAGTTGGCACCCGACATCAGCGGCGTGTGGAGCGTGGCCGGGACCTTGCTGATGACCTCGAACCCGACCAGGATCGCCAGGACGAAGATCGCCAGCGAGGTCAGCAGGGTCTCGCTCATGCGGTACCTCCGGCGGCCGGCGGGGCCGGCTCGAGCAGCTTCTTCGTGGCGGCCTGGACGACCTGGCCGCCGTGGGTGATGACCGTGCCGGCGGTGATCTCCTCGGCAAAGTCGTAACTCATCGCGCCGTCCTTCACGAAGTGGAGAAGGAGGGTCGAGATGTTCCGGGCGTAGAACGCCGAGGCGCCGGCGGGCATCGTGGCGGGCAGGTTGTCGGGGGCGATGATCGTGACCCCGTTATCGGTCAGGGTGGTCTCGCCGGCCTTGCTCAGCTCGACGTTCCCGCCGAGCGCCGAGGCGGCCATGTCGACGATGACCGAGCCCGGCTTCATCCCCGCGACGGCCGCGGAGGTGACCAGGAGCGGTGGTCGGCGGCCGGGGACCTGGGCGGTCGTGATCACCACATCCATGGTCGCGATGTGACCGTTGAGCTCGGTCTGCTGGGCCGCCTGCTCCTCGGGCGTCAGCTGCCTGGCATAGCCGCCCTCGCCCGAGGCGTCGGCGACCGACTTGAGGACGATGAACGTCGCGCCGAGTGACTCGGCCTGCTCCTTGGTCTCGGCTCGAACGTCGTAGGCCTTGACCACCGCCCCGAGTCGGCGGGCGGTGCCGATCGCCTGCAGCCCGGCCACGCCGATGCCCAGGATCAGCACATTGGCTGGCTTGGCCGTCCCGGCGGCCGTGGTCAGGAGCGGGAAGTAGCGGCCATAGGCATTGGCCGCGATCAGGACCGCCTTGTACCCGCCGACGTTGGCCTGGGAGCTGAGCGCATCCATCGACTGCGCCCGCGACAGCGTCCGGGGCAGGGCGTCCAGGCTGATCGCGGTGACGCCCTTGGCGGCGAGGCTGGCCGCCAGCTTGGGGTCGATCAGCGGGGCCAGGAAGCCAATGACCGCCTGGCCCTGGCGAAGCTGGGCGACCTCGTCGTCGGACGGTTTCTGGACGCGCAGGATCACGTCCGACCTGGCGTACAGCTCGCCGGTCGAAACGATCGCGGCCCCGGCCTCGGCGTAAGCCGAATCGGGGATCGCCGCACCGGCTCCCGCGCCGGACTCGACGAGGACCTCGAGCCCGGCGGCCGTGACCTTGCCGAGCGCTTCGGGTACCAGGGCGACGCGCCGTTCGCCGGCCGCGGTCTCCCTGGCGACGCCGACCTTCATGGGCACCACCTGTCGGAGATTGGGGTTCGGGATATCGGGGCCAAGAATACAAGTGCCGGCCGGCGCCCGTGCGGACGGCGACGGTCGCGATCCGGTCACATTGGCGATGCGGATCGACGGCACTGGGCGCCTTCGGGCGGGCCGCGGCCGCAAGCGTCGCCGTCGGTCACCGAACACCTCGGCTACGATGGACCGACCGTGCCCACGGACCCCAGCAGGAGCCGCCGGATGACCAGGATCGGTTACGCCGCCATGCTCGAGCAGTTCCATCCGACCGAGCTGCTCGACTACTGCGCCCAGGCTGAAGCGGCCGGTTTCTCGGCCGGGTTCATGGTCTCCGAGCACTTCCACCCGTGGACCCCGCAGCAGGGCCAGAGCGCCTTCGCCTGGAGCTTCATGGGGGCCCTCGGTCAACGCACCTCGCTGCCATTTGGGACGGCCGTCACCTGTCCGGGCTTCCGCTACCACCCGGCGGTGATCGCCCACGCGGCGGCCACCCTCGGCGCGATGTACCCGGGCCGGTTCTGGCTGGGGCTGGGTGCCGGCGAGGCCCTCAACGAGCACATCGTGGGCGGCGAATGGCCCGAGATCGGGGTTCGCAGCTCGATGCTGTTCGAGGCCGTCGAGGTCATCAACAAGCTCTTCAGCGGGGCAGTCGTCCGCCACCGGGGAGACCATTTCAAGCTCGAGAGCGCCAAGCTCTATACCCGACCCGAGGAGGCGGTCAAGGTCTACGTCGCGACGGCCGGACCGGTCAATGCAAAGCGGACCGGCCGCCTGGCCGACGGGATGATCACCGTCGGCGCGGCGGACGACAAGATCGGGATGCTGTGGGGCAAGTTCGAGGAGGGCGCCCGCGAAGCCGGCAAGGACCCGTCGGGAATGCCCAAGCTGCTCCAGATCCACATCAGCTGGGCTCGGACCGATCAGGAAGCGATCGACAACGCGATGCTCGAGTGGCCAAACGGCGGCATGCCGTTCCCGAAACAGGACATCAAGAACCCCGAGGACTTCGCGGCGATGGCCAGGCTCGTCCGTCCGGAGGACTTCACCAACCGCTGCCTGATGTCGTCCGACCTGGCGGAGCATGCTCGCCAGATCCAGCACTACATCGACATGGGCTTCGACGAGGTCCACATCCACAACGTCGGCCGGAACCAGGCCGAGTTCATCGACGTCTTCGGCCGCGAAGTCCTGCCAGGGCTTCGGCTCAGTTGATCCCCTGGGCCGGTGCATTCCGTCGACGCATTCGTTCGACGGCCGCTTGAATAACCTGCGCCGGGGTATGGGCCGGTCGGCTCCGGGGCGGTACGATTGTCAGGTCGACGGAAAGGGCTCCGTCGGCGACCATCCAGAGGTTATTGCACTGAACCCCACCAGCCACGCTCGCAGCAGGCTCCTTGCCACCGCCCTGATCGGTGTCGGGCTCGTCGCCGCATGCAACCCGGGCGGGTCGCCGACCGCCAGTCCCTTTGGCGTCGCACCGCGACCGGTCGACCTCGCTGCCATCCCCCAGCCGCACGGCGCGCAGATCGATCTCGGCACCACCGGCCCCGGCTTCGACGGGAGCGGCGACTTCTTCAGCTACGCCTCGGACCTGTCGCCCGAAGCCACGGTTGGGGCCTACGCGGCGCAGCTCCTGCGAGCCGGCTTCCGCGACGCGGGCAACCTGGGCTCGTGGCGGGTGTTCGTCGGTCCGACCCTGACGATCTGGATTCGAGTCGGCAGCGGCGGTCCCCCGACCAGCCTGCTGGTCCGCATCGAACGGACCAACGCGACCGATGTCAGCTCGGCGTATTACCCGTTCGCCTCGCCGGCCGCCGGCGTCGGCGACCCGGCCACCGCGGTGGGCGACGATCGGGGCCTCAGCGGACCACGGGCGACCGCCCGGCCGGTGTCGCGCCGACCGGACCCGCCCCACGGCGGGACGGCCACGGCATCCGGCCCGGTCCCCGGTGGATCCGGGACCGGCAGCGGTACGACCGGCACGGCCAGCGGCGGGACCACGACCGGTACCGGCGCGACGACGACCGGCACCGCGAGCCCATCACCGGCACCCGGCACCGGGACGAGCACCGGTGGCAGCCACAGCGGGAGCGGCGGCCACGGTCTATGACCCAGCGGCACCGGCTGCTGCTCGTCGACGATGATGCGCAGCTCACCCAGTTCCTCGGAGCGCGCCTGCGCCGGGATGGGTTCGAGGTATCGGTTGCCAGCTCCGGGGTCGACGCCCTCGCCTCGATCGACGAGGCCTGGCCCGATCTGGTCCTGCTCGACCTGATGATGCCCGGTACGGGTGGTGAGGAAGTCGCGGCCGGGATCAAGCGGCGGGCCGATATCCCGATCGTGGTCCTGTCGGCGGTCGCGACCTCGCGCTCGAAGACCGACCTCATCGAGCACTACGCCGAGGATTACGTCACCAAGCCGTTCGATTACCCGGAGCTGGTCGCCCGGGTCCACCGGGTCCTGCGCCGGCTGAACGAGCGCATTCCGAGCGAACTCCTGGATCTCGGGCCGACGCTCTCGCTGGCCCTTCGCCGGCGCGAGGCGATCGTCCAGGGACGACCGGTCGGGCTGTCGCCGACGGAGACCCGGATGCTCGCGACACTGGCCGCCAACCTCGGCACCACGATCACCACCGACCAACTCCTGGCCCGGGTCTGGAGCGATGCCGACGGCGCCGACCCGGCCTATGTCTGGGTCGCCATCCGTCGGCTGCGCCGGAAGATCGAGGTGGACCCGGACGATCCGCGCCACCTCCTGACCGACCGGAGCGGCGGCTACCGGCTGGTCGCGGCCGGCTGACCGACGCCCGTGCCGGCGCGACCGCGCTGGACGGCCCGCGGCGTCAGTTATCGCCGCCAGGTCATCCTCGTCCTGCTCCTGATTGCGATCGTCCCGCTGGCGGTCTTCGGGTTCGCCGCGCTGCGCTCGGTCGAGGGGGTCGTCGGTGCCGAGGCGCTGAGCCAGGCCCGGACCGCCGCGCGTGGAGTCGCCGCGGTCCTCGACCGCGATGCGTCGGACCTGGCCGAGACCGCCGACAGCTACGCGACCTGGCCGGTCCTCCAGGACGAGGTCGCCGCGCTCGAGCTCGACGCCGCCGGACGCGACGTCATCCAGTTCCAGGTCGATCAGGGCGAGGCCGACGCGGTCGTCTTGATCGTGGGCGACCGCCAGGTCGTCGGCGGTCCCGCTCCGGCCACGGCTCAGCTGGTCGATCTGGCCAAGACCGCGCTCGGTCGCACCG